>ENA-OQBT01000065-OQBT01000065.1-human-gut-metagenome-genome-assembly--contig:-NODE-65-length-65634-cov-7.082877_pt1 | contig 65634 bp, 68 predicted proteins | sample MGYA00242749_ERZ504557 | MGnify/ENA primary metagenome ERZ504557 (study PRJEB26092, sample SAMD00036243) | human gut metagenome | host: Homo sapiens | study: EMG produced TPA metagenomics assembly of...
ATTTTTTCTACCATTGCAAAAACTTATCTGTAGTCACGCCGCCTGCAAGTGCCCGGACATTAGCTTCCTGGATCACAGGTCCCTCTGCGGTAGGATCTGAGAACGGGATCCCAAGCTCGATCAGATCTGCTCCTGCTTCTTCCATTGCATAAACCAGCTGCTCTGTTACCTCCAGAGACGGATCTCCGCAGGTTAAAAAAGGAATGAATGCCTTTCCATTTGCAAATGCTTCTGTAATTCGATTATTCATGGATATCCTCCCTCTGTAACGTGCGATTGCCGCACAGTCCTTATCTCCACGTCCTGAAATGGTAACTACCATGATCTTGTCCTTTCCAAGTGTCGGTGCGATCTTTTTTCGCATAGGCCACTGCGTGGGCACTTTCGATCGCAGGAATGATTCCTTCTGTTCTGGAAAGATATTCAAAAGCCTCTACTGCTTCGTCATCTGTAACAGGAACGTACTCTGCTCTTCCGATATCATAAAGGTGTGCATGCTCCGGACCTACACCCGGATAATCAAGACCTGCGGAGATGGAGTATACCGGTGCGATCTGTCCGTATTCATCCTGGCAGAAGTAAGATTTCATACCATGGAAGATTCCGAGACGACCGGTTGCGATGGTTGCCGCAGTCTCCGCAGTATTCACGCCACGTCCTGCTGCCTCACAGCCGATGAGACGAACGTCTTTGTCCTCAATGAAATTGTAGAAGCTTCCGATAGCATTGGAGCCGCCGCCTACGCAGGCCAGGACAACATCCGGAAGTCTGCCCTCTTTTTCCAGCATCTGTTCTTTGATCTCCTTGGAGATCACTGCCTGGAAATCACGTACGATAGTTGGGAACGGGTGCGGGCCCATAACAGAGCCCAGTACATAATGGGTATCTGCAATACGGTTTGTCCACTCACGCATGGTCTCGGAAACGGCATCCTTTAAGGTTGCGGTTCCGCTTGTGACTGCATGGACTTTTGCTCCGAGAAGACGCATTTTGTAAACATTCAGTGCCTGACGTTCCGTGTCTTCTTTTCCCATGAATACCTCACATTCCATTCCCATCAGTGCTGCTGCGGTTGCAGTTGCAACGCCGTGCTGGCCGGCTCCTGTCTCTGCGATGACACGGGTCTTGCCCATTTTTTTTGCCAGGAGCACCTGACCAAGTACGTTGTTGATCTTGTGGGCTCCTGTGTGGTTTAAGTCTTCTCTTTTCAGATAGATCTTGGCTCCGCCAAGGTCCTCGGTCATATGTGCCGCATAGTAAAGACGGGATGGTCTTCCTGCGTATTCATTGAGAAGCTCTGTGAGCTCACGGTTGAATTCCGGATCGTTTTTGTAATGGTTGTATGCTTCCTCAAGCTCCAGAACGGCGTTCATCAGTGTTTCCGGGATGTACTGTCCGCCATGGATGCCGAATCTTCCTTTTGACATGTTATATTTCCTCCTTTATGTTCCTTACTGCGTATACTGCTTCTAATATTTTATCCGGGTCTTTGTGACCGTCGGTTTCTACACTGCTGCTTAAATCTACTGCCCAGGGGTGAAGCAGATGTATGGCCGATTCCAGATTTTCACAGCCCAGACCTCCTGCCAGAAACCAGGGACGTTTGATCGCCGGTACCAGACTCCAATCGAAAGTTTCTCCTGTTCCTCCTACGCCCTGATCCAGCAGAATATAGTCTGCTTCCGAACGGATCGCTTTCTTTATATCTGCTTCTGTTTTTATGGAAAAAGCCTTTATCAGAAGCTGGTCTGTCATGGTCTTAAGCTGTCTGATATAATTCTCGTCCTCCTGTCCGTGAAGCTGTGCCAGTGCGATGGTTCCTTCGTTTAAAAGCTGTGCGGGAAGCTCCACCGGTGCATTGACGAATACGCCTACCGGCAAAATGCTATCATCCAGTTCTTCCCGGAGACCCTTCAATTGCTCCACGGTGACGTTTCTTCTGCTTTTTGGGAATTCTACAATGAATCCTGCAAAGTCCGGTTTAGCCTGGTTCACGGCCTGGATATCTTCCGGGCGGGTCAGGCCGCAGATCTTGATCCTGGTTCTGCTCCCATGTTTCAACGGTTGTTCTCTCATATTCAGCCAATCCTGCCCTTTCTGTCTGACCCTGCCCCTTCCTGTTTCGTTACTATTTGCTGCTGGTCAGCTCTGTTACTTATTTGCTCTATTCTTTCGTTTGGCCTTTATACAAGCGCTCCACCATTCAGATTTTCCAATGCAGCTTTCTTATCCGGGCTTCGCATCAGGGTCTCACCGATCAGGACTGCACCTATCCGGTTTCTTTCCAGGATAGCGATATCACCTGCATTTTTGATTCCGCTCTCAGACACAAATACCACATTGTCCGATGCCAGGTTTCGAAGACGGATGCTGTTATTCATATCAACCTTAAAGGTTTTCAGGTCACGGTTGTTTACACCGACGATCTTTGCACCTGTCTTTAATGCTCTTGCCACTTCATTCTCGTCATGAGCTTCCACCAGTGCATCCATTCCCAGAGCTTCTGCTAACTCTCGGTATTCCAGGAGCTCCTGGTCATTTAAGATAGCACAGATCAGAAGTACAGCCGATGCGCCGAATGCTTTTGCCTGATAGATCATGTACTTATCCACCGTGAAGTCCTTCCGAAGGACCGGAATATCCACTGTTTCTGTGATCTCACGGAGATAAGTGTCACTTCCCATGAAATAAAATGGCTCTGTGAGGCAGGAGATCGCAGATGCACCTGCTGCCTCGTATTCTTTCGCAATTTCCAGATACGGAAATTCCGATGCGATCAGCCCCTTGGAGGGGGAAGCCTTTTTTACTTCACAGATGTAGGACATACCCGGCTTTTTCAATGCTTCCAGAAAGGACGGCTGCTGTGGCGCTTTTTCTGCCAGGATCTTCAGCTGATCCAGGGGAAACTGAAGCTTTTCCTTCCGGATACGTTCTCTTGTTTTTTCTGCGATTTCCTCCAGAATGTTTTTTTCGCTCATTCTTTGTTTGTCTCCTTGATATTTCAGTTCAACTCTCATTCGGCAATTTCAAAAAGTCTGACAGATTAATGTTTCCGTTCATATCTCTTCTGATAGGAATTGCCGATTTCTCTTCTGCCGCTATTATTTTCAAATCTCGTTACTTAATTTGATGAATTCCTCAAGCTTGGCAGCAACTGTACCACTGTCGATCAGGTTTTCAGCCATCTTCACGCCATCTTCTATAGTCTTCGCCTTTCCTGCGATATAAAGTGCTGCACCTGCGTTCATGCAGACCGCCTGACGCTTCGGGCCTTTTTCGGTTCCGTTTACAATGGCTTTTGTGATCTCTGCGTTCTCTGCCGGTGTGCCGCCTGCCAAATCTTCTTTGCTGCAGCGTGTATAGCCGAACTGCTCCGGTGTGATCTCATAGGACTGGAACCATCCGTCCTTGATCTCGCACACAGAAGTCGGTGCGCTCATGGAGATCTCATCCAGCTTATCCTGTCCGAAAACTACCATTCCACGGTTCACGCCAAGCTTCATCATAACCTGTGCCAGCGGCTCTACCAGTGACTGGTCAAAGACTCCCATCAGCTCCATGTTTGCGCCTGCAGGGTTGCTTAATGGTCCGAGGATATTAAATACCGTGCGGATTCCCAGCTCTTTACGGATCGGTGCCACATATTTCATGGCAATATGATAATTCTGGGCGAACAGGAAACAGATGTTGATCTTTTTCAGGATCTCTGCACTTTTTTCCGGCGGAATGTTGATCTTTACGCCAAGTGCTTCCAGAACATCTGCTGCACCGCTCTTGGAAGATGCTGCACGATTTCCGTGTTTTGCTACCGGAACGCCACCTGCTGCGATCACAAGAGAAGATGTCGTGGAAATGTTAAAGGAATTTGCTCCGTCACCACCGGTTCCTACGATCTCCAGAACATTCATATCGTGGAGAAGCTTGATGCAGTGTGCACGCATTCCGGCTGCTGATGCAGTGATCTCATCAATAGTCTCTCCTTTCAGGGAAAGTGCAGTAAGGTAGGATGCCATCTGTACCGGTGTTGCCGCTCCGTCCATGATCTCATTCATTACGGCTTCTGCTTCGTCATATGTAAGATCTTCTTTTTTTGAAAGCTTGATGATTGCTTCTTTGATCATTGTTGTTTCCTCCTGTTCTGTAACGATTCTATCTTTTATGGATTGCTGTTCTCTGTCTTATCTGTCTCTGATAACCTTCATAAAGTTCTCGATCATTGTTTTTCCATCCGGTGTCATAACAGATTCCGGATGGAACTGTAATCCGAATATCGGATATTCTTTATGCTCCAGTGCCATCACCTCTCCGTCCTCAGACTCAGCGGTAACAACCAGTTCCTCCGGTAAGGTATCCCGGATAGCTGCCAGTGAGTGATATCTGGCTGCCGGAAAAGTTTCCGGAAGTCCTTCAAACATCCGGCTCTTTCCAACTTTATGTATCTCTTTCTGCTTTCCGTGCATCAGCTCTTTTGCGTAGGATACTGTCCCTCCGAAGGCTTCACAGATGGACTGATGTCCAAGGCAGATACCCAGGATTGGCAGCTTGTCTTTGAAATATTTTATGGATTCAATACAGATTCCCGCATCCTCCGGTTTTCCCGGACCAGGGAAAGGATCAATGCCTCCGGCTTCATGGCCTCCAGCTCTTTGATGGTCACTTCATCATTTCTTACCACCTTGATATCCGGCTCCACAGAACCGATTAGCTGGTAAACATTGTAGGAAAAGCTATCATAATTATCGATCAGTACTATCATTCCAGTCCCTCCTGTGCAGTTTCGATTGCCTGTACAACGGCTCTTGCCTTGTTGCAGCACTCCTGAAATTCACTTTCCGGAATACTGTCTGCTACGATCCCTGCTCCTGACCGGATACAGATCTCACCGTTTTTCTTATAAACCAGGCGAATGGCAATACAGGTATCCAGGTTTCCGGCAAAATCCAGATATCCGATAGCACCGCCGTAAATGCCTCGCTTGCTCTGTTCCAGTTCCTGGATGATCTGGCAGGCACGGAATTTCGGTGCTCCGGAAAGTGTTCCTGCCGGAAGGATGGCATCCACTGCATCCACTGCATCCCTGTCATCCCGGATCTGGCCGGTAACTGTGGAACCGATATGCATCACATGAGAAAAACGCTCGATGCACATATATTTTTCTACGTTCACAGTACCGATCTTACTGATCTTTCCGATATCATTTCGACCAAGATCCACAAGCATGTTATGCTCGGCACGTTCTTTTTCATCTGCCAGAAGTCCTTTTTCCAGCGCTTCATCTTCTTCTCTTGTCTTGCCTCTTGGCTGGTTCCTGCTAACGGAAAGGTACTCAATTCTGTACCGGTAAGCTTTGCCAGTGTTTCCGGTGATGCTCCGGCGATCTCAATATCATCACTGGAAAAATAAAACATATATGGGGAAGGATTGGTAGCCCGAAGAACACGGTAAGTATCAAACAGGCTTCCCTCGGCTTTTGCTCTCATAGGATTGGAAAGGACTACCTGGAAAATATCTCCTTCATGAATGTAATGTTTCGCTTTCTCAACCATCTCACAGTATTTTTCTTTCGGGAACTGCGGCTTAATGGAAGATTTCAGTTTCAAAGACGGAAATTCCTTCTGTCTACCGTTTCGGATCAGCTTCGCCATCTCTTTTAATTTTGCTTCCGCCTTCTGGTAGGAATTTTCCGGATCATCCGTCATCACACCGGTGATCAGAAGCACCTTCTGTCTGTAATGGTCAAAGGCGATCACCTGGTCAAAAAGCATCAGATCCATATCCCGGAAATCCTGTACTGTCTCATCGGTAAGCTCCAGCTTCGGTTCGCTATACTTAATGTAATCGTAGGAAAAATATCCTACCAGACCTCCGGTAAAAGTCGGCATATTTTCCAGCACCGGGCTTTTGTATTCTTTTAGAATCTCCCGAATGGCATCTCCCGGATGCTTCACCTGCTGTACAGTTTTTTCTTCAGTTCCGTCCTCATGGATCCTGCGGATCTGAAGTTTTCCGTCTGTACAGGTGATCTCCATGGATGGTTCATATCCCAGGAAGGAATAGCGTCCCCATACCTCTGTCTGACTGGCACTTTCCAGAAGATAGCAATGTCTGCTGGCTGTGCGTAAGGTCCTCATGACTTCTACGGGTGTATAGCGGTCGGAATACAGCTCTCTGCATACAGGGATTCGCCGATATTCGCCTGACTGTGCGATTTCTTCGATTTTTTCTAATGTTGGATACATGTACAGGCCCTCCTGAGTTTTTCATTCCTTACCGGAGGACAGGACATTCGCAATCCGCATTCGCTGCTTGCTCATAAAATCAAAAAAAGCCCGTCTCCGACAGAATCTGGTTCTGTCAGGGACGAGCTTTAAATTCAAAATCACCCGCGGTGCCACCCTGATTCACGGTCTGACCCGTGCACTTGGCGGAATACCTTCATATTCCCGGCAACTGACGTATGCCCTCACGTCACAGAATACTTGATACCCGAAAGTATCTTTCCCTGTGCCTCTGCGGTCCATTTGATAAACTGCCTCTCGACCCGGCTCTCACCCTCCCGGACTCTCTGTGCGCGCATGAATATCTTTATCTCCGCTTCAACGGTTTAGTGGTTTAGTGGTTTACTCAATTAAACTTTTTCTATAAAATAGCACAGCTTTTCTGATATGTCAATACAAATGTTGAAAAAAATATCATTTTGTTCTATAATTGTATAAAAGTAATTGTTATAAATATCACATAAGAAAGGAGTTTCACCAGAAAAACACTATGGCTGAAAGAAATACAAACACCTGGCTGGATACCCCCGATCCACAGGTTTTTATCAAAAATTCCGCAAAATTTAATGATCTGATGATGATGTATCGATGTACGGTCCGTGAGGTACGTACCAAGCTGGAAGTCCTCAACGATGAATTTTCATTGGAATATAAACGTAACCCGATCTCCTTCATCAAGACAAGGATCAAAAAGCCGGAAAGCATTTACAAAAAGCTCAAAAGGCTCGGCTATGAGTTTACTGCGGAGAATATTCAGAATCAACTGAATGACGTGGCAGGTATCCGTGTTGTCTGTGCTTTTATCGATGATATCTACACCATTGCAGACCTGATCACCAGGCAGGATGACATTACCGTCATTCAGGTAAAGGACTATATCAAAAATCCAAAACCAAACGGCTACCGCAGTTATCACATGATTGTGGAAATCCCCGTATTCTTCTCCAAGGGAAAAACTCCCATGCGTGCAGAGATCCAGATCCGTACCAACGGTATGGATTTCTGGGCTACTCTGGAGCATCAGCTGCGTTACAAGCAGAATATCGAAGAAATGGACGGTTATGAGGAAGTCAGCAATGAGCTGCTGAACTGCGCCCGCGCTGTGATCGATATGGATAACGAAATGCAGCGGATTAAAAACAAGATCGGACAATTCCATGATATTTAAAAAACAGGTGAGGCTGTTACAGCCTCACCTGTTCTTTCTCACTGTTTTTCACCCGGAACGCCCGCGGTGTCATGTGATAATGTTCCTTGAATACCCGATGAAAATAACTGTTATTTTCATAGCCTACAGCTGCAATGATGTCACTGACAGGAAGATCTGTTTCACACATCAGCTCTACAGCCTTGTTCAGACGCTTTCTCTGAAGAAGTTCCTTGAAATTAAACCCTGTGCTTTTCTTGATCATCTTACTGAGGACATGCATGGGAAGATGCAGACGACCACAAAGCTCCGTCAGCGTGGCAGTCCGATATTTCTGTTCAATATAATCCAGTGTTGTCATGGAGATCATATTTTCGTACTGATTGGGCAGACGCATCTCCACATACTGCACCGATTCTACCAGATACATGAAGATCAGGCCCATTGTGGTCTGATTGATCCGCTCTCTGTTCTCCTCCCCGTTTACAAGAGAATAGATGATATTTTCCAGAAGATTCTGGATCTGCAGCACTTCCGCAACCTTAAAATGAAGATATTCCCCACGCTCTTCATCCTGACGCAGGACATTCACCAGAAAATCTGCCAGCATATTGTCATTGCCCGCCATGGAATAGGCCACATCAAAAAACTCCGGCAGCACCATAAAATTGATCGCAATATCATTCTGCCCCGCTTTCAGAATCTCATGCTTCGTAAACTGATTGAGAAAAAGCAGCTCACCTTTGTTAACTATGACTTTTTTTCCGTCAATGATATTCGTCAGAGATCCCTCACACACATACAGCACTTCCACAAAATTATGCCTGTGCGCCGGAAAATACACAAAACGGGTGTGTGTACGCACAGCGATCAGCCTGCCTTCTTTCAGCATCTTACGGCTGTCCACGGTAAAGTCCCGACCGGATGTGTAGAGATCTTTGTCTACCTCTGCCTCTCCGTCCAGAATTCTCCTCTCTTCATCTGTAATTTTTCTCAGCTGATCCAGTAATGCCTGCTGCATGTATTTTGCTCCTTTATCTGTTCATGGTTTTCTGTTCTGCTGTCCTCATTTTAACACTGCAGCCATAAGAGTACAACCAGAATCAAAAGACTGAAATTTTTTCGGAAACCTTCTATACACCAAATTCAAATATACGAAACAAGGCGGAGTCCGAAGACTCCGCCTTGTCCTGAAAGGATTTATCATATGATTATACAGTCAATCTGAGGATTGATTAGTACAGTTTAGCCATCTCCTCGATGTTGCTTGTATCGAATTTCAGAGGTGCACCAAGAACAACTTCTGTACCGCCGTCATCAGCATCTGTTACTGTGTAGTCACCAAGGTCACCAGCTGTGAACTTGTCATCTTTAGCACCTGTGATGTCGCCGTTGATCAGAGAGATTGTTGTGTAAGCACTGAGTTTTCCAAGGCCCTGCATATCCCACAGATAGAAGTACGGGCAGGAATGAGAATCATCATCACCTGTGTACTCCTGCATCTCAGATGGAAGTCCAAGTCCTGTCAGCTTGCAGGAAGATCCGTTATCCTGAAGATATTTAGCTGCTGCTGCGATACCAACTGTTGTAGGTGCGCAAATAACTTTCAGATCCTTGTAGTTCTGAAGAAGAGCTGCTGTCTGGTCTGTGGATTTCTGCGGCTCATCATCACCATATACAACGTCTACAAGCTCAAGCTTGCTGTATTTTTCATCGCCTTCCATGATAGTCTTCATTGCATCGATCCATGCATTCTGGTTAGCGGACTGAGATGTAGCGGAAAGGATAGCGAACTGTCCCTCACCACCGGAAATATCAAGAACTGCATCCATAAGTGCCTGAGCAACTTCTTTCGTACCAGCCTGGTTTACGAAAATCTCACGGCTGTCTTTGTTCGGTGCGGAGTCGAAGGAAGATACTTTGATTCCCTCATCCATAGCTTCCTCAAGCTTAGCCTGAAGAGCGTTAACATCGTTAGCGGAAATACAGATTGCATCGAAGTCCTGGGAAATCAGGTTGTCAAGAACCTTGATCTGTGCATCAGCTGTAGCTGTCTCAGGATAAACGACCTGAACCTCGCCGCCTTCAGCCTCTACTGTCTCCTGGAAAGATTTCGCTGCGATCTCGAAGAATGCATTACCGGCTGCTTTACCAACCAGAGCGATCTTTTTGTCTTTTGCGGAATCGCCAGCTGCTGCTTCTGTCTTAGTATCTTCGGATTTGTCATCTGCTGCGAGAACCGGGCAAACTGTACCAAGAACCATTGCTCCACAAAGGATTGCGCTAATTACCTTTTTTTTCATTGTTGTTCCTCCCTATAAGAATATAATTTTTTTATATGCTACTGCCTCCGCTACACCAATGGAGGCAGCTAACAATCATATGAGTTTCAAAAGTGATATTTAGTTTTTCTTCATTGCGACTGCTTTTTTCACATCGCCGATGATATTCGGAAGAGCTACTGCTGCTACCAGAAGTACACCGATGATGAGAAGGATCACCTGAGCATTTACGTTCTTCTGTCCAAGGCCAACTCGTAAGCATACGATGATGAATGCAGAAATGATACCGCCGGCCAGGTTACCTTTACCACCTGTGGAGGAGATACCTCCGAATACTGCCATTGCAATGCATCCATCTCAAATCCGTTACCGGTTGTTGTATTTGCACCGTAGGAAGAGGATACCAGGAATACTGCGCAAAGTCCGGACATAAGTCCCATAACTGTGTAGATGATGAAACGGATCTTCTCTACGTGAACACCTGCGTAATAAGCTGCCACACGGTTTGTTCCGATCGCATATGTACGGCGTCCAAATGTACTCTTTCCAAGAAAGATCGCAAAAAGTACACCAAGGATCAGCACCAGGAAAAGAATATATGGAATATTTCCAACCTTTCCACCGATAGCACGGAAGCCATCTGTGTTTGTGATCGCAATACTTCCGCCGGCTCCAAGTGTTACCTCAGCGATACCACGGAAGATGATCTGTGTTGCCAGTGTTACGATCATTGGAGGCAGCTCCTTGAAACGGGTAAGGATAAATCCGTTAACCGCACCACAGAGGGCACCAACAACCAGTGCTGTAAGTACTACTACAATGAACGGAGCGTTTGTGTTGCAGACCATACAGCTTAAGGTAGCGGAGAGACACACGATCGCACCTACGGAAATATCAATCTCGCCTAATACCAGGATGTACGCCATTGGAAACATCATGAATACCTCTGCAAGGTAAACCGGCATCTGACGAAGAACACTCTTCATATTATAAAACTCAGAAAATGATGCGCAGAAAATATTTACCAGGATAAAGAGAATGACCAGGATGCCTTCCCAACTGAATATGATGTGTTTCATCGGATTTTCCGGCACATTGTTAATACTTCTTCCAGATTTTCCAGCCATGATTTACATCTCCCTTCCCTTTAATGCGTTTTTATCTGCGATTCTCTGCAGAACAACGTTGATCACAACTACTACCAGGATGATAACACCCTTGATCATGTTCTGCCACAGTGAACTGATACCTACAAGCGGAAGAGCTTTTGCGATCGTTGCAAGGATAATGGAACCGAGGAATGCACCTACTACGGTTCCACGTCCACCGCTCATGCTTACACCACCGATAACGCAGGCTGCGATAACATCCATCTCACCACCGTACTGCATATCAGGCATTGCAGAAGCATAAACAGATACCTGAAGTGCTCCGCCAAGACCTGCGAGGAATCCCATGATCACATATACAAGAAGGTTGATATTCTTTGCATTGATACCGGAAACCTGTGCTGCACTTGCGTTACTTCCTACTGCGTAGATCCTACGACCGGTTCTTGTCCATTTCATAAAGAAGAAGAATACTACGTAGCATACGATGATCACCCAGATTACCTTGTTGATTCCAAGGAAATTTGTGGTGGCAAAATTCTTAAAATCACCGAGAGCTGCGGCACTTGCCCACTCACCACCGTGAGAAACAAGATATCCCATTGCTCTGTAGATGTACATAAAGCCCATGGTTGCAATGATCGGCGGAACGTTTGCTCTTGAAATTACAAGACCTACAACCAGTCCGCAGGCAATACCGATTGCCATTGCAATGATGAAAGCAAGTAATGTGCTTGTGATATGTCCGTATTTCAGAAGCATACCGATGGACATACCGGAAAGTGCCAGAGTTGACATAATGGAAATATCAATTCCGCCTACCAGCATGACACATAACATACCAAGTGACATTACCATTGTTACTGCATTATTTTTCAGCATCTCCATGAGTGACTTTGGCGTAAGGAATGACGGGCTGATCGCTGTGACAACTGCAAACAGCACGATTACGATAATTGCCAGCAGAGCCTCTCGGGAGCCTGTAATCTTCTTGATGACAGATTTCTTTTCCATTATTTAGTCCCCTTTCCAGTGCTCTTTTCCATGGACAGCTCAAGGATTCCCTCCTGTGTTGCCTCTCCTCTGTTCAGTTCTCCTGTCTTGCGGCCATTACACATAACAATGATACGGTCCGCCATACCCAGGATCTCCGGCATCTCGGAAGAGATCAGGATGATTGCATATCCTTTCTTTGCAAGGTCTCCCATGATCGCATAAATCTCAGCTTTGGCTCCGACATCGACACCCTTTGTCGGCTCATCCATGATAACTACTTTCATTTCCTGAGCAAGAGCTTTCGCAACAACAACTTTCTGCTGGTTACCACCAGACAGAGAGCTTGCCGGCTGGAAGATATCGACTGCCTTGGTATCTACTTCCTCAAGAAGTTTCTTGGAAAGTTCTCTTTCTGCCTTCTCATCGTTAAATCCGGATTTTGCATATTTGCTGATGATCGGAAGTGTTACGTTTCTTCCAAGTCCCCAGCTCATAACCAGACCCTGTTTCTGTCTGTCCTCTGGAAGAAGGATGATACCTTTTTCCATTGCATCAGACGGAGTCTTGATATAAATTTCTTTTCCCTCAAGGAAAACTTTTCCTTCGTCCGGACGGGTAATTCCACAGACAGCTTCCATAACCTCTGTACGTCCTGCACCAACCAGACCGGTAAGACCTACGATCTCGCCTGCATGTACATTGAAAGAAACATCCTTGAAAAATCCTATTCTGGAAAGATGTTCGATACGGAGCATCTCATCTCCAAACTTCACTTCCGGTTTCGGGAACAGATCGTTAATCTCACGACCAACCATTGCCTTGATCAGATCTGCGTTTGTGATTCCATCTACATCATAGGTTCCAATGTACTGGGAATCACGGAATACGGTAACTCTGGAAGCCAGACGGTACATATCTTCGAAACGATGGGAGATAAAGATAATGGAAACACCATTCTCTTTCAGCTTGTCAACCAGTGTGTAAAGCTTCTCGGACTCGTTTCTGGTAAGTGCTGCTGTCGGCTCATCCAGAATGATGATCTTCGCATTTGTGGAAAGTGCCTTGGCGATCTCGACCATCTGCTGCTGTGCAACAGAAAGTGTACCCATCTCTGCTGTTGCGTCAAAGTCTGCATCCAGCTCCTTCAGGTACTTGTTTGCCTCCTGATTCATCTCTTTCCACTGGATCATATGATGTTTAATGATCTCATGACCCATAAAAATATTTTCGGCTACTGTAAGATGCGGATATGATGTAGGGTGCTGATATACGGCAGCGATACCTGCCTCCTGGGCATCCTTCGGACCTTTGAAGTCAACCTTCTGTCCGTTTAAGAACATCTCACCCTCTTCTGCCTTATGTACTCCGGTAATAACCTTGATAAACGTAGATTTACCAGCACCATTCTCACCCATCAGCGCATGAACTTCGCCAGGTTTGAGCTGGAACTGTACATTATTCAGAGCTTTGACACCGGGGAATATCTTCGTAATACCTTTTAATTCAAGAACATATTCTGACACGGCTCTTTCTCCTCCCTTTCCTTTAATCTGATTATATTCTATCATCCGGCCCACAGATTGATAATAGGAATATTTTTGGATAAGGGTAAAATATTCTTCTTTTCCCTGTAAAATATTACTCATAAACCATTGTCCCATTCTCGTATTTCTATATACTTTATGCTATAATGATAACGCTGACGTTACAGTTTTCTGGGAATATAAACAGAGCTGTAAACGTCCGATTTACGAAGCTATAAAGCTATGCTCGATTGGAGAATTGTATATGAAATTACTGATCGTCGATGACGAAGAACTTACGCGTACCGGACTGATCTCATCTATCGACTGGGATTCTCTGGGAATCACCGAGATCCTTCAGGCAGATGATGGTGTGAACGGACTGGAAATGGCCAGACTGTATAAACCTGAGATCATTCTCTGCGATGTACGGATGCCGCGGATGACAGGCATTGCCATGCTGGAGCGTCTGGAGAAATTCCTGCCGGACAGTATCCCTATCTTTATGAGCGGATATTCTGACAAAGAGTATCTGAAAGCTGCCATCAAACTAAAAGCCATCAATTACATCGAAAAGCCTCTGCATCCCGAGGAAGTACAGGCGGCAGTTCTGGAAGCGCAGACTCTTTACAAACAAAAGCTCCGCTCCCATCGTGGCGAAGCGATCCATTCTCAGGAAATCGCTACCCGGCTGGCACAACAGCTGACTCTTCCACCTTCCGATAACAACAAAATTGCAGATCTCTGTCTGGAACTGGGGCAGCCGGAGCTTCTTGAGAACGGCATGAATTTTACCTCTGTGATCGTAAAGCTTAATGAATCTGTGGAGGCTTCCGGTATTTTCCTGGAAGATCTCCAGAACGACATTTCCTGTTTTCTGGAGCATTACCATCTGAAATGTCTTTTTGTGGAAAAAAGAGTTCAGTATCTGGTCCACCATATATATGGAAGGAATGCCCTTTCCCCGACTACCCTTTCCGCAGTGGGAAGCTATATTTCCAGACAATATGACACCTGCGGAAAGCATCTGATCGCTGCCGGAAATACCGTAACGGATATTTTCAGGGTTTATCAGTCCTACGCTTCTGCCGTGATCCTTCTGCAGAACTGTTTTTTCTTTCCGGAAAAAACATTTCTGACGGAAAATTCCATCCGCCTGCTTTCACCGAAGGGACCGGTTCCGGATTCCCTGCATTCACCGGAAAATACTTTTTCCAAATATCTCCTGGCCGGAGAAGAAGAACCCTGTTTTCAGTTTCTTGATGAGCTTTTCCGGTATTATAGCTGCAATCACACATTTATGCCTAACCAGATCCGTGATCTTTATTACCAGCTATTTAATACACTTTCGGCTTCCCGTAAAAAAAATCAGCTGGAAACCGAACTTCATGAAAAGCAGGATCTGATCGTAGATACGTTAAACAACGCCTTCACCTACGAAGAGCTTCACAAAGCTCTGAAAGAAAAAACCGCCCAGTATTTTGAAGATGCGAAAAATTCCCAGCCGGAAAATTCCACGATCTTTATGATCAAGGATTATATCAGCCGGAACTATATGAACGATACACTTTCCGTAAAAGATATCAGCGGCCATGTATACCTTTCCGCATCTTATGTATGCACTTTTTTCAAAAGCGAGACCGGACAGACTCTCAATCAATATCTGACAGAATACCGAATGGAAAAGGCCAAGCAGCTGCTTTCCGATCCCAAATACAAGATTTCCGAGATTTCTTCCAAGGTAGGCTATACGGATGGCAATTACTTCGGAAAAAGCTTCAAAAAATACTCCGGCTTTTCCCCGTCTGAATACCGGGAGAAAATGTCATGAGGGCCCTCTGGCGCCGTTTCAAAAACGGCTACCTGAATTTAAACCTGCAGACAAAATTCACCATTGCCCTGATCAGCATTGTGGTAATTCCTGCCTGTCTTACCGCCTTTCTTTTTTATGGACGACTTTATAGCATGGTGGTTTCCAATACCATCCGGCAGGAGCAGGACGCCTCCGCAAAAACTGCACCTTTGATCGAACGGACTATGGCTACGATCCTCGCTACTACCCGGAATATTACAGGACAGAATTTTTTTCAGGAACTTTTTTATATGCCGGTCAGCGATTCAGCAGAACAGCTTGCAACATCTAACCATGCCACTGATTTTAAAAATGCCGTTCAGCGTCTGACCACAGATTCCATTGTTACCGATGTACAGATCTATGTGGATTTTCCTGATGATCTGAAGACACTGGATACTTATCCCAACACTAAGAATATCCTTGCTCCCTTAAGTCAGGCGAAAGGTACCTACTGGTACGGTATCTTTCAGGGAAACCGGAACACCCAGGAAATGTTCTGTCCTTCCTTCTATCTTGGTCCCAGGGAAAAAAAGAATTATGGTGATATGGCATATATCTGCCCTTTAAGCCTTTATTATCACTCCACTGCCTATAAGGCTTATCTGGCAGTGTATTATTCCGATGACAAGCTTACTTCCATTCTTTCCGACAATCTATCTCTGGAAGGAAGTGTTTCATATATTGTAAACGAACGTGATGCCATTGTTGCTACCTCAGATCTGTCATTATCCGGAATCTACCAACTGGATTACGACACCATCAAGGCTTCCTTTATGTCTTCCAATAACTTCATTGAGCGGAACATTCTGGACACAAAGGTTTATGCCGGTTTTTACAGCATTTCCAATACGGACTGGTTTATGGTGACGGTCCTTCCTTCCCCGCCGCTGATCCATGCGAGCAACCGACTGATGATCCAGATCGTACTGATCTATGCAGTTTTTCTGGTTCTAGCACTTATTTTTGCCAATGTACTGGCTCATTCCATTACCGGAAGACTTTCTTCTGTGATCCGGCAGATGCAAACCGTCCGCCACGGCCCGCCTACTCCTATGGAAAGTCCACAGGCACATGATGAGATCGGTAATCTTATCGATACCTACAACTATATGACTCGAAAAATGGAGGAACTGATGGAGAAGCAGGCTAAGGCTGCAGAAGATCTCCGGATCGCAGAATTCAATTCCCTCCAGGCACAGATCAATCCACATTTTCTTTATAATACCATGGATATGATCAACTGGATGGCACTGCAGGGACAGACCAATGAGATCAGTCACGCAGTACAAAGTCTTTCCCGTTTTTATAAGCTGACTCTGAGCCGCAAAAAAGGAATCTCTACCATTGCAAGGGAGCTGGAGCATGTAACCATCTACGTGCAACTTCAGAATATGCGCTACCACGACAGCATTGAGCTGATCACGGATATCCCGGATGAGCTTTCAGAATACCAGATCCCGAAGCTGACTCTTCAGCCTGTTGTGGAAAATTCCATTCTTCACGGGATCCTGGAAAAAGAATCAAAATCCGGAACTATTGTTATTACCGGATGGATGGAAAATGAGGATATTGTTCTTCTGATTTCCGATGACGGTGTTGGGATTTCGCCGGAAATCCTGTCAACTATCCTTTCCGGAAAGGGAAAAAGCCAGTCCGGCGGCACCAATATCGCAGTTTATAATACCCACCGGAGACTCCAAATTCTCTATGGAAATAATTACGGACTCACTTATTCCAGCAAGCCTGGAGAGGGGACGGATGTTGAGATCCGGTTCCCTGCACATCGTGAAAAGTAACTTACGTTCCAAAAAAATCTTTATTCAGAAATGAGGTATGACACTATATGAATACACAGCCAGAAGCTCTTTTATATAATTTTAACGACCCGGAACGCTTCGCCAGATCCGCCGCTATCTGAACCGTCAGAAGGTTAAGACACGGATCGTCACTGCGCCGGAATTTCTTCATCCGCTGGGATATCTTTTTGAGATTCCGGGATTTCATCCCTCATCCCAGTTTAATCTGGGAAGCAATTTCAGTGATGAGATGATCGTGCTGAAGGATTTTTCCAGTGCACAGATGGATGGTTTTCTTGCTTTTTTCCGTGAAAACCAGATCCCACCTGTTGCACTGAAGGCCATGCTCACACCGGTAACTCAGCACTGGTCTTCCATCCAGCTGCACGATGAGCTTTCCAGGGAGCACACACTTATGCATAAAAAATAACTGCAAAACCAAAATCTGCCGAATCTGCCTGCTGCATTTCCGGCAGATCTTTTTTATCTTATTTTTCCCACTGAAAAAGGAGACCGCTCCGCGCAGTCTCCTTTTTTGAATATGTTTTAGGTTGAATACATAAGAAAGAATTTATCTTGTCACGATATCTACCGGTACGTTAAAGATTTTTGCAACCTTCAGGATCGTATCGATGTGTCTTCCTGTAGCAGCTGCCATATGATGTGTCGGGCCAGCCTCGCTCCAGCGGTTAACGAACTCTCTTGCTCCGCATGTGAAGCGTGTTCTCATGTTTGTATCACCGAAGGAAAGGATCGGTCCCTCCTCGTTTACGCCCTCAGCTACAACGAATTTGAAGTTTCCGTCTTTATCCTGAGTGATTGCAAGGTAGGTTACAGGGCCTGTGTATGGATAGAACTGTGTCAGGTATCCGCCGCCTGTTTTGCCGTGGAATACCGGCACGATTTTCATGGTTGGTTTCTTGTCGGAGATGTCAGCGTCACCGCTTCCGGAATGTCCGATGATGCAGATGTCATCATTGAAGTCGATGGAGTACATCTCAGAAAGCTGGCCTGTACCGGAAATTGTCTTTAAGATACTCATTGCCATGGCAACCTTCATGTCACCCTCTACCGCACATGCAGTACCCTGTTTGATCAGCATGGAGAAAGCCGGGATCAGCATACTGTCAAGGACTCCTGCTTTACCCTGTGCAAATCCGTCGTAATGGGAAGCGATCATTCCAAGATGCTCGTCTTTTACCCACTCCTCAAAAGCAACTACATATTTTGCCATATCCCATACTTTCTCAATGGTGCCGCCGCCCTCAATATCGAATGTATCAAGGATATCCTGTGCTTTTGCCCGGATTGCCTCCTCATCTGTAATATCATCAGCGATCGCCCACATCTTCTCCCAGTCGAACTGTTTTGTGTAGAGGAACATTCTGTTATAGAGGTTTGTCTCATCAATATACAGATCCATCATACCCGGATATGGTCTTCCGATCTGCGCAATGTTAGTCTCACGGAATCTTCTTCTTACCTGAGCAGCCTTGCACCAGTCTTCGATCTCAGCCTGAACTGCAGGATCTCCGCCTTCTACAACGCCTGTGATAACCGCATGTCTCTTGCCTGCTCTCTCAAGGTCAGCAACTGCCTCGCCTACAGCACCGCATGCATAGCCTTCACCCAGCCAGGAGGCAATGTCAGTGTGCTCATAATCCAGCGCTTTGATCTTCTGAACGTTTACAAGAACAACCGGAACATCCAGATCACGGATCGCCGGAAGCATGTTGTAGGATGTTGCGTATGTCAGCATCTGAAGAAATACAAGGTCAACATCTGCTGCACGGAACTTATCTCCTGCCACCATTGCCTGCTCTTTTGTTGTCACCATTCCGCCGTCAACGATCTCTACTGTATCCGGGATCGTTTTCTTGAATGCGTCGTACTGTGCCTCAAATTCCGACACCAGTGACGGGAACTGCGGAAGATATGCGCCTAAAGCAATTGAAAATACACCAACTTTTGCCTTTGTGTTAACTAACATAATAAGACCTCCAATTATTTATGCTTTGTATACTTTAATACCGAAGGACTCATGGATGGTTGTACGAGCCTCCTCGATCGTTTTAAACTCCTCGGCCTTCAGCATCTGTGCTGTGATATTACCGATTGCAGTAGCCTCACCAGGGCCTGCATGGATTTCTTTCTTTGTAGCTTTTGCAGTCAGCTCATTTAAGTATCCTGCATTGGAACCACCGCCTACGATATGGATACGGCTGTAGGTTCTTCCTGTCATCTCCTCGATTTCTTTTGCGATCTTAGCGTAGCAATCTGCAAGGCTTGTATAGATAACGGTTGCAATCTCGCCAAGAGTTTCCGGAACCTGCTGTCCTGTTCTGCGGCAGTAGTCCTGAACCTCTTTTGTCATGTTCTCAGGAGAAAGGAAGCACTCATCGTTTGCGTTTACTCTTGACGGGAAGTCTTTTGCCTCCTCAGCCATCTCGCAGATCTGTGCAAAGCTGTACGCATCATCAAACTCATGACGTACAGACTGGATCATCCAGAGACCCATGATGTTCTTCAGATAACGGAAACGTCCTGCATATCCACCCTCGTTTGTGAAGTTCATCTCACAGCTCTTCTCAGAGCAGTCTGCTTCTTTTCTCTCGATTCCCATCAGAGACCATGTTCCGGAACTGATATAAATGAAATCGTCATCATTTGCAGGCACAGCCAGAACTGCAGACCCTGTATCATGTGTAGCCGGTGCTACAACCTCAAGATCAAAGCCAACTGCTTCCTTCACTGCGTCTGTTAAATGTCCGATGCTTGTGCTAGGCATGATCAGCTTCTGGAATATCTTTCTTGGATATCCCAGCATATCGATCAGCTCATAATCCCAGTCCTTGGTTGTCGGGCATACAAGCTGTCCTGTGGTTGCCTCTGTGTACTCGCAAGTTTTTTCGCCTGTAAGAAGAAAATGGAAGTAGTCCGGTACATGAAGAAGTGTCTCAGCCTGCTCCAGATACTCAGGATGTTTCTTCTTCACTGCCATCAGCTGATATACTGTATTGTAGATTGCTTTCTGGATACCGGTTCTTGCATACAGATCCTTCAGGGAAATTGTCTTATAAACTTCCTCGTCCATTCCCTCTGTACGATGATCACGGTAGCCTACCGTGTTGCCAAGAACCTTGTCATCCTTGTCTAGAAGCACAAAGTCAACACCCCAGGTATCAACACCCATGCTTACCGGATCTTGCCGATCTCTTTACATTTCTTAAGACCATTTACGATCTCGTTGAAAAGGCGGTCAAACTCCCAGCAGAGCTCTCCATCCTTCTTAACCATGCCGTTCTCAAAACGATAGATTTCTTCCAGGATCATTTTTCCGTTTTCCATATGTCCCAGAATGTGACGTCCACTGGATGCTCCGATATCTACTGCTAAATAATATGTTGCCATTTTTAAATCCTCCTCAATATGTAAGCTTCTGATCACTTTCATATCTGATGTTGTATTTATCATACATCAGGATCCTTCCGGTGATAAGAACCTCTTTTGTCAAAAAAAGTGTCTTTATTTGCCAATAATACAGCGATTATTTATGAACTACTACATTATTTGTTTAAAAAATCCGCTGACTGAATCAGCCAGCGGATCTCTTATTTCATACGTCCGTGAACGCAATCCGCGTTCATTATAACTTCACGATCTTATCAATTATATGATTAGTCATAAAGGTTAGGTGCGATATTCTCGTCTTCCATATTTGTTGCATCATACCAGTAACCCTCTGTAGGAACATCCTCAAGCTTCTGGCCGTTTGCTGCTGCTGTCAGAGCGTAGATTGCATAGTATCCCATCATAAGAGGAGACTGTGTAACAGCACCAACGAGTGTGCCATCTTTAACAGCTGCTTTGATGATAGAACCAGCATCGAAACCAACACCAACTACATCACCGTTTGCCGGGTCAGAACCAAGAACGTTAAGGTTAGCATTTGCTGCAAGAACACCCTCTGCGGAAACCTGGTTGGAACCGAAGATTGCAATACAGTTCTCCTGGGAAAGGATTGCCTGTGCCTCTGTGGAGCAGAGCTCTACAGTTGTCTGTGCCGGAACAGCTACCTGGATAACAACGTCAGCGTCTTTAGCGTCTGCGTCAGCACCCTCTGCTGCGTTTACATAGAACTCGTTGCCGCTTACTGCAACTGTCTTTCCATCAGCCTGAAGAAGCTCGATCATCTTGTTGATGAATCCTGTACCACGCTGCTGGATATTCTGAGCTGTTGCATCCTGGTTAACCTCACCGATTACAACCTGTCCGTCAGCATCTTTAACAACGTCTTTAATGCTGTTGTACATATTCTCAGCTGCTACTGCACCAGCCTGTGCGTTGTCTGTACAAACCTCGCATACTACAGATCCCTCTGGAGCATCAGCGATACCTGTATCGAATGTTACAACCGGGATTCCTTTTTCTGCACATGTCTTAAGTGCATCTGTAACGGAAGATGTATCACAAGCTGCAAGTCCTAATCCAACAGGATTGGAAGCGATAGCTGTGTTGATCATGTTAACCTGGTCAGCGATATCGGACTCACTGTTCGGTCCTGTGGTTTATAATCAACGCCCAGCTCCTTAGATGCTTTCTTCATACCTTCCTGAGCTGCATCCCAGTATGTGGACTGGAAAGATTTAACCATCATCGGGAACACATAAGCTTCGTTTGCTTTCAGTCCGTCGAACTGTGCAGTAGGATCCTCAGCTGCTGTGGAATCTGCAGATTTCTCTGTTGCTGCATCTTCTTTCTCCTCAGCTGCAAAAGCTGCAGTTGCACTCATGCTTGTTACCATTGCTGCACAGAGCATTAATGCCATAACCTTTTTTGCTTTCATATAATATTTCCTCCTTAAAATATATTATATAGTTTTTTATGTTCATACGCCGTTGCTACCCCTTGGCGTTTCACATCTTTGATTATCGGGTGCTGTTCACATTTCTCTGTAAACAGCACCCTTACTTATTATACACACTTCTTAATATCAGTGTGCTGCTTTTTTCTCTTTCAGGATATCGATCAGAACGGCTACGATCAGAACGATACCAGTGATGATCTGCTGCCAGTTTGCCTGCAGGCCGATATATGGAAGACCTGTTTTCAGAAGCATGATGACGAAGATACCAACGAATGTACCGATCACGGAACCATATCCACCGGTAGCTGCTACACCACCAACGAATACACCACCGATAGCATCCATCTCAAGTCCGGCACCAGTACCAGGCTGTACAGTAGGTGTTACTGCTGCGTATGCGATTGCTGCAAGACCTGTAAACAGACCGCAGACAACGTATACCATTACGTGATAGAACTTTGTATTGATTCCAGAAAGGGCTGCTGCCTCTTTGTTGGAACCGATTGCAATTGTGTAACGACCGAATTTGGTGTGGTTCAGGATGTACTCCATAAGAAGAACCAGAATGATCATCCACAGGAAACCGAGCGGATAACGTGAAGCACTTCTTCCTGTACCAACGGTTACCTTGAAGATGCTGTGGAACCATCCACGGCTGTGTAAGTCCCGGCCAAGGTGTTGCACTGCAAAGAGATCCGGCACCACGGGTAATCATACATGTACAAAGCGTTGCAAGGAATGGCGGCAGGTTCATAACACCAATAAGTACACCGTTTAATGCACCAACTGCGATACCAAGTACGATACAGATGATCATAGCAAGTGCTACCGGGCAGTTGTTGTTTCTGATCAGTGTTCCTGCGATCAGTGCGTAAGCTACCATACCAGTTCCGATTGACAGGTCAACACCACCAGTGATAAGCGGGAATGTAACTCCGATCGCCATAAGAAGATCGTAATATGAGAAATCCAGCATACTCAGGATCGTGGTGTACTGTCTGAATTCTTTACTCAAGCCTGAGAATATTGCACACAGGACAATGATAACGAGCAAAACAATAAATCTCTGATCACTTAAAATACTTTTTTTCTTCTTAGTCATGACTTTCCTCCTTAATCGATATTCCGTGTGGCCTTGTCCATGATGTTTTCCTGGGTTGCCTCGGAGATATCAATACATCCGGTAACTTTACCCTCACACATGATGATGATACGGTCACTCATTCGGAGAACTTCCGTCATCTCAGAAGAAATCATGATAATGGATTTTCCTTCTGCTGCCAGTCTGTTCATTAATTTGTAGATTTCGTTCTTAGCACCAACATCGATACCTCTGGTAGGCTCATCGAAAATAAGGATGTCACTGTCTCGTGTCAGCCATTTTGCGATAACTACCTTCTGCTGGTTACCACCGGAAAGGTTAACTACCAGCTGGTCTGTAGTAGGTGTCTTAGTTGCAAGTTCGTTTACATATTTCTCAGCAACTTTTTTCTCTTTTGCTTTGTTGATAAAGATACCATTGGTAAACTCTTCCATTGTTGCCAGTGTTGTATTCTCTGTTACAGATTTCTGTACAACACAGCCGTATCTTCTTCTGTCCTCTGACAGATAACCGATACCACATTTAACAGCATCCTGCGGGCTGTTGATGGTCACCTCATGAAGCTGACCGTCTTTACCCATAATGGAGATCTTACCACTCTGCTTCGGATCTGCTCCGAACAGTGCTCTGGCTGTCTCGGTACGTCCTGCGCCCATCAGTCCTGAGAAACCAAGGATCTCGCCTTTTCTCAGCTCAAAGCTTACATCCTGAACCATCTTGCCTGCGTTCAGATGCTCAACCTTAAGAACTACCGGTGCATCTGCCGGAACTGCACTCTCCTGCTTCGGATCCTCATAAATAACACGGCCAACCATCATGTTGATGATATCTTCTTTTGTACTGTCTTTTGTGATGAGGGTTCCTACGTAACCACCATCTCGCATGACTGTTACACGGTCTGTGATCGTTTTGATCTCATCCATACGATGTGAGATATACACGATACCGAGATTTTTCTTACGAAGGTCACGGATGATCTCAAACAGATCTGCGATTTCCTTCTCGGTAAGTGCTGCGGAAGGCTCATCGAAGATGATGACCTCAGCTTTATGAGAAATTGCTTTTGCGATCTCACACATCTGCTGTTTTCCGACTGTCAGATTCTTCATCTTTTCCTTCGGATTGATCTCAATGTTCAGATCCTGGAAAAGCTTCTTTGAATCCTCGATCATTTTTTTGTCATCGATACGGAAGCCCTTCTTCGGCTCACGTCCGATAAAGATGTTCTGAGCAACGGTAAGATCACCTACCATGTTCAGCTCCTGATGTACGATTACAACGCCGGCATCCTGTGCCTCACGTGTATTGTGGAATTCTGTTTCCTGTCCTTTGTAAACGATGGAACCTGAATCCTTCTGATAAATACCGGTAAGAACCTTCATCAGTGTTGATTTACCGGCACCGTTTTCTCCCATAAGTGCATGTACTTCGCCGCGTTTTACTTCGAAATTAACGTGATCCAGAGCATGAACTCCAGGAAAGGACTTATCAATGTCCTTCATAGTTAAAATAACTTCACCCATTGTCGCATCCTCCCTCTAAGATCAGTTCTTTCTGCGTCTTGCAGAAACGTCGATATAAACTGCAACGATAACGATGATACCTGTGATGATCATCTGCTGTCCTTTACCAAGGCCAAATGCATGATGCCCTGCTGAAGAAGAGAGATGATAAATACGCCGATTACAGTACCGCCGATGGAAGCAAGTCCACCAACCATGGATGTACCACCCATAACGCAGCCTGCAATAGCCTCATTGTTGTACTGATCGCCATAACCAGGCTGAACAGTTGTGTATGTAGCTACAAAGAAGAGTGCTCCAATACCTACCAGGAATCCGCAGATCACATAAGCAAGCATTTCCCATTTCTTTGTGTTAACACCGGAAAGGCGGACAGCCTCTTTGTTGGAACCAAGGCAGAGGATGTAACGTCCCGGTTTTGTGTTGTAAAGAACGATACCGCAGATAACTGCCATTCCCAGGAAGATAATGATTCCTACAGGGAAGCCGTTTACGGAAACGATATTACGGAACCAGCCGTTTGCATCGCTGGCTGCCGGCCAGCTTACAGACTGTGTTTTTGTGAATACAGAAGCAATACCTTTTGCAATGTTCATGGATGCCATGGAAATAATGAATGGTGGCACTGACATGTAAGAAACCATCCAGCCATTGAAAATACCAAAGCAGAGACCGATCAGAATGCAAAGGATCATGCAACTGCACATGGAACCTTGTAGGATGTCATGCAGTAACCGGATACCAGTGCACAGCAGAACATTACAGGTCCGATGGAGAAATCAATTCCTCCTGTAGCGATTACGAATGTAACGCCAAGTGACAAAAAGCCCAGGAAGTACACATAGTTCAAAGTAGACTTGATACTGTCAACAGCCGGAAACTTGTTTCCAAGAACTACTTTAAAAACCAGGAACATAAGAATCAGAACACAGACAAGAAGTATTCTGTTCAATCCGAGCTTCTTAACGATTGGATTTTGTTTTAACTTTTCCAATTTTTACCCTCCTCACGTTTTGCACGTATCTTGTGTTTTCTTGGTTATTATAATACCGTCAAAAATCAATAATTGTAATAGAATATCTTTCAAAAAAAGGTTAAATATTTACTGTACTGTAAATATTTAACCCTTTTCTTTGTGCATTTATGACTATTTACGGTGTAAGATCACCATATGTTTTTAACGTATTAAACGGGAAAAGCAGTTTTTCGATCTCACTGGTATACATATTGTCAGGAGTTACCAGCTGGCACCCGGAATTAATATTCTTTTTATAGTTTTCTCCACGCAGCATCTTAACTGTTTCCCGAACACCCACATACCCCATTTTAAATGCCTTCTGTACAACGATTCCCTGGAAGATTCCGTGTTCCATCAGCTGAACGGCCTCCTGTGAGCTGTCTACTCCCACCACCCTAATCCGGTTCTCTGCTTTTGCTGCCTTTACTGCTCTTGCAGCACCTACAGAGGAATATTCATTCATCCCCGCGATCATCTTGAGATCCGGATATTTTTTCATCAGCTCTTTTGTAAGCTCATAGGACTTGTCATACTGAGAATCACAGTATACCACATCCACGATATTATCCTTCCGACTGCCAAGTCCTGTCCGGAAACCTTTTTCTCTTTCAACTGCCGTAGATACACCCTTTACATGTGAAACGATCGCGATCTGATCATCCGCTCCCACAAGATCCTTCGCAAACCTGCCAAGGATCTGCCCTGCTTCCAGATTATCGGTCGCAACGGTAAGGTCCTGAACCTCTTCCTGTGTGTAGGAATCAATAAATGAAATATGTATTCCCTGTTCCTTTGCCTTCTTCAAAAGCTGGTCAGATTCAGTGAAGCTGGACGGCGAGATCAGGATCGCATCCGGTTTTTCTTCTATTGCCCTTTCGATCAGCTTGTTCTGACCATCCACATCATTTTCTTCCTCAGGTGCCCATACGCGGATATCTGCATTATATTCCTTTGCAGCCATCTCCGCCCCCTGGATCAGTGATGTCCAGAAATCGTTGGTACCATCCACAACCTTCGGAATATAGATCAGCGATAGTTTTCTCTCTTCTTCTACCTGTTTATAATAGAATATTCCGGCTACAAGCCCCGCTACAAGGCAGATGACCACTCCAAAAGTCAGGAGTTTTCTATGTTTTTTCATATTGATTCCTCCTGTATTCCCGGAATGGTGATCGTGGCAGTGGTTCCGACACCTTTTTCACTTTCATAGGCGATCCCGTAATTTTCTCCATAATAAAGCTTCAGACGTTTCTGTACATTGTAAACACCCACACCATTGGAATGATAATTCACCTTATGTTTATCATAAATATGTGACAATGTTTCCTCATCCATACCTACACCGTTGTCGATCACCTGAAGAACTGCATTTCCATCCTCCATAAAGCCTTTTACCTGCAAAAGTCCCTTACTCTCTTTATATTTCAGTCCATGATAGATGGCATTTTCAATGATCGGCTGGAGAACCAGCTTGATCAGAGGGATATTTAATATAGAAGGTTCTACATCGATCTCGAATTCCAACTTGTCCTTGTAACGCATCTTCTGGATCGTAAGATAACCCTTGGCATACTCCACCTCCCTTGCGAGAGGAACCACTTCATCTTCATTACTGATGCTCTGACGAAGAAGACGCGCCAGGGATGCTGTCATCAGAACAACCTCTTCGTACTTTCTGCCCTCTGCCATCCAGATGATCGAATCCAGGGTATTGTAGAGAAAATGAGGATTGATCTGGGACTGAAGGGCCTTAAGCTCACTTTTTCTCTTTGCTTCCTGTTCCTTCACGTTCTGCTCCATAAGATCCTGTATCCTATGTGTCATCACATTGAAAGATTTCGTCAGGCTTCCGATCTCATTCTCTGAATCGATTTCCACATCTGCTCCGTCAAAATGCCCTTCCTGTACTCTGGACATGGAATCTCTGAGACGCTGAAGAGGATATGTAAGACTCTTTGCAAGAAATCTGGAAAAAAGCAGTGCCACGATCATCAGAAGTGCGGAAATAAGCACATAAATACTCTGTGCCTGATTGCTCTTACGCAGAAGTTCGCTGACGCTCATACAGCCCACAACGGTCCATCCGGTTTTATTTGATCTGGAAATGGAATACAGCTTTCCTCTGTTTCCCCTTTCGGTACGCACCGTATCTTCTTTTGATTTCACGATCAGGTCGATATTCTCAGTCTGCAATTCATTGTAAAGCTGCTGCTGTTGGGGATGGTATACAATATTTCCGCTTTCATCCAGAATGAACGCGTATCCCTTTTTCCCGATCGTATTCTGATCACAAAGTTCACTGATGGCACTGTAATTCAGATCAATAAAAAAGACTCCCTCTTTCTCACCACTGTTGGAAAAATTACGGATTCCCCTGCTTAAAGTGATCACCCACGGACGCTCTCCGCTGATGATGTGCTGTACATGAGAAGATGTAAGAAGCGGGCCTTCCGGCTTCTGTAAAGCTTCCAGATACCACTCCTGGGTGGAAAGCTTCAGATCCGGATTCACAGACTGCTTGCCGTCGTTGATCAGCTTCCGTCCATTACTTCCAATAATCCCAAGATTTCGGATATCACTTCGTCCGTCCAGAATAGTCTTGAACTGATTGATCAGACGCTCTCTTGTTCCATCGTCCACATTGTCGCCAAAAAGATATTGCTGTACATCCTCGTTACTGGAGATCATATAGGCTATATTTTCCATGTAATCAATATAGGAATCAATATTCTGATTCATCTGCTGCACGATATTCTGGGTGTAGACAGCAGAATTTTCAAAAATAGAATTGCGGGTATATCTCATGGAAACACCTGTTATGACCAGCACCGCGCTTAAAAGCAGCACCGTCACCACCGCAAAGATCGCACTCTGGATACTCTTAAATTTTCCTATGATCTTTGCCGCAAACCGGATATCTCTCATTTACGTTTCTCCCTTGCATATTCTGTCGGTGTGCAGCCGGTCATTTTTTTGAAGGAGATCCCAAAATAATGGGGATCTGCAAATCCGACTTTCTCGGCAATTTCATAATTCTTCATAGTTGTATTCTCCAGAAGTTCCTTCGCCTTCTCCATGCGGGTACGGATCAGAACCTCTGTAAAAGTCTCTCCCGTAAGCTCCTTAAAGATCGTACTGAAATAGCTTGTGCTGATATTCAGATAAGAACAGATACTGTTCAGGCTTAAATCCGGATCCATATAATTCTTCTGGATATAATCCAGGGCAAGTCTGGCCTGACGCTGTCCGCTGGAGCTGTTTGCATCGGAAAGTGTCTGGAAAATTTCTCCGATATGATTCCTGACCAGTTCAACAGCACTGTCAAAAGAATTCTGCTCCGTAACCTGCTGCAGAAGTGCTTCTCTTTTGGAAAAAAGCCTGTTGTCCGGAACCATATCCTCACAGGTCTCATCTGCTGCACGGATGATCTGCTGAAGATACACGCAGGCACGACTCTTATCCACCCGCACTTCCTTGATCTCAGAAGAGATATGTTCCAGAATATGCTCTGCGTTTTCCTTTTTACCCGCTTTCAGAGCAGCTACCAGCTTCTCTACATGATCTTTAATGGAAAGATTTTTTTCCGCCGGCTGTTCTTCCATATCAATAAGAAGGCTTCCGCCAAGAAGATAACGATATTCAATAGCTTTCTCAGCAAGTTCATGGGATACACGAAGCTCCTGCTGAGTTCTGGCCCAGCTTCCCACACCGATAGAAACATCCAGCGACATCAGTTCCTTCAGCTTATCCTGAATCGTCCTGCAGATCTCCATGATCTTCTGTTCAAACTCTCTGGTACGGTTTCCCATGAAAAGAGCACCGACCTTGTTATTTCCGGCCTGATATGCCACTCCTGCTTTTTCCTTGCTGATGATCTCATCACTGATATTAAAAAGAACAAAAGACATCAGTGCGCTCTCCTGGCGTTTCTCCGCAGTAAGCTGACTGCTGTCCGAATACAGATCCAGATCAAAAACAGCCACACGATAGCATGCTGCCTCAAGATCGATTCCCAATGCTGCAAGCTCTTCCAGACTTTCCTGCCGTGTCTTGATATTATCCACAAAGCCCTGCAGCGCTCTGGAACGGATCACAATAGCGTTTTTCTGATAATTCTCGGAAGTCTGTGTCAGACGTTCCAGCTTCTCTTTTTCTTTCTTCGCTGGTCCACTTTCTCTTCATTTTCCGATAACATTTCTGAGTTCCATGGCTGTCACCGGCTTCAGCATATATTCACTGACACCATACTGGATTGCCTTCTTGGCATACTCGAATTCTCCGAATCCGCTGAAGATCACGATCACGATGTCCGGATAATTATCATGGAGAAAACGGCTCAGTTCCATACCATCCATATATGGCATAAGGATATCTGTAAGCACGATATCCACCGGATGGTTCTGCACAAATTCCGCTGCTGCTTTCCCGTTATCACAGTCTCCTACCAGTTCACAGTCCATTGCTTTCCAGTCAATATTCTCCCGGATCGCATCTCGAACAAGTATCTCATCATCTACCAGTAAAATACGATACATAATTTCTGTTGTCCCCCTCTGATCAGTTTCTGTTATTTTTATTGCACATCCCCCTGACAGATTTCTTCTCCGGTCTCTGTCACTTTCATTGGTAAATATTACTGTTCTTTCTGTGAACAATAACTGTTAATTCTTTCTATATGGTAACATGTTTGGTTAAAATTTACAACGGAGTTTCTTAGTATAAATTATAGCAATCCTCTTAAATGCATTATTTTAGAGGATTGCTGTAGATACAAACAAATCCCGCGTCCGCCATATAGGACACGGGATTTTACTGCAGCACTTTTATTATTTTACGATAACGCCATCCTCATCCAGAGGTCATGCCAGTCCTTAGCACCATGCCACAGAAATACCTGCCCTTTTACAAGACGGTTGCCTTTTTCCAGAGTTGCGATGGTTGCCATTTCCTCCTCTGTAAGTGGATCCTCTGTAACACATTTCAGGTTGCTTGCATAGTTGTGCACAGAGAACGGAATGGAGATTTCTCCTCTCTGATGTGCCCACTTCAGAGCGATCAGAGCCGGATGAACACCATGTGCCTTTGCGATTGCCTGCATCTCCGGAACCTCCAGATCCGCAACATCCTCCGGGCAGATATCTCTCTCCGGTCTGCGTGGAGAACCGATCGGCATATAGCCTACCGGCTGGATGTTATGCTCTACCAGATAATCATAAAGTTCCTGCTGCTGGAAGCATACATGAAGCTCAAGCTCACAGGTTGCAGGTTTGATCTTCATAAGCGGAAGAACTGCTTCAAGCTTCGGAATGGTCATATTGGAAATACCGATATAACGGATCTTTCCTTTTTCTACCAACGCCTCACACTGGCGGTATGTATCCATAAACTCCTCCACACTGAAGGGTTTGGAATCCGGATTTCTGGAATCCACATCACATCCCGGTGCATGATAGTTCGGGAATGGCCAGTGGATGAAATACATATCCACATAATCGCACTGAAGATCCTTAATGCTCTTATCACAGGCTTCCTCTACTCTTCTGTGCATGTCGTTCCATACCTTTGTCATGATAAATAGTTCTTTACGCTCTACAACACCTTCGTCAAAAGCGTCCTTAAATACCTGGCCGATCTCATGCTCGTTTCCGTAGCATGCGGCACAGTCAAACATACGGTAGCCACTGCGGATCGCGCCTGCAACAGCTGCAGATACATCCTCTGCGGATACACGGTCGGAACCGAAGGTTCCCATTCCGACACACGGAACCTGCTCGCCGGAAGGAAGTGTTACTTTCGGCACAATTGCCGGATTAATAACTTCTGCCATCTTTACATCTCCTTTTTTATAAAAATTTTCTTATTATAAGCTTATCTTATAAACGCCTAATCTCGATCTTCGGAAGAAGAGCCTCCATATCCTCCATCACAAAGAAGCCCGTTTCCTCGCGCATGGCTGCCGCTGCTGAGATCGCACTGGCTCTTCGCAGAGTCTCTTCCAGAGAAAGTCCCTCACTTAATCCAAGGGCAAAGCCTGCGATCATGGAATCTCCGCAGCCTACGGTATTTACCGCATCGATCTTCGGAACCACCGCACGGAAAATCCCTTCCTTTCCGACTGCCAGGGAACCATCTGCTCCAAGCGAGACCGCCACGATCTCCACACCACCGGCGTGGATGGCTTTCGCTGCTTCAATGATATCGTTGATATCGTCACAATGCTTGCCTGTCAGCATACGGATCTCATCAATGTTAGGCTTGATCAGTGTCGGTGCTGCCTTGATTCCCTCTTCCAGAAGCTTGCCGCTGGTATCCAGGATCACCGGTTTTCCGGCGTCTTTCACAATCTTCACGAGGCGCTGGTAGCACTTCCGTCAAGTCCCTTCGGCACGCTGCCGGACATCGCCACAACAGAAGCATCTTTTACAAGCTGGCGAAATTTTTTCTCAAAGCCCTCAAAATCTGCCTCTGTCAATGTAAATCCCGGCTCCAGGAATTCGGTCTGTACATGATTCACCTCATCCCAGATGTTGATACAGGAGCGGCTCTCCGCATCTACATGGTAAAAAGCACTCTTAATACCAAAGGGTTTCAGGGCAGCTTCTATATAATTGCCTGCGTGGCCGCCTACAAAGCCGGTGGCAACCACTTCGGCACCGTAAATGGACGCCGGCTTGGAAACATTCAGTCCCTTTCCGCCGGGAACATAGGTACATTCACGCACCCGGTTCACTTCGCCCACCTTAAAATCATCCACTACATAACGCTTGTCAATGGCAGCGTTTAAGGTTACTGTCAGGATCATATCAGTCTTCCTCATTAGAAAGAAGGATCTTTCCTTTTACAAGGCCCGGTGTCTTGAACAGCTGGAAGGCCTCCTGTGCCTGACTCATCGGGATTTTCTTATAAATGAAGCCCGGGTCAAACTTCAGCTGGCCGGTTGCAAAATAATGAGCAGTCAGATCCCACTCACGTCCCGGATATGGTGCACTGTAGGACATCCAGGAACCGGTAAGCCTGAACTCCTTACGGTTCATATTCTCCCACTGCTTCGGTGTGAAAGTAAGGTTCTCATGAGGAGTACCGATGAAGCATACATGTGCTTTGTTTGCTGCAAGCTCGAATGCCATGTGCATGGTCGGAACCTGTCCGGCTGTCTCGAATACGAAGCCGTATCCCTTGCCGCCTGTAATGGCCATGGCTTTTTCCATATATCCATCTTCCTTTGTGTTGATGATCTCATCTGCGCCGAGACGCTTTGCAAGCGCAAGTCTCTCATCGCTGATATCAAAGACCACTACCTTCTTGGAGCCGAAGATCTTTGTCCACTGCATGGTGAACATACCAACCGTACCGCCGCCAAGGATCGCCACATACTCACCGCCGTGGTAATCATTCTGGAATACACCGTGGATAGCTACGGTTGCAGGCTCAAACATGGCTCCCTGCTCATATGGAACATTGTCTGCGAATGGTACTGCATTCTGCTCAGGAACCACTACATAATCTGCGTTTGCTCCCTGTTCTCTGGAACCGATGAAGCTGTAATGCTTGCAGAGAGAAAAATTACCCTTCTGGCAGTCGTCACATTTCATACAGGGAAGAAGTGGCGCACCGGATACACGGTCACCGACCTTCACCTTGGTAACGCCTTCTCCCACTTCCACCACGTCACCGGAAAATTCATGTCCCAGCACGATGGGATAAAAATGTACGCCGTGATTTAATACACGCGGGATATCAGACCCGCAGATCCCGGAATATCTTACCTTGATCTTCACATGGCCCGGTATTACCTGGGGTTCTTCCACTTCCTGATACTGAACATCCTCATTTGCTACTACTACTGCTGCTTTCATGATCACTTTTCCTCCTCATTTCTCATCATAGGTTCAAGAGATTTATAGAGATTTAAATAGGTTTTATAGGTTTTCTCATAAACATCCCGGTTTTTCGGGTTCGGTTCATGTCTTCTTGTTTCCTTTACCGTAAGGCGGATAGCCTCATCATAGTCCTGATACATTCCAACGCCAACACCTGCCAGAATGGCTGCACCAAGTGTTGTTGCCGTATCAGAGGACGGCACTACGATAGGTTTTCCTGTGATATCGGATTTGATCTGTGTCCAGAGAAGAGAATTTGCAGAGCCTCCCATTGCACGGAGAACTTCCACATCTGCTCCTGCTTCCTTTGCCACCTCAAGGTTGTGTCTCAGAGAAAGTGCTACGCCTTCCATACAGGCACGTACCATATGCCCCTTGGTCTTGGAAAAGTCCAGTCCGTAGAATACGCCCTTTGCATTGGGATTCCAGATTGGAGAACGCTCACCGGACATATATGGAAGAAATACCACTCCGTCACTGCCTGGCGCGATTCTTTCCGCTATCTCATTGAGCTGGTTCAGAGAAGAGCCTTTTTCCCCTGCTACAGAACGCTCATACTCTGCAAACTCACGTTCAAACCAGCGCATGACACCACCACCTCCGGTGGTTCCTCCCTGAAGGAGCCACTGTCCCGGAACCACGTGATAGCCAAGGATCAGTCTGGATCTGCCTTGTACTCATCCATGCAGATGCTCATTCCGCCGGCCTGTCCGCCTTGCTCCTGTGTCTCACCCGGATGGATCACTCCGGCCCCCAGTGTTCCGCATGCCGCATCCAGACCACCGGCAACAACCGGTATTCCCACAGCAAGGCCGGATTCCTCCGCCGCCTTCTCTGTAACAGTTCCCACAACATGATCACAGGCACAGATCTCAGGAAGAAATTCCATGGGAATCCCAAGTTTTCTGCACATATCCTCATCCCAGGCTGCCTTTCTCATGTCAAAGCAATGCAGGCCATAGCCCTGGGAAACATCCTGGCTCATCACACCCGTCAGCTTATACGCAATGTAGCTGTTGGACTGCAGGATCTTGTGGATCTTTTGGTACACCTCCGGGAGATTTTCTTTATACCAGAGGATCTTTGCAGTTGTGTAGGACGGCTGAAGGGAATTACCAGATACTTCAAAAATCTGCTCTGCCCCGATTTCTTCATTCAGTCTGTCACAGATAGACTGTGCTCTGGTATCCATCCAAATCGGAGTGTTTGTCAGTACATTTCCGTCCTTATCCATGGCAATGGCTGACCAGCTCTGGCCGTCAATACCAATGCCTGCGATCTCCTCAGGTGCTATCCTCGCTTTTTGGATGGCCTTCTTTACTGCCTGACAGACAGCACTCCACCATTCTTCCGGATCCTGTTCTGCCCAGCCCTCCTTCGGATAGTAAACCGGATAATCGCCGTTGGCCGCAGCCACAACCGTTCCCGTTTTTTCAAAAACCGCAACCTTACAGGCACTGGTGCCGATATCAATACCTAATAAATATGGTTTCATTATAGATTCTCCTTCTCGTCCGGCACACGGACAGATTTTCCCATGATGATCTCTGCGCCAAGCTTCTCCGTGATCGGTTCTGTTTCTTCACTTGCAGCCCCTTCCAGTCGTTTCAGCATGATTCCCGCCACTTCTCCGGCAATCCCCTGTGTAGGCTGTGCCACAATGGTAAGCTTGGGATTGCATGCTCTGGCAAACTGCAGATTGTCAAAACCGATCACAGACAGCTGTTCCGGGATCTTAAGACCCAGCTCATTCATCCCGATCACCGCCCCCATGGTCATCTCATAGTTGGTAACAAACACAGCCGTCATATCCGGATTGTCCGCAACAAGCTTCTCGATTCCCTGCACACCACCCTGAATGGTATAATCACCGTGATAGATCAAAGATTCCCGTACCGGTATATTTTCTTTTTCGTATGCATTACGGTACCCCTGGAGACGTTCCTGGGCTGTGGAAATTTCCTCCGGTCCGCCAATGATCCCGATCTTACGGTGTCCTGCCTGAAAAAAAACTCTCATTGCGTCCTCAGCCGCCTTCTCGTTGTCTACAAGAACACTGTCACAGGAAAGCTCCCTGATCCTGCGGTCAATGAGTACGATGGGCTTTCCGGTTTTCTGGAATTTTTTCAGATGATTGCCTTCAGCATCCACCGGCATGCTGATGATCCCGTCCACACGCTTACGGCTTAAAAACTCCACTGCATCCCGCTCCAGCCTCTTATCGGTACGGCAGTCACAGACAATGGTCGCATATCCGTGACTTCTTAAGACATCCTCCATCCCTGTGATGATCTCCGCACAAAAGGTATTGTTAAGCTCCGGAATCACCACACCGATGGTTTTGGTAGCATTGGTCTTAAGCCCTCTGGCCACCTCATTGACCTCATAATGCAGCTCCTGAATGGCCTCCTCGATCTTTATTCTGTTTTTTTCTCTTACGTTTCCGCCGTTAAAATAAGAAGAAATCGTTGCGAGCCCAAGTCCCGTCCGCCTGGCAATATCTTTCATGGTTGCTGCCATACTGATCACTCCGTTTCTGTTTTTTTACAGAAGATCATTCTGCCTTTCCATCACAGCCGCAAACCTTCATACGCGCCTCAACCAGCTCCTTCACTGCCTGGATCGCTTTCTTTCCGTATGCCTTCGGATCGATGGTGTTCTCATTCTCTGCAAAGGTCTCCTTCACCGCCCTGGAATATGCGGCACGAAGTTCTGTTGCAAAATTAACCTTGCAGATACCACGTTTTACACAGTCTCTGACATCCTCATCACTGAGTCCGGATGCCCCGTGAAGAACAAGGGGGATATCTACGACTTCGCGGATCTCGCTTAAGCGTTCCTTGTCAAGAACCGGTGTTCCCACATAGAAGCCATGTGCGGTTCCGATGGCAACTGCCAGGGAAGTAACACCTGTACGCTCCACGAATTCCTTCGCCTCCTGCGGGTCGGTGTTAGTGTCTGCCTCAGCCTCAAGATCATCCTCTTTACCACCGACCTTACCGAGCTCAGCCTCACATGGGATATCCAGGGCTGCTGCCACATCCGCAACTCTCCTGGTCTCTCTGATATTATCCTCAAAATCCAGCTTGGAACCATCGATCATCACAGAGGTATAGCCTGCATGCATTGCCTGCATCGCAAGCGCAAAACTGCTGCCGTGGTCAAGATGAAGGCATACCGGAACGGAAGCTTGGCTGCCTCTGCTGCTACGATCGCAGCGTAAGTCTCAACCGTACCATATTTAACAGTAGAAGGTGTTGTCTGGATCATAACAGGTGCTTTCAGTTCCTCAGCTGCCTGGATGATCGCCTTCACCATCTCCATATTCTCTGCGTTGAATGCTCCTACTGCATATCCGCCCTTCTGTGCCTTTAATAGCATTTCCTTCGATGTAACCAGTGGCATAATCTTCTCCTCCTTGGAATCATTGTGTTTGTTTTGTATTATTTCCTCATTTGGTCCAGAAACCGAAACGTTTCCGTTTGAGTTCATCATAGCGCTCCATACGTTTTCTGTCAACCATAAAATTTTCATCATTTACAGGAAAATATTCCCTTGAAAAGAAGACCAAATACCGTTAGATTAATTAGTATGAGTTCTAAAGCCTGTGGCCGGGCAGGTCTGTCTGATACTACCGGCGTCATAACAGTTTCGGAAATCCATGTATCCTGTTCTGATCACCTGAGCCTGATGCTGTAATTTCCGAAATGCTGTAAGTACACAATGATCTTAGGAGGATATGAACTATGTTAAAAGGAATTCCAGAAATCTTATCACCAGAATTACTGAAGGTTTTATGTGAGATGGGACACAGTGACCGTCTTGTTATCGCTGACGGAAACTTCCCTGTAGAATCCATGGGAAAAAATGCCATCACCATCCGCTGTGACGGACATGGCGTTCCGGAGATCCTGGATGCCATCCTGAAGCTCTTCCCGCTGGATACCTATGTAGAGCATCCGGTAAACCTGATGGAAGTAATGCCTGGTGATACTGTAGAGACACCGATCTGGGATACATATAAAGAAATCGTTTCCAAGCATGACGAGCGTGGCGAAAAAGCTGTCGGAAACATCGAGCGTTTCGCATTCTATGACGAAGCAAAAACTGCATACTGCATCATCTCCACAAGTGAGAAAGCACTTTATGCCAACATCATGCTTCAGAAAGGCGTTGTGATCAACAACGACTGATCTTTCTTTTGAACTGCCTGATATAATCATATATAATACACTTATTCAACCAAAACATAAAACGCCCGGATCTGGCTTGAAACATTCCAGATCCGCGTTTTTATGTTTTGACACTTTTATCTCTTTGCTGCTTTTGCGGCATATCCTCCGCAGAGTACTTTTCCACCGGAGGTTTTTATCCCTGCACGCACCGCATAGTAATACGTTGTTCCCTTTTTTGCGGTCTTATCCTCAAAGGAAGAACTGCTGCCTCCGGAAACTGTACTGATCTTTTTCCATGACCCCTTTCCAGTCTTACGGTAGATCTGATAGCAATCTGCTTTCTTCTGCGCTTTCCAGCAGATTTTCAGCCCCCTGGAGGTCTTCCTGACACAGGATATCTTCTGGAGTTCCGGATAAGACAGGATATAGCTGCTTGCCTGATATCCTCCTAAAACTTTTTTCCCGTCTACCTTCTTATATGGTCTCACAGCATAAGCGTAGGAGGTGATTCCCTCAATCTCCGTATCCTTCCAGGACAATACTTTGTTGTTAACGGTTCCGATCCGAACCCAGCTTTTCCCCTGAAGCTTCCGGTAGATATGATAGCCACTGGCTCCGGAAACCTTCTTCCAGGATACCCTGTTACATGGTCCGCTGACAGCCTCCGCCACTGCACGGGCCTTCCCCAGTTCCGCTTTTGCTGCTAACGGTGGAGATGCAGCTCCATAAACCGTATTCTTTCCGGAACGTACATAAGAAGCCCTGATCCTGTACGTATAAGTGCTTCCTGTTTTCACTGCAGTATCCTGCCAGGTCACTACATCTGCTGTCACGGTTGCCATTTTTTTTGAATTTCCGCTTTCATCCCGGCGATAGATATCATAACGATTGCAGCCGGGAACTACTTTCCAGGAGATCCGAATCCTGTTAAATGCGCCGGAAACCAGCTTTACACCTGTGGTCTGACGAAGCTTCACCGTAACCTTACAGGTAGCCCGGATCCCCCTGGCATTTTTTCCGTAGCAGGTTATGGTTGCTGTTCCCGGATTTTTTGCAGTAACAACGCCGCTTCCATTTACAGCAGCCACACTGGTATCTGAGCTTTCCCAGACAATGCCGGAAGCATCCATCTCGGATCTGGTAGCTGAAGCACTCAGTGTTTTATGATCTCCGGAATACAGATCTATCTCAGACGAAGAAAGCTGTATCCTCGCAGCGCTGCTCAGAGTCCTGGTGTGCGCCTTGATCCTCGGAGTTACCGATGGATTAAATTCAACCGCATCCATCCAGGTATCCTCCGCATTATATCGCAGAAAACTCTGACCGGATACGATAGACGGAGAAAAGCTGCACCAGCCATAACTGACCTCTGCCTCCACACAGTATTTTATATATGTGCTTCCTGCATTTGTCACCACAATAGAATACAGACTGTTCTGGCTGAGCAGAACCTCCGGGATCTGAAAAGTCATAACCCCGGCCATCGGCTGACTGCAGGAAACCGGTGTGGAATACGCCGGTGTTCCACTGGTAGGATCACTGGCATCCTTCAGATTTGTGTATACCTGCACAGTATAGGAATTATTGTCAGACATGGAGCTAAGAGTCACCTCGCCAAGCGATTCCGCTTTTCCGTTTCCTGCACTGGCACGAAAAACCGTAGACAGCTGTTCCCCTGCATACATGCGGATAGAACCAAGCCCCGACGTTCCGTCATAAAAATAATTGTTTCTATATTTCGGTGTATTGACAGCCGTAGCCGCAACCAGCTCACTGACAGACTTATCCTCATAGGACATGTAAAAATATCCGGATTTTCCCCAGCCTGTACCCCAGCTGTTCTTAACGATCCAGGCTCCGTCTCCCTTTACCTTGGAAGATGCCCGGAAATTCTTTGCAGAATAATTGTCATCCCACCCCACCACTGTAACTACATGATTCACGTTCTTGGTGCTGGCAGGATAGGAATAAGCCGCTGTACTTGCATTGTAATAGGCATTCTGTGCATTATACATCACAGTGACTGAATTATTTGCAACCAGAAGCTTCTTCATGGCATTTACGGAATAATCGGAAAAATAGGCATTTTTCAGATAAGCAGCTGCATTGTACGCCTTGGATGCGGCAGGAGTCACACCGGTTTTCTGTGTATGCGTGGAATCTGTAGCCAGAGGCGCATCCGCTTCTGTTGTCATTCCGGACCAGGTGCTCAGAAACATAGAAGCCAGAAGATCATTTCCGCCCTCATGATAATCTACGTTTCCTTTATCATCTGTCCCCATATGCTTATTGACATCCCCGTAGGTATTTCCAAGTGGGTCATTCTTTCTGTTTGCAAAAAAATACGCCAGATGCTCTTCCGACAGATCATAAGTTCCAAGCCCCTGGGTCAGAAACGAGGTTTCCAGAAGAGAGGCCATTCCAAATGCCCAGCACATACCGTAGGGCTCCTGATTCTTTACGGAAGTGACATATCCCTGATCCGCTGCATTATAATAGGACGGATAGGCCGCAGCTCTTCCCATAGGTACCTCATCCACATCATTTCCGATCTCCACAGCGGTGGAATAAGAGGTCAAATTATCAAAAGGTGCCAGCTGTTCCTGCTCCTCTTCCTCCGTAAGCGGGCGGCCCTTGATATATTCGATGCCGGACTCATCACTGTCTGAGTCATCCCCGAAGCTCTCCTCACCGTCACCAAAGGTATCCTCCTGGGAATCATTCTCCTGGGAATCTGAATGCGATTTTTCTGATATTTCGAGAGTTTCTGTATTCTCCCCTGAATTCTGCAAGGCTATATCCTCGGTATCCCCATCGGCTGCCTCTGCAATATCCTCTGTCTGTTCATCCGGGATACCGGTATTCTCTGTGGTATTTTCTTCTGCGATCTCCGTCGTATCCTCTGCTTCCGCTGACTGCGTCTGTGTATCTTCTGCCCATTCTTCATCGAAGCCTTCCGCAGAATCACTGAAGCCTCCCGCATCGGCTGCCATGACCGGAACCTGGCTGCCCGCAACTGCCATGCACAGAAGAAGCGGCAATAATTTCTTCCTGACAAGCTGTAATCTCTTCACAAAACTCTCCATTTTTCTTATATTGATCTGGTATATCTGTTAACGTTTCTTCAAATGATAACCCAGAATTCCGATTACTGCAAGTACTGTTGCGATCCCGATCCAGATAAACGGACTTTTATACCAGGAATTCTCTTCTTTAAAGGATGTAGCAGCTGTGCCATTGACCGGCTTGGTGACAGCTTCTTCCGCATAATCTCCACCTTCTGTTGTTCCCTCCGCTGCAGGCGGTCCCTGAACCTCACCGCTCTGAGCCTGTGAGCTGTCTGTACTGTCCGACGCCGCAGGTGTCCCTGGACCTCGCCATTCTGAGCCTGAGCGCTGCCTGTGCTGTCCGTCCCTGCAGACGTTCCCGGTCCTTCGCCATTCTGAGACTGTGAGCTGCCTGTGCTGTCCGCCCCTGCAGACGTTCCCTGTCCTTCGCCATTCTGAGCTTGTGAGCTGCCTGTGCTGTCCGTCTCTGCAGACGTTCCCGGTTCTTCGCCATTCTGAACCTGAGCGTTGCCTGTATTGTCCATTCCTGCTGCTTCCCCCTGAGTTTCGCCGGCTGAGGAGTTCTGCGTATCGGATGCTCCTCCCTGTTTCACTCCGGAAGTCTCTTTCTCTGTGCTCCCTGCGATTCCGGCCTTCACCAGCTCCGCATCCCTTGAGGGCCGCAGCTCCTCCAGCGGCACATAACCGTATCTGCCATTATACTCTGTGTATCCCCAGGTCTCACCATTCTTCTCTGTCTCCCCTTCGATATGCAGGACAGTACCATCCTTTACCGTCTTATCATTGAGCTTTTCACCTTTTTCATCGGTGGAAGGATAGATATCCACACCAACTCCGCCGGAATCCACAGTCATATAATAGTCTGTGGTATCTGCCGGAGCCTCCACCTTCACCACAACCGACTTGTCCGCATACACCGGAACACTCATACTCAGCACCAGCATTCCTGCCAGAAGCACACCTTTGCACCTTCTCATTGCTCTTTCCTCCTTCAAAAAATCTTACTGCCATTCTATATGCATAAAATCCCCCTATATTTCTCTTTTGCCTTGGCTCCGAAATATAAGAGGATCTTATCATTTGTTATATCCAGTATCTTTTTTATGCAAGCTCCCGCTCACACATATCCAGCGCAGAAGCGATCACCGCATCCATGTCATAATATTTATATTCGCCAAGACGGCCGCCGAAGATCACCTTCGGTTCCTTCTCTGCAAGCGCCTTATACTGTGCGTAAAGCGCTCCGTTCTTCTCATCATTGACCGGATAATAGGCTCATCCCCCGGTTTCCACTCGGAACTGTATTCCCGGCTGATCACCGTTTTCGGAAGATCATTGCCCGCCTCATCCTTTCCGAACTCAAACCATTTATGCTCAATGATACGTGTCCAGGGAGTCTCCACATCCGTATAATTCACTGCTGCATTTCCCTGAAAATTAGGTTTATTCAGTGTCTCGTTCTCAAAACGCACGGAACGATACTCCAGAGTTCCCAGCTTATAGTCAAAATACGCATCAATGGCACCTGTGTAGATCACTTTCTCCGCCATTGCATCGTACTTCTCTTTTTTCTCCAGATAATCCTCGTTCAGCCGTACCTCGATACCATCCAGCAGATTGGCAGCCATCTTCGTATAACCACCCACCGGAATTCCCTGGTACAACGCATTGAAATAGTTGTTGTCAAAGGTCAGACGCACTGGAAGCCTCTTGATGATAAAAGCAGGAAGCTCCGTACATGGACGTCCCCACTGCTTCTCCGTGTAGCCCTTGATCAGCTTCTCATAAATATCCGTACCTACAAGGCTGATAGCCTGTTCCTCCAAATTTGAGGGTTCCGTGATACCTGCTGCCTGACGCTGCTCCTCAATCTTTGCCGCAGCCTCCTCCGGAGTCACCACGCCCCACATCCTGTTAAAGGTATACATATTAAACGGAAGACTGTACAGCTCCCCGTGATAATTGGCAACCGGACTGTTGGTAAAACGATTGAAGGTGGCAAACCGGGTGATATAATCCCAGACCTTCTTATTATTGGTATGGAAAATATGTGCACCGTATTTATGCACGTTGATCCCTTCCACCTTCTCTGTATATACATTTCCCGCAATATGCGGACGCTTGTCGATCACAAGCACTGACTTCCCGGCACGCTTCGCCTCCTGTGCAAAAACCGCACCGTAAAGACCTGCACCTACGATAAGATAATCGTACATTGATTTCATTCTCCCTGTTCTTTCATTGATGCTGTTATTTTAACACCGAAAAAGGGCAGCTGGCAAGAAGCCACTGTAAAATCCCGATAAATCTTATGTAAGAATGTTGACAAACAGATTACCTCACGCTGCAGAAATGATAAAAGGCGCCAAGCATACCCGCATCATTCCGATGTCGTGCAAATGCAAGCCTTGTATGCTCCGCCATACCGGGAACAAGATATTTTTTCAGGGCATTTTCTATTTTTTCCTTCAGAAAATCCTCCTGTGCCATGATCCCGCCGCCAAGCACAACGACCTCGGGATCGATCACATAGCAAATATTTGCGATCCCTTTGCCCAGAACATCCGTCATCTCATCAATTGCCTGAATACAGAGCCTATCTCCTCTTCCGGCCTCCTCAAAAACATGGCGGCCATCCCATTTTTCCTGCGGCTCACCCTTCCACTGTGCGACCTTTTTGGTCAGCGTACTGGCCGCTCCCCGGGTCTGGAAATCACTGTCTCCCATATGCATATAGCCAACCTCACATGCACTGTTCCCAAACCCGCGAAAAACCTTTCCGTCTATCACAATACAGCCGCCGATTCCTGTTCCCACCGTAAGGATCAGGCAATGCGGCTTCCCTTTGCCGCACCGGAGCTGTATTCCGCAAGACCCGCACAGTTTACATCATTTTCTACCTCACACGGAATGTGAAACCTTTCTTCCAGAATTTTTTTGTACTGGATTCCTGCATAGTTTGGTATCAACGGAGACGCATAAAAAATAGATCCCTCTTTTGTATCCACCATACCGGCTGTTGAAATACAGATGCCGGAAACTGTATCCTGTGTCCGTGTGAGCAGATCTTCCACTATTCCAATAACCTTTTTAAGAATTTCCGGGCCACCCTTTTCTGCTTCCGTTTTTGTCGATCCCTTAAAAATAATCTCAGCGCTGTCACTGATCAGTCCATACTTGATGACTGTACCGCCAATATCAAGACTGACATACGTTTTCATCCTGTGATCCTCATTTACACTCTCATCCGTCATTTTCGTTCCATTACTTCAACAAATGATTTCGTGATCAGCTGTGGCCTTGTGATGATCGAGCCCACCACAACGCTGTAAGCTCCCAGCTCGATCACATGCTTCGCTTTTTCCGGTGTATTGATATTCCCCTCTGCGATCACCTTATGTTTTGCTTTCGCCACGATCTCTCTTAAAATTGCGAAATCATCCTCTTCGATCTTAGCGCCCTTGCTCTGCTCCGTATAACCAACCATCGTCGTTCCTATAAAATCAAATCCCAGCTCATCTGCATGAAGTGCCTCTTCTACTGTAGAACAGTCCGCCATCCATAGCTGATCCGGGTATCTTTCTTTTACCTCATGGAAAAACTCCTCCAGGGTTTTATTTCCGGGTCTTTTTGAGATCGTTGCATCCATTGCTATGATCTCCGGCCTTACCTCCATCAGTTCCTCGATCTCTTTCATAGTTGGCGTAATGTAAACCTCACTGTCCGCATAATCCCTCTTCACGATCCCGATGACCGGAAGATCCACCTGCGACTGTATCTCCCTGATATCCTCTTTGGTATTTGCCCGTATCCCGCATGCTCCGCCGATTTTTGCTGCCAAAGCCATTCTTCCCATAATAAATGAAGAATGCAGCGGCTCCTCCGGCAGCGCCTGACAGGATACGATCAGCTTCCCCTCCAGATTTGCTATCTTCTGATCCATTTTTGTCATTTCCCCACTTTTCTGTTGATGAAACAATGATACCATGAAACCGTTTTTCCGTAAAGTTTACAACCACATAAATCCACAGTCCCGGACCAGCAATTATTACTGTTCACTGGTAATGTCCCGCGAGGTGTTTTTTGTGAGCGAAGGTCACAGAAAACCCGAGACATACCGCGCGAATTTATGCGATCAGCATATCTGTCATTTATGATCTTTTTATAAAATATCAGAGATCCGCTTCTCAAACGCCCTGATGTATGATACCCTATAACTGGATCAGATGATAAAACTATCCTGATCACATAAACAGATCGAAGGTGGTGAAACCTATGGGTACAAAGGATACCATCACCAAAGATTACATGGCTGACAACCGCGTTTTTGCGGACGTGTTCAACCATATGCTGTACAAAGGAAAAAACGTCATAGACCCTGACGCTCTTCATCCACTGGATACCACAGCTCTCGCTGTCCCCTACGGATCCGGCACTTCAGAAGTTCCTGTCCAGAAATTCCGGGACGAATTCAAATCTCTTAATGTTATGCATGATGATTCCAGGATCTACCTTCTCCTTGGGATTGAGAACCAGTCGGAAGCACACTACGCAATGCCGGTCAAGAACATGGTCTATGATGCATTAGAATACGCAGCAGGTAGAAAATTCCGCCAGATCCCACAGAGAAGCAAAGCAATGGCCTTCCACATCCGGAGAATATCTCACCGGCTTCTACAAGGATGACCGGCTGATCCCGGTCATCACCACAGTCGTGTACTTCGGTTCCGACACCTGGAACGCTCCCAGAAGCCTCCACGAAATGCTCTCTGTCCAGGACCCTGAGATCCTTTCTCTGGTCCCGGATTACCGGATCAATCTCTTCTCACCTGCCGAGATAAAGGATGAAGAACTTGATAAACTCCAGAGCAATCTCAAAGAAGTCATGCTCTTCATCAAATATTCCAAAGATAAACGGAAGCTCAAGGAGCTCACCACACAGAGCCCCGGTTTCCGCTCACTCGAGCTCAAAGCAGCCCGGGTCATCGACTCCATAACAGGTATCAACTTACGTTTCACAGAAACAGAAGGGAGTGTTAATATGTGTCAGGCTGTTCAGGAAATGTGCGATGATGCACGTGCCGAAGGCCGTCAGGCCGGATTGGCAGAAGGGCGTACTGCTGGGCTCGCAGAGGGCCTTCAGGAACAAGCTATACTGACAGCACAGCGTATGCTTCAGGATCCAAGATTCTCCCCTGAAGACATATCCAGATTTTCTGGCCTTTCTCTTGAGGAAGTGCTGAAATTACAGAAAAAATAGTTCGTATTGGAAATGCTCAGATCCTTTGTGGGGAATCTGAGCATTTTGCTATTCTTCTGACCAAGAAGCCGATTGTAATCTATTATCCTAAATCAGCTTTTTTTGTAACTTTATAATTGTGTATGTTAAAAACAAACTTATCAAAATGCACAAAACATAATTTTGAAAATAAAATGTCTTTATCCCTATAACATTCATAAGTGCTCTAATCGCAACATGAGTCAAATATAATTCATAAGACATTTTTCCAAACTGCTCTAATATCTTTACAATTCTTTTAGGCATCTTTCGCATACTTTCAGCAGTACAATACAGCAAAAAAACAAAAATGAATATTCTTGTGCGGTGAATCCGAACAGCAGGGACACGTAGCCCGGATTATTCAATTATTCAGTTACGGCACATCTTACCGTAGACTTTTGCACATAGCAACCTATTTTTTGCATTTTTTCGGATGACCCATCTTCTCCTTCGCATCATCCGGCACATCAATCAGTCCGAACCGGTAGAACATCCCGTAGATGTAAGTCACGCCCCTGATATCTCCCAGAGCTTTTGGGCGATCTACCACTGCTCCTACCTTTTTAATATTGTGCAGTGCCAACAGCACTGAACTCCATGCCAGACTTTTACTCTTCTCCCGTCTGTCGATCCACAGTTCTTTCGTATACTCGCCATTCCTGCCTTTCCGTACCTCATAAGAGAATGGCAACCCGGAGTAAGTTTTGAATTTCACACCTGCATAGGCCAAAACCACACCCCAGAAGTTTTCTTCTGTCGGATCAGCCTCCACCGTTTCATCGCTCTATATCTCCGCTGCCGTTCTGCTCCAACACTGATTTTCTCTTTCTCTGTACTTGGGAAGTACACACCTTTTTTATATGGCAGGTACGAGGTGACAGAGGCTATGGAGAGTTGAAGAGTAGAGGATGTTGAGACGATGGAGGTTTTGTAGTCTTGTGTTTCTCGGTATTCTTCAAAAGTATCCTGCACCTTCTTCGCCACATCCGACTCATACACACCAGCCGTGATGAGCAGCTTCCGTACCTTTATTGGATTGAGCGATAGCTCATCTGCTATGGCTTGGAGGGACATAGTATTATAAAGTGCCACAGCACTTTCCATCTGTTCCTTCAGATTTTTCCCGGCATCGTACTCCGGCTTCAGCTTCTTCCGTCCACCGCCGGACTTCCTGACTTTATGTGCTCTTTTCTCTTCCATAATTATTTGTGCAGCTCCAGCTTCCAATCTTTGCGTTCCGAGCGATAATTCTCCCTGATGACAGAAAATCCCAGCTTGTTCACATAGAAATCCTTTGCGGCTTCGTAGTCAGATACGATGATTGCCATATGATGTATTTTTGATAAATTCATTTTGTATCACGCTCCTCTTCTTTTAATTATGTTCTTCTTTTATTTCCGTCATAAACTATATAGCGACCCTTAAAATATACCGTGTGAACTCCTGGAGTTCAGTTTATCCACACGGCAAATATTTGTGATCTTAACTTCCTGTACAATTAGCTCTCGTTAGACGCAAACATCACATTATTCTTCGTCAAACTCATCTTCATCCCAGTCTGGATACTGCTGAATACTTCCTTTTGCCTTAACGATACGAGGCTTAAAATCTCCCTGAACTTCACTGATTTTTGAAACCGTAATCGTGAACATCCAATCATCCCCAAAATCATAATGAAGTGCAAATTTCTGTCCTTTGCAAAGCCCGACCTCATCCAGTGTGATATCTGCAGAAGGTTCGTCTCCCTCTGGATCTGACTGATAAGCATATTCGCTGTACATACGGTTATCCATACAAAATTCATACAGATGCTCATCTATAAAATCAAATGATTCCAAGATAATCTGGCACAATTGATTTAATGTACTGTTACCGCAGATTTCGATATTTCGGTAAACATCACGTCCTCTGCCTGCAGGATATATCTTCATCGTATACTGGTTACTCATCATCCACCTCATTTCCAGATAAAAATCTCATTACTTCCTCAAAAGAACGTTCGCCTCTGGCAAATGCTTCCATTAATTCCTTACTGCGAAGTTCATCCCGTTTCTGCACCAGCTTCTCAAGCTTATCCAATTCGTTCTCATACCTGTCTTTTGCTTTCGAAACTACTTCCTTTTGTGATTCAATCTTTTCTTCTATCGGAACACTTCTCCTTGCCATCGTTCTTATCCTTCTTTCTCTATCTGCATCAGATATTCATTCATTGCAGCAGCCTGGGTTCTGATGTTTGCCGCCGTCATGTTAAATGCCTTCAGGATTTCTTTCTGCGTGGCCGTAACCGCATAATCCATGCGGTATCCCCAGTTGCTCTGGCGGATCAGTTCTATCTTTTCCAGTTCCCGGATTGCTGCCGGAACTGTAAGATAATTCGGCTTTTTTGCCAGTCCCTTCGCCTTTTCCTTTAAGGCTGTATATATCCTGCACCGGATGATCAGTGCAAGAAAACCAATGAATATCTTATTTGATGCCGTCTCTTCTGATACCACTCTCAGACAATGATTTCCGAGATAAGATTTATCTGCCCGGAATACTTTTTCCGATACATCCCTGCTCTTGTAAAGGTTTATCGCATCCTTTGCATCCATCTTTTCGGATGAGATGATAGCAAAATATCCACAAAGCTCCAGCTCATCCTGGATCACCGGCAGCTTGGGTTCGCCATAAACAAAATGTCCGTTTTCCTTGTTATAATGCATATGAAAATACTTATGGAATGCCGGTCCGAATTCATACTCCTTATCTTCATGCTGTTCCATAAATCTCTGCATTTCATGGATTTTTTCTTCCAGTCTTGCACGTTCACCAACCGCTTTGGCAGCACTGTAATAAATATGTATGTATCGTTTCTTTGTGTCACTGGCATACACAAAAGTGTGGACCGTTTTTCCATACACTTCGAATTCCTCGATCCGGTTTCCCCAGTTATTTTCAAAAGTGCCTTTCTGTTTTCTCACCTGACTGCTTATAAAATCCTTTATTCCTTTCACCATAATGATAAAGGAAAATCCACTGCTGTCCATGTAGTTAAGATTATCTTTGCTAAAATATCCCCGGTCCAGGATAAACCCGATATTTTTATAACCATAGCCTTTTATCTTATCAACCATAAACTGTAACTGGGAGACATCATTGATACTTCCGGAATATTTTTCATACATGAGAGGCTCCCGATTGTTTACATCATAGACAACAGCATAATTGAATATCGGAAGTCCTGCATCCACCTTTGCTGCTCCGAATTCCACTATATCTATATCTCCGGCCTGACAGTTCTTATTTGTTGAATCATATGATATATAAATACGCTCACGTTTGCATCTGTCTGCATTCCACTGATCCAGGAAATCCTGCCTCTGATTTTCTTTTATTGACCTCAGAAAATCTGAAATAAATGAATCACTGTAACATTTCATATCCGGAGTAAAAAGCGGATGATTGTAAGCATAATCAGGATAATACTGTGCTGCATTCCCTTCTGTAATAATGGAATAGGCTGCCAGGTCAAGCATGATCCCGGCTGCTTTTGCCCCAAATGAATCCTGCAGTTTTGTATCCAGTTCGAGATCTTTTGCAGCTTTATCTATGATCATATATGCACCTGTCTTCAAACAGCTGCTCCTGCATGAAACTGTTTTTTCCTCAGGCTGTTCAACCTCCGGAAAATATCTCCTGAAATTTTCATTAGGTCTCATTTTATTTTCATCTTCCGGTAAAACCTTACCGATGGTGACCCTTTTTACATTTGTATATTGTTTGGTTGGATCGTACTCACGGCTGTACTCATAATAAACATAGCGTGCCTTACCTTTGGTTCGAAATGTGATTTTTCCTTTTACATCAGGTATATCAACAACATAATCCAGATACATGAACATCTCTCTTCTTTGTAGTTGTATTTACGACTAAATATAGTGTAGCATAAAACCTGCATTTCTGCAACAACAAAATGCAGGTTTTTCCTTATTTTTTCAGTATTTTCAGGGCATTCTCAATCCGTATGATTCACTTGAGTTGCACTTTATTATGGAAGTTCACATTTGAGCAACATATGGAACTTACGCTCTCAGCATTTCACATTTTACTTGTTTTCTCCACCTTGAAAGGACATACCTTAATGCACTGATAGCAATGTACACACTTACTTTCATCAATCTGAGGATACTCAAATCCTTCCTCATCCTCCACCATGGAAATGGCTTCTTTCGGACAGACAGCATAACATGCTGTACATCCACAGCATTCTTCTTTTCTTTTATATAGTACTGGTATTTCTCTTTCCACCTTTTACCACCAACTTCTTGATTTTTCTCTTAATCTTTCTCATGAATGATTTAGCATCATTCTTGAACCCAATGCCACCGTATTTCTTGGCAACATACTCAAATGACTTGTTTTCAAAGTCACTCCAGAACTGCTCTCGATTAGCTGGTTTTGGAAATGGAGCTTTAAGAGGCGGTTGCATACTATCCTCTAGTTTTGTCTGCTTCCAAATCAGTTTATCTTTAACCTGTTCAAACGCATTTTCACCTGTTTCATTATTTACCAAAACAAGTGATACACCTTTATTATCATCAAATTCTGGAGCTGCTTTTTCAATACCCCAGTAATCAGCAATTGTAATATCACCCGGATGCATCACTGACTTATATGGGCATTCATAGCAACTTGGGCGCAGTACCGTATGCCCATAGAAAAGCTCTTTAAATACCCTGCTACTTGTAAACTTTCCATTTTCAAAATAAAGCGTTTCCACGTGGTCACGCCAACCAAAATCTCTCTTATTACGGAAATTCACACCTGCAACTTTAGAATGATTTTTCTGCTCTTGCCAGTGCAGATATGCGTTCCAAACCTTTTTGCTTGGTACTCCGTGACAAACAATATCTACACAGAAAAGGTTATCATATTCTTTTCCAAGGTATTTTTTCAATCCTGCTACCTGACAGGAAGTTCCAGAAAAAAGTACACTCTTCTGAGCATCGAGATCTGCCTTGACACTTTTAAATGTGTCACCTAGTTTACTCTGGATATATTTTGAGCCACGCATTCGATTGCGATCTTCTTCATTATCAGCACGAATATGTACAGCGTTAAAATCATCCATCAAAACACATCCGTAAACCACTCCACAATTGGATAATACTTGATCCGACAAAGCTGTAAAAATACCGCCGGATCTGGAAGTCGCTCTTGTTGCTTCGTCTTTATGTTTTACTGCATATACTTTAGGCTGCTTCCAATTCATTACGCTGCCCTCCTTTCGGAGTAATCAGCATAACAGGTACTACTTTCTGTGTACCCCCCCCTCAAAATTTTGAGGAGTTTATTCTTTACTTTTGTTTTCATTGGAACTGTTCCATATTTCTTCATGACGAAATCAATTCCTTTCCTTTGATAATCGTTCCAAAACTCTTCTCTTTGCTCAGACTTCTTGGTCGGTGCTTCAAGGTTCGCCTGCCAGCATTGTGTTGTATTACTCAATCTACAATCCAAGTCTCCCTGAATCTTTTCAAACATCTCTTCTCCTCGATTTGTATGAATCAAGAATAACGAATTGCCGTTAGGGTCATAGAAGTCTGGAATCGTCTCCTCAATATGCCAGAAATCGCCAATGGTCATATCTGTTGTTCTTTCTGTGGTAGCATAAGGACATTCATAACAGGACGGCCTCAATGCACACCGATTATAAAACACTTTCACATAATCTTTAATCGACTTCTCTGCTCCATTGACTTTCACATAAGCTGTTGGAGATTTCCAACCGTTGCGCTTATCTTTGAAAGTGAGGTATGTTATTTCTCCGTCCTTCTTCTGAATGGCTTCTGCATATTCTCTCCACAGCTTTGGGCTTGGAGATCCATGACAGATAATATCTACTATGTACACCTGGTCTCGGATTCCTTTTATTTCGCTGAACTTCCGAAATCCATCAGACTGGCATCCCATGCCAACAAAGAGCAACTCTTTTTCTGGGTTCTCCAGCAGCCAATTATAGGCTTCCCGGTAAATGTAACCAGGTTTGCTCTGCATATATTTTGACCCTTTTGCTCTTTCACGCTGATTCTTATTCAGAATCATCTGGAATTCTGCAGTATGGTTCTCGTAATTATAGATTGCTGCCACCACAGCGTTACCATTTTCCAGAAAGAAGTCAGAAAGTGCAGTAAATGCGCCACCAGAAGAACTGCTCCTCAAGGCAGATTTGTCTTTTAACCTTCCTGCATATACTATTGTATCTATCAAATCCACCATAAGCTGTTCCTCCCCACGTATTATTTGCTCTTCGTTACAATCTTGACCTTCTGCAGAACGATGAGAAATACAAGCGTTACACAATAAACCACAATCGGTGCAACACATCTATAAATTGATTTCACTCCGAATTTTCCTGCCACCATCGACAAGAGCGTAATAAAAATCGGATGCATAATATAAAGCCATGTGGAATACCTTCTTCCAATCAAAGCCAAAATCTCATTATTCCAATTACTTTTAAGTGCATATACAAAGAAACTGATTGCTAAAAATGTCGTGCTAATATAATGATCTCTTGTTGCATTCGCACCAGCTTTCACCAAAATAAATCTTTCTAAAAAACTGCTTATCGCAAACACAATAATCATTATTTGAAGTATTCTTTTATTACATTTCTCAGCATACTTTCTTTCTCTAATAATGTTTCCAATACAAAAATAAGGTATTCCCACACAAAGGAAATTTCTAACCAATATATATGGAAATTCATGATGAAAAATGATCAGTGAATATTTTCCAAATACTAAATCAATGATAAGTAAAAAAGGTATTAAACTATATAGTATTTTTCTCCGTTTCAATTTGTCCAAAAAAAATACAATCAATAAAACATAAAAAACAGCACCCAAATACCACAAATGTATTCCCAACGGTGATTCATTAAATACTACAAATTTAATAATATTTTTCAATGTTATAGTGGACTGCAAATAATGAATTATATTCTTACCACCAAGCACTTTACATAATATATTCCAAATTAAAAAAAATACATTTGCTTCAATCAGTAGTTTTAAAATTTTTTTAATTTGTTTTACTTCCTTATGGTAAAATATTATATCTAAATAAAAAAATCCCGTTATCATAAAAAAAATAGGAACAGCTATCCTAGTCAAAGTTATAAAATATGCTCCAATTTCTCCTGGAAAAGGAACATGAATACATACAATCAGAAAAGTACATATTGCTTTCAAATTATCAATACTGTTATTTCTTTTTTCTTCCATTTATTCCTCTATCATTTTTATTGTATAATCTCTTTTTAACAAGTTCAATTCCCAATCTTAACATATCAATATTAGTAACCATCGCATAAATTACAGTAATACAAAGTGATATAGACTGAAGCGCTTTATTATTACAATAATACGTTACAATCAACATTGTTCCTATTGCAATACTTCCAATAATAATCGTTTTTTTAATTTTCATATGTATCGTTTTATTAACATCAATATAACGTACTAAAAACATTATAACAAAAGCTATTAATGTAGAAACTGAAGCTGCAAATATTCTAATTTTATTAATTAAAATTACGTCAACTACAAGATTTATAATTGCTGCTGAAATTGATGTATATGCAATTTTTTTTAGCATTTTTTTGTGCGACATATATACAACTATATAAACCAACCAATACTCGAAAAAGCATTGCATACATTAAAATTATAATTTGATCGTATGCGTATCGCGTAAAGCTCCTATTGCACTTCCACCAATCAAAATAAAATGCAAATTGTTTCTTTTACATATTTCTATCAAATCATCTAACATCAGAAGAAGAACTTTATGAAGATCAACAAGTTCTTCTTCTGATATCATTTTTAATTTTAAAGATGATTTTTTTGCAATATCTCCAAGTCTCATTTTTCCTCCTGTTTAACCAATTCTGATACATGTGCATTTTTATCAGCATCTTTTGGTGGTGTCATATAATCTCCATAAAGCGATTTCAAATATTGATCATACTTTTCTGGTCCAAGCAATTTAATATTTTCAAATGCATACCATGTGTCTTTTCCATATATGCTTTTCTCAATCATTTCTGTATATTTAAATGATGTTTGTCCCATAAAATTAATAATCCATTTTGATTCCTCAACCGGATATTTTTTCAGTAATACATCCACTTTATCCAAACATTCTTTAGTATCAAGAGCTCGATCTATTGGAAATTTAAGTGCAATACTAATAACAGCTTTTTCAATTGCCGATCTTCCAGGACGTTTTATATTTACTTTTTTTATACAGGAAAGATGATACATTAAACGTGCCAATGCCAATCTAAATTGATGAACTTTTAAAGCAAATATATTTGACGGCATACCATCTAACGGAAAAATATCTACCCAAACGTTTTCATATCTAATTTCTGCACTCCCCATACGTTTGATCAAATATCTTTTATCTACAATTCTTGCGAAATAATAATGATGATCACTTTCATCCCAATAAGTTCTTAATTCTAAATTTTCCGGAAGATATTTTTTGACATTTTTTAAAAAGATTTCATATTCATTTCTCATTATTCCTAAATCAACATCATCATCCCATGGGATAAATCCACCATGGCGAATTGCCCCAAGCATTGTCCCACCTTGCATATAACATTTCACATTCATTTCATTAGTTGCCTTGATAACCGAATTTAACACAGATAAAATATATTCCTGTGTATCATTTAATTTTTTTTCCATTTTTTTAATTACTTATCTCCTCACTTTATAAATAATCTCCATATAAATTATCTTTTGATTATCATTGGCAAATTTTCAAATGTTGCTATTTTCAAATCGCAAATATATAAACATTTGTCTAACATCATGAAACACAGCAATACAAAATTCAGTTATTTATCAATATTGTAAATAATAAATTTTGCAAATAAATTTAAACCAATCAATCATGTAAAACTTTTTGTTATGTATTAAGTATTAAAGTCATCTTTTTTCATCATTTGAAAATTTTTTCGAATAATAAAATTCTTAAAACATACTACAATCAATTATTAAAAATAACTTCGAATACACTCCCCAACTCAAAAGCCGGTACATTCTTCGCCGTGCCCGCACCTTCTTCAGGTACACACACGACAGGCGGTATTCAACCCGACGGTGTTTATCACTGATATACACCGTGTTTTGCTTTCGCTTTCTTTTTGTCAGCACGGCAAAGCCGATGCACTGACCTTATGACATCTGTTTTCTGACATGCCATAAGGTCAATCCACCTGCTTGCTTTTCACACTGATATTCTGTTCTGTTTCCTTTGTTCCTCCCTTCATGCTCTGCGTCCAAACTGTGTCAGGCACTTTTTCCCGAGATTTCTCACAGCATTCAGATACCGGTTCGTCTGATGTCCGTTGGCACAGCAGCATAGTTCTGTTCTGGTGTCGGTCCGAATGATTTCTGCACCGCACTTTGCACAGATTTTGCTGATGCCGGTGGCGTGGACTTCGATAACGATGATTCCGTTTTTCCAGGCTTTGTAGTCCAGATACTGGCGTATTCTGGTACTTAAATGAAGCGGGCTCCAGTTTCCGGCTCCTTTCATTACGTTTCTGGAATATTCCTGGTTATAACGTGGAAGTACGATCACGGAGACGTCCTGCTCTACGGCAAAACGGAGGATCTGGCTTGTGACCTGGTGTCCATAGTGTTCAGAAAGATGTTTCAGATGCATCCAGTATTTCTGATCAACTCTGCCTATCTGTCTGCCTCCGGTTGCTTCCTGGGATTTCTGGATCTTTTCCAGAAGCTTTCTGCAATGGTGGCTGTATTCCTTTCCGCCTTTCCAGAACTTCATTGCGATTTCCTGACCGGTTCCGTCCAGAACAACGCCTGCTGCAAAGGCATCACTGTTTGTAAACTGAATACAGAGTATCCTGCATCCTGCCTGCATCCTCTGACGTACTGTTGCTGTATTTTCATTGTTCTGACGTACTGGAACATGCAGCATGTCATATTTGTATTCAAAAACTACGGATGGTGACATGAGTCTGGCGTTTTCCGGAAAGTCTCTGCCTGACAGCCGGCAATGCATCCAGGTCCATGTGTCTCCTGTCCAAACACGCAGTGTGATCTCTTTAGCGGAAAAATCCTGATACATTCCTTTGTAATAGGTAACTGCTGCATTTAGTTTCTCTGCTCTGCCGATCTTCTCATCCTGGGTAAAACGGCTGAGATAGCTTTTGGCTGAAGCAATTCCCTCATTGGCTGCTGCTCTTCGAAAATACAGCGGAACCTTTTGCCAGGGGAGGGGATCTGATGGTATGCGTCCGCCTCGTCCCGGAATACTCATGATCTCCAGCTCGCGTAAAGTCTGCTGGCTTCCCAGTTCCCAGAGTTCCGTATGATCCAGAAGCAGGTTGTAATAAAATTCAGCGATCCGGTTATAAAATTCCTGCGTGGTCCGCAGCCATTCCGGATGTCTGCACCAGAGATGCAGTCGCCAGGTTGTGATGCTGTAGCCGCTTTTTCCGGTGTTTTCTTTTTTGCCGGTTTCCGGTTCTTTCATTTTGGTTCTCCGTTTTTTGCAAAGAAAAATCATTATAATATAACTTATCTAAATTATTATTTTTTCCTGTCGCTTATCATTTCCATAAGCGACAGGTGATTTTCTCTCAAATTGCATAGTTTTTGAATCTTAATCAATGATAGCATTGCACCCTGTCGCTGTCAAGATGCGAAAAATGCACCACTTTCGACCAAAAATGCAGTTTTTTTTCGGTTGATTTTTTTATATACGACAAATTTTCCTTTTTTTCGCTTATTAGTGGTCACAAAAATGGTCAGACTTTTGCTATAATAGTGCGAAAAGGAGACTACGATTATGCCTAGAAAAGGGGAAAATATCAGAAAAAGGAAAGACGGAAGATGGGAGGCGCGCTATGAAAAATGCCGTGACCAGAATGGACGGATCCAGTACGGATATCTGTATGGTCGTACATATGAAGCTGTAAAACAGAAAAAACTGGACATCCTGTGTCAGAACAATCCCCGGAAATTTTACGGAAAACGCTACGTATTTCTAAATCTCAGTGAAGAATGGATGCTTTCCATGCGTTATGCAGTGAAACTTAGCACCTATGCATGCTATGAGACACTGCTCGATACACATATCCTTCCGGAATTTGGAGATACACCTCTGAAATATATCTCTTCTGCTTCTGTATACGCTTTCTCCGAAAAGCTGAAACGTCAGGGGCTTTCGCCACGTACCATCAAAAATCTTCTGATCCTGTTCCACAGTATTTTACGCTATGGTGAGAAGCAGGGTTATCTGAATCTTTCACAACTGGATTTTCGATATCCAAAAATAAATACCAGTCCTTTCGAGCTTATTTCTTCTGAAAATCTTACAAAACTGATCACGACTCTCTCCGCTGAGGATTCTGAGTTTTCCATCGGCATCCTGTTATGTATTTACACAGGGATCCGTGTTGGAGAGCTCAGCGGCATTCGCTGGGAAGATATTGATTTTGATGAAAAACTGCTACATATAAGACGAACGATCTCACGAATAAAAAATCTTGATTATTCTGGTGAATCTGATGACGAACCCAAAACCGTTTTAATGATAGGTCCTCCTAAATCAGTCTCATCCATCAGGGATATTCCAATCCCTGATTTTTTATTGAAAAAAATGAAGCGGATTGCTGCTGAACCTGATTCATACCTGCTGACGGGTACGAATCGTAAATGCATGGAACCCAGAAATATCCAGCGAAAATTCCAGCGGGTTCTTCAGCAATGCGAAATCCCCAGCATCAACATCCATTCTCTCAGGCATGCATTTGCCACCCGATGTACAGAGATGGGATTTGACAGCAAGACACTTTCTGAAATTCTCGGACATTCGTCCGTCAAGATCACCATGGATATTTATGTGCACAGCAGTATAAAACAAAAGCAGAAGTGCATGGAAAAGCTGAGCTATTAGCAGTCAGAATTATGGTCAAAGCAAGGCCGGAAGTCCGTATTCATACGGGTTTCCGGCTTCTTTGTCGCTTATGGAAATGATAAGCGACTTTTTTCCCCTCAAAAAAGCGATATAAAATACGGCAGACATCCCTCCAGGGCTGTCTGCGTATTTTATATCTCTTTTATGTAATTAAGCTTTCTGTTCCTTAAGCCTCATATCCATTAGGGTTCTGGCTCTGCCATCTCCAGGAGTCTGCACACATCTCGCGGATTCCGTTCTCTGCCTTCCAGTCGAGCTCTTTCTCTGCTTTGGTTGCATCGGAGTAGCAGGTTGCGATGTCGCCTGGGCGGCGTGGTTTGATCACATATGGGATCTTGACGCCGGTAGCTGCCTCAAAGTTCTTAACGATATCAAGAACACTATAGCCTTTTCCGGTTCCAAGGTTGTAGATGCTTAATCCGGAATTGTCTTCCAGCTTCTTAAGGGCTTTTACATGGCCTTTGGCAAGGTCTACTACGTGGATATAGTCACGGACACCTGTTCCATCCGGTGTATCGTAATCGTTTCCGTATACGCCAAGCTCTTTCAGCTTGCCTACTGCTACCTGTGTGATATATGGCATCAGGTTGTTCGGGATACCATTTGGATTCTCACCGATGGTTCCGCTCTTATGAGCACCGATCGGGTTGAAGTAACGAAGAAGAACTACATTCCACTCCGGGTCTGCCTTCTGGATGTCTGTAAGGATCTGCTCCAGCATGGATTTGGTCCAGCCATATGGTTGGTACACTGTCCCTTCGGGCACTCCTCGGTAATCGGGATCATTGCCGGATCTCCGTATACGGTTGCTGAGGAAGAGAAAATAATATTTTTAACATTATGCTTTCTCATCACGTCTACAAGGGTAAGGGTTCCTGCGATATTGTTCTCATAGTACTCCCACGGCTTGGCAACAGATTCACCAACTGCTTTCAGTCCTGCAAAATGAATACAGGAATCGATTTCTTCCTTGTCAAAAACCTCATTTAATGCATCGCGGTCCAGGATATCTGCTTTATAGAATTTCACCGGTTTGCCTGTGATCTTGGATACTCTGTCCAGAGCCTTCTCACTGGAATTGCATAAATTGTCAACTACTACAACATCATATCCTGCGCTCTGCAGCTCTACAACGGTATGACTTCCAATGTATCCTGCTCCGCCTGTTACTAAAATTGCCATAGTTTTTCTCCTCCTCTATTGGATCTAACTGTTCCTGTTTATTTTAGCACTGTTCCTTTGTTTCCACAATAGCCGAAAACCAGGTTTACTACTTAATCCCAGAGTCCTTGCGGATAAAGTCCCTGATCCTTCAGATTCTGGATTGCGGCTACCACTACCGGTTTGTCCTCTTTATAGGTCACTCCGTACCATTTATCCTGTGTGGTAAGGACTTTGACTGCTGCCTTTTTTTCCTGAAGGAGCTCGTCAACTACAAACGGAAGAAAATATTCGCATTTCAGAGGATTTTCCGGGATGCTCTTTTCAAGGAATACCGGGAAGCGTTTTACCAGCTCTTTCATAAATCCACCGGTGAATCCCCACATGTTCATGGATACCGGAGTCTCTCCCGGGAGACTTGTCCAGGTTTTTCCATCGTCCTCTGTGTAGGCTGCTCCGCCGTCACGTTTCTCAATGTGTGTTCGCTCATTGATATCTGCAAGATATCCATTTTCATCTGTCTCACAGACACCTCTGGAAACGTAGCCGTTGTCTGTCAGGGTGTTCTCAAGACGGTAGCCTACCATCATATACTGGGCAGGTACGGTGTCCTCCTGGGCCTGGATCAGGAAATCATACGCCATCTTAAAGGCATGGGTTCCATAATAATCATCTGCATTGATCACCACAAACGGTCCGTCGATCTCTCCGGCACAGCTTAATACCGCATGTCCGGTTCCCCATGGCTTCACACGGCCTTCCGGAACCCGGAAGCCTTCCGGGATGTTGTTGAGATCCTGATGCACATAAACGATCTCCACCTTGTCACTTAAGCGGTCGCCGATGGCATCGCGGAAATCCTGTTCATTCTCTTTTTTTATGATGAATATCACTTTCTTAAAGCCTGCACGTACGGCATCATAAATAGAAAAATCCATGATGATATGACCTTCCTGATCTACAGGATCGATCTGTTTCAGTCCGCCGTAGCGGCTTCCCATTCCTGCTGCCATTACTACCAGAACCGGCTCTTTCATAATCTTGTTCCTCCTGATTTTTAGAAATACAGGGATTTTTTCCCATACATAGTTTAAGCCGGTCAGATTCTCATCCGACCGGCCTTTGAACCTTTTTTTATTATACTACACTTCACCGTGAAATCCTACTGATTATTTTCAGTTTATTTTCGGTCAGAAGTACTCTCCGGGAAAACGATCTCCATCCTGGTTCCAACTCCCTGTTCACTTTCCACGTTGATCTGTGCATGATGAAGCGTTGCTCCATGCTTCACAATGGAAAGACCCAGACCTGTTCCGCCGGTCTGTCTGGAATGGCTTTTGTCTACCCGGTAAAAGCGCTCAAAGATCCTTCCCTGTTCACTTTTCGGGATTCCGATCCCGTCATCTGCCACACAGTAGAACGGATGCCCTTTCCGTTTTCCTACCATGATCCGCACATGACCATTCTGTTCTGTATAGCGAACTGCATTGTCTGCAATATTAAAAAGCATCTCATAGAGTACATGGCGGACGCCTGGATCTTCTCTGTACTTCCGGCAAGCTCAAGAGAAATATTTTTCTTTCCGGCAGGATGTCTGAGGTTATTCCTTACATCTTCTGCAAGCTCATAAAGATCCACCTCTTCAAAAGGGACCTCACTGTTGCTTTCATCCAGTCTGGAAAGCTGGATGATATCCGCCACCAGATTGGAAAGTCTTATTGATTCATGGTAGATCCTTCCGGAAAATTCCTGTATATGATCTGCCGGAACCATGCCGTTCATCATAAGCTCCGCATAACCGGAAATGGACATCAGCGGGGTCTTCAGCTCATGGGAAACATTTGCAGAAAATTCCTTCCGGATTTCCTCTGCCTCCTTCAGTTCTTTTACCTGCTGCCGGATCTGCCGGTTCTGTTCATCCACCCGCACAAGAAGGGGACGCAGCTCCTCATAGCACACATTGTTCAATGGATGCTCCAGATCCAGATTATTGACCGGACGGATCAGCTCTTTGGTCTGTCTCTGCGCAAAAACAAACTCCAGGATCAGCACCAGTAGCATCAGAAATCCCAGCACTGCAAGACTTGAGGTCCATGTGGAATATATGGAATCTACGGTTTTTCCCACCCGGAGCACGTTTCCGTCATCCAGCTTCACCGCATAATAAAAGGTCTTTTTTGCAAAGGTTTCCGAATAACGGATACTTTCGCTTTTTCCGTTTTTTTCTGCCTGTATAAATTCCGGACGATCACTGTGATTTGCCAGTTTTTTCGGAGATGTCTCAGAATCGTAGAGAACGGTTCCGTCTTTACGGATGAGAGTCACACGACTTGATGATACTGTCTGGAGCTTTTTTGTGAGAAAGGAATCTCCATACTCATCCATGGCAAGGCAGATATACTGAGCTTCCTCACGGACTCCCCGCTGCATGTATGTGTTTAATTTATTGTAGGTGACCACACTTGCTGCCAGAAACGTGACAAGAACAGCAAAAATGATCATAATGCTTGTATGATGCAGAATTTTCTTTTTCATACATGATCTCCGATCCGGTATCCCACGCCACGCACTGTCTCAATCAGATTTCCGGCTTCCCCAAGCTTCTGTCGGAGAGTCCGTACATGAACATCTACAGTCCTCGTTTCTCCGTCAAAATCATAGCCCCACACATGGCACAGGATCTGGTTTCTGGACATGACCAGTCCTTTGTTCTCCATAAGATATTCCAGAAGTTCAAATTCCTTTCTGGTCAGCTCTTTCACCTCACCCTGATAGCAGACTTCGTGACGGGACACATTGACACGAAGGCCCTTGCAGTGCAGCTCCCTCTCTTCGCTCTGCCTTGCGCAGCGCCGAAGGACCGCTTTGACCCTGGCTACAAATTCCATCATCCCGAAGGCTTGGTGATATAATCATCTGCGCCGCTCTCCAGACCTTTTACCTTGTCAAACTCCGCTTCTTTGGCTGTGACCATGATCACCGGGATATCCCGGGTCCTGGTATCACTTTTCAGTCGTTTCAAAATATTATACCCGTCTTCACCCGGGAGCATGATGTCCAGCAGGATCAGCTCCGGCAGATTTTTTTTCATGGCTGTGTCAAGTTCTGCCCCGGTTTCAAAACCTTCTGCCTCAAAGCCTGTTGTCTCCAGGGTATAGACAAGAAGCTCTCTGATATTTCTCTCATCTTCCACACAGTAGATCATTCTATATCCTCTCTGTTCGTTTTTTTGCCGTTGGCACTTCATAATCGTCTGGTCTTTTTTGTTCCATGCCTTCAGTATAACTGCTTTCTTTTTACTGCACAAGCCCTGGCCGTCTGCTGATACAGATAACCAGGGCATAGCATTATTTCGATATCTTTTTATTGGCTGCCTGCCGCTGCCATCTGGGCTGCCGCCGGCTCATCCTTTATTTCCGGAAGCTGATACTGACTCCGGATCACCTCCAGCTCACGGTAGAAGGTTTCGTCCGGCCCATGTTTGATCTGCTTCAGGTGCTGATGTGTATCAAAAGCATCTTCATGAACCTGTGTCACACAGACACCGATATTGGAACAGTGATCTGCCACACGCTCCAGGCTGGTAGTCACATCGGACAGGATGAATCCCATTTCAATGGTACATTCCCCGGCGCGAAGTCTCTGGATATGCCGGTACTTCAGTTCCTTACTGAGTTCATCGATCACTTCCTCCAGTGGCTCGATCTCTCTCGCAAGCTGCACGTCCTGATTTTCGTAAACCTTGTAAGCAATATCTACAATGTCTTCCACCGCATGTTCCATGACACGTAACTCTTCCAGTGCCTTATCCGAAAACTTCAGGCCTTTTTCATAAAGCTCCTGTGCGGATTCCATGATGTTCACACCGTGATCGGAAATCCTCTCGAAATCACCGATACAGTGGAGCATGATGGAAACACTGTGACTGTCATGAACGGAAAGATCCTTCTGGTTCAGCTTTACAAGATAGGTTCCAAGCTCATCCTCATAACGATCTACCTTTTTCTCTGCTTCTTCCACCAGAACCTTTCCTTCTGCGCTGAAATTCTTCAGAAGATCCAGGGCGGTAAACAGAGTTCTGTGAGAATCCTCTGCCATTTTTTTCGCTGCATTCCTGCTCTGCTCAACTGCAAATGCAGGTTTCTCCAGAAAACGGCTTTCCAGGATCATGAAATCCGGATCTGCTGCCACCTTCTCCTGCTCTTCCTTCCTGTCGCGGATAGTAAGACAGGCAAGCTTCTCCAGAGCCTTTCCAAACGGAAGAAGGACAAGAGTTGCCGTAATATTGAAGGCACTGTGCAGAATCGCGATCCCGGCCGGAGTCGCTGCCTGCGCCATAAATGAAAAATGTACTGCTGCATTTATCGCATAAAATACTGCCATGAACAGCATGGTTCCGATCAGATTGAAATACAGATGGACCATAGCCGCACGTTTTGCGTTTTTGCTGGCTCCAATGGCTGAAAGAATCGCAGTGATACAGGTACCGATATTCTGTCCCATGATAATAGGAAGTGCTGCACTGAACGGCACCATTCCGGTAAGACACAGTGCCTGGAGGATACCAACCGATGCGGAGGACGACTGGATGATCGCTGTCAGCACTGCTCCAGCCACAACTCCCAGGATCGGGTTGGAAAATTTCACCAGCATTCCGGTAAACTCCGGTACCTCTGCAAGAGGTTCCACAGCTCCGCTCATGGCATTCATTCCATACATCAGGATCGCAAAGCCTACTAAGATCGCTCCCACGTCCTTTTTCTTCTGGCTTTTTGTAAACATGATCAGAACCACGCCGATCAGTGCCAGGATCGGTGAAAATGACGTCGGCTTAAAAAGCTGGATAATAAAGTTATCACTCTGAATACCTGTAAGACTCAAGATCCATGAGGTTACTGTAGTACCGATATTGGCACCCATTATGATCCCCACAACCTGGGACAGCTTCATGATTCCCGAGTTACAAAACCAACGACCATAACGGTAGTTGCTGAGGATGACTGGATCACTGCAGTCACACCCATTCCAAGAAGAACGGCTCTGATGGGATTGGAGGTAAGTGTCTCCAGGATCCTCTCAAGCTTTCCGCCTGCAACCTTCGCAAGCCCGTCTCCCATTAAGTTCATTCCATAAAGGAAAATAGCAAGGCCGCCAAGCAATGCCAGTACGCTGAAAAAGTCCATAATACTCTCCTTCACTTTCTCTTTTTGATATGTTTGATTTCCTTTTTTCTCATTTCAACGATTTTCATAATAGCGGCCTATTGTAAAATTTTCCCCACCGGAATGTAAAATCTGTGTAAAAAAATAAAACAGAGGATCCTGTTACGGGAAACAGATTTCCCGTCAGAATCTCTCTGTCCTATATATCGTTCAGAATCCGCGGATCTCCTCATCCTCAGATCCGGTCTTGTCGATGGATTTTATTACAAGGTAATAGCTGTAATCATCATTGACCTTTACTTCCACCCGGTCTCCTACACGATGACCGCGCAGTGCCTTGCCGATAGGCGATTCAATACTGATACGGTTTTCCATGGAATTTCCACGGATGGAAGTAACCAGCTTGTACTTCTCCACCTCATTATCTTCTTCAAAAAGAACTTCCACGATATCATCCATTCCCACTTCGTCTGATCTGGAAGCATCGGATACAATGGAAGCAGTCTTCAGCATCCTCTCCAGATAACGGATGCGGCTCTCATTCTGATTCTTATGCTTCTTGGCTGCATAATACTCAAAGTTCTCACTTAAGTCTCCCTGGCACGTGCCTCCTTGACCGCCTCAATGGCTTCCTTACGTACTACCAGTTTACGGTGTTCGATCTCCTGCTCTATTTTTTCAACATCCTTGCGGGTAAGCTGTTCTCTCATTTCTCTGGCATCTCCTTTTCTTTATAACATTCAGACTGATTCTGAATCTGTTCTCCACTTCCTGTGAAGCTTCTGTCACAGATACAGAGTTCTGGAAGGTTACCGGAAATACCATAGCAGATACGCTCTGCTTTGTCAAACAGCACATACCTGTTCTTCGGCTTCCTTCTTCTGGTTTACTCGCTGTTCAATATAATCTGCCATACGTTCTTTGGGGATATCCAGTAACATGGACAATTCAGAATAGAGATGATCCTCTGCAAGCTTCAGATACCGTTCGTCTGTAGCGGTTGTTTTTTTGCCATGAGATAATCTGGCCTGTTTTCTGACGTAGATCGTCTTGATGATTCGAAGAAGATCTCTGCATTCACAGGTACGGATGCATTTCTTGTAGCTATCCTCCCGGAATTTCTCATTCTCAATACTCAGTGTCTCAATAGATGGGATCTCATCGATAAGCCTCTCCGCTTCTTCCCTCGTAATGATTCCGCGAAGCACCTGCTTTCCACCTTTCACCGGTGTAAATATCTTCCCATCTGTCTCTCCTCCGGGTCTCAGTACATAATAAAGCTTCTCGCCGGAGGAACCATCCACCCTCATTGTGGTAACTCCTGTTACCTGGCAGATGCCGGTACGACCATACACAACATATTCGCCTGTTTCAAACATTTTGCCACTTCCTTTCATTTTTTCTT
>ENA-OQBT01000066-OQBT01000066.1-human-gut-metagenome-genome-assembly--contig:-NODE-66-length-65631-cov-4.737741_pt1 | contig 65631 bp, 68 predicted proteins | sample MGYA00242749_ERZ504557 | MGnify/ENA primary metagenome ERZ504557 (study PRJEB26092, sample SAMD00036243) | human gut metagenome | host: Homo sapiens | study: EMG produced TPA metagenomics assembly of...
TAAACATTCATCTTTTTATACAGGTTTTAAAAAAGGCCGCAACTTTAAATATAAAAAAATTAAAAGCAAGAATTCTTTTCCATGTATGTTTTTCATATTTCCGTAATGCTTTATAAGACAAATAAATAAGTTGATTTATAGATATCCTTTGATCTAATGAATATTCGCTTTTATGGTGATAATATAAAGCCAGATAATCTAATGTTATATTAAAAAGATAGTATTTGAAAGCATCTATGGTATAACTATCTATATTATATTTATACACCAAATCTAATAAACGTAAATTTGTTCTCAATGTTTCAAACCTATAATACCCAATTTTTTTTGTTATTGCATCAGAATTATCTTGTCGATAATAATAAGCAGCATCAGAAAATGCAACTTTTTTGCAATGATAAAACCACACTCGTTGCATATAATCATCACTATCAAAGGTATCTGTAGGAATATCAGAATTTGCCCTTATTACATCCATGTTCCATAGTACATGCCCAGGTATTGAATAATCTAAAGAAAGCATGAAAGCTTGACAACCATTTATTACTGGACTAATATTTCCATTAAGCCCTAATTGCACATGATTATTTTTTTGAGTAGCATAATAATAAATCGTTTTTGGAATTACTGCATCAGCACCTGTTTCTAACTGCCTTCTACATAATTTTTCCAACGAATCATTTTCTAAAAAATCATCTTGGGATAAATACAAAGTCCATTCTCCAGAAATTTTAGGCAAGATGAACCGCCATGAAAAGGGCACATTACCTTCATTTTCTTTTCTATATATCTTCACTCTATCATCCTTCTTTTGATAATCTAATAAAACATCCCAACTGTTATCAACAGAACTATCATCCACACATAATATTTCAAAATTTGTATAAGACTGACTTAAGATAGAATCTAATGTTTTACCAATATATTTTTCTCCATTATATACAGGTATAAATATTGAAACTTTCATATAGTTGTATTTATTCTTTGAGAAAGATATTCCCTACCTTTTTCACGCAATTGTTCTTTTATTCTATTAACTTTATGCCAATTTATTTCCTTACGTATTTTTTCTAACACAATTTCTTTTGGTGAAGAAATCAAACGATCTTGCAAACCAAACATTGTTAATAAAGAGGTAATTCTAGATAGTCCACGCTGTGGATTTGCTATGACCCAGAATGACTTATTAAAAATAATAGAGAAGACACACCCATGAAATGAATCGGTTATAATAAAAGGTGAACTATAAAAAGAATATATCCATTCCTCCACAGAAGGATACATACAGTTTTTCATCTTAACATTATCATACAAACTAGACTTTTGTTTGGGAAGAAAATAATAATATTCACATTGAAGGATTCTAGATATTTCATCTATAATAAGCTTTTCATAGAAGAATTATCTAAAATATAACACATTATGTCTTTTCTTGAAATACGCTTATCTACCGATATACCACTTAATATATTTTTATATACAGAACAATCTAACAAAAGAGTTGGATCAATAACTTGAATAGCATCTATTCCAAACATCTTTTTACATATATCAACTCCTGATTTTTCTCGAACTGATATTCCTGCAAAATTTTTCAAGAGATTAATACACTTTTTGGTCTGCACAGAATTCCCCAACCATCTGTCTACACCAAAAGATGCAGCATAAGATATTCTCAATATTTTTTCTGTCAAAAATTTTAGGATCTAGAAAATATATACAAATATCATCATCATTGGAAACCCTCCATACTTGGTCACTCCCAACAATGATGGCATGAAAATCTTTTGTTATTTCATACAATTCTTTATTGGATTTACATAATTGAGTTTGTTTTATATTTTCAATAATAAATTTTCTTGTTTTTAAACTAACAAGCTTAACATTTCTATCAGAATAAAAATAACCCTTACGCAATTTTAATAAATCAGCAACAAATACACTTATTCTATTTTTTATATAGGATAACCTATTCCTTTGTGGATTTCTATTAATTAAAACAGCTTCATACCCCATATCATTAATCACGTACTGCAAGGCATAAATCTGCAATATGTTACCGTAATTATATATCGGAGGCAATGTTAAGATACCAATTTTTTTAACCATACACACAATCTATTTATTTTTGAAATCAAACTCACTTTCCTATTTTTCGCCCAAACTAGCCGTCCAAAAGAAAAAAAATCATCACCTTTATACAGCAAAAGGAAAAAACGATCCCTCTCTAAAGGTTCTTTTACAGAATACAAAAAAGACTTGTTATATTGAGGAATAACATTAAACGGAAGTTTTAAACATTCAAAATGAAACTGCACTTCACTCAATAACGGTATAAATCGAGAATTATTTATTATCAATAAACTTATTCCTTTATCGTCATCAAATTGAGGGACTACCTTCTCTATTCCCCAAAAATCTCCAATCGTCATATCACTACCAGACTTCCCAGCTTTAGAAGGGCATTTATAACAAGATGGACGTAATATTAAATCTGATAAAAACATCTGCATATAAGCATTTTCACTAAAAGCCGAAGAATATGTAAACATTTTCTTTTTCCCATTCCTTTTTGTTTTCAATAAAACCATTCTATATCTAAAGTTCTTCCAACCTTTTATTTTCGATCGAAACTCCACCTTTTGTAAGTATTTCTTATAAAACCTATCCGATTTGGGGTGAACACCATAACAATCAGCAACTATCTTATTCAAATATATGCGCCAAACTTTAGGACTAGGTACACCATGACAAACAAAATCAACTGTCAATAAATTGCTATATTCTTTACGCAAATAATGTTTTAAGCCTGATACCTGACAAGGGGTTCCTGTAAACATTACACTTCTTCCTTGCTTTAAAAAACTCTCTACTTTTTGATAAGTAGTTCCTATACAGCTCTGTACATATTTTGATCCACGAAAAGCCGCAAGCCCTTCTACACTTTCAGTATAATGATGCTTTACTTCCCAATCATCACTAAAACATGCCCCAAATACAACACCTCCTTTTTTTATTACTTCTTCTGCTAAAAGAGTAAAAACACCTCCCGATGAACTTTGTATTCGGAATTTTTTCATTTTATTTTTATTGCATATATATCTGGTAAATTCGTTCTCTTTTTTTCACTATCATTGTGGCACGGACATACAATTTCGCAAAGACCGCAATCTATACATTTTTCTTTATCTACTACGGGATAAAGAAAACCTTCATCATCTTCATACATAGAGATACACTTTTTAGGACATTTCTGTACACAAGAAGAACAACCACAACAACTATGTTTATCTATAATCTCTATCATATTTAATTATTAAAATACCTTTTTCCTAACTCTTTCATTTTCATAATAACGAATTTCTTTTCATCTCCTGTTAATCCTATAACAAAAGAAGAAAGAAGCATAGTTACCACAGAAACAACACATACCAAAAGACCTATCCATAAAGTAGCAGGAAATACATACAACAAAACTATAGGTAAAGGAACTGCCAATAACAACACAAATAAACAACGTAATAAAACCTGATAAAAATAACTACGCAAAGGAAAAGAAATCATAGAATGAATGATAAACAAACGAACAATAAAGGCAAAAACACAAATAAATAAATGAACAACAAATACACTTGACGGTTCGGCTCCCAATTTAAGAACCAAATAAGAAATCGGAACGATGGAAAGCAATATACCACCAATAACAGACTGATACACTCTAATACGACCTGTGGATTGTGCCGCCACCATAAAAGCACCAGCCATAGCATCTATTATAACAATACATAACATTAACCGAACAAACAATACCGTATAATGAGGAACTGTTTTAAGCCACAAACGCAATATCATATCCGTTTCAAGTAGTATCGGAAGAGAAATAACTGCAAGTAATAAAAAAGTAAACCTAGAACTACGAAATATCAAACTATACATATAGGTAAAATCACCCAACGCGTATGATTTGGTTATTTGAGGATTCAAAGCTGTTTGAAAGTTTATAGAGAACTGAACAACTGCTCCTTGTACTTGTATTGCTATGCCACGTGCCGCATTCACAACAGGACCAAAAAACATATTCAACAAAATATTTATTCCTTGAGAAAAAAAAACAGTTGCAAAGCCTCCCCATAAATTCCAACCACCAAAACATAACATTTCTTTAAACAATCTACTATCCCACCCATATACATAATGAGTTTCTTTAAAATAACAACTGCAATAGCGACCGTATACAACACGAATTAACAATTGCATAGCACAAAGCAAAGCTGCATATACAATTAGCTTGTCAGACTCCGTAAGATACAATAAATAAACAATACCCAATTTCAATAATACCTCAAGAACTGAGATATAAGCAAAGGCTGACATTTTTTCATGAGCTATAATCACCGCATTATAAGGAACGCTTACTATCATAGCCATCATAGTAACAATTGAAAATTGATATACCCAAAAAGCAGCTTCTATTCGAGAAGAGGGAATCACCATCTTTTCATAAAGAAACCAAAGCCCAACCGTTTCACCCAAAAACAGAACAACTAAGGCAACTAACAAATGAATATTTACGCTAGTCTGAAAAACTTTTTGTAATTGATTAAAATCTCCTTTTCCTAATGCAAATGTAATATAACGTTGAGTAGAAGAAGACATTGCGCCATTAAAAAATCCGAACATAGTTATCACACCTCCCACAACATTATAAATTCCAAAATCTTCTATACCTAAGGCAGCTAATATGACACGTGAAGTATAAAGACTTACCAACATCATAAATAACATGCGAAAATAAAGCAATAATGTATTTTTCGCTATTCGGATATTATTTGCTGAAATATCTGTCATAAAAAGAAATATCAAATTCTTTTATTTAAATACAATTTATAATATGATTATTCCGTATTCCCAATAACATCCAATATTTCCTTATTCTTATTTTTTAAATGAAATGCAGGAATGCAATTATGATCTTTCATGCATAAATCTTGGATACATAAATTCTCTAATAGACCATAATGAATTAATAGTTCTTGCATTTTTGGAAAAAGAAAACTATTATAAAACAACAACTTCAATTCTGCGGTACTCATTTGTGCTTGAACAAATTGAACATATTCTCGATACTTCTTATGTATATCTGCCTGTTGAGAATGATTTGAACTATATCTGAAATATTGCGCTTCACTATACCTTACAAACTTAAGAATATGATATAAATGTCTGAAATACACACTAACATTACAATGATGCCTATAAAAAAAATAATAAGCTATGGCAATTTTCTTTTGAATAGTATTAACGCTATTATATTTTAAGTGACCTGATTGAGTAATACAATATTGTTGATTGACATACCCTAAAATAAAAGAAAGTCTTTTTTTTGAACATTTTTTTTCAAATTCTTTTATTTCAATAGGAGGAACATTTACACCATTTATTCCATCATTATACACATCTTCTTCAATACTGTCTTCTATATCAATAGCATCTTCCTGTGAATACCCATAGCAATCCTTTTGCTCCAACGAGCTAAAGATCAAAGATATTTGATTAGAAGCATTTATAAAAAACATTTCCCCTTTTACATGATAATCATCAAATCTTTTTCTAACATCTTGGCAATCCAGATATGAAAACGAAGACTCTACTTTTTGTTTTATATCCCTATGTTCTTGCAATAAATTAAAAAAGGTCGATTTAAATTGTTCTTCCTTACTTATTCCTATCTGATGCTCATTAAACCGATACTGTTCACGAAGGGTAAAATAAAGTAAAATAGCATTTACTAAACCTATAATAGGGGCAGTAGTTCCTGCAATGGTATCACCTATCTCTCCTTTTTCCGTAAAGTCCAAAAACTCCGGTCCATTTAAAGTAAAAATGAAAGGGGCAAAAAATGTAAATAATATAGCAAATCCTATAAGAAAATTACTCTTCTTCATTTTATCAATAGAGTTTTAGAGGATATAATTTAAACTAGTTACGCATACCTTTTAAATAATCAATAATTTCTATCTAAAACATAAATCAAATTCATAAACTACGTAAGTAGACTTACTTTCTTATTGTAACACTATCCAAAAAGGAATTTGATAACAATATAATTAGTATCTAATACTATATTAATCATAATAAGGAGTTCTCAAATGTTCCTTCAATATTACCTCATTCCACATCCCTTCATCACACCGCTTTTCACTCTTCGAGCATAGTAGTAGGCTATCAAAGATTTATGATTTCTTCCAAGGCAGGCCTTCTTTAACATAAGAAAGCATCTTTAAAAATGTAACTGAACTGGGTTTAAAAGGTTCTGACTTCATATTCTTTAGTTTTTATGATAGACTAAGAATATAACGATAAACAGTCACAAAAGCCAACACCACATACTATTCCGGCTTCTGACTAAACAATAAAACTGTTTCGGTAAATTATACAATGACAGAGGTTAGTCTAGATTATCAAGGCAGACAATAATCGCTGCATAATTCAGCCTTCTTTCAAGATCCCGAACACCAACGGGCATAAAAATAATTAGACTTATACAATGAAAATGAAAGAATAAGAATTAATATAGTCAAGATTAAAATTTACCATACTTCAAAATAGGTAGCATCCTGACCTGTACGTTTCTTAAAGTCCTCCTTCATCTTCTTTTCCAGCTCCTTAACATATTCACGCTTTAATCTTCTTGCTTCTTCCAGCCGACGCAAAGCATCTTCGCATGTCATTTTCTTAGTACCTTTATCTCTCATATTCTCTTGAATATTCATATTACCCACATGCAATAGCAGAAAGAAGGACTATCTTTCCACCCAATTTTCAACCATCAGCCCTTTTATATTTTTAAAATGCTTCAAATTGTCCGTCACCAATATAAGATTTCTAGAACAAGCTGCAGAAGCTATCAGCAAATCAAAATCTTCGACAGGAGTGCCTAATGAGCGGAGGCGATTCTTCTCTTGAGCAAAGAAATCTACAGATTCTGCAAAAAGCACAATATTTATCTTTGATATAAAACGATCTATCAGATCCAAATTCTCTTTTAAACGATTACTTTTGTAAGCGCCATATTTCAATTCTACAATGGTTACTTCTGATACAAAACACTGTGAAGCACCTATTCCTACTAATTTTTCTAGCTATTTCAAACTTCTGCCGGAATAGAAATACACAGATACAAGTATCAAGAAGATATTGTTTCATAATTCAATCTCCCTATTTGAAGTCCTTGCACCACGTATATCCTCGATAACCTCATCTGCCGTACGATCATCTTCCCATCGCCCGACAAATTCTGAAGTCCAATTTGAAGTATCGGACGTATTATCCTTGGCAACTAAGGAAGCAGACAACTTGGCTATCAGTTCCAACTTAATGTCGGAACTTAGGTCTTTCAACATCTCCCAATAGATATTTGAAATTGAAGTTTTTGAATTTGAAATATTCATTGTCGGCATAATCGTCTTTTCTATCATTATATACAAAAGAACAAATTATTTTTCATTCTTCCTAGTGAAATATTCTTTTTAACTCACTGCACCACCCTCATGCATGCACCCTATTTCCATTTCAATGCCTCAGCCACCGATCATAATCAGCCAACCGGCTGATCAGCTGCTGCTTACTCTTTTTCGGCTTTTCCTCTTTCTTCCACGGATCAATCGCCTCATGTGCCAAATGATAATAAATACTGCTATCCGTACAACCATAAAGTGTAACCACAGCAAGCGCACGCGACTGCTCCGCCTTGACGAGAGGAAGCATCGTCTGCATAACGCCAACCAACTTTGCCGCCTCTTCTTCCATACCCAATATAGTATAAGCCGGCAGCAAAATGGCATAAAGCTTGCAACGCATCACATCCGTATCCATCTGGAGATTGCCATATTCTTTCAACGCCTTGGCAGCCAGGGAACGATCTTCCTCACTCACCCCCTCCGCACTGTGATAACGCTGAAGAGCACTGTGCAAACCATTCAACATACAGTCATTGTCCAGACGGGTATATACATGCTTGTCCTTATCATTCAGGCAATTACCTCATACTCACCCGGCATCACACGCAGCAGCGGAACCCACATCCAGTTCTCCACACATACCATCACATCCTTTCGCCCGGCTCCCGGCTGAATGACAACAGTCGCCTCCACCCCCTTAAACCGTCCCTCGGTAATGCGTATCCGGTCGCCCTTGCGCAAACCATCCGGCTGGGGTATATAAACAGGAAGTGTATTGGAATAAGAACGGGCCACCCACTGCAAATTCTCCATTGCCGCATCGGAAAGGTAGGGGAAATACTCCCGCTTCCGCTCCCTCACCCGAGGCAGGAAACTGAGCACAGGAAAACGTTGCATCAGTTGGAAAACATCACGCTCGGAGGCACGGACAAATACATAGTTGAAGAGTAAGGGACGCTGGTATTGACGAATTTGCCGTCTATACGCTTCACTTCCTGATAGGAAGGAGCAAAAAAGCCGAATGAGGCTCGCCTGCCTGTATGCGGCGGTCCTGTTCCCGTTGCAAACCGCGCACTCCTCCCCTATGACAGTCGGGAAGCGACAACACATACCAACGCACGGCATTGTTATTCCGCAAAGCCTCCAACGCTTCGGGAGATGCCACAGAACGCTTCGGTTTATCAAACTGATGGGATAGCTTTTTCATGAGATTTATCGTCAGAAATCCACGCTGACCGATACTGGAAGACCATATCAGCACAGTGTTTATAACTGGCTGATAAATAGCTTTTTACACAGATTTCATTTTGTATTTCTGAAATCTTTTATTTGTTGTTTCTTTCGTCCGAAGACGTCTTTTCTGTCTGCTTTTTATAGACATGTTTATACCCTCAAAAAAGGTTCTTTACCCTTTATATAAAAGGAATTTAGAAACTTTTTGAGGGCACAAAGATACACTATAATTGTGTATTACACAATAAAAGCGCTTAAAAAATAGGAAAACTTACTTTTGATAAGAAAAATAAGAGATGGGTATATTTCGTAATCACAATAAAAGATTCAAGTTTTACAAATATTTATTCAATAGGACTGTAATAACCTTATCCAATTCTATAAGGTCATTCTTTATAGTAGTAAATACTATCTGCTCGTCTACATTACTATATTCATGCGAAATAAGATTGCGCATATCATAAATAGCCAACCAAGGAATTTCCTTATATTCAGAAAGCGGTGATGGTTGTAAAAACAACAACTTTCCTACCTGTTCACCTATTACTTGAAGGCGCATAACACATGCATTGAACACCATCACTTTATCCATGGAGGCTAAAAAATCATCAGCACAATTTATTTCTTTACTCCATTGCTGTATATAGTAAATGGATTCTTTTATCTGGGTTAACCTGTCGCAAATGGTTAGTCGTCCTCCTTTATACATAAATGGCTTCTTTTTCAATATTCTGTTTCAAAAATGGAGACAGTGAGGAACGGAAACGCACTAAATCAATTTCACAATGAAACATTTCCGTCAAAACAGTCTTCAAAGTGTACATAGTGGATAAAGTAGGATTATCAATATCTACAACAATATCCAAATCACTATCTTCCCTGTTCTCTTGACGTGCAACCGAACCGAAGATACCAATTGATTTAATTCCAAACTCATGCCCAAAACATTGTTTGAAACTAACTAACTTTGCCTTACATTCATTTAAGCATAACATACTTTTCACCAACTTTAGGTACTGGAACAAAGATAAACCTTTTATTTGAACGATACAAGTTCTTACCTCGGTTTCTTCATTCCACACACCATCGGAGCTCTCCCTGCATCAGAATGTCATCATCACCATAAACCGAACGCCCCATTTGTTCGCATCGGGATGATCCAGATAATTCAGACGGCGGACATAGTCTATGTGCAATATCTTGAAAATATTGTGAATACCCACAGAGCATTCCATGTACGGGGTCTTCGGGTCCATCACAAAGCTGGTAGGACGTCCGTCACGGGTCGGGAACAGGAAGAGTTCGCTGTCACCCGGATGTTTCATCGGATTGTTCTTGTCGGTTAAATGACCATACAGCATCTTGAAGCCGATCGCCTCACGCCACTTCAGTTTCTTCAGCAAAGGAATACGGTTGAAAATCTTACCGTTCAAATCCCACGATACATCCAGAGAGGCGTAACGGTCGTTCAGGAACTCCATATTATTAATCAAGTTGAAAGTCTCGCGCTGCAGGATATAAGACAAGTTGGCCGCCGGCATAATCAGCAACGGGAACGGAACTTTATTCCACTGCGCACCGCCTTTCACGAACATATCAATCTTACCCCATGACGAGAACCAGAAACGCTTGTACAGCCCTACTTCCGTCAGATTGAAGTTATACTCTCCGCCCAGCACACCCTTGAAACCGGTCGTGTGCGACAGCGTGAATACCGGAGCGTCAAAAGAAACCGGTATACGGCGTTGCTTGGTATTGACAAATGTCTCACCCGGAGCGTAACGGAAAGCCAAGGAGGCTTCCATGGTCTGAATCTCAGGAACCAACGTTTTCTGGTCATCATTGGTTATATAGGCCAGACCGCCGGTAGGCTCGTCCGTGCTGTGTTTCACTTCCACCGTGGTCTTCAAACCAAACTGCGTCTCGTTCTCATACTTCAAGGCGATATTCCGCACGTAGGACATCTGGTCCACCGTAGAAGTCTTGAAAGAAACGAACACATTATCCTTGTCCGTCTTCAGGAACTTATCCGTGGGCGACATCACATCATACTGATAGCTGAACGTGATAGAGTTCTTCGGGAACTCGCGCGGCAGGTATTCCTTCTTGTTGAAAGAGTATTCCACCTCACCCATATACTTGGAACGATGGTCCTTGAACCCGTAAGCATAATATCCCTTGAGGAACAGATGCGGATTCAGGTTGGCCGTGGTCTGCGCGCTCATACGCAAACGCAATCCGTCGATATAGTTATTGGAGATCATGGTGTTTACCGGACCGATATCCACCTTGCTGGGGTTGTCCTTGGTTCCGGTTTCCACAAAGTTCTCGATAAACGCTTTCAATACAAAAATCACATATTTGAATCCCGGCATCTGTTCCAGACGCTTCACCAGCATATCCATAGAACTCTCGGTCTGCGTAAGCGGAACCGGCCGGTATTGATTCCAGAAATCGTCTCCGCGCATCATGGCGTCCGCCTCTTTGATCTCGGCCCCCTTACGCTTGAAAAGTTGCTGCGGAAGCTCATCGAAGGCATAATCGGAATAACGGGTAGTCCTTCGTATCTGGAATCCTTGCATGATCTTCATCAAGGTCATCTCCACAATCATGTCATCGGTCTTCAACACCCACTCCCCATTAGGCAATTGCTCGAACTCCTGAATAATATCCATATTGTCCACAAAGTTCACTCCCGATTTCTTGCAGATTCATCGTACATTTCTTCACCGTATAAGATGAATCGGCCAGTACATACAGATGTCCCGTGAAACCGAAATCCTGCGAGTTATTGGGGACAAAGGTGAGATGGAAGCACTTGTCCTTGTCCACGAATGTGGTGTCCATAATGTAAAACTTATAAAACGAAATGGCGTCACTGGACGAAATAGGACTGATGAAAGGATACTGCAACAGACGGATATCGTTATCATAAATATTCACATCCGTAAACACATCCTTCAGAACCGTGCTCAGCATATCTCCTGTGGCAAACAGCTCGTTCACCCCCGTAGAGCTCATCCCTTTGATAATGGTCTTCTCACTCTTGGGATGTTTACGGTAAATTTCTGCGAAGCGGTCTCGTCCACCGAGATAGGAAGGATAAATTTATTGGTTTCCTCACAAAGTTCGATCTGGTCTTTCAGGAAAGGCATCTTTTTATACATACCTTTTTCCAGCATTTCGGGGGTCACATCATTCAGTGACATTGTGATCTTCTGATACTTGTTGTACTGATAATAGTCATTCTCACTCAGCTTGTTATTGTTCTTATGAGCAATCACTTTCTTCATCAGTTCCACAGCCGGGTTATTCTTACGGGAGTACTTCTCTCGTTTGGGCTTCACCACCACTTCGTCCAGCATGATATCGTCCGGCCTCATCCTCACATTCAGGTTCTTGGTGACACCGGGGATTATATTCACTACTTTTGTTACATACCCCACTGCCGAAAAGGTGAGTTTATTCCAGCCTTTACGGGTTTCGACCTTATAATGTCCATCATTATCGGTAATGCTTCCTACGCCTTTTCCTTCATAAAAGACTGACAAGTATGGTATGGGATCATTCGTCAATGAGTCTGTTACAACGCCTTGTATATTTTGAGCTGACACCGAGATGCAGCATCCTAATAACAAAAATAGTAAAAACGACTTGATGTATTTTGTCTTCATTCTTTTTACCGCTATTCTTATGAGCCAGCAAAGTTAAGCATTAACTTAAAAGAAAGTTGCTAATATAAGCTAATAATTACAGAAATCTTACATATTGACCAATAAATAGGTGAAATTTAACACTGACAGAGCCTTTATATAGAAAAATAAAAAAGGGGTCTTTTCACAAAGCCCCCTTTTTAAGTTTTCAATAGGTATTAGTTTTTTTTTAAGGTAAAAAGATTGTTTTCAGGATAACGATGCAAATATGGAGCCTTTTTTTAAACCAGCCAAATAAAAAACTATGCCATACAACATGTTTTTAGAAATTTCTGTCTTTTTTGGCAGATTATTATTCAAAATGCTCTTTATCGGCCTCATTACATATACAAAGATAGCAAAAGTTTAATTTGAAACAGCATTTTAATGAGTTTTTTCTTTTCCCAAGAAATGTTCGTCCACTTTATCGCGGTGTTTCAGTACCTTTGCATCTATAAAGAAAACAATCTCTTCAGCGATATTAGTTATATGATCTCCGGCACGTTCCAGCTTACGGATAACGGTGCCGAGTTCCAGGCAAGTCAGGAAATTATCGGGATGTGTTTCCAGATATTTTGTAAGCACGGCAGGGGCAGCCGCATTTATCTCATCCAGAAAGTTGTCCTTACTGAATACATTGAGGGCTAATTCCAAATTTTCTTCATTCAACGCGTTCTTGGTCATTTCGAGCATACTGAGCACTTGTCTCAACATCTCTTCTATACGCAGACTGTGGAGCAGTTCACTATCCAGCACTGTTTCCTCGCTTCTTACCACAAAACGGGCTATGCCTTCGGCAAAATCTCCCAAACGCTCCAAATCACTGTTTATTTTGAACATGGCCAGCACAAAACGCAGGTCAATGGCTACCGGATTGTATAGAGCGATAGTGTCCTCTACATCACTGTCAATTTTCAACTCGAACGCATTCACCCTTTTCTCACGGACAATGACTTGCTGTGCCTGGTCACGGTTAAAGGTCAGCACGGCCTCTCCTGCCCTGTCCAGCTGATTGTAAACCAATGTCCACATCTCGTTCACTTCCTTCTTCAGTGATACAAGTTCTGATTCTATAAATTTCACCATATTCTTAATTCTTGTTTTGTTTATTATTATTTCTTTCACCGCAGATTGCGCAGATTCACACTGATTTTAATTTTCCGGACAGAAGAATAAAAAGGCAAATCCGTACCCATTACATCTGAAAAGCAAACAAGCCTGCATCGAGCTGTGGTACATAAATTCCATTTTTATCTTATCTCCCATTGTGCAACGCTGTGATGAATGCTTTATCCGAAACGTCCCGTAATATAATTCTGGGTTGCTTCTTTGCCCGGATTCGTAAATATCTTCTTCGTATCATCATATTCCACCATATTGCCCATATAGAAGAAGGCTGTTTTGTCACTGACACGCGCGGCCTGCTGCATGTTGTGAGTGACAATAACGATGGTATATTCTTTTTTCAGCTCATGAATCAACTCTTCTACCTTGGCTGTAGAGATAGGATCCAATGCCGAAGCCGGTTCGTCCATAAGCAGCACCGAAGGAGATACGGCCATGGCACGGGCTATACACAACCGTTGCTGCTGACCGCCGGACAGAGCAAACGCAGACTCTTTCAACTTATTCTTCACCTCATCCCACAACGCGGCTCCTTTCAAGGTTTCCTCCACCCTGTGGCGGATAAACTCATTATCTTTCACCCCATTTACCCGAAGCCCATAGGCCACATTCTCGAAAATGCTCTTCGGAAACGGATTGGGACGCTGGAATACCATTCCCACATTCTTGCGCAACTCATCCACCTGCACAGACTTGTCGTATATATTTCTCCCGTCAATCAAAATCTCCCCTTCCAGACGAGAGCCGGGAATGAGATCGTTCATGCGGTTGAACAGGCGGAGGAAGGTGGACTTGCCACAACCGGACGGACCTATGAAAGCCACCACCTCTTTCTCTTCAATCGTCATGCTTATATCTTTCAGCGCCTGAAAATCACCATAGAAAAAATTTACATGTTTTGCATCTATCTTATTCATATTCTTAATGTTTTAATAATTTGCTGATTTGTCAATGTGCTAATGTACCAATACCCGTGCGGTACACAGTGCAGCCAATCGGCACATTGACAAATTATTAATTCGTTTTTACTTTGTTGGAAAAATACCGGCGGAGTGCATTTGCCAACAGGTTTATAATTAAAATAATAAGGATCAGTACCAACGCCGTACCGTATGCCAAAGGAAGCTGTGACTCCATATCCGTTCCGCTGGTAGAAATCACATAAAGGTGATAAGGCAATGCCATGCATTGGTCCAGAATGCTATGTGGTAGTTGCGGCAGGAAGTAAGCGGCACACGTAAACAAGATAGGCGCCGTTTCACCCGACACACGTCCCAAAGCCAGAATCAGTCCGGTAATGATGTTGGGCATCCCCATGGGCAGAATTACATGCCAGATGGTTTGCAACTTGGTCGCGCCCAAAGCCAGACTCCCCTCACGGAAGCTGTCGGGAATCGCCTTCAAGGCTTCTTCGGTGGTACGTATCACCAAAGGTACACAAAGCAATCCCAACGTCAAAGAACCGGCTAGGATGCTGTCGCCGAACCCCATGTATTTCACAAACAGTGCCATACCAAACAAACCGAACACAATGGACGGAATACCGCTCAAGTTATTGGTCATCATCCGGATAAAGCGGACCAGCTTGCCTTTCGGCGCATACTCGTTCATATAAATGCCACTCATCACTCCCACCGGAAATGCGAACAGCGCACTGCCCACCATCAGATAAAAAGTACCTACAATGGCCGGCATATACCGCCACCCGTCATACCGTCACTGGGAGCCGTGGTCAGAAACTCCCAGCTGATTACTCCTATACCTTTATATATAATAAAACCGAGAATGGCGAACAGAATGAGGACAATGCTATAACTCAGCAGTTTGAAAATACCGAATGCCAGCCATTGCGAACGTCTTTTACGCGCCCCTTGCCGGGCAGGGAAAACATCTTGCTTCATATTTTAAATACTTAATTAATCTTTTGTCAATCTATCAATATACCCACTGGCTGCGCTGTGTGCCGCATGATCATTAGCACACCGGCAAATTAGTACATTATTTATTTGTTCTTGATGAAATATATTCTACACTAAAGTTGATAAGCATCGTGATGAAAAACAACACTACTCCCAGCAGGAACAGAGCTTCATAGTGCGCGCCGCCGGCGGGTGCCTCTCCCAGTTCCGCTGCAATAGTCGCCGGAATGGTACGAAGCGGTTCCAGAATAGTGGTAGGTATCACAGCCGCATTTCCTGTAACCATCAGCACCGCCATCGTCTCGCCTATGGCACGTCCGATGCCCAGGACAACGCCCGAAGTGATTCCGGAAAATGGAAAACGGAATCACCACCTTATATATAGTCTGCCAACGAGTGGCGCCCAATGCCAGACTGGCCTCGCGCATGGCACGGGGACAATTCCGCATCGCATCCTCACTTACGGTAATGATAGTAGGGAGTGCCATGATCGCCAAAACAATACTTCCGGCCAATCCGGTCTCGCCCACAGGCAGATTAAAGACTTTCTGAATAAGCGGTACGATAACAATCAATCCAAAGAAACCGTAGACCACGGACGGAATGCCACTGAGCAATTCAATAACCGGCTTCAGAAAACTACGGGTCCGATGGTCGGCCACCTCGGACATATACACCGCCACCGACAAGCCGAAAGGCAAAGCGAACAGGATGGCAAAGAAACTCACCCAAAGCGTACCCGTAATCAAAGGAAGAAATCCGAACTGAGGGGCGGGAGTAGCCGTAGGGAACCATTCCTTTCCGGCAAAAACCTCGTCAAAAGAAATAGACTCGTCTTTCAGCAGATGCCCCGGAAAATCCTTTTCTATAAACTTGGAGGGAACAAAGGCGATGATGCCTGGATTACCGGCAACGATCTCGCCGATGCACCGGGGAGCCTTCTCGTATTCGGCTCCCAGCTCTTCCTCCGAGAAATAGGAGGTGATATCCTCCAACCGGAAAACTTTAACCTCCGCGTCCGGTCCTCCCAACTCTTTCCAGTTGGTAATCTCTTCGTCAAAAACATCTTTTATTTGTGCCGCACTCAGTTCCTGTACCGGATTGGCTTTATTCACCGCCAGTACATACCCCTCTTCTATGACTTTTTTATTAAAAAAGTCCCAGAGCCTCCGCAAATAAGAATACGACAATCAGCAAAATAGTAATGCTCGTTATAAAGCCGCTGCAAGTCAATATCCCTTCTACAATCTTTTCCCAAACTCGTTTCATACAGTTTTAGTCTTCTATTTTAATAACTGATGCAAAAAAAGCCTCTTTATATTAAGGTGATATGAAAGAAGCTTGAAGTATTTGCTACAATTATATTACAAACTTGTTACAGATAAAGAAAAACCTGATCTTATTACCATTTTCCCGCAGGAACAGATTCAATCCACCCTTGCCGGTGAATATTACCCGTAACAGAATCGTAACACACCAGTAAAACAAATGACACAAGAAAACGTTTCTTTTGCACACGAATTAATATAAGAACTTATGAATCAAGTAAAAGCTCTATTTCTTTTTATTCTATTGGCTTGTAGTCTGAATATTACCGCGCAACGCATAAAAGGTAGTGACACGGTGTTGCCCGTATCACAAGAAACAGCCGAGATTTTCATGAAAGATGATCCCGACCGACGGGTAACCGTCACCGGCGGAGGAACCGGAGTGGGGATTTCCGCCCTGATGGACAACACAACAGATATCGCTATGGCTTCCCGTCCCATCAAATTCAGCGAAAAGATGAAACTGAAAGCCGCCAAACAGGAAGTGGAGGAGGTAATTATAGCGTATGACGCCCTGGCCGTCATTGTAAACCCGTCCAACCCTGTCAGCCAACTGACACGCCAGCAACTGGAAGCCATATTCCGCGGCAAGATAACCAATTGGAAACAGCTGGGGGGACCCGATATGAAAATCATTGTCTATTCTCGCGAAACCTCTTCGGGAACTTACGAATTTTTCAAAGAAAGCGCCCTGAAGAACAAGAACTACATGAGCAGCAGCTTGTCCATGCCCGCCACCGGAGCCGTGATCCAGTCTGTAAGCCAGACCAAAGGCGCTATCGGCTATGTGGGACTGGCCTACTTGTCTCCCCGGGTGAAAGCCATTGCCGTTTCCTACGATGACGGCAAGCATTATGTACTGCCCAGCCTTGAAAACGGAAAGAAGAAACTTTACCCCGTAGTACGCCCTCTTTATTACTATTACAATGTAGCCAATAAGGAAAAAGTGACCCCGTTCATTGACTACATCCTGTCACCCGAGGGGCAAAATATTATAAAAAACGGTGGATATATTCCTGTGAAATAAAGGATATCCCAAAAAGAATGCGTACTTTTGCAGCAAAAGTGTAAAATTGATATCACAATGACTGAAATGAACGCTACAGAAGCTACAGAGAAGAAAAGTCTGAACTTCATTGAACAGGCAGTTGAGAACGACCTGAAAGAAGGTAAAAACGGAGGGAAAGTACAAACCCGCTTTCCGCCCGAGCCGAACGGCTACCTGCACATCGGTCATGCCAAAGCCATCTGTCTGGATTTCGGGATAGCTGCACGCTATGGTGGCGTATGTAACCTGCGTTTTGACGACACCAACCCGACCAAAGAAGATATGGAATACGTGGAAGCCATCAAGGAGGACATCCAATGGCTCGGATTCCAGTGGGGAAACGAATATTATGCATCCGACTACTTCCAGCAATTATGGGATTTCGCCGTCAATCTGATAAAGGAAGGAAAGGCTTATATAGACGAACAGAACTCCGAACAAATCGCGGCACAGAAGGGAACTCCCACCCAACCCGGAACCGAGAGCCCTTACCGCAACCGTCCCATCGAGGAAAGTCTGGAACTGTTCAACAAAATGAACAGCGGTGAAATAGAAGAAGGCAAAATGGTGCTCCGCGCCAAAATAGACATGGCAAGCCCCAACATGCACTTCCGCGACCCTATTATTTATCGTGTGGTAAAGACTCCGCACCACCGCACAGGCGAAACCTGGAAAGCATACCCTATGTATGACTTCGCACACGGACAGAGCGACTACTTTGAAGGAGTAACTCATTCACTGTGTACCCTGGAGTTCGTACCCCACCGTCCGTTGTACGACCTGTTCGTGGACTGGGTAAAAGAAGGTAAAGATCTGGACGACAACCGTCCTCATCAGTATGAGTTCAACAAACTGAACTTGAACTACACCTTGATGAGCAAGCGTAACCTGCTGATTCTGGTAAAAGAACATCTGGTAAACGGTTGGGACGACCCCCGTATGCCGACTCTCTGCGGTTTCCGCCGTCGCGGCTACTCGCCCGAGTCCATCCGCAAATTTGTAGACAAGATAGGTTATACCACTTACGATGCCCTGAATGACTTCGCCCTGCTGGAAAGCGCTGTCCGCGAGGACTTGAACAGCCGTGCCACCCGTGTATCGGCAGTCATCAATCCGGTGAAGCTGATCATTACCAACTATCCCGAAGGACAGGTGGAGGAAATGGAAGCTGTCAACAACCCGGAAGATCCGTCGGCAGGCACACACACCATCGAATTCAGCCGCGAGTTGTGGATAGAACGCGACGACTTCATGGAAGATGCCCCGAAGAAATATTTCCGTATGACTCCGGGACAGGAAGTGCGTCTGAAAAGCGGATACATCGTGAAATGTACAGGCTGCAAGAAAGACGACAACGGCAACGTGGTGGAGGTATATTGCGAATACGATCCCGACAGCAAAACAGGAATGCCGGGCAGCAACCGCAAAATCAAAGGTACGATCCACTGGGTAAGCTGTGCACACTGTCTGCCTGCCGAAGTACGCCTGTATGACCGCCTGTGGAAAGTGGAGAACCCGCGTGATGAGATGGCCGCTATCCGCGAAGCAAAGAACTGCGACGCACTGGAAGCCATGAAAGAAATGATCAACCCCGATTCGTTGAATGTATTAACCAACTGCTATGTAGAAAAATATCTGGCCGATGCCAAACCGCTGGATTACTTGCAGTTCCAACGCATCGGTTATTTCAATGTGGACAAAGACTCTACACCAGAAAATCTGGTGTTCAACCGCACCGTATCTTTAAAAGATACCTGGAGCAAAATTAATAAATAAAAACAAGCTTATGAACTATGACATGTCTTCTTACTTTGAAGACCCGGAATTTAAAGAAGCATTAGCAAGATACGAGGGTATGGTGGAAAACCATACCCCCGCTTATTTTGAAGCTGATGAACTGACCGATATCGCCGAATATTACGCCTCAAAAGGAAGACATAAAGACGCTGACAAGGCCATAAATCTTGCAATCCAATTGCACCCTGATAACATAGACGCCCTGATTTTCCAGGCACGTTCCTTGATGCTGCTAGGAAAAAAAGAAGAAGCCCAAATGGTGATGCAGCTCATCAACAACCCTGCCGACCGTGAATTCAGATTCCTGCAAGCCGACCTGCTGATAGAGGAGGAACACATGGAAGAGGCCGATAAGATATTACAACAACTGGCCATGGACGAGGAGTATGAACTGGATACGCTGCTAGACATCATTCTGGACTACGTTGACGTCAACCAGAAAGAATACGCCAAGAAGTGGATCGACTGCCTGTTTGCCCATTTCGACATGCAAACCCTGCCGGAAACCAACCAACGTCTTCGCGACGTGCTGTGCGATTATTACAGTACTTTCAACAAACCGAAGTTGGCTATCCCTTACCTGAACATGACTCTGAACGAGTTTCCCTATTCCGTTCAGCATTGGAACGAACTGGGTAAATGCTATCTGCAACAAGAGCAATACGAAAAGGCGCACGAAGCTTTCGATTTCGCATTAGCCATTGATGAAAACAACACAGAGACATTGACCTTGAAAGCATTCCTTTACAGCCAGACAGCAAATATCAAGGAATCTATCAACTATTATCTCCGTCTGGAAAAGGCGACAGAGAAGAAACCTCCCGTTTATATGGCATTGGCTGGTCTCCACTTCGAGATGAAGGATTACGAAACCGCCATGAAGTATACACAAAAGCTGCTAAAACAGAAACAGGAGATAACTGCATTCGAGCTAACCGATATATATAGTATCGCAGCCCTCTGTCATGTAGCCCTGGGACATCCTGAAGAGGGATATATGTATCTGGACCAAGTGCTGAAGCAGAACGGGAACGATGCGGAAACACGTATCTATGCCGGACAGTTTTTCACGATAATGGCAGGCAGCAAGGACATCAGCGAGGAGGAAAGAAAGAATAATATCGACAAGGCGGAGGAACAATTCAACCTCGCCCTGGAATTCACCCCGAAAGAGGAACGGATGGATATTTTGTTCAAAATCGGATCCAAATACTTCGATGAACATCTCTTTGAATATGCCAACCGGTATTTTGAGCAAATAAACAAAGAATTCCCCCACAACGCCCATAGCACTTATTTCTTTCTGATTTATGGCTATCTTTATTTACAGCAACCAGGTCCGTTCATACACTATCTGGCTAAAATCAATAAAGAACTTCCTGATACGTATGCAGCTCTGGGAGTTGATGAAAACGCACAGTTTCCCGACCAGTTATTCAACGAAGCGATACGCGTAATCAAGGACGATATCAGCAAAGGCAAGCTAAACTTAAACAATTATTTATAATTATTTTATGGAATCAGTTGCATTTATTCAATGGTGTCTGGACCACCTGAATTATTGGACAATTACGTTATTAATGGCCATCGAGAGCTCTTTTATCCCCTTCCCCTCGGAAGTGGTAGTGCCTCCTGCCGCTTACAAGGCAGCCGGAGGCAACAGTGACCTGAATGTATTTCTGGTAGTTATATTTGCGACAATCGGAGCCAATATCGGCGCTCTCATCAATTATTACATAGCCTATTTCGTAGGCCGTCCGCTGGTTTATAAATTCGCGAACAGCCGCTTCGGGCACATGTGTCTGATTGATGAAGCCAAGGTTCAGAACGCGGAACACTACTTTGACAAGCACGGGGCACTCTCCACCTTTATCGGACGTCTTATTCCTGCCGTCCGCCAGCTTATCTCCATTCCTGCCGGTCTGGCCAAGATGAAATTATCCACTTTCCTGCTGTACACAACGCTGGGAGCAGGTATCTGGAATGCCATTCTGGCGGCTATCGGTTACTATCTGCAATCAGTGGTTCCCGAAGAGCAGTTATTGAGTACCGTAACCGAATACAGTCACGAGTTAGGATATTGCTTCATTGCTATCGGTGTTTTAGTGGTAGGTTTCTTGATTTACAAAGGAAGAAAATAAAAAAGAATGAACTTTTTTCCATTTAAATTTGTTATCATTACAGTATCGAACTAAAATATAATAAAATTATGGCAAAAACAGCATTTAAAGGAGCACCGGTGACATTGGCCGGAGAATTTGTAAAAGTAGGAACTTCAGCTCCGGAATTTACATTGGTAAAAGGAGACTTAAGCAATTATACATTAAAGGACGGTAAAGGCAAGTACCTGATTCTGAACATTTTTCCCAGTCTGGATACAGGTGTATGCGCTACTTCCGTACGCAAGTTCAATCAGTTGGCTGCAAACCAGCCCAATACGGTAGTGTTGGCTATCTCTAAAGACCTGCCATTCGCCCAGGGCCGCTTCTGCACCACCGAAGGGATCAGTAACGTTATTCCTTTGTCTGATTATCGCTATACTTCCGATTTTGCTGAAAAATATGGTGTTCTGATGACCGACGGTCCTTTGACGGGATTATTGGCACGTTCGGTAGTAGTGGTTGACCCGGAAGGAAAAGTGGTTTATACCGAACTTGTTCCCGAAATAACCCAGGAACCGGATTATGAAGCTGCGTTGAAAGCAGTAAAATAAAAAGCTCCCGAAGGAATAAAGAAAACGGCAGAAGATTTTGTCAATCTGTCTGCATAGGTTTTGGTGGTTTCGGGCATAACTTCAAGAAGTTATGCCCGAAACTTTTATGTGTTATGCCGGAAAGATCTATCATCTTGCATACGAACGATCTATAATCTTACACCCGAAAGATCTATCATCTTGCATCTTCATCTTCTAAGACAAATACCATTGATACATTCGGTGTACTCCCTCTTCTATATCAATCTTATGCTGCCATCCCAGACTATGCAATTTGCTTACATCCGTCAGCTTGCGCATAGTGCCGTCGGGCTTCGTAGCGTCAAAAGTCAGTTTGCCTTGATAGCCCACTTCTTTGACAATCTTATCCGCCAATTGAGCGATGGTGATTTCTTTTCCCGTACCGATATTGATATGGCAGTTACGGATATCCTTGGAACCGGGTGTGTATGTATCCTTAAAGTCCACATGCTCCATGATATAGACACTGGCATCGGCCATTTCCTCACTCCATAAGAATTCACGCAACGGCTTGCCTGTACCCCATAAGTCACTTCCTGTCCGGAGATGCCGTATTTTTTCAATACAGCCAGAATTTCCTCATCCGTATTCAAACCGCTTACCCCCTCCACAGGGCGGAGATTCATATCTTTACGCACCGCATCCCAATCTCCTTCATTCAGGCATTTTCCCAAATGAATCTTACGAATCATGGCAGGCAGCACATGGCTGTTCTCCAAATGGAAATTATCATTGGGACCGTAAAGGTTCGTGGGCATCACGGCTATGTAATTGGTTCCATATTGCAGGTTAAAGCTTTCGCACATCTTCAATCCCGCAATCTTCGCAATAGCGTATGGTTCGTTGGTGTACTCCAACGGTGAAGTCAGCAACACCTCTTCCTTCATGGGTTGTCCGGCATCACGAGGGTAAATGCAAGTGCTTCCCAAAAACAAGAGTTTCTTTACATTGTGACGGAAGCTCTCTCCTATCACATTCTGCTGAATCTGCAAGTTCTGATAAATAAAATCGGCACGGTAAAGACTGTTCGCCATGATACCGCCTACATGTGCCGCCGCTAAAATGACATACCGGGGCTGCTCTTCATCAAAGAACTCCTTCACAGCCTGCCCGTCCAGCAGATCCAGTTCTTTGTGAGAACGGCCTACCAGATTGGTATATCCTTTTTGCTGCAAATTATTCCATATAGCAGAACCCACCAGTCCGTGGTGTCCTGCTACATATATCTTGGCTGTTTTTTCCATTATTCCGCTATTTGAGCCTTTAAATATAGTTTCTTCACGAACTTCATATCATGCTTCACCATGATTTTCACCAGTTCGGGGAAAGAAGTCTTACGGGGATTCCAGCCCAATAAGGTTTTGGCTTTAGTGGGATCACCCAACAACTGCTCCACTTCGGCAGGACGGAAATACTTAGGATCGACGGCAACCAGTTCCTTGCCCGTCGCCACATCGATGCCTCTTTCATCCACCCCTTTGCCTTCCCAGCGCAATTCAATGCCCACTTCCTTGAAGGCCAAGGTACAGAACTCGCGCACCGTATGGTACTCGCCGGTCGCAATAACAAAATCTTCGGGAGTATCGTGCTGAAGAATCATCCACATACACTCCACATAATCTTTGGCATAGCCCCAGTCACGCAAAGAATCCAGATTTCCCAGATACAGTTTGTCCTGATATCCCTGGGCTATACGTGCGGCAGCCAAAGTATCTTGCGTGTTACAAAGTTTTCACCACGACGTTCGCTCTCATGGTTGAACAGGATGCCGTTCACGGCAAACATACCGTAACTTTCACGATAATTCTTGGTAATCCAGAAACCATACTGCTTGGCCACCCCATACGGAGAACGGGGATAGAAAGGAGTCGTTTCCTTCTGAGGGACTTCCTGCACCAGTCCGAACAACTCGGAGGTAGATGCCTGATAAATCTTGGTCTTTTTTTCCAAACCCAGGATCCGGACAGCTTCCAACATACGCAGCGTGCCTACCGCATCCGCTTCCGCAGTGTACTCGGGCACATCGAAACTTACTTTCACATGGCTCTGAGCAGCCAGATTATAGATTTCATCGGGCTGTACAGCCTGAATGATACGTATCAGCGAACTACTGTCGGTCATATCCCCCCAATGCAGATTCACCAGACGGGTCTTTTGCATATCACGAACCCACTCGTCCAGATAGAGATGTTCTATACGACCTGTGTTGAATGAAGAAGAACGGCGCAGAATACCGTGAACCTCATATCCCTTTTCAATCAAAAACTCTGCCAGGAATGAACCGTCCTGACCTGTAATACCTGAAATTAAAGCAACTTTTTTCATTTCGTTTATTGTAAATGGCCTCATGCAGGCCTCTAAGTTATTTCATATCACATAGCTATCTACCGCTATCTGCCTTTCGGCATGACAAAGGACAAAATGACCAAACAGAACGGCAGATAACAGACAGCATACACTCCATGTATGCAGAAATAAAATATATACAAGAAAGAATACTTACTCCGCCGAGAATTCTTTGATGCGCTGTTCCTCGCTCAACCGGCAGATCAACAATGTGTTATTCTTCTCAGCAACGATATATCCGTCCAGTCCCTGTACCACCACCCTCTTTTCCTGTGTAGTGTGAATCACACAGTTACGGGTTTCATACAACTTTATATTCTCACCTATCTGCGTATTATTATGGGCATCTTTCGGCAAATTCTCGTGCAACGATCCCCAAGTACCCAAATCACTCCATCCAAAGCTGGCAGGAAGGACAAAAATCTCATCCGCCTTCTCCATAATGGCATAATCCACCGAAATGTTCTCGCACAAAGGGAAATTCTGGTTAATCATTTCCTGCTCCTTGTCCGTATAATAATAAGGAAGCAAACGCTCGAACACCTTCGAAATGGCAGGCTGATATACGCGCAGGGCATTCACCACCGTATTTACATTCCACACAAAAATACCGGCATTCCAGAAGAAATTATTTTTTTGAATATAGCGCCGGGCTGTTTCCAGATCAGGTTTCTCTTTAAAAGAATACACCCGGAATACTTCCTTATTGGCGGTAGAAGGTACACTGAGATCAGCTTCAATGTAACCGTAGCCCGTCTCAGGACGAGTAGGTTTCATGCCCAGGGTAAGGATAGCGTCCGAATCGGCCGTAAAATTCATCGCCGAATTAATCACCCGCTGAAACTCCGCAATATTCATCACAATGTGGTCGCTGGGGGTCACCACCATATTGGCCTTAGGATTACGTGCCTTTATTTTCCAACTGACGTATGCTATACAAGGAGCCGTATTGCGACGGCAAGGCTCACGCAGGATATGATCATCAGCAATATCGGGCAACTGCTCCTTTACAGTGTCCGCATACTTCTCTGATGTCACCACCCAAATATTTTCCGGAGGACAGATCCCCTGGAAACGGTCAGCCGTAAGTTGGATCAATGTACGGCCGCAACCCAGTACATCAATAAATTGCTTAGGATAATCAGGAGTACTCATCGGCCAGAAACGGCTTCCAACACCTCCGGCCATTATAACGAGGTGATTATTCTTGATGTTCATATGATTCATTTTTTACGTTGTATGACCGCAAAGATAAGTATTATTTTTTAAAAAAAGTATTGCGTTTTAATTTATATGTTCTATATTTGCATACGACTAACATTTTTTTTGTCATGAAACAACCGACAACTGAAAACTCTGATATAATTAAACTAGTAGCGATATTAGGTGATTTTGCCTTGTTGAACCTTTCTATGATACTTGTGTTTTTTATTCTGAAAGGAATAGATTCACAGGCCATAGCCATATTTCATTGAAAACCTACCTGCTGACTTCCAACCTGTGCTATATTCCATGCATATCCATCTTTGGGGTCATACTGCACAACCGCATAGTGCGTCCGGAACAGATTGTAGGCCGTCTGTTAGGAACAATCAGCTTGCATGTAGTCATCTTCCTCACGGTGCTGGCCATTATTAAAGTAGATAACTTCTCACGCATCTATCTGCTTGTTTTCTATCTGTCTTTCATACCTTTAGCTATAGGATGGCGGCTGACATTGCGGTTCTTTGTGAAAATGTTCCGCCGCAGTGGCAGGAACCTGCACGCCACTGTACTGATAGGTGACGGGGACAATATGGTGGAGCTATACCATACGTTGAACGATTTGACTTACGGATACAGGGTTTTAGGCATTTTCTATGATGAGAAGGACTCTAATTACCCCAAAGGGATTCCCTTTAAAGGTCCTGTAAACCAATTATTTGAATGGTTGTCTCATAACACCGTGCACGAACTGTACTGCGGTCTGCCATCCAGCAGAAAGGATGATATTCTGGCCATCATGAACTATTGCGAGAACAATCTGATCCGCTTCTATAGCGTACCTCATGTACGTAATTACATAAAGCGTCAGCTGCAACTGGAATTATTGGGTGAAGTTCCTGTATTGTCCATCCGTACCGAACCGTTGCAGAACCCGGTAAACAGACTGGCAAAACGGTTATTTGATTTGACATTTTCCTCTCTGTTTTTACTTACAATTTTTCCATTTATATACCTATTTGTAGGTCTTATTATTAAAATTTCATCACCTGGTCCCATTTTCTTCAAACAGGAGAGAAACGGGGAAAACGGGAAAATTTTTAAATGCTATAAGTTCCGTTCCATGAAAGTGAATGCATTGTCCGATTCATTGCAGGCTACCAAGAATGATCCCCGCAAGACCAAGTTCGGCAACTTCCTGCGAAAGAGCAATCTGGACGAACTGCCGCAATTCATTAATGTTTTCAAAGGAGAAATGTCTATTGTAGGTCCCAGACCCCATATGCTGAAACATACAGAGGAATATTCCCAACTGATTAACAAATACATGATGCGCCACCTTGTCAAACCCGGAATCACCGGATGGGCGCAAGTCACCGGCTATCGGGGAGAAACCAAAGAACTTTCCCAAATGGAAGGCAGGGTAAGAAGAGACCTGTGGTATATTGAGAACTGGACTTTCCTGCTCGACATCCGCATCATGATAAAAACAGTAACCAACATGTTCCGGGGCGAGAAAAACGCCTATTAATTCAAATCGTAGGAACATTATAAAAAATAAAAAGATATGAAAGGTATTGTACTAGCCGGAGGTTCGGGCACGCGCCTCTATCCTATTACCAAAGGAGTATCCAAACAGTTGCTCCCTGTCTTCGACAAACCCATGATTTATTATCCTATATCGGTACTTATGCTGGCCGGCATACGGGAAATACTCATTATCTCAACCCCATACGACTTACCGAGCTTCAAAAGACTGTTAGGAGACGGAAGCGATTTCGGAGTACGCTTTGAATATGCGGAACAGCCTTCGCCCGACGGACTGGCTCAGGCTTCATCATCGGCGAGAAATTCATCGGAAATGATTCCGTCTGCCTTGTACTGGGTGATAACATATTCCACGGTAACGGTCTGTCCGCCATGTTGAGAGAATCCGTACGTGCTGCCGAAGAGGACAAGAAAGCAACGGTATTCGGCTATTGGGTCAGTGATCCCGAAAGATATGGCGTAGCGGAATTCGACAAGGATGGCAATTGTCTCTCTATTGAAGAAAAACCTGCCCAACCTAAGTCCAACTATGCCGTGGTGGGACTCTATTTCTACCCCAACAAGGTAGTGGAAGTAGCCAAGAATATCAAGCCTTCGGCACGGGGAGAACTGGAAATCACCACCGTAAACCAGCAATTTCTTCAGGACAAGGAATTGAAAGTACAAACATTGGGCAGAGGTTTCGCATGGCTGGATACCGGTACTCACGACTCGCTGGCCGAGGCAAGTACCTACATCGAAGTCATTGAAAAGCGCCAGGGGCTGAAAGTGGCGTGCCTTGAGGGCATAGCTTTGAGAAAAGGCTGGATTACCCCGGAAAAGATGCAGGAACTGGCTCAGCCGATGCTTAAAAACCAATACGGACAATATTTACTGAAAGTTATAAAAGAACTGGGATTAGAATAATGGAAGTTATAAAAACAGCAATAGACGGGGTTTTCATTTTGGAACCCCGTATTTTTAATGATGCAAGAGGGTATTTCTTTGAAAGCTTCTCGGGACGTGAATTTGAAGAAAAAGTATGCAGGACTACATTTGTACAGGATAATGAGAGTTTCTCCACTTATGGTGTATTACGCGGCCTGCATTTCCAGAAACCTCCTTTCACACAAAGCAAACTGGTGCGTGTAATCAAGGGAGCAGTACTGGATGTGGCTGTAGATATCCGGAAAGGTTCTCCCACTTTTGGAAAGCATGTAGCTGTAGAATTGACTGGAGAGAATCACCGGCAGTTTTTTATCCCCCGCGGATTCGCACACGGCTTTGCGGTACTAAGTGACGAAGTGTTGTTCCAATACAAATGTGACCATTATTATGCTCCGCAAAGCGAAGGAGGAATCGCATGGGACGACCCCGATCTAGGCATAGACTGGCGACTTCCGGCCGACAAGGTTATTTTGTCCGACAAGGACAAGAAACATCCGAGATTGAAAGACTATCAAACGGATTTCGACTTTAATCAAAGTTTATATTAAAGGCAGTTTTGATTCTGCGTTTGTTTGGTTTTTGCCAGTGAAATTAAAAAAACCGAAAACTGCACACAGGACTATCGTAACGTTCAGGACAACATTTTCGAAGATTGACCTATAAAAACAGGGTGTATCTCCTATGAGAGATACACCTGTTTTATAGGTCAATATCTTTATATCACTTCTTCTCCATCCCCTCCTGAGGAGCATTAAGTCCTGCCTTCAGATTTTCAAAGAATTCACGTCCGAACAAGATCCATGCAGAAGCGCCCGCCACTGCCAGGAAAATAAATCCGACAAGAATCACCTTCTTGCTGGTTCCCGAAGGCAGCAACGGCACACTGGCAGGTTCCACAACGGCAAATACAGGTTTGGCCTCCTGTACTTTAGCCCGTGCCACCTGCAATTGGGTAGCCACCTGGCTATACACCTGATATGCCAGATTCATATCATTCTGCAATCGTTCTCTCTCCGTCAAAGCACTTTGAAGAACAACCCCCTTGTTAGCATCCATGTAATTGGCATAATTCTGCTGGGCTACATAATACTCCTGCTGGCGTTCCTTATACAATTGTTCCAGATAAGCACAATCCTGCTGGGCTTTAGAGACCCTGTACGCTGTGATATACTCTTGAAGTTTCACCACTACCGTATCTGTAATGGCGGCCGTAACCATCGGGTCCTGCAAAGTCACCGTCACTGTGGTGATGCCGGTTTTCTTATCCACATCAGCAGTAATCGCCTTACGCATGGCTTCCACTTTCTTCGCCTGATCTTCTGTCAGATGGAAAGGATCCAGCTTATTCCCTTCTTCCTCTTCCTTATCGGAGAAGAGAGATTTCACCCCACCTATAGCCGCCCCGGGCAATCCCATCACAGCACCCCACCACGGAGCTTTCTGCTCGTCGAGATAAGCTACAAAAGTAGTATCCACCTCACCGTCCAACGTGGTGACATGTGCATTAAACAGTTCCAGAATGAAAGGAGTAGACGCTACTATATCCGGGAAAAGAGATACGTTCAACGCATCCGCCTCACTGCCCAGACTCATGCCGCCGATCCCCAGCATGGCAGCCATTCCCGACAGGCTCCCCCCGCCGCTTTTGCCGGATTCGGGAGACAATGTCACTTCCACCGTATATTGTTTGGGAATACTCAGAGCAATAATCACCCTACAATAGCACCTATTCCGGCAGCCTTCAACAGCACCTTTCGGGCAGCCCACAACTTACGGACATACTCCATCAAATCAATTTCCAACTCCTCGTCTTCCCGTGGCCTTTCCTTATTATTCGTATAATTCTTATCTTCCGCCATACTGTTTCTATTTTAAGATATTAGCAATAGATGCAATCATAGTCGCCAATGACGCACTGGTGGTTGCTATGGACAAGGTGTTCTGCAAAGACCAGTTGCTCTTTTCCTTCACCGGAACAATCACCTCACATCCCGGCTGGATCAGCTCACGGCTACCTTTCTTCGCTCTCTTCACCTGACCGTTCATATATACAATATACGCCTTGCTCTTCTTCGCACGGAAACCGTAACCTCCGGCCTGCTCGATATAATATTTCAACGTCTTGCCATCTTCAAATGAAACGGTATTGGGATACATCACAGCCCCACTGATACGTACCGTATTGTTGTATTCAGGAATTTCAATCACATCCCCCTCACGCAATACGATATCCGCACTGGAGCCGGGTTTAAGCATCGCTCTTTCCAGGTCGATACCCACATAATAGATATCTCCCAAGTCCAGCCGGTTGACATCAATGGAGTCCTTTCCTGTCTTGGCCATATCCAGAACCGTTTCCATACGTTTGCGTTCATCGTCATTGATACGACGGCTTAAACGGGCCCCTTTGATATAAGCAAACGGAGTCACTCCACCTGCCTTCTTAATCAAATCGGAAAGACGTTCACTCTTCTCTGTCAGCGCATAATCACCTTCATATAAAACCTCACCGGTCACTTGCACATTCACCTGTTCCTGATAAGCAGGACTCTTACGCACATATACTTGATCGTACGGTTGCAACACAAAACCCGGTTCTCCGTCTATCACAAAACCGTCTTTCAGAGAAAACGAGTACATTTGTCCTATGGTGGAAACCGCTTCCGTACCTTTGCTATCCTTGATACGGCGGGAAACATCCACACGGACGGTAGAAGCCGATTCTTTCAACCCGCCAGCCTGGATTATAATATCCTCCAAAGTCGTATTGTCGGCAAAAGCGAACTCACCCGGACGGGCAACCTCACCATACACCATGATAGTTCCCACATCCTCCAAGTCATGAATACTGGGAATATAAAGCACATCATTACGCTGTAAAGGTACATCGGGCGCAGTACCGGCCATGATACCTTTTATATCTACTTGAATAACCTCTTTCTTCAAATTCTCACGCTCGCGATGCAACACTGCACGTCCTGTAAAGGCATCACCCATAAGACCTTCAGCCTTTTCCACCAGTTGGCGGACTGTATTCAAAGTTCCTCCGAACTGATAAATGCCCGGACGATAGACAGCACCCTTGATTTCAAGTTTATTCTCAAAACGATCCAGAATAGCTTCAGCAGTCAGCACATCACCATCTTTTACCTGAAATACGGAATAATCAATATCATCAATCGTATAAATCTGATACTCCTTTCCATTTTGACGAATCATGCGGAGAGAACGGGTATAGGCATCCCCCGAGAATCCACCGGCATACTTCAACAATGTGGCAACACTTTCGTTGTTTTTCATCTCGTATTTCATGGGGCGTTTCACATTACCCTCTATGCTAACCAACGCCTCGTATGGAGGAACAATGATCACATCGCCTTCCTGCAGACGGATATCATCATTGATTTTACCTTTCATAATAAAATCGTACACATCTACGGTAGCGATCTTCTGTCCTCCGCGCACTACTTGTATATTACGCAAACTACCGATATCGCTCACACCACCGGCACGGTACAGTGCATGAAACACGGTAGAGAAAGAAGACAATGCATAAGTTCCCGGTTGGAACACTTCTCCCATCACATTCACCTGGATAGTCCGGCTGTTTCCCAAAGTAACCTTGATTTGTGAGGACGGGTTCTGTTCATTATCAAGCCCTGCATAAATCTTATTCAGTTCTTTACGCAAATATTGGTTGGCTTCGGCAATAGTCATACCGTTCAGATAAATTAATCCCAAATCGGGGATCGTGATAGATCCGTCCGGAGATACATTATCGCGGATGGTAGCCTGGTTTGTACCCCAGATATCAATGATTACCTCATCACCCGGCCCCAGACGATAATTAGGAGGAGTAGCCAGATTCACACTCGGCTCGAATGTAAGGTTTCTGGTTTCAAAAATGTCCCGTCCATACACCTTATCCTTCTGCATTTCTTCCATATCGCCCATGCCCATCCCCTCGTAATAGCGATTGGCAGAAACACTGTCCAACGAGTTCTTCCCTACCACTCTGTCCGCAGCTGAACGTTGGTCGAAAGTAAAATTCTCTGTTACGTAGATATCTTCCTGAGTCTTTGTCTTTTCACGCAAACGGTTCCGATTTTGCATCGTTGCATTTGCATCTTTATCAGCAGACCCATTTTGCTGTTCATAAAGTTTCTTTACACGCTTAGCCTGTTCTTGTGTCACTCCTCTACGGGCTAACTCTGTAGCAATCTGACGTTGGTCTTTTCCTTGTTGCATGCCCGTCTTCACATATTCCAACACCTGTTGGTCACTCATAGATTGCTGTGCAAGCACAGAACCCGAGAGGGCAAAAACTAAGACCAGTACGGATAATAGTTTTTTTATCATATAAATTCAATAAACTTAGTAATTTAGCAGCCGCAAAGGTAGATATTATTTTCGATATAGGCGAGTATTATTTCATAAAATATCCCTCTAACAAATATAAAAACGCTGCCACCTGACGGTGTACAGCCGTTTATTCTTTAATAATCCGTTAGCAGAATTCATTCAGACTTCATTGCACAGCCCTCCTCATTTAAAAAAGGTCTGCAAGGGTAAAACTTGTGCAATACCGCCCGGCCGGATCAGCAATACATATTGACGATGGCTTCGTACAATTCCTGTTTACCGCTTACTTGCTTGGGCTCACCATTCTGCTTAGCATAAGCCACTACATCTTCCAGTGTCAGCTTGCCTTCTTCAAATTCTTTACCTTTGCCACTGTCGAATGAAGCATAACGGTCTGACAACATCTTGCAGTAAGGAGATTCATTAAGCAAAGCAGCAGCACTTTCCAATGCACGCGCCATAGCATCCATACCTGCAATATGGGCGATAAAGATATCTTCCAGATCAGTAGAGTTACGACGTGTCTTGGCATCGAAGTTGGTACCGCCATTACCCAAACCGCCGTTGCGGATAATCTGCATCATGGCCTGGGTCAGTTCGTAATTGTCGATAGGGAACTGGTCTGTATCCCATCCGTTCTGATAATCGCCACGGTTAGCGTCAATAGATCCCAACATTCCGTTATCTACCGCAACAGCCAGTTCATGTTCAAATGTATGACCAGCCAACGTAGCATGATTCACTTCAATGTTCACCTTGAAATCCTTGTCCAGTCCGTGAGTTTTCAAGAACCCTACCACAGTTTCGGTATCCACATCATATTGATGCTTAGTCGGCTCCATCGGTTTGGGCTCAATCAGGAAAGTACCTGTAAATCCTTTGCTCCGGGCATAATCGCGAGCGATGGTCAACATCTGAGCCAGATGTTCTTTCTCACGCTTCTGATCTGTATTCAATAAAGACATATACCCTTCACGTCCACCCCAGAACACGTAATTGGAGCCACCCAGTTCGATGGTAGCGTCAATAGCGTTCTTTATTTGGACAGCAGCGCGGGCAACCACATCAAATTCGGGGTTTGTAGCAGCACCGTTCATATAGCGTGCATGACCAAAAACATTTGCCGTGCCCCATAACAATTTGATTCCGGTTTCAGCCTGTTTCTGTTTGGCATAAGCAACTATCTCTTTCAGATTCGCTTCATATTCCTCGATTGTATCGGCTTCCTCACACAAGTCCACATCATGGAAACAATAATATTCGATTCCCATTTTCTGCATGAATTCAAAGCCGGCATCCATCTTATTCTTGGCAGCCTGCACCTTATCGGCATCGCCGTTCCAAGGGAATTTCTTTGTTCCGCCGCCAAACTGGTCACCGCCCTCGGCACACAAAGTATGCCACCATGCCATAGCAAACTTCAACCAGTCTTTCATCTTCTTGCCGTTTATTACCTTTTCAGCATCATAATAACGGAACGCCATCGGGTTCTTACTTTCCTTACCTTCAAATTTAATCTTTCCTATACCGGGAAAATACTCTTTTGTAGCCATAATTCTTTACTTATTTTAATAACTTGTTCTAATTTATCTACTATCTTTTTTCAACACGCAAGCGGATAGCCATTTCTTTATCCGAAGGTCCTTAAAAGGCAGCCATCGCTCTCTCCAGATTAGATTTCCAGCGGGCATACGCATCATCATAAGCAGTGCGCTGTGCCACATCAGGCTCTATCACCTCCAATTTTTCCAATGTGGCAAATGCCTCGTTGTTATCTTTATAAACACCCGCGCTATGCCGGCCCCCTTGGCAGCGCCCACCGATCCATCCGTGTCATACAGTTCGATTACAGCCCCTGTCACTCCCGCCAATGTTTCGCGGAAAATAGGACTGAGAAACATATTGGCATGTCCGGCATGAATCTTCTGTACAGGGATACCCATCTGCTCCATGATATCAATACCGTATTTAAACGAGAACACGATCCCTTCCTGTGCGGCACGAACAATATGCTGCTTTCCATGCAAGTTAAAATTAACTCCACATATAGAGCATCCTGTCTCTTTATTTTCCAGCATACGCTCCGCCCCGTTACCAAAAGGAAGAATACTTACTCCGGCACTGCCGACAGGAGCCTGTGCCGCCAGCCTGTTCATATCACTGTAAGAAATACCTTCGGGAGCCACATTACGTTTCACCCACGAATTCAATATACCGGTACCATTGATACACAACAACACTCCCAGACGGTCTGCTCGGCAGTATGATTTACATGGGCAAAAGTATTCACCCGGGATTTCGGATCATAATTTACCTCACCGTTCACGCCATATACCACTCCCGATGTTCCTGCCGTAGAAGCAATCTCTCCCGGATTGAACACATTGAGCGACAAAGCATTATTAGGCTGGTCTCCGGCGCGATAGGTTACAGGAATTCCCTCTTTCAGGCCCAATTCTTTGGCAGCCCATGCATTTACACGCCCCTGCTCGCCAAAAGTCGGTTTGATATCAGCTATCAGCGAACGGTCGAATCCATAATAATCCATCAGGAAGCCCGCGACATCATTTGCCTGAAAATCCCAGAACATCCCTTCGGACAAACCGGACACCGTGGTACAAATATCCCCTGTCAGTTTCATAGCGATATAATCGCCGGGCAGCATTATTTTATAAATACGTTCGTACACAGCAGGCTCATTCTCTTTAATCCATGCCAGTTTGGAAGCGGTAAAATTCCCCGGAGAGTTCAGCAGATGAGAAAGACATTGCGTTTCCCCCAATGCCTCAAACGCTTTCTGCCCGTATGGAACCGCCCGTGAATCACACCATATAATAGCCGGACGTAATACATTTTGCCCTTTATCCACACAAACCAGTCCGTGCATCTGATAAGAGATACCGATAGCGGCAATTCCATCCGGACCGATCCCACTCCCGGCCATGACAGCCTGAGTTGACAATTTCAGATTTTCCCACCAATTTTGCGGATCCTGCTCAGCCCATCCGGGGCGGGCAGCCATAATAGCAGCCTCTGTTTTAGGGAAGAATGCAGAAGAGACACACTTTCCGGTTTCTGCATTTACCAAACTCGCCTTTACCGACGAACTGCCAATATCATAACCTAATAGGTACATTTAAATTGAAAATTTAAGAATTTAAAAATAATAGTCTCTGTCCCGATGCTTATCAGCATTATCCTTCCAAGGAAAGGCCGGTGAAGAATCCCAAAGCATGTACCGATTCCCCGAAACGACCAGGCGGAATATTCTCACAGCAATCACAACAAGGCTAAAGTTATCTGTCTGTTATCACTTCGTTCCCGACTTATTATATATTGAACGATCGAACTTATAGAAGCGTGCCGCCCTGTGGCATACGCCTACCTGTTTTTCCTCCAAAGGTACTACATATGGCATCAACGCTATCTTCTTATGGAAGTTCCTTACATCAAACACCTTATCATAAATCAACTGATAGACAGTCCGCAACTGGGCTGCCGTAAACTTCCGGGGAAGCAAGTCGAACATTACGGAAGGGGCATATTCCACATAATGGCGTATATGTACCAATGCATCCTGCAAAATCTGGAAATGATCGAACGCCAGGCTTTTCACCTCCGTCACAGGCGTCCAGCAAGCATCGTATTTATCAGACAGCTGTTCGAACCGTCTGTCAATCTTCACCAATGTCAGATAAGCGATAGTCACAATGCGGTCTATTTTCTTCTCGTCCAAACGATGAAAACGTTCCAGCCACAACACATCCTTAGGGTTACGGGTACGGTTTTTCGATCCATACGCCTTAAACTGTGTCAGCTTCACATTCTTCAGTCCCGTCAGCTCATTCAACACTCGCTTGGCCGCCTCATCCAGATCCTCATCGTCATAGATAAGGCTACCCGGCAATTTCATGTTATTATATCCGTCTTCGGACTGTTTCCCCACCTGCCTTACCAACAGGACACGGAACTGCTCTCCATCAAAACCAATCAGCACACAGTCCACAGATACATGTAAATTAATCGTCTGGTTTATTTCCGACATAGTAATATGGCTTTTATCATTTCCGGCAGCAAAGATAAATACTATTTTTTGAATTATACAAAACAATATATTTATTTTTATTATGTTCTAAAACACTATTTTTCAATATAATAAATATCATCTATTATACAATATGATATCTTAACCTTATCATATACACTACAATATATAATATACAGGAATTGTCTCGTCTTCTTTTTTTCCTTTTTCCAAAGGACTTTTATTCCATTCAATCTCCTATTTCAGACGTTTGGTTAAAAAAAAGCAATCTTTACGCCAAAAAATTAATAGAATAAAGTTGTTTATTCACAATAATTTTCTTTACTTTTGCCCATTAAAATCTAAAGATTACTCTATGAGAAAGAAAATTTTGGTCTTGGACGACAAAATAGCAATTGCAAAAGTCCTTTCAATCTATCTGGCCAGTGATTATGATTGTATTTGGTTACCGAATGGCATCGAAGGAGTAAAATGGCTTCAGGAAGGTAACATACCAGATTTGATTATATCAGATATCCGTATGCCCGAAATGCGTGGAGACGAGTTTCTGGAATGGATAAAATCCAATCAGCTATTCAAACACATTCCGGTGATTATGCTAAGCAGCGAAGACAGTACCACAGAGCGCATCCGCCTGTTACAAGAAGGCGCGGAAGACTATATTGTCAAACCTTTCAATCCCATGGAATTAAAAGTAAGAATTAAGAAAATTATTGAGTAAATCAGCATGACCTTTCTGCTTTATATAGGAAAGAACAAGGATTTTTTGCGCAAATTCAGCAAGCTCGAAAATGTCCAGATGATTTATGCCCAAAACTACCAGGATGCCATTACAATTTGTGTCAGGCTGAAAGTACGTGAGAACATCATTGTCCTTCACGAACAAGGGGAGATGAACGGAGATATTGAACAGGTCGGTGCCTTTAGAAAAAAGTTCTATCAGCATATGTCGTACTCATTACGGACAGGCTGAGTCCCGAAGCCAGCAAAGTCTATCTGAACAGCGGAATAAACGATACCGTCAGTTTGCACATCACCACCGCCCAGTTAAGGCAGAAAATAGACATCATCAATAAACGGCAGGAACTGCTATATGCACATAACCGGAAGAAAAAAGACGTCAGGCATTTTATCCTTCCCCAATGGAAGCGCTGCTTCGATATTCTTTTCTCCGGTACAGCATTAGTTTTTCTGTCACCAGTCTTTCTGCTGACTGCCATAGCCATACGTCTGGAGAGCAAAGGACCTGTTATTTACAAATCCAAAAGGGTAGGAACGAATTATACCATTTTTAATTTCCTGAAGTTCCGTTCCATGTATACGGACGCCGATAAAAAACTGAAAGACCTTTCCGGTCAGAACCAATACCTGCCGGAAGGTATTCCGGAGATTACCGAAGATTTCTTGATGGAAGAATTAGAAGGCTGATATTTGGAGATGACGGTGTTATAGATAATGGCGGAATGCTGGTTTCCGATGACTTCATCATTCCGGAAGAAGAGTTCATTTCCAAACAAAACGCACTGGATGAAAGTCCTTTCATAAAAATAGAAAAAGACCCGCGAGTCACCAAAGTAGGACGCGTTTTACGAAAATACAGCCTGGATGAGCTACCTCAACTGGTCAACATATTGAAAGGCGATATGTCTGTGGTGGGTAACCGTCCTCTTCCACTCTATGAAGCCGAACGCCTGACAAACGATGAAAGTATCGAACGCTTCATGGCGCCTGCCGGGCTGACCGGTTTGTGCAGGTAGAAAAGCGGGGGGATGCCGGAAAATTATCCGCTAAAGAACGCAAAGAATTAGATTTGAAATACGGTAAAGAATTCTCCTTTTTTCTGGATATGAAAATCCTGTTCAAGACTTTGACAGCTTTTGTCCAAAAAGGAGATGTTTAAATAATTTGTTTTAGGAATAAAAAGGGGATTTATTATATGGATAAAGTATGTCTTTTTGTCATCTGTATGTATTGTTCTATCCATCACTTAAGCGCACAACAGGAAGAACAACAAACACAACCGGTACAGCAATCTCTTGTGACACAAGATGATATATTGGGGAATATGAATGTGGATTATGCGAAGATAAAGCTGCCTCCGTTAAGTGTCCTTTATGAGAATGCACGCAGCACTCCAAGCTTACAGATTTTAGAGAAAGAGAAACTGTTACAGAAAAAGTTACTATCGAAAGAGAAAAGGAACTGGCTGGGGTTTATCCAAGCCGGCGGAAGTGCTTCTTACGGTATAGCAGACAATGTGGCCAGCAATACGGATGTCAACACCCCACTTATTTACAGGTATGTAGGTACAGAACAAACTTCGTGGAACGTGGGAGGCGGCATCAGTATTCCTTTTGAAAAGCTGTTCGACCTCCGGGGAGGAATCAAGCGCCAGCGAATCCAAGTGGATATTGCCGAGTTAAGAAAACAGGAAGCATACGAAACTCTTAAAATACAAATAGCTCATTTATATGTTCAGATTTTATCTAATATAGAAACATTGCAAAGATCAGCTGAAAATATAGCTTTATATAAAGGTGCATCGGCTGTTGCAGAACAGGAATATAGAAACAGACGTACCTCTATTCATGATGTGGCCAAGACTAAAGAGCAGGAATTTGCCGCTAATCAAGACTTTGCCTTACTACGCTCTACTATTAACGACCAACTGCTGACCCTTGAAATAATCTCCCACACCCCCATCTTGACCATACAAGGAGAAAAGGACGTTCAAGAAACAACGATACAGGAACAGGAAGAAAACAAGAGGCAAAGTAAGAAAAAAGACAAAAAGGAATAAGAAACATGGAATTATTTAAATATATAGTCAAGTTTATCTATCGTATCCGTTGGTGGATGGTTATATTTCCATGTATAGCCGGTATCATAGCGTGGTTCCTTACCAGAAGTCTGGAAAAAACGTATGATGTGAAAACCACCATCTTTACAGGAATCATCTCCGGATACAACGTAGATGCCACCGATACCAGAAATGCCACTGTGCACATGAGTAATTTAATGAATATCATTACGACGGAACGCACACTGAAAATAGTATCTCTGAAACTGCTTGCCCGCTGTTTGGTTTATGGAGATGCCGAAAGAAACACCAGTTATATTTCAGCCATACATTACCAGCAGCTAGTTTCCGGCATTCCACGAGAGTTACAGGCATTGATAGACAAGCAAAACGAAGAGAAAACCTATCATAATCTGGTAGCTTTTGAACGCCCGTCCATCAATAATTTTATCTACCAACTACTCAATTATACCACCTTATTTCAGCGTACCTCTACTCTCACAACATATAAAAGTAGCCAGGTTGGGAAACAGCGATATGATCGAGATTGCTTATAGTGCCAACGATCCGGGAATAGCTTATAACACACTTGAGATACTGAATGAAGAATTTGTCAAACAATACCATGAACTACGCTATGGAGAAACAGACAATGTTATCAAGTTCTTTCAAGAAGAACTGGCCAGATTAGGCAAAATGCTGACTGCCGCCGAGGATTCTTTAATCGAGTACAATATAGAAAACCGCATCATCAACTACGGAGAACAAACCAAACAAGTGGCAAGCATGGACGCTGCTTACCGGATGATGGACAATGATTTACTTGTCAATTACTCTACCAGTAAGGCGTTGATCGATTTCTATGAATATAAATTAGGTGATGTGGCCAAATTGATCCGTACCAACAATGAGTTTATGGACAAACTTCATCAAATGTCCCAATTGAACACTCAGATCTCAACCATGGAAATCACTCCGGACGAAAAGAACCGGAAGAAACTGGAGGAACAAAAAAACATGTTAAGTAACGCCGAACAAAACATCAACAATCTCGCCCTGAAACTAAGTGCTGAAGCTGCAAGTACAAACAATGTATCTTATGAAACACTCATCAGCCAGTGGCTTGACCAAATAGTCCTTGCCGAAAAGACTAAAGCCCAAATGGAAGCACGAGATATAATGAGAGAGAATTTAAATGAAGATTTCCTTTATTTCTCCCCCATCGGCGCCACCCTGGGCCGGAAAGAAAGGCATATCGGCTTTGTGGAAAGCAACTATATGTCTACCATGGGGGCCTTAAATGCAGCCATCTTGCGACAAAAGAATCTGGAAATGACTTCGGCTTCATTAAAAATCATGAACCCGCCCCTGTTTCCATTGACCTCCTCCCCCACCAATGCACGCATGATTATACTTGCATCCATACTGGGTACTTTACTTTTCATCATTGGTTATTTTCTGATTATCGAAATACTGGACCGTACCCTCAGAGACAAAATACGTACAGAACGAATCACCGGAGGAACAGTTATCGGCGCATATCCTAAAGAAAGCAAGTTAAGATACAGACGTTATAATAAAGCCATAAACGAAATGGCCGTCAAGCAACTCAGCACCGCTTTATTGCCTCATCTAAATACACAGGAACAGCGAGTTATCAATTTGTTAAGTACAGAAGAGAAAGACGGAAAGACCCATGTCGCCCGCCTGATAGAGGAATATTGGAGCAACATCGGCTTAAACGTCCGCCGCATTACATACGATGAAGATTTTCTAAGCGAAGATAGCCAATATGTACAGGCAAACAATTTGAAAGAACTATGTCCCGATCTGGAAAAGGATGAAATTCTTCTAATCGAGCACCCGGTCCTGAAAAGCAATCCTCTGCCTCCGGCTTTGTTAAATGAAGCATCCATCAATCTGCTGGTTGTCCGTGCCAACCGTACTTGGAAAAATACGGATCAGGCACTGTATGAACATTTGTTACAAGTTAAACAAAAAGAAGTACCCCTCCTTTTCTATCTGACACAAGCAGACAGAAATACAGTGGAAGATTTTACAGGACAATTACCTCCTTACACGAACTTTAAGAATATGGAATACAGGCTGTTTCAACTCGGACTGACCGCCATTGAATACAAAGGAAAATAGATAATGATAGCAAAAGAAATAAATATAACCCATACAGGTCAAATTCTAGCCAGCTTTATTATCGGGCTGTGCTTATGCCTATGGACAGCCCTCAACATGAAACCTGCCATAGGAGTTGCAATAGGGTTCATACCTTTTGCCACGCTTTTTATTTTTATATGCATAAACAAACCCGCCATTCTGCTGGCCATCACCTTTATGCTGAATTACCTGATAATGGGAATTAACAGATATCATTCCATCCCTATTGCCATTACCAATATCTTTGACTTGCTCTACGGCATCATGTTGGCCCTTATTCTTCTGAAACAGTTACAAAGCAATCATCATTCAGAAGAATACTGAACGTCTATACCTGCATCACATTGGTCTGGCTGCTATATTGTATCATCAACATAGGTAATGGTATTACCGGTGAATTTTACATGGAAGCATGGCTTCGTATTTTAAGACCCTGGGCCTTATACCCTATTCTGACCTGTATTATTCTATCCATACACTGCAATCGCTACACTTTTATCCATTACTTTTTAATACTATGGGGTATCATGACCCTACTGGCTGCCGCAAAAGGATATTGGCAAAAGAACAAAGGTTTTGACAGTACCGAGCTAAGCTGGTTGTGGGCCTACGGAGCACGTACCCATTTTATCCATTCCGGTATCCGCTATTTCTCATTTTTCACTGACGCGGGTCTTTTTCGGTGCCAGCATGGGATTATCCTGCACTGTTTTCACGCTTACTTTTTTTCTATACAAAGAACCTATTTCTCAGACTCTTCTATTTAATAGTGGGTATGGCAGGATTTTATGGTCTGTTAATATCGGGAACCCGATCGGCCATAGCAGTACCCATTGCAGGCTGGGGCTCTTTCTGTTCCTGTCTAAAAGTTGGAAAATAGGCATCATTTCCTTTATCCTGCTTGTTGGAGGAGTAGGAATGCTGAAATACACCAAGATCGGAGAGAGCAATAAATTGATCCGCCGTATGCGTTCCGCTTTCGACACAGAGGACCAATCGATGATGGCGCGTTTCGAGAACCAGAAAGCACTGAATGCCTACATGGATGAAATGCCCTTCGGCATAGGCATGGGAGCCATAGACGGGGTAGTTCCTCCCCATAACAAATATTATTTCGTTTCCATCTGTCCTTCAGACTCCAGTCTGGTAGATGTATGGAAACAGATGGGAATAGTGGGGCTGTGTGTGTTTTTGGGTATGCATGCCATTCTATTTCTATCGGGCTCCTACATTCTTTTATTCAAAATCCGAAATCCGGAAATCCGAGGACCGCTGACAGGTATGTTATGCGGTTGTGCAGGCATACTGGTAGCTTCTTACGCCAATATGGTTTATTTCCAGTTTCCTAACGGAATCTTGATTTATTCCTGTTTCACCTTTGTTTTTTTAGGACCTTATTTAGATAAACAATACTCAGAAATACATGGACTACCGGCAGCCTGACCTATCCGTCATCACCGTGAACTATAACGGTTTTCACGACACCTGCGAATTTATCGACTCGTGGACAGCTACTATATTCTCTGTCAGTTATGAAATGATAGTCATTGACAATGGTTCCACTGCCAATGAAGCCGCCTTGCTACAAAAAACATATCCTTTTATTCAAGCCGTACGCAGTGAGCAGAACTTAGGATTCGCCGGAGGTAACAATCTGGGTATAAACCTTGCAAAAGGAAAATACCTGTTCTTGCTGAACAATGATGTTTGTATGGTCAAAGATGCCATACCCTTGTTGATAAAACGCCTTCTGTCCTCCGACAAGATAGCAGGTGTCTCCCCGTTAATCCGGATTATGCAGAACCGCACGCCATACAATTTGCAGGATACACCCAACTTTCGCCCATTACCTTAAGAAACAGAGCCATAGGCAAAGGGAAAATAAATAAAGGCCACTACCCCGCCCAAAAAACGCCTTATCTGCATGGTGCCGCCATGTTACTGAAAAAAACAATAATAGACAAGCTTAGCCTGATGCCCGAAGAATATTTTCTATATTATGAGGAACTGGACTGGTGCACCTATATCAATAGGGAAGGCTACGAACTATGGTACGATCCCGCTTGCGAAATATGGCACAAGGACAGCAACTCCACCGGAAAAGAAAGTCCGTTGAAATACTATTACCTGAGCAGAAACAGATTACTATATGCCTACCGCAATCTCTTTGACTGGAAACTTCCGGTTTCCATCTTATACCAGACAATGATTGTATGTCCCAAAAACATACTGACCGCCTTGGGGAAAGGAAAGAAAGCCATAGCCAAAGCACATTGGGAGGGAACAAAAGCATTTTTCAAACTTAGAAACAAAGACAAACAGCCATGATATTTCTAGCATACATAGAACTATTACTTTTCGCGATATGCGCCTTTACTGTTTTTTACCTGCTGGTATACGCCATAGCGGCAACAGGCAACCGCACCGACAAATATTCCGAATCAAGAGTAAAACACCGTTTCGCCATTCTGATACCGGCCTATCAGGACGATGACTACATACCCTATACCGTCAAATCATTTCTACAACAAGAATATCCTATAGACTGCTATGACATTATCGTCATTTCAGACCACCTGAAGCCGGAAACAAACAGACAGCTGGCACAATATCCCATCACCCTGTTGCAAGCCAGGTTCAAGAAAAGTTCAAAAATGAAATCTGTCAAAGCAGCTATGTCACAATTACAAGAAGGACAATACGATATCGTTTTAATCATGAATGCGGACAATGTAGTGGACACCAATTTTCTTGAAGTTGTCAACAATACGTATGCCAGCGGCTCCAATGCCATCCAAACCCATCGCATCTATCAAGAAAGACCCAATAATGTCAGCATATTGAATGCCATCACCGACGAGATCAATAATTCCATTCTTCGTGCGGGACATGTCAATTTGGGACTTTCAGCTTCGCTGAACGGCTCCGGAACCGCAATAGACTTCACTTGGTTCAAAGAAAACATCCGTCATTTAAAAGACGATGATGATGAAAAAGTCATCGAATCCCTGCTGCTCCGCGAACGGATATATGTGGAATATTTAAATAATACCCATGTATATGCCTTGAAGAATAGTGGAAAGAAAAAATTCTATACCCAACATAGCACTTGGATTAAAACCCAATATTATTCCCTGTTCACCAATATCGGTAATCTGCCCGGCGCCATTTTAAGTGGAAAATTTGATTATGCCGACCGTATTCTACAATGGTTCATTTTCCCTCGCACCATCCTGCTAGGTATCCTCCTCCTGTTCAGTTTCCTGTCCGTATACTTCCACTGGAGCGCCTGCCTAAAATGGTGGGGATTATTACTCACTTTCTTATTGACTATGGCAATAGCCACTCCAAACTACTTGGTGGACAGCAAATTCAACAAAGCCATGAAAGCTATCCCCTTTCTGGCGGCAGGCATGATATTCAATATGCTTTTAAGAAAGAAAAAATAAAAGCCCCATGCTATCGGAAATTATACATATCATGGAATATACGCTATATATCTACCTTTCCGTCAGTGTGGGTATATAGTCCTGTTTTCTGCCGCCTCTCATTTCTTCAAACAAAAGAAATATCCCGCGACTACTGTCCGGCAACGCTTTATCATCCTTGTTCCCGCCTATAAAGAGGATGCGGTCATTCACGCCTGCGTCACTTCCGTTCTGCGCCAAACTTATCCGGCAGAGCTTTACGACCTGATAGTCATATCCGACCACATGCGTCCCGAAACCAATGCCTTACTGCGCAAAGAACGCATCAGCTTGATAGAACTGCATGAAAAGGAAAGTTCCAAGGCAAAAGCCCTGCGCATTGCAGCAGAGACCATCACAGACCAGCCATACGATTATGTCCTCATACTGGATGCCGATAATCTGATCTCACCCTGTTATCTTCAAGAACTGAATAAAGCAGCTTCACAGAGTATAAAAGCCATACAGACACACCGCAAAGCCAAAAACATGAATACAGACATAGCCCTATTGGATGCCGCCATCGAAGAGATGAACAATTCCATCTTCCGCAAGGGACACATCCGGCTGGGATTTTCATCTGCCCTTACCGGCTCCGGAATGGCTTTCGATTTCCGATGGTTTGTCCGGAACATCATCCATACCCATAGTACGGGCGAAGACAAAGAACTGGAAGAACTCCTGCTCCGTCAAGGCATTCACATTGAATATATAGACACCCTAGAAACATTGGACGAAAAAGTCCGGCAACCGGATGCCTTGCGTAACCAGCGCCGCCGCTGGATAGCCACCCAGCTTTTCCTTGCATTAAAAATGGGACGTAACCTCCCCACAGCCTTACTGAACGGAAACGGAGATTATCTGCTGAAAACCCTCCAAGCCTTTATCGCTCCCCGCAGCATTCTGTTGGCGCTCATCGGATTCTTTTCATGTGTTCTCTGCATTTTCTCTCCAACTTCTTCCATAAAGTGGTGGATTTTGCTTATCTTGCTGAACGGTGCGTTATACCTGGCCATTCCGTCCAATATGAGATATAAATACATGAGCAGAATCCTCAGGCAGACACCTTATTTTGTAATCATTATGCTTCTCAACTTGTTTCACTTGAAAGGAATGGCACAGAAGTTCAACCATACACAGCATGGATAGAATTATGAATATAAAGGAGTACTTACAACAACACCCGCAATGGAAAAACGGATACACGGTTTCATCATGCATCCGGTAAAGACACGCCCCTATTGGTGGATACGCGTATGGCAACCTTTCTACATAAAAAAAGGCCAGGGCTCAGTCATTTATCCAGTGTACGGAAAGACCTTCCACCGTTCCATCTGTCCAGATGGGAAAATATTCGGTAGTGGAAGATTTCTCCTGCTTGAACAATGCCGTAGGCGACATCGTAATCGGCGACTATTGCCGGATAGGACTCAGCAATACGGTCATCGGTCCCATCCGGATAGACAACGGGGTCAATATTTCACAAAACGTAGCCCTGATAGGATTAGATCACAATTATCAGAATATCACTCAAGGCATCATCGAACAAGGTATCACCACTTCCCCTATCCACATCGGAGAACATACCATCATAGGACCAACGTGATTGTACTGCCCGGAATCACCATCGGCAAACATTGTTTTATCGGTGCCGGGTGTGTGGTTACCCAAAACATACCCGACTATTGTGTCACGGTAGGAAATCCCGCACGCATTATCAAACGCTATAACCCTCAATCACAAACATGGGAGAAAATATAAAAATATTAGTATGTGCCATAAGGACAGCCGGCTACCGCAGCATGAGTACTTCTGCCCTATACAGGTGGGGGCCTCCCTAACCAGTGCCCGATTCTTCCCTGTACTAGATAACACAGGAGATAATATATCCGACAGGAATCCTCACTTTTGTGAACTAACCGCCCATTATTGGGCTTGGAAAAATCTAAAGTGTGACATTATAGGGCTCAATCATTACAGGCGCTTCTTTGATTTTCATCGCCCTTTTCCAGCTTTTTCACCAGACAGGAGTTTCATTAACATAGATTCATTTCTAAAAGAAACTTATCGATTTCCTGATTTAGAAATTTTATTAAATGATTATGACATCATCCTCTCTCCCAAGCGTCATTATCCCTATAACGTCGCTACACAATACGCCATTTCCCATCTAGTCAATGACCTCAATTTACTGAAAGAAGTCATTCAACACCTCACACCCGAATATGCTGAAGCTTTTCATACATTCATGTATCACTGCAATGCCTATTCCGGATATAATATGTTCATCACCAGACGGAAACATTTTAACGAATACTCCCAGTGGCTATTCCGCGTATTGTTTGAATTAGAAAAACGGGTAAAACTGTCCGCCTATCCGGATCAGGCACGTCTGTTCGGCTATTTATCAGAAAGATTGATCAATGTCTATTGCATAAGGCACCGGTTAAAGATAAAGTATGTTCCCGTCATCATGCCCTTGGAAGAAACATTTCAAAATCCGAGTAACCTGCTTTATACGCTTCGCCAGCTAAAGAATGATCTTATTTATAAACTCACAGAATTATAAGTTATGCCGTTGGTTTCTGTCATCATCCTATATACAATACAGAAAAATTCCTGCCTTTGTGTATCAGCAGCGTCTTAAACCAGACACTGACAGACATTGAGATACTGCTGGTTAATGACGGAAGTACGGACGGAAGCGGGAAAATATGTGACGAATACGCCTGCAAGGACCAACGAATACAGGTAATACACACTCTGAACCAAGGATCAGCCATGCACGAAACCAAGGACTGGAAACCGCAAAAGGAGAATATATAGCTTTCATGGATAGCGACGACTGGATAGAAACGGATATGATAGCCACTCTTTATCAACTTATCCGGACAAACGAAGCCGGTCTGGCTACTTGCGGATATATCATTGAAAATGAAGACGGTCGTCCGATTTACCACATCAATGAAGTGAAATCCGGCAAATTAACCCAGTGGGAGGCCATTCACTCCCTGTTTAACGACAGGTATTACAAATACAAAGGAAACTTATGGGATAAATTATATCATAAAAAAATCATTGACAAACATCACCTAAAATTCAATGAACATATTTATTATAATGAAGACAGACTCTTTATTTTTCAATACCTGAGCCACTGCCAATCAGCCGCATACACCACTTCCCCCTATTATCACTATGTCACAAGAAAATCAAGCGCCATGAACCTGTCGCAAAAAAACTACACCCCCAAACTGTGCACTTTCATGGATGCATTCGACCTGATGACTTCACTTTCGGCCACATTCCCCACCTATATTCTACGTGCTTTGTCGGCCGATTACATAAAAAGTTCGTTCTTGTTCTATACCCAACACTCACGGGAAATCCCCTTCAATGAATTATGGGACAGAATGCTAAGAATCAGAAAAAACAATTATATACATCTTCCACTTTCTCTAAAAATAAAGTATGCGCTATATGGCATCAGACTTATCCTGCGGGCATGGCTCAAGTGAAAAAAACAATTTACTGCTTACTTAACACGCACCCGTTTTATCTTTCCATGCACCCACAACAAGGCACAGACCAATTTGTATGCCATCTGATGAAGGCCAGCAGTTTTATTCAGTTCGGGAATCAGTTCCAATAAAGGGGATTCCACCTTTTCCAGTCTTATATAATCCTTTATCATTCTATCCGGAAACAATTCCTTATACACCCGCCTTCTTTCCAGATCTCTTGTCCCGGCATCCGTTTCACTGACCCCTCCAGGCACAAACCTACAAACGATGGAACGAATATTGCGGAACGTCACATTGTTGAATATCAAGGTCTGAATATAAAATTTCCAATCGGATACAATCTTATAATTCTCGTCATACCTGTTTTCATCAAAAAGTTCTTTACGAAAGAACGAAGCCTGATGCAATACAGTTCCCCGAATCAAATCCATCAGCGTTATATCCTCCTTATGAAAGCCCCACACCTCTGTGCCATGCACTATTTTTCCAACAACAATATCGCTGTCCAATGAAGGTGCCACCTCCTGCAACACACCATTGTTATAAAATTCATCACCGGAATTCATAAAGTTCAAATACTCTCCATGCGCCTGTAAAACTCCTTTATTCATGGCATGATAAATACCCTTGTCCGGCTCCGATACCCAATAGTCCACTTTACCGGCATACTCTTTTATCACTTCAATGCTTCCATCCGTGGACCCTCCGTCAATAATAATATACTCAAAATCCCTAAAAGACTGGCCGACCACACTTTCTATGGTTTTCCTCAACCCTTCTTTATTATTATAATTAATGGTTATAATCGAAAATTTTCTTTGTGACATAATATTTCGCTTTTTACAATCTAAAGTTTCCATTCGTCATCCAGACTGAGCGATTTTCCGAATCCGACATACAGAGGCACAATCCGGCTGACATTCGAAGTATAAGTACCGATAAAAAATGAAGAATGGATCAGAATATCCATATCCAACAGCATATTCAACGTATCTATATATCTACTTTTTTTATCCTTTGTATTAAACAAAGACTCATCAAATCCTGTTTGTGTCACAGCTGTGTTACAGTAAACATTAAATCCTTCGGCAACTAGTATGGATTTCAACTCATCCTTCACAGAACTATCATCCGTAGCTATAAACACATTACGGCTGATATGCTTCTTCTCTTTAACAGCATCAATATAAAGAGACAAACCGAGTTCCTTCATCTCACGGGAAACTATCTTATCTCCCCGCCTTATATGTACCGCTATGTAATCTACCGGCAAATTCATCTCACTTTTCCTTTCTTCTATATAACCGGTTGTCTTCTCATTAAATTTTAATATTTTCCGCAAGGCAGAGCCATAATCATTTCTGATATCTTCCAGCTTCTCCAGAAACTCCTCCGATCTCATTTTTAGAAATACCTCATTCCCTAGTTCCGTTTCCGGATGAAATAACAGATATATCCTATTCATTATATAGAAAATATAATACCGGAAAAAAGCGGACGGATTATAATAGATATTTCCCCACCAAGGCTTCCCCTTCTTATAAACAATATATTGCGAGCACATCACCCCGTTACAGTTTGGCAAGACCGACTCGAAATAATCACTCCAGCCTTTCTCCACCCTTGCATTCCAGTTTCTTGTATTGACAGTCAGCTCTTCCTGATTATAGTCCGCATAGACCAATGCCAATGCAAGATTAGACAACTCTGAGAACAACCCTCTTCCAGTCAAACTATATACAATTCTTTTTTTCTTCATCTCCATAGTAGAACATAATGATCAAACTTTTATATCCTCCAATCCGATAAAGCCGTTGGACGTTTGTGTCAGCGCATGTCCGAATCCACTTTGAAATCCCTCACATTCCAGCAAACAGCAACGAACTGCTTTCAAATAATATTCCACCATAGGATGATGTATAAACAAATCTGCTGCAGGACACCTTTACTCAGCACAGGCGGAAGCCTATACGCCTCTCGATGCAAAAATCCCCTTTAGGTAAATGACTGATACTTCCGTAATAATGTCCCGGAGCATAACTAGCATAAGGCACTTCCGTCCTGCTCTTCAAAACTAGCATTACATCATACATCATATCCTCTTCAGAATATCCCTGTATTTTCACAGTCAGAAAATTCTGACCTCCATGAATAGTGGAAGAGGCACATTCCGTTCCGTTTATCTCAATGCAATCTATATGAAGCGTATTTTTCGTCCAACCCACATAATCTATAATTTTACTTTTCCGGACCGTCCCTTTCTCTTTCAAGTAATAATCAATGGCAGAATGAACCGTCCCCTGATAAACTACGGTACCATTTTCCAAGCATATTCCTTTTGTACACAAACTTCTTACCGCCGCCATGTTATGACTGACAAACAAAACTGTCCGTCCCTCTCCTTTCGCCACGTCCTGCATCTTGCCAATGGCCTTCTTTTGGAATTCCGCATCTCCCACTGCCAACACCTCGTCCACTACCAGAATTTCCGGCTCCAGATGGGCAGCGATAGCAAAACCCAACCGCACGGTCATACCCGAAGAATAACGTTTCACTGGAGTATCGATATATTTCTCCACACCGGCGAAAGCCACAATCTCATCCAACTTACGGGTAATCTCCGCCTTGGTCATCCCCATGATGGAACCATTCATATAAATATTCTCCCGTCCTGTCATTTCGGGATGAAAGCCTGTACCCACTTCCAGCAAAGAGGCAATACGCCCCGTGCACGGATACAACCGGCAGTAGGAGAAGTCACCCGCGAAAGGATTTTCAACAAAGTGGACTTTCCCGCACCGTTCTTACCTATAATACCCAGCACTTCCCCTTCCTCCACATGGAAATTAATATCTTTCAACGCCCATACAAAATCCCCCATCGCTTGCTTGGAACGGTCATTCTCTTCCCCGATTCTGAGATACGGGTCCTCCTTTCCACGGATCCGCGCCCACCAACGATTCAAATCACGGCTCAGCGTGCCGGTTCCGATGCTTCCCAATGCATATTGCTTGCTGATATTCTGAAACTCTATCGCTATTTTTCCCATTCTGTCCCTCCTTTTAAATCACATCCATGAAACTACGTTGCACTCTATTAAAAGTCACCATCCCCCAAAGCATTATCACCACTGTAAACACCAACGTGTAGCCTAAGTGAAACCAACTGAAAGTCCCCACTCCCAAAAATCCGAATTTAAATGTTTCGATAATGGAAGTCAGCGGATTTGCCACAATGATCCACATATACTGCTCATGGCTCTGCCTCATCACGGACAAAGGGTAAATAACCGGAGTGGCATACATCCACAACTGCACCCCGAAAGTAATCAAGAAACGCAAGTCGCGGTATTTGGTCGTCAAGGAGGATATCAATAATCCGAACCCCAAACCAAGACCTGCCAACATGAGCAGCAGCAAGGGAGCCAACCAAGCATATCCGTTGACCATCAACGAATATCCGTTGCACAAATAATAAATATAAATTAAAACAAACAGTCCAAACTGAATGCCCATCTTTATCATACAAGATATAACGATGGACAAGGGTACCACCAGACGAGGGAAATATACTTTTCCAAATATATTCTGATTGGCGTTGAACGTATCCGAACAGCGGCTTAAACATTCCGAGAAATAATTCCAGCAGAGTAAGCCCGCCATATAAAAGAGCGGTTGAGGAAGCCCGTCGGTAGGAATACCGGCAATACCGCCAAAAACAAACATGAACATGACGGTAGTAAGCAGTGGCTGGATAACAAACCACAACGGTCCTAAAACAGTCTGTTTATAAAAAGTGACGATATCCCGTCTGATATACATTACCAGCAAATCCCTATAGAGCCATACCTCCTCCAGATCCAACCGGAACAAACCGGACCGAGGCTTGATCACAATATCCCATTTTTCCTGTTCATCTTGTACCATACACTACTTTTTTTAGTAAATTATTCCAACTGTCACAGACCTTCTCTATATGAAATGTATCAGCATATTCCACCGCCTTATTTTCCATCCATTCCCAATCCGTCCGATCAGCCATATACGACATATAACCGGCCAGCTGAGCTATATTCCCTGTCTCAAAAAGAACGGCCATATCTTTGTCTTTCAACAACTCGCGCGTTATCGGTAAATCAGATGCGATAACAGGTAACCCGTGCGCCATAGCCTCTATCATCACCAGGCCGAATCCCTCCCAACGGAACTCAACACATATATACTGGAATGTGCATAATATTCCTGCACCTCTTTCGTAAAAGGATGCAGCGCCATGTTCTTTTCCAGTTCATATTCATTGATCAATGAACGGTAAAGCGCTTCCTCAGGACCCTCCCCCACAATTTCCAGTGTCCAGTCCGGATGAGTTTTCACAAAAACAGAAAAAGCTTTTATTAAAATATCAAATCCTTTATGTCCGAATGAAAAACGACCGACCGCCAAAATCCTTCTATATTCCTTCTTTCCCCGACCTTTAGGCAGTACAGTCAGAGGATTGTATATCACCTCGCAGCACAGGTTCATTTTCCGAAAGAAACAACCGGCATCTGCATGACTTAAAACCACCCTCTCGTCCAATTTCCTCATCTGGACTTGAAAAAAATAATCCAATCCCGGCAAATAGGGAGTTTCTTTCTCAAAGAATGCTCCATAAGAATTATGCAGCCACCCAACAGTCTTTGTTTGAATCCGGTTCTTTACAGCAGAGAGGTGCAGAGCCATAAAAGCATGTACCCCGATGACTACATCACATTGCCCGGGCATTTATTTTCCTTGCCAATGTCCGTTTATAAGAAGAAGGGAAAAAACTGGCAGCATACCATTTCGAAGTCAGCCGGGTATGAGGCAACCCATGTTTATATAAAAAACTATAGCTTTTACATAACAAACGCTCGATGAAAGAGGAGGCGGAATAAGAGAAAGAATCAAACTGCACGGTACTTTCGGCATATCCGTACATCGACAAGTCCGTACAAGTATCCGTAGTCAGTATCGTGACTTCATGTTTTCCGGACAAAGCCTTGGCTATTTCAGCCAACACACGCTGTACTCCGCCGAAACTGAAGACAGTATCACAATAAAATAATATTCTCATGGAATTTAGATTACACTCTTTCTTCGCAAAGATACGATAAAGAAACGAAAATAAATGCGGAATGAGGAAAGAATATCATATAATACAAAGCAGGTATATGCGGCACGTACATACGCATAGAGCGACACGTACGTATGTGAAATCCTGCACACCCAAAAACAACAGGTCAAATAAAAAAAAGACCTTGTTCTTTTTTAAAAAGATGGCGAGCTTTTTTTAAAACCTCCTGATCTTTTTACTGCTGCCGGAAATTCGCCATATTCCGTAGAGGTATGATCCCTTCAGACGCACTTTTTGCAAAGAAAAAGCCTGAGAACGACCTACTTCATATTAAACCGGAACAACTTATAAAAAAAGGATATATAACTGATAACAAATAGATTATGTGAAATTCTGTTCTCAAAAACAGTGAGGGCATGAGAGCATAAGTGAGAGTTACAATTTTTACCATCACTATACAAATAGTTCATAAACAACCAGTTGTGCACACAGTGAGGGCATGAGGGCATTATCACCCAGAATTTTCAGTGAAAGATTCTCATACTCATCGAGATATTGACAAGATAATGCATGATGCTGAATATAAATCAATATCTTTGCAAAAAGAAGAAGAATGACAAAGAACACAAGTTATCATTACAGCATCATTATTCCGCACAAGAATACTCCCCGTCTTCTGGAACGCTGTCTGTGCTCAATTCCCACTTGGATGAAATTCAAATCATTATCATTGATGATAACAGCAATTCCGAATCTGTCGATTTTTCTCATTTTCCGGGAAACGGCAGAAAAAATACGGAAGTCCTGTTCACTAAGGAGGGAAAAGGAGCAGGATACGCACGGAACATAGGACTCTCCCACGCCCGTGGCAAATGGATTATCTTTGCAGATGCAGATGATTTCTTTACAGCCAATTGTTTTACTATCTTAAACGAATACATGGACAGCCCCCATAAAGTCATCTATTTCAATGTACGTTTTGTCATGTCCGATGATCCGTCCCAAGAAAGCCGACGCGGAACTTACTATACCAACTTCTTCAATGATGTAAACCCGGAAAACAAACTGCGATACCAATCTCAAGTTCCTTGGGGCAAAATGATAAGGCGCAGCTTCCTGTCAACATTCCACATTCAATTCGATGAAACAAGAATAGCCAACGATGTGTATTTTTCATGCCTTGTCGGTATATATGCCCCCAAAGTAACCACAGACAGAAGAATCATTTATTATTGTACCGAATCCGACCAGTCCCTTGCTATGTCCAAACAAGACCGCGAGAGTTTAATCATACGGTTCAACGCAAGCATGAAATGCAACAGACTGTTGCGACAAGAAAAAATCCACTATTACCTGTCACCACTTCCGTGGTGTATCCCTTCGGCAAAAACAAAAGAATGGCTCCCCGCCAAATACTTTTTTGAATACCTGTTTTTCTTCCGCCTGCAAGCATTCAAAGAATTATATTATGCTTTTTCCGCTATCCTATCACATATGAATGAACCGGCTACAAAAGAAACCGACAACCAATGTAACAAGAAAACTACCAACTAAAGGAATAATATTCATTACACAAGAAGATTCAGAGATACCACCTTCCCCATATCTTATAATACAATTTGATCAGATTAGCGTATTTATACAATATGTGATGTCTGTAAATCCCCCAATTCAAAAGCAGAGAAAAAGGATAGAACAAATTCAATTCGTACAAAACCTCCATAGGCCGGAACTCTCTGCAATGCTTCCTTATCAAATTTCTTTTAAACTTATCTATCGCATCATTACTTTCCCTTGTAACCCCTATTGCAGCAGCATTATACACCACCGGCATCAGCTTGTTCAAAATGAAACAGATATTTTCGGCATACAGTTCCTGTTCCATGTGCTCATTAAAAACGGTCAAGATAAAAATAAAATCCTTTGCCGGCTTGTCAAAGTCCGTTTTCGCCCTATTCATGGTTGAGAAAGGATTTGAACGCCTGTAGAAATAAGTAAAAGAATTGACGGAAGCAAACATTTCCACCTTTTTATACAGAAAATAGCACCACAAAAAGTCCTCAAACAAAATGCCCGTCCTGAAATAAATGGCATTCTCTGTCAGCACCTCCTTTCTGATCAATCTGTTGACCGGAGTGGATGTTATTTTCGAATCCAGAAACAGCTTGTTGATACGTATCCGTCCTTCCGTATATCTTTGCAAATCACTGTTTTTGTTTTCCATCCCTTCTGAATAAGAATCCCCCTGCACCAAGTCAACCCCCGGATATCTTTTCGTTTCCTCCCATAATTTCTCCAGACAATTCTCATAAAGCATATCATCCGAATCTATAAAAAAAGATAACCACCCCGGGATAGTTCTATTCCCTTGTTCCTTGCCGCAGAGACTCCTTCATTCCTCTCATTTCTCACGATTCTAAAACTGATGTTCCTTTATATCCGGCCAGCTTTTCCTCTATCAGGCACATACTGTTATCCGGAGAGCAATCATCAATGATGATACACTCAAAACAATCAAAAGTTTGGTTGATTATGGAATCAAGACATTCTGATACGTATTTTTCCACCTTGTAAACCGGCATCACCACCGTTATCTCTTTCATCATTATCTGCTAATCATTATAAAATGCAATATTCGCAAAAACAAATGATACTCACAACATTCCAAAGACTTTAATTACTAAATATACCCATCTTCATCCCTTGAAACCCACTCTTTACTCCGAATACAGCCGACATTCCATAAAAAAACGGATATGGACAGGAATTTCAACAACTTCTTATTGGATATATAAAAAGAATACACTATTTTTACGGAAAAACAAATCAGGGGAATGAAAATAGTATATGTATACGACTCTATAGCCCGTATAGGAGGCATGGAGCGGATTTTAACGGATAAGATGAATTACTTGGCCGAAATTTATGGGCACAAGGTCTATCTTATCACTTCTTCCCAAGGCAATCATCCTCTTTCTTTCCCTTTATCCGACAAAGTGGAACATATCGATCTGGATACAAAGTTTCATTTGCAATACCAGCATCCGCTTCTCGAACAATTGAAAGTGGGATGGACTTTGAACCATAAATTCGAACAAAAATTAAAAAAAGAGATCAAGTTCATCAATCCCGATATCATATCAGGAAATACCAGTTTCAAAGCGGATTTGATCTGTAAATTAAACTGCAAGGCAAAGAAAATCATTGAATCGCATTGCGCCAAAATATACACCCGGATACCTGCAAACCGCAAAAAGAGTTTTTTTAAAGATATAAAAGACAGATACGTCAGCTACCAATGTTTCCGTGATGTAAAACGATACAGCGATGCTATAGTAACACTGACACAAGGAGATGCCGCCATGTGGGGACAACATCCGAATATACATATCATTCCGAACACCACCTCTATTGATATACAAACAATCAGCTCTTGTGAAGCTCCCCGTGTAATAGCGGCAGGCAGACTGACCTGGCAAAAAGGATTCGACAGACTGATCGACGCATGGAATATCGTGCAGAAACGCCATCCCGACTGGATACTGGATATATTTGGTGAAGGATTTTATAAGGATAGCTTAGCCCGGCAGATTAAAGACAGAAAGCTGGAACACTCCATCACAATTCATCCTTTTACACAAAACATAACGCAAGAATACCTGAACAGTTCCATTCTGGCCCTAAGCTCCAATTACGAAGGTTTTGGACTGGTCTTGATCGAAGCCATGAGTCTGGGTGTTCCTTGTGTTTCTTTCGACTGTCCTTTCGGTCCATCGGAAATCATCAGAAACCAGGAAGACGGACTCCTCGTTAAAAACGGAGACATACAAGGATTTGCCAACGCTCTTTGCCACTTGATAGAACATGAAGCAGAAAGAAAAGCTTTTGGCAAAAGAGCTAAACAAAATATAAAACGCTACTCACTCCGAAACATCATGCCGCAATGGGAAATGTTGTTTCATAAACTGACTGAAAAATGACCATCGTTTATCTATACACAGCACTATGCACCGTGGGAGGCGCAGACCGGAGCATCATCCAAAAAGCGAACTATCTGGCTGACGAAATGCATCAGGATGTATTTATTATCACAGATTCACAAAAAGAACGACCGCCCGTTTTCCCGATATCTCCCAGAATCAGGCACATTGACATAGCGATTGATTTTGACAGACAGTATCATCACAACCTGTTAGTAAGAGGGTATTATTATTTTACCCTGATGTACCTGTACAGAAAGAAGCTGGAGTATTGGCTGAAAACCTTGAAGCCGGATATCGTCATCAGCACATTGGGCCGAGAATTGGATTTTCTGACACAACTGGACGATGGAAGCGTAAAAATAGGAGAATCCCATATAGCTAAACCGTACACTCGTAACCTGCATCTGATGGAACAACGGGGATTCCCATACAAGCAAATCGCACGGCATTGGAGAAAGAAACAGGAGGAAGCTGTAAAAAAACTGGACGCGCTGGTTGTTCTGACACAACATGATGCGGATAATTGGAAAGAAGTGAAGAAGGCTTGTGTCATACCAAACTTCTTACCTTTCTCACCCCAAAAAGGGAGTTCCTGCCTGGAAAAAAGAATCATCAGCATAGGAAGATACAGCGAACAGAAGGGGTATGACCGCCTGATTGAAGCTTGGATCAAAGTCAATCAGAAGCATCCCGACTGGCATATCCGCATTTACGGAGAAGGACAGGATAGGAACAGTCTGCAAGAGCTTATTGAAAAGCATCATATAGAAAACAGTTTTTCACTATGCCCTCCGACAAAAAACATTCAAGAAAAATATCTGGAAAGTTCCATATACGTCATGAGTTCACGATTTGAAGGATTACCGATGGCACTTCTGGAAGCGATGGCATGTGGTGTTCCCTGCATTTCATTCGACTGTCCATACGGACCTGCCGAGATTATCACTCCGGAAGAAGACGGAATACTGGTGAAGAACGGAAACACAGACGAACTGGCTGACGCGATATGCCGGCTGATAGAGGATACGGACAAACGCATACGGATGGGAAAGCAGGCCCAAAAGAATATCCAACGTTATTTACGCGAAGAAGTGATGAAACTGTGGGATGAACTATTCAACACTTTAACAACTACCCGACTATGAATATCATCTATCTCCTTTTCCACGGACTATCCCCTTACAGCGGCATCAGCAAAAAGATCCTGTATCAGGTTAAAGGCTTTGAAACATGTGGACACCGGGTCAGTTTATGCACATACAGCATAGCGGACAACGGCCACCGGGTAAGGATGATAAACGATGAAATAATAGACGACTACGGAACAGGCAAACCAGCTGCGGCGAAAAGGAGAGTTTCCTACCAATGCATATACCGCTATGCTGTAACACATCAAGTGGAATTAATCTACGTACGCTCTTTCCATAATGCAAATCCGTTCACCATCCGGCTGTTCAGCAAACTAAGGAAAGCCGGAATTAAAATAGCGATGGAAATACCCACCTATCCTTACGACAGCGAATACACCGGTTTTCCACTGACCACACGCCTGGGGATACAAGTGGATAAAGTATTCCGAAAGACACTGGCAAAACACGTGAACGCCATCGTCACTTTCTCAGACTATCACCGTATATTCGGCCAACGTACCATTCAGATATCCAATGGAGTTGACTTTGATTCCATCCCGCTGAAAAAGATGCTTTCTAAAAATACCTCTGTCATTCATCTATTAGGAGTGGCCGAAGTACATTATTGGCACGGTTACGACCGCCTGATAGACGGTTTGGGTAAATATTACCAAAACCCGGCAAACACAACCGTATTTTTCCACATCGCAGGCGGTATATGGAAATCCGAAATGCATGACTCACAACACGCTCCCGGATTTTATGAACTTATCAACAAATATCATATAGAGAAATATGTCATCTTCCACGGACAAAAAATGAATGAGGAACTAGACGAATTATTCAACGAAGCAGACTTTGCCATCGGCAGTCTGGCACGCCACCGCAGCGGCATCGACAAAATCAAAACATTAAAAAACAGAGAATATGCAGCACGGGGAATACCTTTTGTATATTCAGAAACAGATGGAGACTTTGACAAGATGCCTTATATACTGAAAGTTCCAGCCGATGAAAGTCCCATAGATATCCGCCGGCTTATCCGGTTCTATATGGAACTGGATCTGTCTCCTTGCAGAATAAGGGATTCCATTAAAAACCTGTCATGGAAAGAACAAATGATGAAAGTAATAAACAACCTGTAATACTCCCGCCTATGATCCGAATCGCCTATTGTACCCCCTCTCTCCATATCCCCGGAGGAGTGGAAAGGGTACTGACCACCAAAGCCAATTATCTAGCGGAGAATGGTAATTATGACATATATATTTTGCTGACTGACGGAAAAGGCAAACCTCCCTGCTATACTTTATCGCCCAAAGTAAAAATCATCCAACTGAATATAGACTTTGAAGAATTATGGGAACTTCCTCTTTGGAAAAAAGTGCCGGTTTATCTGAAAAAACAAAGAATATACCGACGCAAGCTCTCTGCCGCCTTGTCTCACCTCAAACCGGACATCACAGTTTCTTTGCTACGACGGGAAATAAACTTTATCACTTCCCTCAAAGATGGAAGCAAAAAGATAGGGGAGCTACACGTAAACCGGAAAAACTATCGTAACTTTGAAAAGAACGAAAGCAACTTCATCAAGGAACTTTTTGCCAAATTATGGATGAAAAGTCTGGTGAGGCATTTAAAAAAGCTGGACAAGTTCGTTGTACTGAGTGAGGAAGACAGAGCCAACTGGCCCGAACTGCAAAATGTAAAAGTTATCAGCAACCCTCTACCCTTTCAATCCGGAACATTCAGCGACTTGAACAATAAACGGATAACCGCAGCCGGAAGATATACTTATCAAAAAGGATTCGATTTGTTACTGGAAGCATGGAGCAAAGTCTGTAACCGGCATCCGGACTGGGAATTACATATATATGGCAAAGGAGACAAGACTACATATCAAGTACTGGCCGGAAAATGGAAATTAAAGAACCTTTTTCTTGAAAATGCAACCCCGGATATGCTCTGTAAATACCATGAAAGTTCTATCTTTGTATCAAGTTCCAGATTTGAGGGATTCGGAATGGTCATAGCGGAAGCAATGGCGTGCGGAGTACCTGCCGTGTCATTCGCCTGTCCGTGCGGACCTAAAGACATCATCCGGGACGGGGAAGACGGACTATTGGTCGAAAATGGAAAAACAGAAGAACTGGCCGAAAAAATAAATTATCTGATTGAGAACGAACAAATAAGAAAAGAAATGGGGAAAAAAGCCCGCATCAATGTACAACGTTTTGCTGAAGATGTAATAATGCAACAATGGATTCAGCTATTCAACAACTTATTAAACGGAACAAAACAATGAAAACAGATTCCCCCTACGACAGAGGAGACATCCATATAAATAAAAACGACAAAGTGCTGGAGATAGGTCCGGGCCATAATCCGACATATCGCTCCAACGTGATAGTCGAAAAATTTATTGACACCAATTACCACCGCTGCGGTGACGTGAAAATATACCCGCATCAGACCTTTGTACATGCCGATGGAGAAAAACTGCCCTTCAAAGACAAGGAGTTTGACTACGTAATATGCAATCAGGTATTGGAACACGTGGAACATCCCGAAGCTTTTGTCAAGGAATTATGCAGGGTAGCCCGACGGGGATACATAGAAACTCCCAGTCTGCTGGGCGAATACTTGTTTCCCAAAAAATCACATAAATGGGTTATATTGGATATAGACAACAAACTGGTCTTCTATGAAAAGAACAAGATGCCGGGAAACTATGAAAACGACTATGGAGAATTATTCCTGAATTATCTGCCTTTCCAATCCCTCCCCTACAAACTGCTGTGGCTGACGGAAGGAGATATAACCTTGAACCGCTATGAGTGGAAAGAGGAAGTGGAGATACTAGTCAATCCCGAAGATGAATACTACTCCTCTTTCTTCCTCAACAAATGGAACCGGGAAATGGTGGAGAAACTATATCCCCGCCGTTCCGCCCTGACGGAAATGAAAAAGATGATTCAAGCCCTGTTCTATATCCTCAAAAACAAATTCAAATCACGATTCAGTAATCACCGGAATCCGGTCACACTGTCCGAATATATAAAAACGCATGAAGTGGTACGCTGACTATTTATCCATCTATGACAAGCCTTTCACCCAAGCCCCACAAGCGGTTATCAACCAAGTGAAAGACAAGATCCGGCAGCTTGCAACTCATGCTCCGCTGGTTTCGGTGGTCGCCATCGCCCATAATGAAGAAAAGAGGATATTGAGCTGCCTGTGGTCTTTATGTGAAAACCAACATAACTATCCTGTAGAAATACTAGTCATCAATAATCATTCTACCGACCACACCGAAGAGGTACTAAAAGAATTAGGAGTCACCTACTTCAATGAATGCCGGAAAGGTCCCGGTTTTGCCCGACAATGCGGACTGAACCATGCCCGGGGGAAGTATCATCTCTGCATAGATGCCGACACACTTTATCCGCCCCAGTACATCAGTACCATGATAAAGTCTTACAGGACAAAGAAGTGGCAGGTGCATACGCCCTGTGGAGTTTTCTTCCTAATGAACATCATTTAGGACTTTTCTTCTATGAAACACTACGTGATCTCTATTTGAAAATACAAAATCTGAACAGACCGGAGCTCAATGTACGTGGAATGGCTTTTGCCTTCCACACGGAGACAGCCCGGAAAGAAGGATTCCGGACAGACATACTCCGCGGAGAAGACGGCTCCCTGGCACTGGCATTGAAAAAATACGGAAAATTAAGATTCGTCACCGCCCGCAAAGCCCGTGTCCTTACTGGCTATGGCACTATTTCGGCCGACGGATCCCTGTTCAGCAGTTTCAAAAAACGAGCCATAAAAGGTTTAAGAAGCTTCACGGCTCTTTTCTATAGCAAAAACAATTACGAGGACGAAAATTCTAACTTGATAAAGTAACGACAGATGAAAATAGCAATAGAAGCCCAGCGCATCTTCAGAAAAGAGAAACATGGCATGGACTATGTAGTTCTGGAAACCATCCGGGAACTGCAAAAGATAGACCAACAGAACGAATACTTCATACTGGTCAGCCCGGGAGATGATGTTTGTTTGCAGGAATCCGCCAACATGCATATCGTAACCGTTAATTGGCCATCCTATCCGCTTTGGGAACAGATAGGACTGCCGTTGGCTTTGAGAAAAATCAAACCCGACCTGCTGCACTGCACAAGTAACACTGCCCCTGTGTATGGAAACATTCCACTGGTGCTTACACTGCACGACATTATCTTTCTAGAAAAAAAACAAGGCAAGAACCAGTCCATGTACCAAAGACTGGGACGTTTCTACCGAAGAATCATTGTTCCCCAAATTCTTACTAGATGCAAAAGAATCATTACCGTTTCTCATTTTGAATGCAACCGCATCAGTCATTTCCTGCACATTGACAGACAACTGCTTGTCGCCGTACACAACGGCTATTCACAACATTTCATACCCATACGGAACGCACAAGCCACCACTGCCCGATACATAAAGAAACATCCTTACCTGTTCTTTTTAGGAAATACCGATCCCAAGAAGAATACGGCAAGGGTATTGCAGGCATACGGTATTTATTTAAAAAAATCCCGTCAGCCCTTCCCTTGCTTATCGCCGACCTGAAAGAAGAGATCATAGACGAATATCTGAACCGGCAAGGATTACAAGAAATAAAAAAAATGCTGTATCATCCCGGATACATTCCAAACACAGAACTACCCGCTGTTTATAGTGGAGCATCCGTCTTTATATACACGTCTTTACGCGAAAGTTTCGGCATCCCCATTCTGGAGGCGATGGCCTGCGGAACTCCCGTCATCACCTCAACCACTTCCGCCATGCCCGAAATCACAGGACCGGAGGGTATTCTGGTCAATCCGTTCGACCCGGAGGAAATTGCTTCCGCCCTCCTTCATTTAGAAGAAAATGCGGAATTCTATGAGTCACAAACTGCATATGGATTAGAAAGAGTCCGTCGGTTCTCATGGGAGAACACAGCCAGAGAAATATTGAAAATATATAAAGAAATACTAGCATGAACACCCTTGAAATCCTCTTCTTCGTCCTCCTGTTCATTGTATTCTACACCTATGTGGGATATGGAATCCTGTTGTGGATATTGGTAAAAATAAAACAAAGTTTTCTTTTCTTCTACGATACGGACGAACCGGAGCAAGAAACCTGCCGGAACGGCAACAACACCGCCCTGCCCGAAATCACCCTGTTCATCACCGCCTATAATGAGGAACAGGTAGTAAACGGAAAGATGAAAAACTGCCACGAACTGGATTATCCCAAAGAGAAACTGCATATCGTATGGGTAACGGACGGCAGCAATGACCGAACCAATGAAAAATTAAAAGCGTATCCCGATGTCACCCTATTGTTCGTCCCCGAAAGAAAAGGAAAAACAGCCGCTATGAACCGGGGAATGGGATTTGTCACCACGCCTTTGGTCATATTCACAGACGCCAATACATTTATTAATCCGCAGGCCGTTCGCGAGATAGTAAAATGTTTTAACCATCCGCAGGTGGGATGCGTGGCAGGAGAAAAACGGGTAGACATGTACAGTACCGGAGGAGCTGTTTCCGGAGGAGAAGGATTGTACTGGAAATATGAATCATGGCTGAAAAAAATGGATTATCAGCTCTATTCCGCCATAGGTGCTGCCGGAGAATTATTTGCCATCCGCACCCCGTTATATGAGGAAATGCCTGAAGATACCCTACTGGATGATTTTATGCTGTCCCTGCGTATCGCCATGAAGCAGTATACGATAGCATATTGTGATACGGCATATGCTTGGAAAGCGGATCGGCCGATATGAAAGAAGAGGAGAAAAGAAAAATACGTATCTCGGCAGGAGGATTGCAGTCCGTCTATCGTTTGAAAGAACTGCTAAATCCTCTACGTTATGGAATCCTCAGTTTTCAATATGTCTCCCACCGCGTACTGAGATGGTCGGTAACCCCGGTTGCCTTGTTTCTGCTCTTTCCCCTGAATATCCTGCTGGTTCTCTGTAGTGAGAGCCATCCGGTTTACTTTCTTTTTCTTCTGCTGCAATCCGCATTCTACCTCGGGGGAGTTTATGGCAGCTTCCTGTCTGCCAAGTCCGTAAAGAACAAATTACTTTAAATTCTTATCAATTTGATGGATTAATTTGAAAGACAAACGCTTATGGAAGTTCTGAAAAGTCTAAGGTAACGATTTGGAGATTGTGCTAATTTCAGTACTTTACAGTCTCATACTTATGAACAACTTTTATAGGACAAAGATACTATTTTTTTTGAATAAGAGAATAATTTCACAGGAAAAATAGAAATTTTTATGGGGAAGTGTTCTGATAGCATGTCGTTGTAGATTGTAGGGAGGGGATGTAAAACGGCAGGCACATAGAATTTCCGATATTCAGAAAGCCGTATTCCCAAAATAGAGATTATTTTTGAAAGAATCACATAATCCGCTAAGAATAAAAGTTTATGCGGATCATCAAAAACGAGGTAACGAGTTGGCAACCGTTCTGGTTTCTACATACTTGCATCAATTGCGTTGATGTGCAACTCACTTTATGTAAAGGTACGATTTTTTTAACGGAACATGCAAAACACCTTTGTATTTTTCTTTTTTAAGCAAACCGTCGTAAAACAATCTTTCCGGAATTCATAATCCCGGTTCACAAAGGCCGGGTTACATACGT
>ENA-OQBT01000067-OQBT01000067.1-human-gut-metagenome-genome-assembly--contig:-NODE-67-length-65128-cov-4.764896_pt1 | contig 65128 bp, 75 predicted proteins | sample MGYA00242749_ERZ504557 | MGnify/ENA primary metagenome ERZ504557 (study PRJEB26092, sample SAMD00036243) | human gut metagenome | host: Homo sapiens | study: EMG produced TPA metagenomics assembly of...
CTATTCCAGCGATCAGGGGGTGTTTCTGGATTACCTGTTCGGGATTACACTCTGGCAGCTTATATCTTATGAAAAGAGTGTGAAATGGCTGGAGAACAAACGAGAGAGTTATCTGCAGCTGTTTGAAGAGATCGGGCGCTGGATGCGGCAATCAGTATTGCATCTTTTCGGAAAAGTCTTCCGTTTTATACTGAGCCGGAGTTTCATTCTGAAAGATCTGTACACATGGAAGAGATGTATCATCCTCTGATCGAAGAACCGGTGAGCAATTCCATGGACTGGAGTCGAAACTGTATTATCACAGGCAGCAATGCATCCGGAAAATCGACATGGATTAAGGCAGTGGCGATCAATCTCATTCTTGCCCAGACAATCTGTACCTGCACGGCAAAGCGGTTTCAGATGCATCCGGGACAGATTATGACTTCCATGGCAGTGAGGGATGACATCATGAAGGGGGAGAGTTATTTTCTGAAAGAAATGAAATATCTCAGAAGAATGCTGGAGAGCTTTTCAGAAGAGAAGCTGACGATCTGCATTATTGATGAGATCCTGAAAGGAACTAACACGAAAGAGCGAATTGCGGCATCCAAAGCGATTCTGGATTATATGCAGAGACAGAATTGTCTTGTGATGGTTGCGTCCCATGATTATGAATTGACAGTATTGCTGGAAGGTACTTATGAAAACTATCATTTACAGAGCGGATCGGAGAGGATGATATTTATTTTGATTACAGGCTGTATCCGGGAGCTGTGACATCCGGCAATGCAATCAAGCTGTTGAAATTCATGAAATTCCCGGAAGAGATTGTGACAGAAGCAAAGCAACAGGTTACAATAGAATTGTAAGATTTGCAGTAAAAATACATAGAAAGCAGAAAAAATATATATAAAACTAACAACAATAATAAAGAAAGTGTTAAAATTTTGTAAAAAATGAATTGACACCCGGCATGATATAACGTATAGTTGACTTGTGTACATAATTCTGTGTCAAAAATAAAAAAGGGAGGGAAAATTTATGAATCTTGACAAAATTTTTCACTTGAAAGAAAACAACACAAATGTCAAAACCGAGATTCTTGCCGGTGTCACAACATTTATGACAATGGCCTATATTCTGGCTGTAAACCCGAATATTCTGGCAGAGGCAGGAATGGATCACGGAGCGGTCTTTACAGCGACAGCTCTGGCAGCGTTCATCGGTACGTTATGTATGGCAATCTTTGCAAACTATCCGTTTGCACTGGCGCCGGGAATGGGACTGAATGCGTACTTTGCATACACGGTTGTACTCCAGATGGGGTATTCCTGGAAGGTCGCGCTGGCAGCAGTACTGGTAGAGGGTATTATCTTTATTCTGTTATCACTGCTGAGTGTGCGCGAGGCAATCTTTGATGCAATCCCGTATAATCTGAAAAAGGCGGTGTCGGTCGGAATCGGCCTGTTTATCGCATTTATCGGATTGCAAAATGCGAAGGTTGTGATCGGAGGCTCTACGCTTTTAAGTCTGTTCTCTTTAGATGGATACAATAAGAATCTGGCTGCGGCAGCAGGGGGTAAAGATTTCGTAGCGGCAAGCATGAATGATGTGGGGATCACAGTGCTGCTGGCAATCATCGGAATTATCATTACCGGAATCATGGTAGTCAAAAATGTAAAAGGAAATATTTTATGGGGAATTCTGATTACATGGGTATTAGGAATTATCTGTCAGTTTGCCGGACTGTATGTTCCGAATCCGGAGCTTGGATTTTATTCACTGCTTCCTGATTTCAGTGCAGGAATCAGCATTCCAAGTCTTTCTCCGATTTTTGCAAAGTTCAGTTTAGAAGGCGTGCCGATTCTGGAATTTGTTGTGATCGTATTTGCATTCTTGTTTGTAGATTTGTTTGATACACTGGGAACTTTGATCGGAGTTTCTTCTAAGGCAAATATGCTGGATAAAGACGGAAAGCTTCCAAGGATCAAAGGAGCGCTCCTGGCGGATGCAGTTGGAACAACAGCAGGAGCAGTACTCGGAACCTCTACAACAACGACATTTGTAGAAAGCTCTTCCGGTGTTGCAGAAGGAGGACGTACAGGACTGACTGCAGTAACGACTGCTGTTTTATTTGGTCTGTCCTTGTTCTTGTCACCGATCTTTCTGGCAATTCCATCATTCGCCACAGCGCCGGCGCTTGTGATTGTAGGATTTTACATGCTGAGTGCAGTGACAGATATTAATTTTGCAGATGCAGCCGAGGGAATCCCGGCATTTATCTGTATCGCAGCAATGCCGTTTTTCTACAGCATTTCTGAAGGAATCTCTATGGGAGTTCTCTCCTATGTATTCCTGAATCTGCTGACAGGAAAAGCGAAAAAGATCAGTCCGGTTATGTATGTACTGGCAGTCTTGTTTGTATTGAAATATCTGTTGATTTAGTATCAGAGAGAATTTTAAATGTCCGAATAACCTTGTTGAAAGGTTGTCCGGACATTTTATTTTCGGATCATATAATATGTTTGATGGTTCTGGCGGATTTCAGATATCAGATGCTGCCGGAGCATATAAGGCAGCAGAGAATCTAAAAATTGTTTTGGATCGGTGACCTGGATACGTTCACTGGAAAATGGCTGTTTTGCATACAGATCTTTGACTGCTTCTTCTAATTCCTGACGTGACAGTTGTTTTTGTTTTTTCAGAGCTTTCTGAATTCTGGAGACACCCTTTGAAAAGAGCAGGTTGGATAAGTCCTGCTGCTGTCTCTGACTGCGCCAGAGTCCCCAGCCGTAAATAAGAGCGGTGGCAGCGGCGAATAACAGAACAAAGGGAATATATTGAAGAAAAGACATATCAATAAACCTCCTTTAGCTCGATCAGATGATGATCCTTTAAAATCTCCAGAAACCGGATCAGACGGGCAAGTGGTTTTTCCATTTTTGGAAACTGTGACTGCAGATCCAGTGAGAGCTGATGTACGGTTTTCTGATCATTGATTGACTGCCAGAGAAAGCTGCCGTAGTCATCCAGCTTGATCGCGCTTACCTTTGGACGTTTGAAAAAGCGCTGTGCGATCCGGTGATAAAATCCTCTCCATTCGATCATGACCGTAACCTGACCTTTGTCGTTTGTTTCATACTCGATCTCAGGATTTTTGACGACAATAAAATCCATATAATTCTGATTTGAAATCTTCTTTTTCTTTGACATAATGTCTCCTTTTTAAAATAGTAAAGAATAAGTACAGCCTGTCTTTCGACAGGCCGTATCTTCTGTTTTCTGCTGTTTCAGTGAATGGAATAAAAATTATTCGCTTTTCTTTCCGCCTTTGATACATACTCTTGCGAGATATAATAAAAGCAGGATAAATACAATTAAGCTTCCGATTTCTCCGATTGAGAATTTTTTGGAGAGATCGATGATCTTATCTAATTTTGCAACGGCAAAGATTGCGAGGATGACACCCATCAATCCTTCTCCGGCGATCAGACCGGATGTGAAGAGGATTCCGTGATCCACGCTTGCCTTTTTCTCTTTTTCAGAGACGTTTCGTTTGTCCATGAACAGACGGACAAGTCCGCCGGCCATAATTCCGGCATTTAAGCTGAATGGAAGGTACATACCGACTGCAAACGGCATTACCGGAACTTTCAGGATTTCCATGACGATTGCTACACAGACACCAATCAGGATCAGTGACCATGGAAGTTCTGCGCTCATGATACCTTCTACCAGCATTTTCATCATCGTTGCCTGTGGAGCAGGGATCGCTTCAGATCATATCCCCATGCATTGTCCAGAAGCTGCAATACAAATCCGATCGCAGCAGCAGAAACAACGACACCGATCATCTCACCGATCTGCTGTTTCTTTGGAGTTGCACCGACAATAAATCCGGTCTTCAAATCCTGTGAACAGTCTCCGGCAATCGCTGCGATGACACAGATAATACCACCAATTGCGATGGCACCAGTCATACCTTTCACTCCGGTTGTACCGGTAGCTTTCAGAAGTAATGTGGCGATCAGAAGTGTTGCGATCGCCATACCGGATACCGGGTTGTTGGAAGATCCGATGAGTCCTACCATACGGGAAGAAACGGTTGCAAAGAAGAATCCAAATACAATAACGATCAGAGCGCCGATTGGATTAACCGGGAATGCCGGCACCAGCCAGATGGCAATTCCGATCACCAGGATCATAACAAGTAAGAATGGCATCGGAATGTCCTGCTCTGTACGCAGTGCTGAAGCACTGCTTTTCTTTTTCATACTCTGCATTGCCTGTTTAAAGGTCTTCGCAATGAGCGGAAGGCTCTTGATCAGACTGATCACACCACCGGTTGCAACAGCACCTGCACCGATATATTTGATGTAAGTTCCCCAGAGATCACTTGGAGCCATCTGGCAATCGGATCGGTCCCAGGGAAAATTGCCTGTGCATCTGCACCGAACAGTGCGATGGCAGGCATCAGTACAAACCAGCTCAATGTACTTCCGGCCAGCATATAGCTGGAAATCTTCGGTCCGCAGATGTAACCGACACCTGCCAGTGCAGGGAGTACCTGGACTCCAACGGAAGAACCGGCATAGGCTTTGATGTCATATCCAATCTCACTTGGGAAGACTTTCAGTCCGTCTGCGATAAATTTGTAAGCGGCAGCGATTCCCAGACCGGAGAATACCGTACCTGCTTTGCTTCCGCCTTCTTCTCCGGCAAGAAGAACTTCTGCACAGGCAGTACCTTCCGGAAACGGAAGTGTGCCGTGTTCTTCTACGATCAGTGCCTGACGCAGAGGAACCATAAAAGCAACACCGAGAAGACCACCTACTAATGCAACAAGAAAGATTGTGATCATACTCGGAGAATCGATCGTTCCTTCTTTTGCCCACAGGAACAGGGCAGGGAGCGTAAAGATTGCTCCGGCTGCAACGGATTCACCGGCAGAACCGATCGTCTGGACAAGGTTGTTTTCCAGAATGGAGTCTCTGCGAAGGATGACGCGGATGATTCCCATGGAAATAACCGCCGCCGGAATAGAGGCGGAGATCGTCATACCGACACGCAGACCCAGATATGCATTCGCCGCACCGAAAACGATGGCGAGCAGAATACCAATCAGGAGAGAGGTTACCGTGAACTCCGGTACGACACGGTCGGCCGGGATATACGGCTTGAAATTATTTTTGTTATCAGACATGTATAAATTTTTCCTTTCTTTTCTCAAAATCTCTTTCCCAATCCATCTGAAATTACAGCAAAATCTATTATATCAGAGCATCCCTGCATTCCCCAGAGAACGCGGGGATGTCATAATATCAAAAATAAGGATATGTTACTGGTTACAGTAACAAGTCTATGCAAGTTTTTTTAAGACATCTGTCAAGAGCTCATAGAACCGTTCGAAAGAATCCAGCGGCAGATGTTCATCCGGTGTGTGGCATCCGCGGATCGTAGGGCCGACTGCAATGGCATCTAGTCCAGGGATCGCATCAGAGAAAAGTCCACATTCCAGACCTGCATGGATGGCTTCGATCTTCAGATCATCGTGGAACAGTTCTTTGTAGCTTTGCACAAAAACATCGCGGATCGGAGAAACTTCTGCAAAACTCCAGCCCGGATACTCGCCGTGCATGCTGACTTCGAAACCGAAGGTTTCTGCCAGAAGGCAGAGCTTTTCTTTGAGTGCGCTCATCAGTGTGGCAACAGAAGAACGTGGTGCAAATACAAGGGATGCACTTGTCTCATCAGTTGCTGCAATTCCGAGATTTAACGAAGTGACTGTAAAACCGTCCAGGTTCATGTTGCGGAATTGTACACCGTTTGGCGCAAGACACATTGCCGTGATAAAGGCTTTTCCATCCTCGGCAGAGATCACATCTGCAGTTCCGTTTTCTGTGCTTACAAGGAACTGAAATGCCGGCTCATACGGACAGATCTCGGATGAAAAGTCAGCAGAGAGTGCCAAAGCCAGATTTTCCGCATTTTTTGCAGCAACTTCATCAGAATAGAACAGAGTTGCGGATGTCTCACGAGGGATGGCATTGTCCTTTGTACCGCCGTTAAAATCAACTAAAAGGGCATCGGTATTGTGGAACAGATGATTGATCATACGAGCCATCAACAGATTGGCATTCTGATGTTCTTTGTTGATATCTGTTCCGGAATGTCCGCCCAGAAGTCCGGTCGCCTCCAGATGGAGCAGCATCCCTTCTTTTTTACTGCGGGTGATTGGACGGGTGAGACCGAAACGAAGTCCTCCTGCACAGCTGACTGTGGCAACTCCCTCGTCCTCGGAATCCAGATTGATCATGGTACGAGCTGAAAGAAGGGATTTATCCAGTGCTTCTGCTCCGTTCAATCCGATCTCTTCCTGTGTAGTGAACACACATTCCAGTGCCGGATGTGTCAGTGTATCGTCATCTAGGATCGCAAGCATGCATGCAACGGCAGCTCCGTTGTCCCCGCCAAGGGTAGTGCCGTTTGCGGAGAGTACGCCGTCTTTTATGATCAGATCCAGAGGGTCTGTTGTAAAATCATGTGCAACGCCTGCGAGTTTTTCACATACCATGTCCGTATGCCCCTGCAGCATAACGGCCGGTTTTTCTTTAGCCCCTGCGCTTGCAGGCTTTTTGATGATCACATTGAAAAGTGCATCCCGGTGATACCACAGATTTCGTTCTTCGGCAAATGCCACGAGATAGTCACTGATTGCTTTCTCGTTGGCAGAGCCACGAGGAATGGCACTGATGTCTTCGAAAAAGTGAAATAATTTTTCTGGTTTGTATCCTGTGATTTTATAATTCATAGATCATACCTCTTTTCTAATATAAATATCGTTCGTTCTATTCTAGCATTTTTAGCGTGGTAAAGCAAGAAAATCTTAGAAAATGAAAGTGGTTCAGCGGAAAATCAAAAAATCCGGGAAAGACAGGAAACGAATAGGAAGAGGAGGTTCTGCATACATTTTGGATAAGAGGCGTATAACGGCAGTGCAGAATATGAAAAGAGAAGCAGAAAAAGAAAAGTTAAGAGAACGGTTTGCGGCGGCTGCAAATATGCCAAAGGATGTGGTGTTAGGGGCATCTGTCGTGACTGTGATCGGAAACGGGGAAATCAGTATTGAAAATTACCGCGGAATTTTAGAATATACAGGAGAGCTGATCCGGGTACAGACGAAAAAAGGGCAGATCCAGGTACACGGAAAGGGACTGCAGATTGAGTACTATCTGAATGATGAGATGAAAATAACAGGGAAGATCCATACCCTTGAATATGAAATGTGAGGTAAACAGCAATGCAGAGAATCCTGCGTTTTTTGAGAGGATATGTAAAAATCAGAATAAAGGGATACTCCCCGGAGCGTTTTTTAAATCTGTGCAGTCATCATCAGATCGATATCTGGGGACTTCAGCCCTGTAAAAATTCTTATGAGATGTATGTAAAGCTGAAGGATTTTCGGAAAATCCGTCCGATCGTGAGAAAAACGCGCACGAAGGTCGTTTTAGTGGAACGCTTCGGCATGCCATTTTTTCTAACAAGATGTCAGAGCAGAACATGGTTTCTCGCAGGAGCTGTGCTCTGTATACTCCTGTTGATGTTCTACACTTCGTTTATCTGGGATATCCATTTTGAAGGAAATGAAAAATGGACGGATGAAGTACTGCTTCAATTTCTGGAGCAGGAGAAGATCACACCTGCCATGCCAAAAGGGAAGGTAGACTGCGCGGATATCGTGCGGAAGATTCGGCAGAAATATGATGATATTGTGTGGGTCTCAGCCTCCATCGATGGAAGCAGGCTGAAAATACAGATCAAGGAGAATGAAGATACGTTTCAGGAGGTGCAAAAGGAAGAAAAACCCTGTGATCTGATCGCAGAACAGGACGGGGTGATCACAAAGATGGTGACACGTTCCGGAGTTCCCATGGTGCATGTCGGGGATCAGGTGAAAAAGGGGGATATCCTTGTGTCAGGCAGAATCGAGGTGTGCAATGATGCAAAAGAGGTGGTAGAATATCAGTATGAGCAGGCAGATGCGGATATTAGGGCAGACACGCAGACAGAATATGAGGATGAAATCAGCACATACTATGAAGAAAAGAGGTATCAGAACCAAAAACGGATGCAGGTTTTTGTGGAATTTAAAAACTGGGAATGTCATCTTGGAAGTGTGAAAAATTCTTTTCCGAAAAGTGAACAATATGTGATGAAACGTCAGGTGACCCTGGGAGAAAATTTCATCTTCCACTATTTTATGGGGTAAAAGTTGCAAAATCATACCAGATAAAAGAAAAAAGATATACAAATGAAGAAATTCAAAAGAAATTGAGCGAAAACTTCAAACAATTTTCAAAGGAATTGAAGGAAAAAGGTATTCAAATACAGGGAAATAGTGTTAAAATACACATAGGCAAAAAATCTGCGGTTGCAAAAGGGAGCTTATACCTGAATGAAGACATTGCAAAAAAAGCAGATACAGAAATATTAGAGATTGAAAGGAATAAGAAGGATGAGTCTTTCAGAACTGATGATTGATATACCGGCGGAGCACGAGAGAAATGTGTTCGGGCAGTTTGATGCGTATGCAAAAAAGCTGGAGCGGACGTTTCATGTGACACTGATCGCCAGAGAAGGCAAAGTGAAGATATTAGGTGAAGATAAAAATGCAGAGAAGGCAAGGCGGGTATTGGATCAGCTTGCTGCTCTGTCAAAAAGAGGAAATGAGATTACGGAACAGAATGTAGATTATGCCATGTCACTGGTCTATGAGGATCAGGAGGAGGCGATGGTGGAGATGGATCGGGAATTGATCTGTCACACATTGCAGGGAAAACCGATCAAACCGAAGACGCTGGGACAGAAGCGTTATGTAGATGCCATTCGGGAAGGAATGATCACGTTTGGGCTGGGACCTGCGGGAACCGGAAAGACCTATCTTGCCATGGCTATGGCGATCACAGCGTTTCAGAGAAATGAAGTGAGCCGTATTATCCTTACCAGGCCTGCGATAGAGGCAGGAGAAAAACTGGGATTTCTTCCGGGAGATCTTCAGAGCAAGATCGATCCCTATCTGCGTCCTCTTTATGATGCATTGTATCAGATCATGGGAGCGGAAAGTTTTGCAAAAAATTCAGAAAAAGGTCTGATCGAGGTTGCACCTCTTGCTTATATGAGAGGAAGAACACTGGACAATGCGTTTATCATTCTGGATGAGGCACAGAATACGACGCCGGCACAGATGAAAATGTTTCTGACAAGGATCGGATTTGGTTCCAAAGTCGTGATCACCGGAGATGCCACCCAAAAGGACCTTCCGGCAGGAACGGTTTCCGGTCTGGATGTAGCAGTCAAGGTGGTAAAAAATCTGGAGGGGATCAGCATCTGCACACTGACGAGCAAGGATGTGGTGCGGCACCCGCTTGTACAGAAGATCGTAAAGGCATATGAAGAGTATGAAAAGAATAGCACCCGTACAAAGGGCGGTACAAAAAGGAGAAAATCATGAGTTTGTATTTAGAAGAAGAAGGAGAAATCACACTTCCGTTTGAAACGAAAGAAGTGGCAGATCTGGTGGTGGAAGCCGCATTGGAATATGAGGGATGTCCTTATGAAGCAGAGATCAATCTGCTGCTGACCACAGACGATGAGATCCACCGGATGAACGAGGAGTTTCGTCAGATCGACCGGGCAACGGATGTTTTGTCGTTTCCGATGCTGGAATATGAGACTCCGGGAGATTTCTCGTTTGTGGAAGAGGAGGCCGAAGCATTTAATCCGGAATCTGGAGACTGATGCTTGGTGACATTGTTATTTCCAAGGAGAAGGTACTTGCACAGGCAGAGGCCTATGGACACTCACCGAAACGGGAATTTGCATTTCTGATCGCACACAGTATGCTTCATTTGTTCGGATATGATCATATGGAAGAAGAGGAGCGTCTGGTCATGGAAGAAAGACAGCGTGAGATCATGGAAAAAGTCCAGATTTTAAGGGCGTGACGGAGGAGACGGATGGCAGATATACAGAAGAACAAAAGAAGAAAAAAACAGTCGAAAGAGAATGAATTTTTGATACAGGGAGCAATCCTTGCAGCGGCGGCAGTGATTGTAAAGATCATCGGGGCATTGTACCGGATTCCGCTGACCAATATTATCGGAGATGAGGGAAACGGATTTCTCGGATATGCATATGAGATTTATGCGATGGCACTGATGCTGTCCTCCTTCAGTCTTCCGATCGCGGTATCCAAGCTGGTCTCCACAAAGATGGCGATGCACCAGCCAAGAAACGCCTTTCGAATTTTTAAATGTGCAATGATGTTTGCGGTTTCCGTGGGGGCAGTTGTGGCACTGGCAATCTTTCTGGGGGCAGATATGATCTCCAGACATCTGATGGAATCGCCGCTTAGTGTCTATACACTCAAGGTGCTGGCTCCGGCGCTGTTTATCGTGGCAGTGCTCGGTGTAATGCGCGGATATTTTCAGGGAATGGGAACTATGGTTCCGACTGCGATCTCCCAGGTTTTGGAGCAGATCATCAATGCAACAGTCAATATCGTAGGAGCCAGCATCATGATCAAAGTGGGGATGGCAGCTGCGAAAAAGCAGGACAATCCTTTGCTTGAACCGGCCTATGGGGCAGCGGGAGGAACGGCGGGAACGGCTACGGGAGCACTGGTCGCACTGTTGTTTTTGATGTTTGTGTTTGTACTGTTTCAAAAAGTGATGATGCGGCAGATGAGAAGAGACCGCACGAAACATCAGGATGGATATGGGCAGATTTTGAAGGTTCTTCTTTTGACGATCGCCCCGATCCTGTTCAGTACGGCAATCTATAATATCAATCAGATTATTGACCTGACCTTGTTTGCAAAGATCATGGCAGCACAGGGAGTTACCTTGAAAGAATATATCATTCCACAGGGAATTTACACAGGAAAATACAATACGTTGATCAACATCCCGCTTGCGATGGCGAACGGACTTGCAGCATCTGTTATTCCGGCACTGACAGCGGCAGTTGCCTCCAGAAACCGGACGCAGATGCAGAATAAGATCAATCAGACGATCCGTCTTACCATGCTGATCGCGATTCCTTGTTTTGTGGGATTTGTGGTACTGGCATCGCCGATCATGCAGTTCCTTTACGGAGATTCCAGAACGGAGCCTGCACTGATGCTGGCATCCGGGGCGATCACAGTTGTGTTGTACAGTTCCTCAACAGTTACAAACTCGATTCTGCAGGGACTGGACCGGCTGACTGCACCGGCAAAGAATGCGCTGATTTCACTGGGGATCCATCTTGTGGCAGTCCTTTTGATGCTGGTTGTTTTCAAATGGGGGATTTATTCTCTCGTATTCAGTAATGTGATCTTCAGTTTTTGTATGTGTGTACTGAATATGAAGGATGTATATAAGGCAAGTGGATTCAGACAGGATTTCAAGACCTGTTATATCAAGCCGTTTCTGGCAGCTTTGATCATGGGAGTGGCGGCATTTGTGTCCAATAAGCTTCTTAGCGCCCTGATGCCGGGAAGATTTCTGGCAAATGGACTTTCTATCATCATTGCCATGCTGGTGTACGCAGTGGCGGTGATCCGGGTAGGAACGCTTTCCGAGTCAGATATGCTGGCACTTCCAATGGGCGGACGGATCTTAAGAGTCTGCAAACGTTTTAAGATTTTTCCACAGGAGAGAGACCTGGACGATGATGATGACATTGAATATCTGGATTGACAAAATCAAGTGAACTGAATAAAACCGGTACAAAGAGCCAATACTGTATGAAAAAAGGAGTCGGACTTTTATGAAGAAGAAATACTGTATTGGCTTTTTTGTGGTCTTGTTTGTGTTTGTCAGTCTGCTCGGAATCGGATATCAGGTGAGTTACCAGTATGTGATGGACAGGCAGATGGCGCGGCAGCAGGATAAACAGCAAAGAAGTGTTGCCGTGAAAGGGGAAGCAGAAAAAAATGAAGGATATTATCTGGCAGAGCTGCATGGCTATGTGGTCGTCTATCTGTCTGATCAATCTACAATTTATGAATTTACAGACATTCCGTTTGAAGAACTGCCGAAAGAAGTGCAGACAAATGTAAAGCAAAAAAAATATGTTGAAACAGAGGAGGAACTTTACGCATTTCTGGAAAATTATTCCAGCTAAAAAACAGCGGGGTAGACGAAAATCGAGAAATAGTGTAAGATGGAGAAAGAATTTTTGGGAAAGGATAAGATTATGGACGAACAAAAGGTAAAAAGAATCAATGAACTGTATAGAAAATCAAAAGCAGAAGGACTGACTGATGCGGAAAAGAAAGAACAAAAGATTCTCAGGCAGGAATATATTGATGCATTCAAACGCAATTTGAGAAGTCAGCTCAATAATATTGATGTGGAAGAAAAAGACGGTACAATCGTCAATCTGGGAGAGAAATTTGGAAACAAAGCGGGACATTAGAAAACAGATGTTATGCGCCAGAGACCGGCTGACAGACAGAGAGTGGGAGACATACAGTGACAGGATCACAGAGCAGGTTGTCTCCCATCCTTTATTTGTGCAGGCGAAAGAAATCTGGTGTTATGTATCTATAGGAAAAGAAGTGTGTACAGAACAAATTCTGGTAAGTGCGTGGAGAGCGGGAAAAAGAACCGCAGTGCCTAAAGTGACCGGAAAACGGGAGATGAAGTTTTACTACATAGAATCGTTGAATGATCTGGAAACAGGAGCGTTTGGAATTTTGGAGCCGAAAGAAGAGAAAAAAGGGGCAGACTGCTGCCTGGAAAAATCGGATCTCTTGATGCTTGTTCCCGGCGTTTCGTTCGATCCGGCGGGAAGAAGGATCGGATATGGAGGAGGATTTTACGACACGTATCTTCAGAAAATGGAAGGATGCCATACGTTTGGACTTGCGTTTGAGGTGCAGATGGCAGATCAGATTCCTGCTGAGGCACATGACATTCGGATGGAATATGTGATGACAGAAAAGAGGTGCTGGAAATGCTGACAGGATTACCGAAAGATCCGATACTTCTTCTAAGCGTGGTAAATACAAAACTGAGAGATTATTATCCAAGCCTGGATGCTCTCTGTGATGATATGGACGTTTCAAGAGAAGTGCTGGAGGAAAAACTCGGCATGATCGACTACAGATACGATGCAGAAAAAAATCAGTTTGAATAGTGGATGAAAGGTAAGGCAGGGAAATATCCCTGTCTTTTGAAATTTTATAAACTTAGAAGGTTTTACTGGATAAATGCAGGAAATTAATGCTATAATATTTCGGACTGCATGCAATGTGCAGACGGCTTCAGTGTTTTGGCTTAATAAGGAACAATGTGCAATTCATTGGCAGCTTATCCCTGAGGTAAGGCGGACAAAATTTCAGATACCATTGCAGAGAATTCTGTGAGAAGGTGAAATAGCGGGAGATGCCAAGCCCTAAGACTTGCTGAAGTCATCTTACGATTTCTTGATAAGAAGAAAGAGAAAGGGGACGAGGTAGATGAAGACCTGATCATGACCTTTTATCAATAGAGCAACTGGGATAAAATTGATAAAGAAAGGTCAAAGTTTATGAAAAAGAAAATAGTAAGCTGCATCCTGTGTGCAGCAGCGACGATATCTCTTGTTTCCGGATGTGGAAGCAATAAGGAGACAGAAACTGATAAAAAAGAAGCTCATGCAGAAAAATCGGTACAATCAGAAGATCGTAATTATGAACCGGTTACAATTCAGCTGAATCTGGAGCGATCCGGGCTGGGAAAAAATGTAGAGTATACCTTTAAGCAAAAACCGGATCATGTGGTTGCTTCCGGAGATCAGATGGCAGATTTGTTTTTTGATCTGGGCTTAGAGGAGCAGATGGCCGGATACACGAAAGGGAGTTGCTGGAGTCTTGTCTCGGAATATCCTGCAAGAGATTCTGTACCACAGATCGCAGAACCCGGAGTGAACCTGTCATCTGTTTCAAAGGAAGAACTGCTTGCTACAGGCTGTGATTTTCTGATCGGCTGGGATTCCGTATTTTCAGATAAAAATTTCAGTACAGAATTCTGTGACGAAAATGGAATTGCCATGTATTTCCCATATGTATGCTCAGACAGTGCCACATTTGAAGATTTGTACAAAGACTATGAGACACTGGGCAAGATTTTTCAAGTGGAAGAAACTGCAGAGCAGAAAATACAAAAAATGAAGGATACACTTCAGGATGTGAAAGAGGCGCTTGGAGAAGATGCATACAAGAACCCGAAAAAAGTGTTTGTCTATGATTCGGGAGAAGATGCCCCTTTTACAGCATGCCAGGGGATGCCGGGAGATATTTTGAAATCGGCAGGCGCCATCTCTATTTTTAATGACATTGAAGCCGGGTGGGCAACCCCTTCCTGGGAAGAAGTGGTAGAACGTGATCCGGATGCAATCCTCCTTTTAGACTATGATGGAGATGTAGAAGAAAAGGCAGAATTTCTTCGCACCAATGCTGCAACAAAAGATTTAAGGGCAATCAAAGAAGGAAAAATCTATTCTGCATGCTGTGCAGACATGCAGGGCTCTGCCGGATCAGCAGCTGCAGTTGAAGAAATTGCAAAGCAGTTATATCCAGATTGTTTTCAATAGGAAAGGGAGTTCTTCTATTACATGAAAGAATTAAATAAAAGACAGAAAAGAGTAAGGCACCTGTCCCTGTTTTGCGCTGTATTTGTGTGCAGTGTTTTAGCGGTAGGTTGTTCCGTTTCCTTTGGAGCTGTCAAGATTCACCCTTTTGAAGTATTTCGTATTATTATGAACCATCTGTCAGGGCGGGAGATATTTTTCCCGACATGGGAAACCAATATGGAAACAATTATCTGGAATATCCGACTTCCAAGAGTTGTGCTTGCGTGGTTTGTAGGTGCCGGACTTTCTGTGTGTGGAGTACTGATGCAGGCGTTGACAAAAAATGCTCTGGCAGATCCTTATGTACTTGGTATTTCTTCCGGAGCTTCAGCAGGAGCGGTATGTGCCATCATCACAGGCTGTTTTCATTTTGCAGGCGGATACGGAACCATGTTTGGAGCAATTTGCGGAGCGGCCCTGGCAATTGTATTATCCATGGCGATTGCAACATATAAGGGAACCGTTACTTCGACACAGCTGATCCTGGCGGGGATTGCGACTTCTGCGTTGTTTAGCGGGATCACCAATCTGATCATTTACGGGTATCATACCGGATCGGATAAGACAAAGACAGCACAATACTGGATGGTAGGTTCTTTGAGTGGCGCAAGCTGGGAGAAAGTCAAATATGTTGCAGCTGCTTTTCTGATTACAGTCTGCATCATTCTTCTTTTTACAAGAGAACTGGATATGCTGCTTTTGGGAGATGGCACTGCTGAGAATCTGGGAGTCAATGTAACAAGAATCAAAATGGTTGTGATCATCATGGCTGCCGTATTGACCGGAATTGTGGTCTCTGTCAGTGGAGTGATCGGCTTTATCGGGCTTGTTGTTCCACATATTGCGAGAAGAATGGTAGGATCACGGCATACGATAGTATTACCGTTTGTAATTGTTTTGGGCGGATTGTTTACTGTACTGGCAGATTTTCTCTCGCGGGTGATCGTTGCACCGGAGGAGCTCCCAATCGGAATTATTGCGGCTTTGTCCGGCGCACCGTTTTTCCTGTATCTGATCCGCAGGGGAAGGAGGAAGAGCACATGAACCATAGCTTTTTGACAGTTCGCGGATTGGACTACAGTATTGATGGAACCGAGATTCTGCAGGATGTTTCTCTGGAAGTACCGGAAGGCACTTTTGTCGGGCTGATTGGTCCCAATGGCTGCGGAAAATCAACGTTGCTGAAAAACATATACAAAACGTACAGACCACAGAAAGATACCGTTTATATCGACGGGAAGGATGTTGTTTCGCTGTCAGCGAAAGAGATGGCAAGACAAGCAGCAGTTGTCGCACAGGAAAATCAGACCGAATTTGATCTGGAAGTGCTTGATATGGTTATGTATGGACGCTATGCACATCGTAGGTTTTTAGAAAAGGAAACAGAAGAGGATCTTGCAATCTGCAGGCGTTTTTTAGAAGAAGTGGGACTGAAAGGATACGAAAACCGCTCTTTTTTCAGCTTGTCCGGAGGAGAAAAACAAAGGGTGCTCATGGCAAGAACGCTTGCTCAGGAGAGCAGACTGATTCTCCTGGATGAGCCGACGAATCATCTGGATATCCGGTTTCAATATCTGTTGATGGAGATCTTAAAGAAACAGGATGCGACGATTTTTTCTTCCGTTCATGATCTGAATATTGCAGCCATGTACTGCGACAGAATTTTACTTATGGATCGGGGGAGGATCATCAAAGCGGGAACACCCGAAGAGATTCTTACCGAGGAAAATATTTTACAAATTTTTGGAATCCATGCGCAGATCACGAAAAATCCGATTACGCAAAAGATACAAGTGTATTATATTCCGAAAGGATAACAGAGGATTGTTTTATCTTGAAAAACCAAATGGATTCGATTATAATGAAAGCTCATATGGAATGCTAAGATATACGAAGAGATAGAGAGGAAGACAATTCATGTTGGAGAAGAAACAAACGAAGAAGATAGAAGAGATTTTAACTGAAATCGATCTGGAACAGCCGGCTCCGGCAGAGGAACCTATGCGCCAGTATTATTTTATGGAAAAAGCACGCCGTCTTGTCAAGACCCAGGCGGAAACCCTGGGACGTCCGCTGACCTTTCATGTAACAACATTTGGCTGCCAGATGAACGCAAGGGATTCGGAGAAGCTGACCGGAATTCTGGAGCAGATTGGATATGTGGAAGAGGAAGAAGAGAATCAGGCAGATTTCGTAATCTACAATACCTGTACGGTGCGTGAAAATGCCAATCAGAAGGTATATGGACATTTGGGACAGCTCAACCGTGTGAAAAAGAAAAATCCGCATATGCTGATCGGACTCTGCGGATGTATGATGCAGGAGCCGGAAGTAGTCGAGAAGTTAAAGAAAAGCTATCGGTTTGTGGATCTGATCTTCGGAACGCACAATATTTTTAAATTCGCAGAGCTGGTTGCCACAAGACTGGAATCTGATCGGATGGTGATCGATATTTGGAAGGACACAGACAAGATCGTAGAAGATCTTCCGAGTGAGCGGAAGTTCTCATTCAAATCAGGGGTCAATATCATGTTTGGATGCAACAATTTCTGCAGCTACTGTATCGTGCCGTATGTGCGCGGACGGGAGCGCAGCCGGAATCCGAAAGATATTATCCGGGAGATCGAGAGCCTGGTTGCAGACGGAGTGGTGGAAGTGATGCTTCTGGGACAGAATGTCAATTCTTATGGAAAGACGCTGGAAGAACCGATGACATTTGCACAGCTTTTACAGGAAATCGAGAAAATCGAAGGACTGGAGCGTATCCGTTTTATGACCTCCCATCCGAAGGATCTCTCCGATGAATTGATCGAGGTGATGGCGCAGTCCCAAAAAATCTGCAAGCATCTGCATCTTCCGGTGCAGTCCGGAAGCACGCGGATCCTGGAAAAGATGAACCGGCGCTATACAAAGGAACACTATCTTGGACTGGTGGAGAAGATCAAAGCAGCAGTTCCGGATATTTCCCTGACAACGGATATCATTGTCGGATTTCCGGGAGAGACAGAAGAAGATTTTCAGGAGACGCTGGATGTGGTGCGAAAGGTTCGCTATGACAGCGCATTTACCTTTATTTATTCAAAACGGACCGGAACTCCGGCAGCAGTGCTGGAGGAACAGGTTCCGGAAGAGATTGTCAAAGACCGCTTTGACCGTCTGTTAAAAGAAGTACAGAGTATTTCCGCCGAAGTGTGCAGTGTGCATACCAAAACGGTACAGCGTGTGCTTGTAGAGTCAGTCAATGATCATGATGATTCACTTGTGACAGGAAGAATGAGCAATAATCTCCTGGTTCATTTCCCGGGAGAGAAAGATCTGGTTGGAAAACTGGTGGATGTCCGTCTTGATACTTGCAAAGGATTTTATTATCTCGGTGAAATGGTAGCATCCATCCGGGTATAATCTGGCAAAAAACGCCCAAACTATCTGTATGAGTCGAAAAGACCTGCAGACAGGGAGGGCGCTTTTTGTGAAAAAATGGAGCGAAAATTTATTTTTATGGGCTTTGGGAGGCAGTCTTTATTATGGATTTGAAGTTTTCTTCCGGGGATTTTCTCACTGGAGTATGTTCGTGCTTGGAGGAATCTGTCTTTTATTTTGTGCCAAACAGGGACTTTGGACCGGATGGAGGGAGCCGTTATGGAAACAGGTGCTCTGGTGTACAATCTTTGTGACAGCAGCGGAATTTATCACGGGAATGATCGTGAATCAGTGGCTTGGATGGAATGTATGGGATTATACAGGAAGAAAATGGCAGCTGTTCGGTCAGATCTGTCTGCCGTTTACCATTATTTTTTCCGCACTGTGCGTGATCGGCATTCTGCTCTCCGGGTATCTTCTTTATTGGTTATACGGGGAAGAAAAACCACATTTTCACGTGCTTTAGGAAGTTGGAAGGCGGACAAAATTGGATCTGGTACATTGAACTGAATTTCCAAAGATGCTATAATGGCAAAGAAAAAAATACACAAAGGAGAAAAACGTGTGGCAGAATTAACACCAATGATGCAGCAGTATATCGAGACAAAAAAACAGTATCAGGACTGCATCTTATTTTATAGATTAGGCGTATTTTTATGAAATTGTTTTTGAGGATGCCCTGACTGCATCCAGGGAACTGGAGATTACACTGACCGGAAAAAACTGCGGGCAGGAAGAAAAAGCTCCCATGTGCGGAGTTCCATATCATGCAGTGGAAGGATATCTGAACAAGCTGGTGTCTAAAGGGTATAAAGTGGCGATCTGCGAACAGGTGAAGATCCAAAACAGGCGAAAGGAATCGTAAAGCGTGAGGTTGTACGGATCGTGACACCGGGGACAAATCTGGACACCCAGGCACTGGATGAGACAAAGAACAATTATATCATGTGTATTGTCTACATTGCAGACCGGTATGGGCTTTCCATCGCGGATGTAACGACCGGAGATTATTTTGTAACAGAGCTGGAGGAAAGTGCAAAGCTTTTGGATGAGATCTATCGTTTTATGCCGTCTGAGATCATCTGTAACGAGTCTTATTATATGAGCGGCATGGATCTGGATGATTTAAAAGACCGCCTGGGAATTACAATCTACTCTCTGGATTCGTGGTATTTTGATGATGCGTCTGCAGACAGAAACTGCTGGAGCATTTCAAAGTAGCATCTTTTGCCGGGCTTGGGCTCGAAGATTATGACTGTGGGATCATCAGTGCCGGGGCGCTTCTGCAGTATTTATACGAAACTCAGAAAAATTCCCTGGCTCAGCTGACACATATTACGGCATATACGACAGGAAAATATATGATGCTGGACAGTTCCACAAGAAGAAACCTGGAACTGTGTGAAACACTGCGCGAAAAGCAGAAGAGAGGCTCTCTTCTCTGGGTGCTTGATAAGACAAAAACAGCAATGGGTGCGCGTATGCTGCGAAAGTACGTGGAGCAGCCGCTGATTGAGAAAAAAGAAATCCTTCGGCGGCTGGATGCTGTGGAGGAATTGAAAGAGCAGGCGATCTGCAGAGAAGAGATCCGGGAATATCTCTCACCGGTTTACGATCTGGAGCGTCTGGTGACGAAGATTACATATGGTTCTGCGAACCCGAGGGATCTGACTGCATTTGGAAGCTCTCTGACGATGCTTCCGCCGATCTGCTGTATTATGGAGGATCTGCGTGCCCCTCTTTTGGAGGAGATAAAAGAAGAACTGGATCCGCTGGAGGATATTTCTGCGCTGATCAAAGAAGCGATTGCAGAAGAGCCGCCTCTTGCGATGAAAGAAGGCGGGATTATCCGGGATGGCTATAGCGAAGAGGTGGATACTCTGCGCCGCGCAAAATCAGAAGGAAAGGACTGGCTTGCAAAGCTGGAATCAGAAGAACGGGAAAAGACCGGGATCAAAAATCTGAAGATCAAGTACAACAAAGTGTTTGGATATTATCTGGAAGTGACGAATTCATTTAAGGATATGGTTCCGGATTATTATACGAGGAAACAGACACTTGCCAACGCAGAGCGTTACATTATCCCGGAATTAAAAGAACTGGAAGATACCATTCTTGGTGCAGAAGACAAACTGTATGCGCTGGAATATGAGATTTATTGTGATGTCCGCAATCAGATCGCTGCCCAGGTGGAGCGCATCCAGACGACTGCGAAAGCGATCGCAAAAGTGGATGTGTTTGCATCGCTTGCTCTGGTGGCAGAACGCAGCAATTATGTGCGTCCGAAGATCAATGAACAAGGTGTGATCGATATCAAGGACGGACGGCATCCTGTGGTGGAAAAGATGATCCCAAACGATATGTTTATCAGCAACGATACCTATCTGGATGATAAAAAACAGCGGATTTCCATTATCACGGGACCGAATATGGCTGGAAAGTCTACGTATATGAGACAGGCGGCGCTGATCGTTTTAATGGCACAGCTTGGATCTTTTGTTCCGGCATCCAGTGCTAATATCGGTCTGGTGGATCGCATTTTCACCCGTGTGGGGGCATCCGATGATCTGGCATCCGGACAGAGTACCTTTATGGTAGAGATGACAGAGGTTGCCAATATTCTCAGAAATGCCACATCTAAGAGCCTTCTGATCCTGGATGAGATCGGAAGAGGAACCAGTACCTTTGACGGATTGTCCATTGCCTGGGCAGTCGTGGAGTATATCAGCGACAACAAACTGCTTGGTGCGAAGACACTTTTTGCGACACACTACCATGAGCTGACAGAGTTGGAGGGCAAGATTCACAATGTCAACAATTACTGTATTGCGGTAAAGGAAAAGGGAGACGATATTGTGTTCCTTCGCAAGATCGTAAAAGGCGGAGCGGATAAGAGCTATGGAATCCAGGTGGCAAAGCTGGCGGGAGTTCCGGATGTTGTGATCACACGCGCAAAAGAGATCGTGGAAGAGCTGAGTGATGAGGATATTACGACCAGAGTCAGTGAGATCGCATCCAGAGAAAAAGAGCAGAAGAAAAAACAGAAGACGAAAAAATATGACGAGGTGGATATGGCGCAGATGTCATTGTTTGATACGGTAAAAGACGATGACGTTCTGGAAGAATTAAAGAGCATTGATGTGGGAAATCTGACGCCTGTCGATGCACTCAATACCATTTATCGTCTGCAGAATAAACTAAAGAACCGCTGGTAGAAAGTAAAGGAGAACACAGATGCCGCAGATTCAGGTTTTAGATCAGATTACAATAGATAAGATCGCCGCAGGTGAAGTGATTGAGCGGCCGGCGTCGATCGTCAAAGAACTCGTAGAAAATTCCATTGATGCAAAAGCTGCCTCCGTTACCGTGGAGATTCAGGATGGAGGGATTTCTTTGATCCGCGTCACGGACAATGGAAGCGGGATTGAACGGGAAGATATCCGCAATGCATTTTTGCGTCATTCCACGAGCAAGATCCGCAAAGTGGAAGATCTGGCACATATTGCATCACTCGGATTTCGGGGAGAAGCACTTTCCAGTATCTCTGCGGTGACCAGGACGGAGCTGATCACCAAGACGAAGGAGGATACATTTGGAACCCGCTATGTGATCGAAGGCGGAGTGGAACAGAGTCTGGAGGATGCCGGGGCACCGGACGGGACGACCTTCCTTGTGCGGCAGTTGTTTTATAATGTGCCTGCCAGACGGAAGTTTCTAAAAACACCGATGACAGAGGCCGGGCATGTACAGGATCTGCTCATGCGCCTTGCACTTTCTCACCCGGAGGTTGCATTTACTTTTATCAATAACGGACAGACAAAAATGCGGACATCTGGAAATGGAAAATTAAAGGATGTAATCTACAGCATTTACGGGAGAGAGGCCGCGGCAAATCTGATCGAACTGGATTATTCCATGGATGGTCTGGTGATGAAAGGATATCTTGGAAAACCGGTGATCACCAGAGGAAACCGGAATTTTGAAAATTATTTTGTAAACGGGCGGTATGTGAAAAATGCGATGCTCTCCAAAGCAATCGAAGATGCATACAAGGACTTTCTCATGCAGCACAAGTTCCGTTCGTAGTCATCCACTTTCAGGTGGATGGTGAGAAATCGATGTAAATGTGCATCCGACCAAAATGGAAATGCGGTTTCAGAGGCAGCAGGATGTCTATAATATTGTGTATGAGGGGTTCATAGAACCTTCTGGAGCCGGAACTCATTCCTCAGGTGGAGGCGCCGGCTCCAAAAGTAATTTCACAGCCAAAGAGCGAAAGTCCGTTTTTATTAAAGCCCAAAACAGCACCGCAGCCAATGGAGAAAAAGCCAGAAGAAAAAGAAGAGCCCCATGACGAAGCATATTTCATGAAGAAGATGAAGGAGAGAGTGCTTTCCTATCATCAGCGCAATTCTTCGGCAGAAGTCGCAAAAAAAGAGCAGATCTTCCGGCCGCAGGCTCAGGCGGAGAGAATCAAAGATGCACTTGCCCGTGCAAAGGAAGTGGAGAAGCAGCCGCAAAAGCAGGCAGAAGAACAGCCGGAATTGATCCGGGAAACACCTGTCTATGAAACGAAGCCTGTAACAGAAGAAAAAGCAGAGCAGTTAAATTTGTTTGAGGAGCATCTTCTGAAACGGGAGAAGAAAGCAGAGTACAAGCTGATCGGGCAGGTATTTGAGACATACTGGCTGGTGGAATTTGAGAACAGTCTGTATATCATTGATCAACATGCTGCTCATGAGCGGGTGTTATATGAACGCACGTTAAAAGAGATGAAGAACAGAGAATTTACCGCTCAGTATTTAAGTCCGCCGATCATCCTGAGCCTGTCTATGCAGGAGGCGCAGGTGCTGAATGAAAATATGGACCGGTTTACAAGGATCGGATTTGAGATCGAACCGTTTGGCGGAGAGGAATATGCAGTGCGCGCCATTCCGGACAATTTGTTTGGAATCGCCAAAAAAGAGCTGCTGTTGGAAATGCTGGACGATCTGACAGATGGGATCAGCACCTCCATGACACCGGAGCTTATTGATGAGAAAGTGGCATCTATGTCATGTAAAGCAGCGGTGAAAGGCAATAACCGGCTTTCCGCGCAGGAGGCGGACGCACTGATCGGGGAACTGTTATTGCTGGAGAATCCATATCACTGCCCGCATGGACGTCCGACGATCATCGCAATGACACAGCGGGAACTGGAAAAGAAATTTAAGAGGATTGTATAGATGAAGAAACCATTGATTATATTGACCGGTCCTACAGCGGTTGGAAAAACCGCTGCTTCAATCGGACTTGCCAAAGCGATTGGCGGAGAAATCATTTCCGCAGATTCCATGCAGGTCTACCGGCATATGGATATCGGATCTGCAAAGATTCGGTCAAAAGAGATGCAAGGGATCTCGCACCATCTGATCGATGTGCTGGAGCCGGAGGAAGAGTTCCATGTGGTGAAATTCCAGCAGATGGCAAAAGAAGCGCTGGATGGGATCTATCAGAGAGGACATATCCCTATTGTTGTAGGTGGAACCGGGTTTTATATCCAGGCTCTGTTGTATGACATTTCGTTTGAAGACAATGAGGAGGATCATCCTACCGGAAAGAGCTGGAAGAACTGGCACAGGAAGAAGGTGCAGAAAAGCTGCATCAGATGCTGCGGCAGGTGGATGAAAAGGCGGCGCTTGAAATTCATGCCAACAATGTAAAACGTGTGATCCGTGCCCTGGAATTCTATCATCAGACCGGTGAAAAGATTTCCGAACACAATGCCAAAGAACGGGAAAAAGAATCTGCCTATAATTCTGCCTATTTTGTGTTGAATGATGACCGGGCCAATCTTTATGAGCGAATCAACAAAAGAGTGGATGCTATGTTTGAGGAGGGACTTGTAGAAGAAGTTACGGCGCTTCAAGAACGTGGCTATACAAGAGGGATGGTGTCCATGCAGGGGCTGGGATACAAAGAGATTTTTGCTTATCTGGACGGGGAATGTACGCTGGAAGAGGCAAAAGAAATTATCAAAAGAGATACCAGACATTTTGCAAAACGTCAGATCACCTGGTTTAAACGGGAACGGGATGTGATCTGGATCAACAAGCAGGAATATGGATATCAGGAAGAAAAGATACTGGAGAGAATTCTGAAAGAATTAAAGGTTCGGGAGATCTTTCCACAGAAAGAAGAGGAAATAAAATGAGAGAGTGTATGACAGAGACGATGTATGAGAAGCTGGGGATTTCGAAGGAAGTTTACGAGTTTGGACAGACAATAGAGGCGGGATTAAAGGAACGGTTCTCACAGATGGATGAAGTGGCAGAGTACAATCAGTTAAAGGTGCTCCATGCCATGCAGGAAAATAAGGTCAGTGAGGGGTGTTTCAACTACGCCAGCGGGTATGGCTACAACGATATGGGAAGAGACACACTGGAGCAGGTATACGCCAGTACATTCCATACAGAAGCGGCATTGGTTCGTCCGCAGATTACCTGTGGAACGCACGCCCTTGCCCTTGCCCTTGCAGCAAACTTACGTCCGGGAGACGAACTGCTCTCGCCGGTGGGAAAACCATATGATACGCTGGAGGAAGTGATCGGGATTCGCCCGTCAAAAGGTTCTCTGGCAGAGTATGGGATCACATACCGTCAGGTGGAGCTTTTGGAAGACGGTTATTTTGATTATCCTGCAATCAGGGAGGCAATCAATGAGCGGACGAAACTGGTGACGATCCAGCGATCCAAGGGATATCAGACAAGACCAAGCTATTCCGTGGAGAAGATCGGAGAGCTGATCGCCTTTATCAAGGAGATCAAGCCGGATGTGATCTGTATGGTGGACAACTGTTATGGAGAATTTGTAGAAAAGATTGAACCAAGTGATGTGGGAGCGGACATGATCGTTGGTTCCCTGATCAAAAATCCTGGAGGCGGTCTGGCGCGATCGGGGGCTATATTGCGGGAAGAGAAGATCTGATCGAGAACTGCGGATACCGTCTGACTTCTCCGGGACTCGGAAAAGAGGTGGGAGCATCTCTCGGTGTCATGCAGTCGTTCTATCAGGGATTTTTCCTGGCGCCGACTGTAGTCAACAGTGCGGTAAAAGGTGCGGTGTTTGCGGCAAATATTTATGAAAGACTGGGATATGGAGTGATTCCGAACGGAACAGAGTCCAGACATGATATTATCCAGGCCGTGGAGCTTGGCAGTGCAGAGGGTGTGATCGCATTCTGTAAGGGAATTCAGGCGGCGGCGCTGTGGACAGCTATGTCAGTCCGGAACCGTGGGCAATGCGGGATATGACAGTGATGTGATCATGGCGGCAGGTGCGTTCGTGCAGGGTTCTTCTATTGAATTAAGTGCAGATGGACCGATTAAACCACCGTATGCAGTTTATTTCCAGGGCGGACTGACCTGGCCGCATGCAAAGCTTGGAATTTTAAAATCACTGCAGAATATGATCGATGCAGGAGTGATTGAACTGGAACGATTAAAATAAAACCAAAAGGAGAGACCATGAGAAAAGTTGTTGTGATCGGCGCAGGAGCAGCCGGGATGATGGCGGCTATTTCGGCAGCAGAGCACGGCGCACATACAGTTGTGCTGGAGCATAAAGACCGGGTGGGAAAGAAGATCCTTTCCACCGGGAACGGAAGATGCAATTTTACAAATCTTGTACAGACACCTCAGTGTTATCGCAGTGATGATCCTAAGTTTCCGTGGCGGGTCATCACACAGTTTGATGAGAAAAAGACAGTGGAGTTTTTCCAGAACATCGGTGTATATGCGAAAAACAGAAACGGATATCTCTATCCAAACTCGGATCAGGCCGGTGCGGTTTTAGATTCCCTTCGCATGGAGATGGAGCGGCTTTGTGTGGAAGTGCACACAGAGACAGAAGTTCTGGAAATCATTCCGAAAAAGAACCGGTTTGTCATCCGAACCGGAAATGGGAATGTGACCGCAGACCGGGTGATCCTGGCAGCAGGATCCAAGGCGGCTCCTGTTACAGGTTCTGATGGTTCCGGATATGCGATCGCAAAAAAATGGGACACCGGATCGTCCCGGTACTTCCGGCGTTGGTACAGCTTAAATGCAAGGGAAAATTCTTTCAGAGTATCGCCGGAGTGCGCATACAGGGATGTGTATCTTTATATGTGGATGGGGACTGTGTTTGTCGGGATACCGGAGAAATTCAGCTGACGCAGTATGGTATTTCCGGGATTCCGGTATTTCAGGTCAGTCGTTTTGCAGCAAAGGCGCTTTACAACAAACAGGAAGTAACAGCGGTCTTAAATTTTATGCCTCAGATGTCTGAGGAAGAGTTTACAGTATTTCTGGCAGAGCGTGCGAGACTTCGGCCGCAAAAGACGGCAGAAGAATTCTTAACCGGGCTGTTTCACAAAAAAATGATTGCTCTGTGGGTCAAATGTAGTCGCATTTCCAAAGAAAAGCCGGTGGGAACATATTCTGAGGAAGAACTAAGAACGCTTGTCCGTCTGATTCAGCAGTTTGAGGTGAATGTGGAAGGGACAAATTCGTTTGAACAGGCTCAGGTATGCTGCGGCGGAGTCTCTACAGAAGAAGTGAAGGAAGATACCCTGGAGTCAAGTTATGTACGGGCGTTTATTTTGCCGGAGAGATACTGGATGTGGATGGGATCTGCGGCGGATATAATCTGCAGTGGGCATGGTCCAGCGGATGGATTGCAGGAAGAGAGGCAGCAGATGTTACGAATTAATCAGTTAAAATTAAAAGTAGGACACAGCGAAGAACAGCTAAAGAAAAAACTGGTACGGGAATTGAAGATCCGTCCGGAAGAGCTGCAGAAATTTGAAATCCGCAGACAGTCCATAGATGCGCGGAAAAAGCCGGAACTGTACTATGTATACAGTATCGATGTACAGGTGAAAAAAGAAAAAGAGGTACTCAAAAAACATCCAAAGAATGTTCAGAAGACACAGGATGTGTACTATCAGATGCCAAAACTGGAAGGAGAAACACCGAAAAAGCGTCCGGTTGTTGTAGGAAGCGGCCCTGCAGGTCTGTTTTGTGCATGGATCCTTGCCTTGGCAGGATGTAGACCAATCCTTCTGGAGCGGGGTGCCTGTGTAGAGGAAAGACAGCGTGATGTAGAGGAATTCTGGAAAAGCGGGATTTTAAATCCAATGTCGAATGTACAGTTCGGAGAGGGAGGCGCCGGAACTTTTTCGGATGGAAAGCTCAACACATTGGTCAAAGATACATCCGGGCGAAATCGTTTTGTGTTGGAAACCTTTGTAAGATTCGGGGCACCGCCGGAGATTTTATACGAACAGAAGCCCCACATCGGAACGGATATTCTGATCCGGGTGGTAAAAAATATGCGGCTTGCGATCTGTGGAGCCGGAGGAGAAGTACGGTTTCACAGTCAGGTGACGGATATTGTTCTTGATGAGACATCACTTGTCGGAGTGCAGGTCAATCAGGAGGAAGAGCTGGAGACCGATACCGTGATCTTTGCAGTGGGACACAGCGCAAGAGATACATTTGAGATGCTCTATGAAAAGAATCTTCCAATGCAGGCAAAATCATTTGCGGTAGGTGTGCGCGCCGAGCATCCGCAGAAAATGATCAATGCCTCTCAATATGGAGCAGAGTCTGTGCCGGGACTTCCTGCAGCGCCTTATAAAGTGACAGCAAAACTGGAAAATGGAAGAGGCGTATACTCTTTCTGCATGTGTCCGGGAGGATATGTAGTCAATGCATCCTCCGAAGAAGGACGTCTGGCTGTCAACGGAATGAGTTATCATGCAAGAGCAGGAGAAAATGCGAACAGCGCCATTATCGTGACGGTGACTCCGGAAGATTACGGAAGTGAACATCCGCTTGCAGGAATGGAATTTCAGCGAAAGCTCGAAAAACGTGCCTTTCGAGCGGGAGGCGGAAAAATCCCGGTTCAGAGACTGGAAGATTTCTGCAAAAATCAGATCAGCACTTCGTTTGGAAACGTAGAGCCTCAGATGAAAGGCATATGCGTTTGGAGATGTGCGTGGAATTTTCCCGCAAGTGCTGGCAGAATCCATTGAGGAGGGAATGCGGCAGTTTGAACATAAGATCACAGGATTCTCAGATGGAGATACGCTTTTGTCAGGTGTAGAAAGCCGTACGTCTTCTCCAGTGAAAATTCCAAGAGATGAGAATATGGAGAGTGAGATCAAGGGGATTTTCCCATGCGGAGAAGGCGCAGGATTTGCAGGAGGAATCACCTCGGCTGCCATGGATGGAATGAAAGTGGCAGAGGCGGTGCTGAAAAAATATAACAAGATCGGGTCATAGAATCTTCATAAAAATTTAAGAGGTCAGACCTATACATGATTTTTAAATTGTGCTAAAATAAATCACTGTATTGTGTTATCATTCATATTTTTATGAAAAAAGCAAATATGAAAGAAATGGCATGTGAAGAGCGCCCTTATGAAAGATGTGAGCGGTTCGGAGCAAGTAATTTGACGGACAGCGAATTACTTGCTGTTTTGCTACGTACAGGTACCAGAGGAGAGAATGCGCTTCAGCTGGCGGATAAGATCTTACATCCTGTATTTTCGCAGAAGGGTGTGCTGAATCTTCACCAGTGGACGTACGAACAGCTGATGCAGATCAAAGGAATCGGGAAGGTAAAGGCTATCCAGATTTTGTGTCTGGCGGAGCTTAGCAGACGTCTTGCAAAAGCAACCGCACAGGAGGGACTGAATTTTTCAAACCCGGCGTCCATTGCCAGATATTATATGGAAGATTTAAGACATGCAAATCAGGAACAGATGAAACTGCTGCTTTTGAATACAAAATCCAGACTGATCGGGGAGACGGATATCTCGAAGGGAACCGTGAATTCAGCAGTGATTTCACCGAGGGAGCTGTTTGTGGAGGCACTGCAGAAGAATGCAGTGTCCATTGTGCTTTTGCATAACCATCCGAGTGGAGATCCGACACCGAGTAAAGAGGATGTGCTGATCACCAGACGGATTCAGGAGGCGGGGCGGCTGATCGGTGTGGAACTGTTAGATCATATCGTGATCGGGGATAATTGTTATGTCAGTCTCAGAGAAAAGGGACTGGTACGATAAGAACTGCAATAAGGGGACAAGACGCATGTTCAGAAATATATATGGCCTGGATCTGGGCACATATGAGATCAAGATATATGATAAGAGAAGAGACCGGATCCGCAGTGCCAAAAATGTGATTGCAATCCGGGATGAAAAAGATATTTTTGCGGTCGGAAATGCGGCCTATGCAATGTATGAGAAGGCACCTGAGAATATTCAGGTGGTATTTCCCATGCATCACGGCGTGATTGCCCGCTTTCATGAGATGCAGTATCTTCTGCGCGCATTGCTGAAGCGGGAAGGGAGATACCCAAACGGAGCAGAGTATGTGATCGCAGCGCCAACGGATGTGACAGAAGTGGAAAAGAAAGCGTTTTATGATCTGGTGCATCATTCAGCTGCACGGGCAAAAACAGTCCGGATTGTCGATCGTGCAATTGCGGATGCAGTGGGGATAGGACTGGATGTCTTTTCGGCAAAAGGCATATTTGTGGTCAATTTTGGCGGTGAGACAACTGAGCTTTCGGTTCTTTCGGGCGGAAAAACGGTGCTGAGCCGTCTGCTGCCTGTGGGAGGTGCGGCTTTAGATGAAGCAATCGTGGGCAGTGTGCGGCACAATAAGGAGTTTCTGATCGGACGGATTACAGCAGAACAGCTCAGATGGCAGTGCGGTATTTTAAAAAACACAAACCGAAGGAAGCTGACAGTGGCGGGAAGAGATCTGGCAATGGGAGTTCCAGGGGCCAGGCAGATCTCGGATGGTCTGGTTCGGGCTGCAATGAAAGATTCTCTTTCGGAGATTGTAAGAGCGATCCAGTCCATGATCGAGCGTACACCGCCGGATGTCCGGAGTGAGATTTTAAAATCAGGGATTTATCTGACAGGAGGTCTTGCACGTTCGCATGGTCTCCCGGCATATCTGCGACAGAGTACCGGCCTTCTTGTGACTGCACACAAGAATCCTGAATTATGTGCAGTGAAGGGACTGCGCACGATCATTTCCGATAAACATTACAGAAACCTGGCATACGAGATGTCAGATGAAGATTATAGGTGGTTGAGATAATATGAAGAAAAAAAATCAAAAATCCAGGTCAAATAAGTACTGGCTTCTGGGAACGAGTCTGGTTTGCGTTTTACTGATGATTTTTTCTGTGTTTGCAGAGAAGGTAGAAGGGCTTCCGGGGAGTGGCTGATATCACGGTGATTCCCATGCAGAAAGGCATCAGTCAGATCGGCACATGGATCGGAGATGTCAGTGAAAATTTTGAGACATTGAAACAGCTGAAAAAAGAAAATAAAAAACTTCAGAAGCAGGTGGATCAGCTGACCACGGAAAACAGTAATCTTCAGGAGGAAAAATACGAACTGGACCGTCTTCAGGATCTGTACAAGCTGGATCAGACTTATGCAGAATATCCGAAAGTGGGAGCCCGTGTGATCGGGAAGGACTCCGGAAACTGGTTTAGTACATTTACGATTGATAAGGGAAGTAATGACGGCATCAAAGTAGATCAGAATGTGCTGGCAGGAAGTGGACTCGTCGGGATCGTGACTCAGACAGGTCCGACCTGGGCAACGGTACGTGCGATTATTGATGATTCCAGCAACGTCAGCGGTATGGCACTTTCTACTTCTGACAAATGTATCGTAAGAGGAGACCTTTCTTTGATCGGAGAAGGGAAGATCCGGTTTGAACAGATGGAAAATAATGATCATGATGTAGAGGTAGGGGAGCAGATCGTCACTTCTCACATCAGTGATAAATATCTGCAGGGACTTTTGATCGGTTATGTCAGCGAGATCAATGTAGATGCAAACAATCTGACCCGTTCCGGCTATATCACTCCTGTGGTAGATTTTAAAAATCTGCAGGAGGTGCTTGTCATTACAACGACAAAGGCGGAAATGACAGGAACAGATCAGAGTGAGTAGAGAAAGGAGCCTGCCAAGATGAAAAAGAATCAAATTAAAACGATTTGTGATCACGGTTGTGATCATGCTGGCATGTTATCTTCTTCAATGTACCTTATTTCCATCTCTGGAACTGGCATCTGTGAAGCCGAATCTGCTGTTGATTGTGACAGCTGCCTATGGTTTTATGCGCGGGCCGAAAACAGGAATGTGGATCGGATTTTTTTCGGGACTTCTGATCGATATTCAGTTTGGAACGGTGCTGGGGCTGTATGCACTGATCTATCTGATGATCGGCTATGTGAATGGCCTGTTCAGTGAAACTTATTTTGACGAAGACATCAAGCTTCCGTTACTGCTGATCGCAGGAAGCGAGTTTGTATACGGGCTGTTGATCTACTTTTTGATGTTCATGCTCAGAGGTGAATTTGATTTTGTTTATTATCTGATGCATGTAATCATTCCGGAACTGATCTATACAGTTGGGGTTACGCTCATTTTGTATCAGCTGATCCTGTGGATCAACCAGAAACTGGAAGCAGAAGAAAAAAGGAGTGCAAGTAAATTTGTTTGAGAAAATCAAAGAAGTGTTTCATCGTATCGTAAATTCCCGGCTGACTGTTCTGATCCTTGCATTCTGCGTAATGTTGGCGATCCTGGTGAACAGACTGTTTTATCTTCAGATCGTAAAGGGAGACTACTATCTGAACAACTACAAGCTGCAGATCAAAAAGACAAGAGAACTGTCAGGAACAAGAGGCAATATTTATGACAGGAACGGCAATCTTCTGGCATATAATGAGCTTGCCTATTCCGTCACATTTGAGGACAATATTACCAATGATTCCAAGAAAAATGATACGATCAACGGAATTCTGGAGAAAGTTATGCAGATTGTAGAAGCGCATGGCGATTCTGTGATCAGTGACTTTGGCGTTGTTCTGGATTCTGCGGGAAACTATCAGTTTCTGCAGACGGATGAGACATTAAAACTGCGGTTTATTGCAGATGTTTATGGAAAGAAAACAATTGATGAACTTTCAGACGCGCAGAAACAGCAGTCTGCGGAAGATGTGATCCATTATCTTTGTACAGATGATACGTACGGGTATGGGATCGATGATAAAAATCTGGACAAGAGTCATGTTTTAAAGCTTGTGACCATGCGTTATGCCATCGGACTCAACAGTTTCCAGAAGTATATTCCGACAGTGCTCGCATCCGATGTCAGCGATGAGACGGTGGCGGCGATCATGGAAAATCTGGATCAGATGGATGGGGTAGATATTGCAGAGGACTCCCTGCGCCGGTATACGGACAGCAAGTATTTTGCGTCGATCATCGGCTATACCGGAAAGATTTCCCAGGAGGAATATGATGCGCTGACAAAAGAGCAGAAGAAAAAGTATTCACTTTCTGATATTGTCGGAAAATCTGGACTGGAGCAGACCATGGATGAGGTGCTTCAGGGAACGAAAGGTGAGATCAGCTATTATACGGATAATGTCGGGAAAGTAACGGATACGGTAAGCAAAAAAGATCCCGGAGCAGGAAATGATGTATATCTGACAATTGATAAGGATCTTCAGGAGCAGACCTATAAACTGCTGGAGGAAAAGCTGGCAGGAATCGTAAGGTCAAAACTTCGTAATGTAATGAATTACGATCCGAGTACAACAAATGATTCAAGTGAGATTATCATTCCGGTAGATGATGCCTACAATGCATTTATTGCGAACGAGATTCTGGATGAGACGCATTTCGGTGCGGCAGATGCAAAAGCAGTGGAAAAAACAGTGTATGAAATTTTTACCAACCGTAAGGCAAGTGTGATCCAGGAGATTCTGGCAGAATTGAATAATGCGGGTGCAACAGCCTACAAGGACTTGTCAAAAGAAATGCAGGCCTATATGGATTATGTATGTGATACCGTGCTTGCTAAGAACACTGGGATTTTAAATATGGATCTGGTGGATACAAAAGATGAGACGTATCTTGCGTGGGCAAAAGAGGAAACGATCAATCTGAACCAGTATTTAAATTATGCCATTTCGAAGATTGGATCGATACATCCAAGCTGTCAGAGGAAGTGGCAGAGCAGAAATATTCTGATTCCGGAGAGATTTATCAGGGAATTTTGAAATTTTTAGAAGAATATTTGAATTCAGATGCAGATTTCGACAAACTTCTCTATAAATATCTTATAAAATCAGAGGGTATCAGTGGGGCACAGATCTGTGCATGGTATATGAGCAGGGGGTACTTCCGATGGATGAGGCTGCGTACAATGGTCTGAATAACGGAAGTGTCAATCCGTATACCTGGCTGTGTCAGAAAATTGAAAATCTGGAGATTACTCCGGGACAGCTGGCTCTGGAGCCTTGTACGGGATCCGCGGTAGTCAGTGATCCCAATACCGGTGAGGTGCTGGCATGTGTTTCTTATCCGGGCTATGACAATAACCGATTGTCCAATACCATGGACTCGAAATACTACAATCAGCTGGTTACCGGTCTGTCCAGACCATTCTATAACAATGCCACGCAGGAGCGTACTGCGCCGGGATCTACGTACAAGATGCTGACAGCAGCGGCAGGACTTACAGAAGGGATTGTGACAGCAGATACGACATTTTATTGTACCGGAGTTTTCGATAAAATCACACCGAACCCAAAATGCTGGATATATCCGGGTGCTCATGGCTATGAGAATGTTGTGACTGCACTTCGTGATTCCTGTAACGATTATTTTTATAACATCGGATACGAGCTTGGCATGAACGGGCAAGAATACGACAGCAATAAAGGCACAGACACACTTGCAAAATACGCAAAAGAATTTGGACTGGGTGAAAAATCCGGAGTAGAGATTCCGGAGAGCGAACCGCAGATATCGGATGAATATTCGGTACAGAGTGCGATCGGTCAGGGAACAAATAACTTTACAGTCAGTCAGCTGAACCGCTATGTGGCTGCAGTTGCAAACAGAGGAACTGTATATAAGCTGACATTGCTTGATAAGACCACAGATGTGAACGGTAAAGTGATCAAAGAATATGAGCCGGAAGTGACAAACACGATCGATGATATCAGTGACAATACATGGAATCTGCTTCATCAGGGAATGATCGCCATGGTTCAGGATATGTCCCAGTTCAACGGAATGGAGATTTCCATGGCAGGTAAGACAGGTACTGCACAGCAGAGTGAGATCCATCCGGACCATGTACTTTTTGTCGGATTTGCACCGGCAGAAAACCCTGAGATCGCAGTTGCCGTGCGAATTGCAAATGGATATAGTTCCGCTTATACAGCAGAAATCGGAAGAGATATTGTCAAGAGTTATTACAAGATATCAGATTCCGATAAACTTGTTACCGGAAAGGCAGCACAGCTTGGCGCTGTTACAGCCGGTGACTAAAAAAGGATGTGAGGTGTATGGACAAGCTGGTAATGCTCAAAAGCAGCCGGTACGGTCTGGAGATCCATCTGAATCCACAGGCGGAATTTTCCAAACTGCTTCGGGAGATGGAACGGAAGCTGAAGGCTTCGATCAAATTTTTTGAAGGAGCAAAGATGGCGGTCGAATTTAAAGACCGCCTGCTTTCACAGGCAGAAGAGGATCAGTTATTAGAGTTGATCTCGAAAACAGCCGGGATTGATGTGGTCTGTATCATAGACCGGAATCAGACAAAAGAAATGGCATACAAAAGCGTGATAGAACACACAATGACGAATGTTCGGCAAAAGGACGGGCAGTTCTATCGGGGAACTCTCAGAAAAAGGCAGATTCTGGAATCAGATACCAGTGTTCTTATACTCGGAGATGTGGAGTATGGGGCAAAAGTGATCGCAAAGGGCAGCGTTGTGATTCTTGGCAGACTGGAAGGATCTGTTCATGCAGGAGCCTGCGGGGATGACAAAGCCTATGTGGCCGCGTTATCCATGAAACCTGCATATATGCGTATCGGAGATGTCAAAGCAGGCAGATCGCTGCTTGCCATCTGCAGACAGTCTTTTAAGCACCCGCAGATAGCAGTCATGGGTGAAAACAGACTTGTTCTGGATTCGCTGTAGACAAATATGAACTTAAGTGTGAAAGGGAGAATAGACATGGGAGAAGTGATTGTCATTACATCGGGAAAAGGCGGTGTTGGAAAAACGACGACAACAGCAAATATAGGGATTGGGTTATCGCAGCTGCAGAAAAAAGTAGTGGTGATCGATACCGATCTCGGGCTTCGCAATCTGGATGTGGTTATGGGCCTGGAAAACCGGATCGTATATAATCTTGTGGATGTGATCGAAGGCGGATGCCGTCTGAAACAGGCACTGATTAAGGATAAGCGTTTTCCGGAACTGTATCTGCTGCCGTCGGCACAGACAAAGGATAAGACCGCAGTTTCTCCGGAACAGATGAAAAAACTGATCGAAGAGCTGAAAACGGAGTTTGATTATATTTTGCTGGATTGCCCGGCAGGAATCGAGCAGGGGTTCCAAAATGCGATTGCCGGAGCTGACAGAGGGATTGTAGTGACAACACCGGAAGTGTCTGCGATCCGGGATGCAGACCGCATCATCGGTCTGCTGGAAGCGCACGGGATTAAAAACAATGATCTGATCATCAATCGTCTGCGGATCGACATGGTGAAGCGGGGAGACATGATGTCCGTGGAGGATGTGACAGAGATTCTGGCGATTCATCTGCTTGGTGTGATCCCGGATGATGAGCAGGTTGTGATCGCGACAAACCAGGGTGAGCCGATCGTGGGAGAGGACTGCATGTCAGGAAAAGCATATGCAAATATCTGCCGCAGGCTTCTCGGGGAGGAAATTCCGATTACTGACTTTGGAAGATCAGAAGGACTGTTCTCGAAATTCAGAGATCTGTTCAAAAAGAATTAGGAGGGGCAGATATGAGTGTACCATCTGTTCACATTGCGAAAGACAGACTCCGGAATCTGCTCATTGCGGATCGGCTTATGTGTACACCCGATATGTCTGAGAGAATGACTTCAGACATTTACTATACGATTTCAAAATACATAGAACTAAAACCGGAAGCGGTTCAGATAGAGATAACACATTCAGATATACATATTAAAATAACAGGAGAAAATAATTGAAACTTCAATTTTTAAATCTTAAACAGCGATACAATTTGAAAGATTATAAATTCACTCTGATCTTGCTGGTACTGGCAGTTTCTGTGATCGGCGTATTTATGGTGGGGAGTGCAAATGCAGAGTATCAGCAGACAGATCATGGGCGTGGGATTAGGTCTGCTTGCCATGGTTGTGATCTCACTGATCGATTACAAGTGGATCCTGAATTTCTACTGGCTGATGTATGTGGTAAATATTGCCTTACTTCTGGCTGTTATTTTTCTTGGGACAGAGGCAAATGGTGCGACAAGATGGCTGGATCTTGGATTTGTGCAGTTTCAGCCTTCAGATCTGACAAAATTGATCACGATCTTGTTTTTTGCCAGATTTTTGGCTGACAGGGAAGAACAGATCAATAAGAAAAAGACGATTCTGGAAGCAATCGGTCTGATCATACCATCTTTGCTCCTTGTATATAAGCAGCCGAGTCTTTCGGCAACGATCTGTATTGCAGCATTGTTCTGTGTGATCATGTTTATGGCCGGTCTGAGCTATAAATTCATTGGCACAGTGCTGGCGATCACAATTCCTACGATCGCTTTGGTGATCGGAATTGTGGTGCAGCCGAATCAACCGTTTTTAAAGGATTACCAGCAGAAGCGTATTCTGGCATGGCTGGAACCGGAGGCATATGCCACGGAGGAAGCATATCAGCAGCTGAATTCCGTGATGGCGATCGGATCCGGGCAGTTGAACGGGAAAGGATACAACAGCGATGCTACAACATCAGTAAAAAACGGAAATTTTATTTTGGAACCGCAGACAGACTTTATTTTTGCAATTATTGGTGAAGAATTAGGATTTGTGGGTTGTTGTGTGGTCATAATTTTGTTATTATTGATTGTGATAGAATGTATTGTGATAGGTTTAAGGGCAAAAGACACCGGAGGGCGCATCATCTGCGGGGGTGTTGGCGCACTGGTAGGGATTCAGACATTTATCAATATCAGTGTGGCGACAGGAATTTTTCCGAATACAGGAATATCCCTTCCGTTTGTAAGTTATGGACTGACATCCCTTGTCTGCTTTTTTGCAGGAATCGGTTGGTTCTGAATGTCGGCCTGCAGCCTAAAAAAATATCAATAGAGGAGACGAAAGTGTATGAACATAGGATTAGTGGCACATGATGCAAAAAAGAAACTGATGCAGAACTTCTGCATTGCATACAGAGGAATATTGTGTAAGCATAACCTGTATGCGACAGAGACAACTGGAAGACTGGTAGAAAGTGTTACCAATCTGAGCATTCATAAGTTTCTGCCGGGACATCTTGGCGGAAATCAGCAGCTGGGAGCACAGATCGAGCATAATGAGATCGATCTTCTGATCTTTTTCAGGGATCCGCTTGCACCAAAGAAGCATGAACCGAATGTAAATGATATTGTAAAACTGTGTGATATGTATAACATTCCGATGGCTACGAACATTGCTACAGCAGAGGCATTGGTTCTGGCCCTGGACAGAGGAGATTTGGACTGGCGTGAAATCTACAAGTAAAAAGCGAAGCAGGAGTAAAAAAGTACAAAAAAGAACCGGAATTGGAAAAGGCGCAATTGCAGGAATTGTTGTGGCAGTTTTGCTGTTTCTGGCATTGATCGGTACGCTGATGCTGATCCTGCATGACAACGCGAAGGATTTTGTTTCGGAATATGAGAAGACACATTATCGCAAGAGTCTTTACAAAGCGGAAACGTTTGCTTCCCAGCTGTGTGTAACGGATGCAGATGTGGCAATGGAAGGATACACACAGGATGCATCCCTTCATGCCGTGGGTCTGTTTGATGTGCAGGGGAAGAATGTGCTCTATGCAGATCAGATTTTTGAACCGTTATATCCGGCCAGTACAACAAAGATCATGACAGCGTATGTGGCATTAAAATATGGGAATCTGGATGATATAGTCACGGCCAGTGAGCGTGCGACTGATTTTGCCGAAGATGAGCAGGTATGCGGACTTCAGGCAGGAGATCAGCTTTCTTTGAGAGATTTGCTGAATGGATTGCTTCTTTATTCGGGGAATGACTGTGCCGTTGCAATCGCAGAGCATGTATCCGGAAGTGTGGAGGCATTCGTGGATAAGATGAATGAAGAGGCACGAAACCTTGGGGCGACCGGGACACATTTTGTAAATCCTCACGGACTGCAGAACGAAGATCATTACACAACGGCATATGATTTATATCTGATGTTCAATGCCTGTCTGCAGAATCCGCAGTTTGTAGAGATGATTTCGCAGACATCCTATACTGCGAATCTTACATCGGCATCCGGAGTACCGTATACGATGACCTGGGAGCTACCAATTATTATGCATCCGGAGACGCTGCAGCGCCGGAAGGAGTCAAGGTGATTGGCGGGAAGACCGGGACAACGGATGAAGCAGGTTCTTGTCTGGTGCTGTATGAGCAGGATCAGCAGGGGCGTCCATATATTTCGATTGTGATGGGAGCGTCTCAGAAATCGATTCTCTATGACAATATGACAAGATTAATGAGTTCGGGAATTAATGGAAAATAAAGACTTGAAACGGCAGTTCGCATGGAACTGCCGTTTTTATATAAAGTCGTAAGAGGGTGAAACTTACACATCACTTGCTGAATTCCCGATTCTGCCAAAAAAGCTGATCAGATAGAGTCCGCACAAGCCGACAAGAGTGTAAATGATTCTGGAAAGCCAGCTTAAATTTCCAAAAAGGAACGCCACCAGATCAAATTGGAAGATTCCGACAAGCAGCCAGTTCACTGCTCCGATGATGACAATTACAAGAGCTGTATTATCGAGCCATTTCATACTGTTCCCTCCTTTTCTATGGGATAATTTTATTATTTCCGCAAAAACTGGAAATATACATACAGAAATGTTATAATTAACAAGTTATTTAAGAGGGGATTAAGACTGATTTCAAGGAGGTATCAAGTTTGCCAGAAAAACAAAAAAAAGAATTCAATCAGTATTAATAAATATAAAACAAAGAGAGAATTGAATATCGGAACGCTGATTTTCGCACTGATTTTTATTTATCTGGTCGTTGCGGTGGTGGCGTATGCCACAGAGAAACGGATCACGGTGTATGAAGTACGGGAAGGCAGTATTTTGAAGGATCATTCATATACGGGGTTGATTCTCAGAGAGGAAACCCTGGTAAATGCGGAAAGTGACGGGTATGTCAATTACTATCAGAGTGGACAGAGTAAAATCAGGACAGGCATGAACATTTGCGCGATTTCGCCGCAGAAGCTGGATGTTTCAGAGTCTCAGGAGCAAGGTGAGACGGCATTGAGCGCAGAGGAGCAGGAAACGATCGTTCTGAAAGCACAGGATTTTAATGAAAATTTTACATCACAGAAATTCTCTTCTGTCTACAGTCTGAAAAGAGATGTTGCAGAAACTCTTCAGAATGCATCCGACCAGACGAAAACAGCACAGCTTGACGCAGTGATCGCTGCGAGTGGGCAGGATGTAAAAACATATCCGGCTGCAAGGGACGGTGTGATGGTTCTGACATATGACGGCGAAGAAGGTCTGACAAAAGACAATTTTACGGATGCAGATTTTGATAAAAGCAATTACAAGAGTACAAATCTGGAAGACAACATGGAAATAGCAAGCGGAGAACCGATTTATAAGCTTGTCACCAGTGAAGACTGGTCGGTTGTGATTCCATTGGAGGATCAAACAGCAAAAGAGCTGTCTGAGACAGATTCTGTGAAAGTGCGGCTTGATAATGAGAATGACACGGTATGGGCAGATTTTTCAATTTTGAAAAAAGGAAAACAATATTATGGGTGTCTCGATTTTGATAAATCCATGATCCGGTATGCAGATAAGCGCTACTTGAATGTAGAGTTGATACTGGAAGATCAGAGCGGACTGAAGATTCCGAAAAGCTCGGTGATCAAAAAATCATGTTATGCGATACCTCAGGATTATATTACAACCGGAGGCAACAGCTCGGACTCCGGAGTGATGATACAGGATAAGGACAGCGCGGTATTTCAGCAGGTTGAGATTTATTATGTATCAGATGACGGGACAAACTATGTGAATCCGGAGAGTCTGAAAGCAGGAACTACCTTAATCAAACCGGAGTCATCAGAGACAATGACAGTAGAAAAAACGGCAGAGTTGAGTGGCGTTTATAATATCAATCAGGGATACGCGGTATTCAATGCAGTTGAGATCCTGTGTGAGAGTGATGAGTATTATATTATTAAAGAAGGTAATTCTTACGGCTTGTCAAATTATGATCATATCGTACAGGATGGAGAAGACGTAAAAGAGGATGAAGTGGTATTTTAAAGTGGGAAAGGAGCTTGAAACATGTTGAAAGAACAACTGAAAGAGGTGGAACACCGTATACAGGCGGCATGTGACCGTGCAGGGAGAAAACGGGAGGAAGTGACTCTGATCGCTGTAAGCAAAACAAAGCCTGTATCAATGATCGAAGAGACATATCAACTTGGTATACATGTATACGGCGAGAATAAAGTGCAGGAACTGACAGAAAAATATGAGATTCTGCCAAAGGATATAGAGTGGCACATGATCGGCCATCTTCAGACAAATAAAGTAAAATATATTGTCGGAAAAACGGCACTGATCCATTCCGTGGATTCTTTGAAGCTGGCAGAAACAATCGAAAAAGAGGCTGCAAAGAAGAATTGTGTCCAGGATATTCTGGTAGAAGTAAATGTTGCACAGGAAGAAAGTAAGTTTGGGCTGAAAGTTGACGAAGTCATTCCCTTCATTGAAAAAATTTCACAATTTCAACATATTTGCGTAAAAGGGCTGATGACAATCGCACCATTTGTGGAAAATCCAGAGGACAATCGTCCTGTTTTTGCAAATTTACATAAATTATCTGTTGACATTATGAATAAAAACATTGATAATGTTAACGTAAGCATACTTTCAATGGGGATGACCAATGATTACGAAGTTGCGATCGAAGAAGGCGCGACTATGGTGCGTGTAGGCACTGGAATCTTTGGTGCCAGAAATTATCAGATTTAATTTCCGGATAAGAAAGTACGTTTTCAATTTTAAAATAACTTTATGCAAAAAGGGTACGGCATAAGATAGGAGTGTAAACATGGGTGTATTTGATAAATTCTTGGATATCATGAAATTGAATGATGACGAATACGATGATGATGATTTTTATGATGATGATTTTGAAGATGATGATTTCGATGAAAAACCGCATCGTTCAATTTTCGGAAACAAGAAGAGCAGAAGTGATGATTTTGATGATTTCGATATGGACGAGGACAAGCATCTTGCTCCATCCTCTGGAAATAAAGTGACACCAATGCGTCAGCCTGCAGCCAGAAGAGGTGTGAATATGGAGGTCTGTGTTGTAAAACCGACTTCTGTAGATGATTCTCGTGAGATTACCGAGACACTGCTTGCAGGACGTACTGTGATCCTGAATCTGGAAGGTATGGATCTTGAGATTGCACAGCGTATCATTGATTTCATTTCAGGAGCGACTTTTGCGATCAGCGGAAATCTGCAGAAGATTTCTAATTACATCTTCCTTGTGACACCGACGAATGTAGATATTTCCGGAGATCTGCAGGATCTTCTCGGCGGTTCCATGGAAAAACCAAGCATGAGAGGCAGATACTAGGATTTATTCATATGCAGAAGGAAGAACAACAGTTGGAGAAGCGGCTGTCAGAGCTGTCAAATCTGGCATATAGTCGCGATATCGTTACATATTCGGATTTTTTGAATTTGAATGAACTGAATATTTTACATTCGATGCCAAAGGACAGACTTTACACAAAGTTTGTCACTTTTGGCGGATATGGCTTGGCAGAGCGTCAGATGGCGGCATTTCTCCCTGATGCTCTTTCTTTGCGTGGAGAAATGTATGGTGCAGCGAGGAGGAATGGGTTGACTATCCATTTGATATTCTAAGGATTTCTCCGTTGCATGCGAAATATGCAGAGCAGCTGACTCACAGAGACTATCTGGGGACGATCTTAGGACTGGGTATCGAACGTGCAAAGATAGGTGATATCCTTGTAGATGGAACTGATGCGGTTGTTTTTGTACATCGCACATTACAGTCTTTTTGATGGAGGAATTGACCAGAGTCCGGCATACACAGGTTCTGGTAAAAGAGATTTCAAGAGAGGATTTTCAGTATGAACCCAAATATGAGGAAATCCGGGGAACGGTGGCGTCTGTTCGTCTGGACAGTCTGCTTTCGCTTGCATTTTCTGCATCACGGACAAAGCTTTCGGGTCTCATAGAAGGGGCAAAAGTGTTTGTGAACGGAAAACTGATCACAACGAACAGTTATCAATTAAAAGAAAATGATGTGATATCCGTCAGAGGATATGGCAAATTCCGTTATAATGGAACGGGAGCAAAGACGAAAAAGAACAGAATTTATGTATCTGTTTATAAATATATTTAACAAAGACAGAGGCAGGAGTAATACAATGGAGGAAAGAAAAAAAACAGGGAAAAGTTATCTGTGGGCACTATTTGCATTTCTTCTGGCAGTGGCCGCAGATCAATTTACAAAATGGCTGGCGGTTACCTATCTGAAAGATCAGGATCCTTTGATTATAATACCGGAAGTATTTCAGTTTCGGTATCTGGAAAACCGTGGGGCTGCATTTGGAATCCTGCAGAATCGGCAGATTGTATTTGCAGTTGGAGCATTGTTGATTTTTTTTGCGGTCGTCTTCATTTACGGGAGAATTCCGCAGAAAAGAAGATTTGTTCCGTTAAGAGTATGTGCGATCCTTCTGGCATCCGGCGCCATCGGAAATCTGATCGATCGTCTGGCAAGGAATTACGTAGTGGATTTCTGCTATTTCAACCTGATTGATTTTCCGATTTTTAATGTGGCAGACTGTTATGTAGTAATTGGCTGCATCCTTTTTGGAATCCTGATTCTTTTCTATTATAAAGATCAGGAATTTGACTGGGTACTGCAAAAGAAAGGCTCCAGATTATGAGAGAAGAACGTTTTTTTACAGCAGAAGAGGCAGTGACAAATGAGCGGATCGACAAATTTTTGTCTGCGCAGATGCCGGACAGGTCCCGTTCCTATATTCAGAAACTGATCAAAGATGGATTGGTTGAAGTCAATGGAAAGCAGGTAAAGGCAAATTATAAGCTGGGCAGTGAGGATGAGGTGAAACTTCAGATTCCGGAACTGGAAGTGCCGGATATTCTGCCAGAGGAGATTCCTCTTGACATCCTTTATGAGGACACTGATCTGCTTGTGGTAAACAAACCTAAGGGAATGGTCGTACATCCGGCGCCAGGGCATTATACAGGGACTCTGGTCAATGCTTTGATGTATCACTGCAGGGAAAATCTTTCCGGGATCAATGGTGTGATGCGTCCAGGGATCGTACATCGGATCGATATGGATACGACAGGCTCTCTTTTGGTCTGTAAAAATGACAGGGCACATCAGATTCTGGCCGAGCAGCTCAAAGATCATTCGATCACCCGAAGATATGAAGCAATCGTTCATGGAAACTTAAAGGAGGATACCGGCACGGTCAATGCACCGATTGGGAGACATCCGACGGACCGCAAGAAGATGAGCGTTCATGCACCACATGGAAGAGAGGCAGTGACGCACTATCGGGTGCTGGAGCGTTTTGGAAACTACACGCATATCGAATGTGAACTGGAAACAGGAAGGACACATCAGATCCGTGTTCATATGGCAAGCATCGGACATCCAATATTGGGAGACTTGGTTTACGGACCGGCGAAGTGTCCGTTCAGACTGCAGGGACAGACGCTGCATGCAAGGATCCTTGGCTTTGTACACCCTTCTACGGGAGCGTATGTGCAGTTTGATGCCCCGTTGCCGGAATATTTTGAAGAACTCTTAAAAAAATTGAGAAAGCAGACAGGGAATTAGGAAAAAAGGAAACGGATATGTCAGAAATGTGCACATTCGATTCCTTTTTTGATTTTTAGGGAGACAAACACATGTTTGTGTTATATAATAGAAAAATAAATACATATGAGGTGAAAAGAGAATGAAACGATTCAGTAAAAAAGAAATTTTTTCGATTCCGAATTTGATGGGATATTTTCGGATTCTGTTAATTCCGGTGTTTTGTTACCTGTATATCACGGCAGAAACGGAACGCGAATATTTGTATGCAGCGCTGGTTGTTCTGCTCTCCAGCCTGACAGATCTGTTTGACGGGAAGATTGCAAGGCGCTTTCATATGGTGACAGAGCTGGGAAAGGCATTGGATCCGATCGCTGATAAGCTTACGCATGCAGCACTGGCAATCTGCCTTGCAACCCGCTATCCTATGATGTGGGCGCTGATTGCATTGATGCTGGTCAAGGAAGGTTACATGGGGGTTATGGGGCTCATATTCCTGAAGAAGGAAAGATGCTGGATGGAGCGATGTGGTTTGGCAAGGTCTGTACTGCAGTTCTGTTTGCAGGACTTCTTGTCCTGTTTTTGTTTTCACAGCTTGAGGCTGCTGTAGTCAATGGAATCATTATGATAATGATGGGCATTATGATCGTGACACTGTGCATGTATGTGCCGGTATTTCAAAAAATGAAACATAAGGAGAAAAAAGATGGCGAAGAATAAGTATTATGCAGTAAGAAAAGGAAGGATACCGGGAATTTATCGTACCTGGAGCGAATGTCAGAAACAAGTGACGGGCTATCCGGGGGCGGTCTTTAAAGGGTTTGTGACAGAAGAGGAGGCACAGTCTTTTCTTCATCCGGGGCAGAGCGCGAAGGCAAAAGAGACACATATTTCTCATACTGCCTATCCATATGCCTATGTGGATGGATCTTATTTTCAGGGGGTTTACGGGTTTGGGGGTTTTTTAAAACTGTCTGACGAGGAGGAAGTTGTTCTGCAGGGGTCAGGAGATCATCCGGATCTTGCGAAAATGCACAATGTGGCAGGAGAGCTTCTGGGATGTATCAAAGCAGTAAAAGAAGCGGAAAAAAGGAAAATTGCAGAGCTTTCGATATTTTACGATTATCAGGGCATTGAATCCTGGGTGACCGGAGATTGGGCGGCAAAACAGGCAGGAACACAGAAATATCGCGATTTTATGAATGGCACATCCGTGAAGCTTCATTTTATCAAAGTAAAAGGACATACCGGCGTAGAGGGAAATGAACGTGCAGACAGTCTTGCCAAAGAGGCTGTCAGTGAAAAGATTTCATTCAATCAGCTTGTGATCGAATAGGTATGAAAAGAGAAAGAAAGGAATTTAAGTTATGCAGATAAAGAAATTGCTGCTTCCGATTCTTGCGACAGTGATGCTCATATGTGGATGTCAGCAAAATAATGCTGTCTCCGGGCAAGATCAATTGGTTACGGCAAGTGAAAATAAGACAACCTATACGGCACAGAATATTCCGGAATATACAGGCTCACCTTATGTGGAGCTAAACAATAACATACCTGATTTTCAGGAGTCAGAGTATACGACGGAAGTTTTTGAACAATACAGCGATCTGGATGCACTGGGGCGTTGTCAGGCTGCTTATGCCAATATCTGTCAGGAGATCATGCCGACTCAGGAACGGGGGAAAATAGGCATGATCAAGCCTTCTGGATGGCATACAGTGAAATATGACTGTGTAGATGGGAAATATTTGTATAATCGTGCGCATCTGATCGGATTTCAGCTTGCCGAAGAGAATGCGAATGAAAAAAATCTTATCACAGGAACACGATATTTTAATGTGGAGGGAATGCTCCCGTTTGAGAATCAGGTGGCAGATTATGTCCATGAGACGAATCATCATGTCCTGTACCGTGTGACACCGGTTTATGAAGGCGATAACCTGGTAGCCAGTGGAGTCATTATGGAGGCAGCTTCTGTGGAAGATGAAGAAATTCGTTTTCATGTGTTTGTCTACAATGTGCAGCCGGGGATTTGGATTGATTATGCAACAGGAGAAAGCAGGGAGAGTGAAACTGCAGAAAGCGAAAAAAAGGATGAAGAAGTTACCTATGTAGTCAACACAAATACAAAAAAATTCCATAAACCAGACTGTAGCAGTATCCGCGATACAAAGCAGCAGAATCGAAAAGAAACATCAGAAACAAGGGAAGAATTGATCGATCAGGGGTACTCTCCGTGTAATCGCTGCAACCCCTGAAAATGAAAGCTCTGTTTGAAAATTGTATTGAATGACGGATAAATGCAGTCTTTTTATTGTTATTTGGTGCAGATTGTTGTATAATGAGCGTATAGAAACTTCAAGAATATGACAGGCAAAAGGAGCGTGGAGTAATATGAAGACGAACACGATTATTACAATAGGAAGACAATTCGGAAGTGCAGGACGGGAGATCGGGTATCAGATCGCAGATTATTTCGGAATCAAGCTGTATGATAAAGAGATGCTCAGCAGAGCAGCGAAAGAAAGTGGTATCTGTGAGGAAATTTTTGAAACACATGATGAAAAGCCGACGAACAGCTTTTTGTATTCTCTCGTGATGGATACGTATTCTATGGGGTATTCGGGCGGATCCTACTCCGATATGCCAATCAACCATAAAGTATTTCTTGCACAGTTTGATGCGATTAAAAAGATTGCGGATGAAGGACCTTGTATTCTGGTAGGACGCTGCGCAGATTATGCTCTGGAATCTTATGATAATGTGGTGAACGTATTTATCCATGCTGATCTGGATGCACGTATCCGCAGGATTGCAAGAATTTATAATCTTACGGATGCTAAGGCAAAAGATATGATCATTAAAACCGATAAAAAGCGTGCAAGTTATTATAATTATTACACGAATAAAAAATGGTCAGACTCTGAAAGCTATGAATTGTGTCTCTCAAGTTCAGAACTTGGAATTGAAGGGACAGCAAAAGCAATCGAGCAGTATGTAATGCTGAAAGAGCAGATTCAAAGAGATGACAAAATTCTTTAGAAGTTAAAAAACAGTTCCCCTTGCAGAAAAGATAAAGACTTTTACTGCAGGGGGACTTTTTATGCTCTTGGATGAATGATCCGTTCGGGCCAGCCTTCGATATTTCCATCAAGGATTGCATGAAACATCCTTTCGCGGACACCTGGATTTTCGTGATTTAACTGACGGAGAAGTTCTTTGACATATTGACGTTTTGTATATCCGTCAACAGGACACTTGCTTTTCACTACCGGAAGCTGATACTTGTTTTTAAAACCGATGACGTCTTTTTCATCTACAAACATCATTGGACGAATAACAGTCAGATCAGTACGGTCCAGATAGGTTTTCGGAGAAAATGAATAAAAACGTCCTTCGAAGATCAAGGAGAGCAGCATTGTCTCTATAATGTCATCTTTATGGTGGGCATAGGCAATTTTATTGCATCCCATTTCTTTAATTGCCTGATTTAAGGCGCCTTTTCTCATTTTGGCACAAAGAGAGCAGGGATTGGATTCTTTACGGACATGAAAAAGAATCTCATAAATATCAGAAGATTCGATTCGGTAGGGGATATTCAGTTCCTGACATAGTGCCTGAATCGGAGAAAGATCAAAATCTTCAAATCCCAGATCTACGGTGATTGCACTGAGTTCAAATTTCTTCGGATAGAAGCGCTTGAGTCCATGTAGTGCATAGAGCAGAGTGAGGCTGTCTTTTCCGCCGGAAATTCCGACCGCAATATGATCGCCTTCTTCAATCATTCTGTATTCATCAACCGCTTTTCGGGTATAGCTTAATAACTTCTGTAGTTCCATGGTAAAGGTCCTTTCTTTGGGTTTATGTTCCTATTATAAGGTGAAAGAGATGGAATTACAATGAAGGAGTATGATTTGTCGGCATTTTCCTTTAAAACAGAATGTAGTACGCTGTACTATAAATAGAAAAATAAATAGTACTATGTACTAATTCGAGAAATGAGAAATTTGCGTTTTCCAAAGGAGTATGTTATAGTGGCTTTGACAAAAAAGGAATCAACCAGAGAGGGTAGTAGAATGAAAGCACAGGATCAAAAAGAGCTAATGCGGGAAAGAATCTGCGATTGTGCAAAGAGGCTATTTGAAAGAGAGGGATATGAACAGGTATCTATGCGGCAGATTGCAGCGGAGGCAGGAATTGCAGTGGGAAATTTGACATATTACTTTTCGAAAAAGGAAGATCTGCTGAAGGAGCGTTTAAACGATATTCAGGAAACTTTTTCAGAGAGCATCCAGCTGTTTGAAATCGATCTGGAAAGAGGAGAGATTTCAGGAAAGCCGTTCTGGGAATATGAGAATCGAACACTTTTGGAATTGCTGCTTCGATTTTTGAAAGCAGTGGAACAGTTTCAGAAGAATGCAGCTATTGTGTATGAAAATTATAGCAGACTTCAAAAAACAGTACCCGTATTTCAAGAAATGAGCAGAGAATGGACGGAGAAGATCATGACGATATACAATGGTCTTATAAAGCAGTTGTGGGAACGAAGAGTTTTCAGAAAAGAACTGGAGTGGGACGAGTATGAAAATCTGATCTATCTTATAAAGCTGCTGACTTTTTTTCGGGCAGGAAATGCATGGAGATCAGGAGTATGAAAAAAAACGGTTTACAGAAAGAATCTGCAGACTTTTGATTCCTTATATATCATGGGAATGGAAAGACACCTATACAGTCTTGTGTAAAGAAATCTGCGAGGTCTCTTTCCATCGTATGACATTAAAATTTATCTGATAGAGTTTCGAAGCTGTTCAAATAACTGACTCATTTCTGACAGGTCAGCTTCTTCCAGATTCAGGGAGAGTGTTTTTACATTGTCGATGATCTGTTCCGGTTTCCTTGCGCCGCAGAGGACATGCAAGTCCGGAAGAGAAGCTGCAGTCAGATAGATGATCAGGTTGCTGAGGGAACAACTATATTTTTCAGTATACGGGGTTAATTTCTGTAAAACGTTCAATATGTGCAGACGGGACTTTTGTGCCCAGAATTTATTTTTGTTGCGCACATCTGTCGGAGAAAGCACCGTGTCTTGTGTCACTTTTCCTGTGAGCAGTCCCTGTTCCAGAGGCGAGTACGCTGGATGGAAACATGATGTTTCTGGCATACAGGTAACAATTCATCCGCAATATGTGTATCCAGAAGGCTGTATTTTTCCTGAATTACATCCAGCTGTCCAAGAGAGCAGTACTTTTCGATGATTTTGGCAGTAACGTTGGAGGCTCCGATGGCACGGATCTTCCCTTCTTTTTTCAACTGGAGAAGAGTATCCATCGTTTCTTCCAGCGGATAGAGGGAAAAGTCAGGAGTCTGCCAGTGTGTATAGTAAATATCGATATAGTCTGTCTGCAGACGTCGGAGGCTGTCTTCCAGATTTTTACGAATTGCAGCGGCGGAAAGATCACGGTAAACATTGCGTCCTTCCATGACTTTATGAAAGCAAGGTGTCTCATGATCCCATTCCAGCCGCATTTGGTGGAGAGCAGGATCCTGGAACGATTTTGCTTTATGGCTTTGCAACTACGTTCTCACTGTGTCCGATCCCGTAGACCGGAGCAGTGTCGAACCATACGATTCCCCGATCAATTGCTTCCTCGATGGTGCGAATGGAGAGTGCATCATCATTTTCTCCCCACCAGGTGCCTCCGCCAATTGCCCAGGTACCCATTCCGATATATGGAGTTTTTAAAGTTGTTGTTCCGATTGTACGTTCTTTTTGCATAAGATTTATCCTTTCTTTTGTCAATTCTCTTAGGGTTCCCGCAAAGTGACAGCTTTTGCAGCCATGCGTCGGCGGTCCTCATCTATTGCTGCATAGTGTTTTTTGGTTGTATTGACATCCTTGTGTCCGAGTACGTCTGCGACGAGATAGATGTCACCGGTCTCTTTGTAAAGTGTAGTTCCATAAGTACTCCGCAGTTTATGAGGGGTGATTTTTTTATTTGGCGTCACCTGGCGGGCATACTTTTTCACCATATTTTCAACTGCCTGGACTCCCATACGGCGGCGCTGCGTGGATAAAAACAGTGCGTTTTCATGTCCCGGAAGAGGAGTGGCAGCTTCCCGCGTTGTATACAAGTATTGTTTCAGGGCATGTTCGACTTCCTCGCCAAAATAGATGACCATTTCATTTCCACCTTTTCGGACGACCGTAATCCCGTTATTTTTAAAATCAACATCCTGGATATCAAGTCCCACACATTCTGATACACGGATTCCGGTACCAAGGAGCAATGTGATAATCGCCAGATCCCGGTTTTTAGTCTTTTCATAGTAAACTTTTTTCTGTCCGGTGAGCTCATCGCCACCGTGTTCTACAAAGTCCAGAAGAGAAGCCACCTCGTCCGTATCCAGACGGACGATTGCTTTTTCGTGCAGCTTTGGCATATCGACAAACAGTGTTGGATTTTTCTCGATGATCTGATGCTTGAAATAGTAGCCGTAAAAGCTGCGTAGGGCAGACATCTTTCTGGCAAGTCCTTTTTCCGTGTTGGTAATTTGTTTTTCCTCCGGATTTTGGTAAACCTTTAAATATTCCTGATATTCTTCGATATCGACAGGAGAGAGCTGCTCCAGATCCTGCGGGGTAAACTGATCGATGGTATAATCCTTGTATACAGGATTGTTTTCCATCAGAAAGTGAAAGAATACTCGGATATCATATGCATAAGAAATTCTTGTTTTTGCAGAGGTGGTAGGTTCTGCAGCACGGAAATAATCTTTTGCAAAAGCCGGAAGTGTTTTTAAGATTTCCCGCAGACGCAACGTATTGTCAATATATTTTTGTTCATGATAAGTTTTTCGCTCAGTTGTCTGATTTGATTCCATAAAATAAAACGCCTCGTTCTTTTTTATTTATGAAGTTATTATAACATATTGAAAGATAGGCAACAATGATATCTTTGAATGGCCATTGCAGAACCCACAACAGGTTCAAAACAGGATCATTCTGGAGTAGTTGTTAAAAAAACGCTAATCTTTTGGAAAAATCAGTATTTGTCGTATAGATTGAAACGACTGAAAACACTGCTGTTTTGAGCAGTTAATTGGGAATTTCTACTGTAAGCGGTTCTTTTGCATATACATGGCAACCTAACCGATAACCGGCAAGAAGCTGCTCTTCTGAGAACCATATTTGATCCATTGTATTTACTGTGGCGTGTCCCTTTATAATCCGGACAACGCATTTTGCACAGTTTCCGCGACCGCCGCAGGCCGTCAAAATGTGGATATCGTTTTGTAAGAGATAATCTTGTAATCGTGTATTTGCCGGACATTCTATTAACATTTGTTTACCTTCTTTCTGTTCCTGTTTTGATCTTTTTTGTTTAATGGATATATTATAAAGTATGTGATTCATACTTTCAATGCTTTTATAAAAAAGGAATGCTGCAGTACAGATAAGCTCTATCTGCCTGACAGCATTCCTTTTTGGAGTGAATTTATATCAATTACATGGGGTGTAAATGATATCTGTATGATATAAAAACAATTATTGTGGAAATTCTGTTGTGTAATACGGGATGATCAAATGTTCTCCGGTTTGTATGGTTTCAGATTCCAGCTGATTGATCTGTTTCAATTCTTTGATGTATTCTTTCACATCTGTTTCAGATTCTGAGTCTATATGGCGTTCTGCAAGGCTCCACAAAGAGTCTCCCTCCTGGATTACAATGCTTTTGTAGCATTTGAATTGCACAGGCTCTTCCGTTCTTGAATTCTGTGCAAAAGACAGAAAGCTTCCAAATAAAAAGCACCCGCAAAATAAAATAAGTGTAAATAACTGCTGACATCTTTTTCTTTTTCTCATTGTAAAATCCCCCTGAACATAATGAAACAAGCAAAAAGAACATACGTTCTTACTACACAAAGAAGTATATCACCAGAACGTATGTTTGTCAACTAGGTTATTATCTGTTTTTTTGGAAAGACTACTCTTCTGCTGTTATGGTTTCCAGGTTTGCAAATTGGGAGTGATACAGCTTCTGATAGGTACCGTTTTTTCTTAAGAGTTCTTCATGCGTTCCCTGCTCAATGATATTTCCGTTATCTACGACCAGGATCAGGTCGGCATTGCGTATCGTTGAAAGCCGGTGGGCAATGACAAAAGAGGTTCGCCCTGCCATGACTTTCTGCATTGCGTCCTGGAGCATCCGTTCCAGACGGGTATCGACTGCTGATGTAGCTTCGTCGAGAATCAGAATCCTCGGGTTTTTTAAAATAGCTCTTGCGATTGTGAGAAGCTGTTTTTCTCCCTGAGAAATATTGTTGGACTCTTCATTGATCATAGAGTCATAGCCATGGCTCAGCGTAGAAATATAATGGTGGATATTTGCCATTTTTGCTGCGTCAACTACTTCGTCTTTTCGGGCAGTCAAAGATCCGTAACGGATGTTTTCAAAAATACTGCCGGAAAACAGCCAGGTATCCTGAAGAACGAGAGAAAACAGGCTGCGAAGATCACTTCGGTCCATGTCCCGGATATCAATTCCGTCAATTTTGATGGATCCGCCGTTCACATCGTAGAAACGAAGCAGCAGATTCATCAGCGTGGTCTTTCCGGCACCGGTAGGCCCGACAATCGCAACCATTTGTCCGGACTGTACCCAGAAGCTGACATCTTTCATCAAAAGTTCATCTGTGTAACCAAACTGCACGTGGTCAAATGTTACGTTTCCCTGAATTTGGGAGACATCAATCTTAACACTGCCTTTTTGTACCTCTTCTGTTTCATTTAACAGCGTAAAAATCCGGTTCATGGCAGCATAGGCGGACTGTACCTGGGAAGACAGCTGAGATACCTGGGATAACGGATCATTGATCTGCCAGATATAACGGATAAATGCCTGCAGATTCCCTACGGTGACAGAACCGTTTATGACAAAAAAGCTTCCCATGACGGCAATGCTTCCAATCGTCAGATAGGTGACGAGGGATACAAACGGCGAAATCAAGGAAGAAAGGAACTGAGCCTTAAATGCGGCATCTGCCATCTTTTGATTGACTGCAGAAAATCTGTTGCAGGAATCTTTCTGTCGGTTGAAAAGGAGAATTTCGTTAAATCCGCCGTATAATTCTGTAATCGTTCCGTTCAACTCTCCTACCATCTCCTGCTGCAGATCAAACAGTTTTTGTGAACGTTTTACAAATCCAAATGTGATCAGTATGGTCAGAGGAATAATCAAAAGTGCTGTCAGTGCCATCCAGACATTGATGGAAAACATCATGAAGATGACAAACAGGAAGGTGAGGATTGCTGCAAATACGCGGGAAAGCGTTTGCTGGAGTGCATTACTCAGTGTATCGACGTCGTTTGTAACACTGCTTAAAATATCTCCAAATGCGTGGTCATCAAAATATTTGACCGGGAGACGCTGGATTTTTTTCTGCAGTGCATTGCGGATGTCATGCATAGTTTTCTGAATGGCGTCTGTGAGGAAACTGATGTAATCAGCTGTGAGATCGTCTTTAGGATGTACAGACACAACAGAATCCCCATAAAACGGAACAGGATTGAAAATTGAACGTGCGCTCCCGGGACTCCCTGCAGGATTTTCGCACCGTCACTGGCAAGCTGCGTGGTGATCTTTCCTTCCATCATAGGATTCAGGGCAAATGTCAGATTGGTCACTATGATCATAAACAGTGCGATCGACAACCTGATACGGTATGGACGGACGAACCCGAGCAGTTCACGGATACAGTTTCGAAAGGTCAGTTTATTCTCAGGCATAAGTCAATTCCTCCTTGCTCAGCTGGGAAGCTGCAATTTCGTAATAAATCGGACAGGATGCAAGCAGCTCCCTGTGAGTTCCGATTCCGGCAATTTTGCCTTCATCCAGAACTACGATCTTATCTGCGTCCAGAATCGTAGAAACCGTTGTGCCACAAGAAAGACGATGGCGTTTTTAATCTCCGGTTTCAGAGCTTTTCTAAGTCGGGCATCTGTCTTAAAATCCAGAGCAGAAAAGGAATCGTCATAGATGTAGATCTCCGGCTTTCGGATCAAAGCACGGGCGATCGACAGACGCTGTTTCTGACCGCCGGAGACATTGGTTGCTCCTTCAACGATCTGTTCCTGGAACTGATGTGGTTTTTCCATAATAAAATCATATGCCTGGGCAATCTTTGCGGCATGAATGATTTCATCCATTGTGGCATCCGGTTTTCCAAAGCGGATATTTTCTTCGATTGTTCCGGAAAACAGGTGTGCTTTCTGCGGAACAAATCCGATTTTACTTCGAAGAGCATTGATATCCAGATCTTCGATTTTTTGACCGTCAATGTAAATATTTCCAGAAGCGCGGTCATAAAATCTTGGAATTAGCTGGATCAGGGAGCTTTTTCCGGAACCTGTGCTTCCGATAAAGGCAACGGTCTCTCCGCTTTTTGCGGAAAAAGAAATATCTTTCAGTACAGCTTCCTCTCCATCCGGGTAAACGAAATCCACATGCTCGAAGATCACGCTGTGTTCACCGGACCCAGAATCTGTCTGAGCATTCCCGGGATGATTTTCAATTGAAGTTTCTGTATTCAATACGGCCATAATTCGCTTTGCAGAGATGCTGGCTCTCGGATACAGCATAAAAACCATACAGAAAAGCATGACAGAAAACATAGCATGAAACAGATATTCCATGAAAGCCACCAGCTTTCCGACCTGCAGAGTCTGTGCATCGATCATGTTTGCTGCTGTCAGATAGATACACAAAGCGGCCAGATTCATCAAAAGGAAAAAGACCGGTTCTGTGGAAGACATCAGCTTGAACAGATTTTGAGACTGTTTCATGAAGTAGCTGTTTTCACTGTCAAAGCGTTCGGATTCGTAGCCATCATTGTTAAAAGAGCGAATCACACGGATTCCGGTGAGATTTTCACGGAAGATGCGATTGATACGATCCAGAGAATTCTGTTGTCTGTCACTGAGCGGTCCCGATATTTTTCCTACGATCACAACGCCCAGGATGATTACAGGGACGGTGGATGCAATGATCAAAGAGAGATTCAAAGAGGAACGGATCGTCAGAGTGAAGCTGACAATGATCATGATCGGTGTCAAAAGTGCGGTCCGTAAAATCACATTCAAAAACGTCATGATCTGAAATGCATCATTGTTTGTCCGGGTGATCAAAGAAGCGATACCAAACTGATTCATCTCATTGTGTGAGAATGTCTGTACTTTCTGAAATACATCTTCTCTGATATCCCGTGTTACAGATGTGGAAATTTTGGCACAGCAGTATCCAAGCAGGATCGTTCCGGATACACCGATCAAAGAAATCACTGCGATCACGATTCCCATGCGGATTAAATACTGTTTGTCCTGATTCATGATCCCATTATCGATCATTTCAGATACGATCGTCGGAATGCCAAGCTCTACAAGTGCAAATCCGAATACGGAAATAATATTTAAAACAAACAGCTTCTTGTATCGCTTCAGGTAGTGAAGAATAAGTTGCATAAGTAGATTACCTCCTAAAAAAAGTATGTCTGTTTTAGTCACCTTATCTACAATAAACTATAGAGTAAGACGATGGTCAAGCAGAAAACAAAAAATCATAAGAAAATATAGAAATCGAACATAGTTTCCAAACAAATGTTTGATTTTTGCAGTGTGCTATGATAAAATGAACTAAATAATGAGTCGGAAAGAACTTGCAGGAGGGTTATTATGTCAAAAGGAACGATTACAGATAAGCAGAGAGAGATTTTAGAATATATCAAATCACAGATATTAGAGCGCGGGTTTCCACCGGCAGTACGTGAGATTTGTGAGGCAGTGAATCTGAAGTCCACGTCTTCCGTACATTCTCATCTGGAGACACTGGAGAGAAACGGGTATATCCACAGAGATCCTACGAAGCCAAGAGCGATTGAGATTCTGGACGATGAATTTAATCTTCTCAGAAGAGAGGTTGTCAATGTCCCTCTGATCGGGCGTGTGGCTGCCGGGGAGCCGCTTCTGGCACAGGAGAATATTGAGAACTACTTCCCGATACCGGTAGAGATGATGCCAAATAAGCAGACGTTTCTTCTGGAGGTAAAAGGAGAAGCATGGTCAATGCCGGCATTCTGGATGGAGATATGGTTCTTGTTCAGGAAGAACATACGGCAGAAAATGGAGATATGGTGGTTGCATTGATTGAGGATGGTGCGACTGTGAAGACCTTCTATCGGGAAGAAGGAATCATCCGCCTTCAGCCGGAGAATGATTTTATGGATCCAATCATCGTAAAAGATGTTTCCATTATCGGAAAAGTCATTGGAGTATTTCGCTTCTTCCGGTAGACGGATACATTATTATAAAAGCGGGAATCAGACGACGCTTACATCAGACTGATTCCCGCTTTTTTACTGATCTTCTATTCTTTTTACAACTCAGAAAAATCTACATGCTTTCCGTCTCTCCAGATACGTTCCAGATCATAAAACAGACGGTTTTCTTTGTCGAAAACATGGACGATGATCTCGCCGAAATCCATCAGCACCCAGTTTCCGGAGCCATATCCTTCTCTCTGTTTCATTTCATATCCGGCTTTTGAAAGTTCTTCTTCCACGTTGTCTACCAGTGCACGTACCTGGCTTTCACTGTTTCCGTTTGCAATGATAAAATAATCTGCAAGGACGGAAACCTGAGAGATATCAATTACCTGGATATCCTCGCCTTTTTTATCGTCCAGTGCCTGATAAGCAAGACGTGCCATAAGTTTTGACTGTTCCATAATTTGTTCTCCTTTCCGGATTGTCCGATATCCCTTTACAGGGATATTGCGGCTTTATTTTTATAATACTGACAGGTTTTTTCTGTCATAGGATCTACTTTTCTTCCGGCTCTTTTTAAGAATGCCAGAGTTGATTCTGCTGTCATGCAGACAGCGGTGTCGATGTCATCAAATGCGGCAGTTCGCACTTCGGCCAGCCCCGGAATCTTTTTTCTTCCGGGTTCGATATAATCTGCCAGATAGACGATTTTTTCAATCATGGTCATGGCCGGACGCCCGGTTGTGTGATAGGTGATCGCATCCAGGATCTCCGAATCTGTGATGCCGTATTCGTATTCTGCAAAATAGGCACCCAATCTGGCATGGATCAGCGCAGGAACCTCCAGTTCGGCATCTGACAGTTTAATGTGATGCTTCCTGCAGAGCAGGATTTGTTCATTGACGTCGCAATATTTTCCACAATCATGCAAAAGACCGGCAGTCATGCTTTTTGGACATCCGCTCCATGGCGCATAGCCATGGAAGCAGCGGTGTACATGACGCCGAGAGTGTGGATATAACGTTCTTCTTTCAGCTTCTTTTCAAGCTTTTTGCGGATGGCAGTTAATTCAGTTGTCATGACCTCTCCTCTTCTCTTTTGGTATATAATTGCAGTTTTTGAATATAATCTGCAACAGAATCCGGAACCATATAGCGGATCGAACGCTTTTGGGCAGCACGATTTCGGATCGTTGTCGATGAAATCTCCAGAAGCGGTGCCTGTAAAAGTTCGATCTTTGCCTGGTAATTCGTTTCCAGATACTGAATCTGACGCTGCATATCAAAAGAATCTTTATCATCCCGCATTGCTGCCAGAATGGTACAGGATGGAAAAATCTCTTTGAAATATTTCCATTGTTCGATGGAAAAGAGAGAATCCGCTCCAAGAATAAAGAAATATTCATTTTCAGGATACAGCGCATGAAATTCCTGCAGAGTTTTATACGTGTAAGAATGACAGTCTTTTTTTGCCTCGTGAAGGGAAAGTTGAAAATGCGGGTTTTCTCTCACAGCAAGCCGTACCATTTCAACCGGTGTGCAAGCGCTTCTTCTGTATCTTCCACTTCTTTGTGAGGCGGATTTCCGTTGGGCAGAAACCAGACTTCATCCAGATGGAACTGCTCATAGGCAAATTCACCAAGCAGCAGATGTCCGATATGAATCGGGTCAAAGGTTCCGCCCATAATTCCGATTCTCATAGAAATCTCCTACGGAAGTACGATTTTTTTCTTATCGTCTTTTCCTTCTTTGTACAATACAATTTTTTTGCCGATGACCTGTACGACCTGAGAACGGGTGCGTTCAGCCACCATTTCTGCCAAAGCTCTCGGATCATCCGCACAGTTCTGCAATACACTGATCTTGATCAGTTCACGTGCATCCAAAGCCTCGCTGATCGCCTGTGTAAGGCTTGGAGTCATGCTGGATTTTCCAATCTGAAAGATCGGATCCATGGTCATGGCAAGACTTTTTAAATAGGCTCTCTGTTTTGTTGTCATGATATTCAATCTCCTGTTAAAATATATGAAATTTATTTATAGTAATCAAACTGCAGGCCGTACATTTTCACGGTATCGCCTTCCTGAATACCTGCTTCTTCCAATTTGTCCAGAATGCCGGTTTCTTTTAAGAATTTCTGGAAGAAAGCGAATCCCTTTTCGGAATCCAGATTGGTGTAACCAAGCATCTTTTCAATCTTCGGACCTTCTACTACATAGACATCTTTTTCTTTTTCTACTGTGTAAGGAAGCTCTTCATAAATCAGCTCGTCCTCCGGGAAAAATTCCTGTTCAAATACGATCGGAGGTACATCCATAGTCTGAATCTGTTCACTTACATAGTAGAGCAGTTCTTTTAAGCCCTGTCCGGATACTCCGGAGATTGGGAATACTTTGATGCCCTGTGGCTCAAACTCCTCCTTCAGGCGCTGGATCGGATCGTCATCTTCACTGTAGATCAGATCTGTTTTATTTGCTGCGATCACCTGCGGGCGCTTTGCAATTTCAGGATTGTATGCCTGAAGTTCAGCGTTGATCTTGTAGATGTCATCTACCGGATCACGTCCTTCTGTTCCGGCTGCGTCTACGACATGGATCATCATTTTTGTCCGCTCAATGTGACGTAAAAATTCATGTCCCAGTCCGACACCCTCGGAAGCTCCTTCGATCAGTCCCGGGATATCGGCAACGACAAATCCCTTTGCTCCATCCAGGTCTACCACTCCAAGATTTGGATTCAGTGTTGTGAAGTGGTAGTTGGCAATCTTCGGCTGTGCATTTGTGACTCTGGAAAGGAAGGTGGATTTTCCGACATTTGGAAATCCGATCAATCCGACGTCAGCAATGACTTTCAGTTCCAGATTGACTTCCAGTTCCATGGCAGGCTGTCCAGGCTGCGCGTATTTCGGAACCTGCATAGTAGCAGTTGCAAAATGCTGATTTCCAAGTCCGCCTTTTCCGCCTTTTAACACGATCTGTCTGCGGTTGTCTCCTGACATATCTGCAATGACTTTTCCGGTCTTGGATTCTTTGATCACGGTCCCTTCCGGAACACGAAGAACCAGATCTTTGCCGTCCTTTCCGTGGCATTTTCTCTTGCCGCCTTCTTCTCCATCTCCGGCAGCATATTTTCGTTTGTGACGGTAATCAATCAGTGTGTTGAGTCCTTCATCTACTTCAAAAATCAGATCACCGCCTCTTCCGCCGTCTCCGCCGTCCGGACCTCCGTTTGGCACGTAAAGTTCCCGGCGGAAGCTGCAGTGTCCGTCCCCGCCTTTGCCGGAACGGATGAATATTTTCGCTCTGTCTGCAAACATTGTTTTTTCCTCTTCAAAAATTAGAATCAATTGTTTTGGTACCAAAATGTGTGTGGTGTTTTACGAAAAAGAAGCCTCAGACTAAGAAGTCTGAGGCTTTCTCACGGTAATTATTCAGCTACCGGATAGATAGAAACCTGTTTTTTGTCTCTTCCTTTTCTTTCGAATCTGACAACACCGTCAACTAATGCGAACAATGTGTCATCTCCTCCGCGTCCTACGTTCACACCTGGGTGAATCTTTGTTCCGCGCTGTCTGTAAAGGATATTTCCGGCTTTTACGAACTGTCCGTCAGCTCTCTTTGCACCTAATCTCTTAGCTTCAGAGTCACGTCCATTTCGTGTGGAACCAACTCCTTTTTTATGAGCAAAATACTGAAGGTTTAATTTCATCATGGTTGTTACACCTCCTTGAAAATGATATCAATGTATGGTTCATATTCGCTGTCTTCTTCTATCTCCTGTAATCCAAGAACCATAGATTTGAACAGCAGCTTGGCATCATGAGACGGTTTTCGGATGAACCGAAATTCAATCATCCCGGTCTCTTCATCAGAAACAAGAGAAATCTTATCTGATGTAAAACGTTCAATCGAATTGAGTGTGTTGATGACCAGTACAGACACTGCCGCACAGACCACATCACTTCCCGCTTCCGAATACCCTGCATGTCCGAGTACATCCAGACCTGCATAGTCATGATTTACTGTCTTATAAACGGTTACCTTGATCATATGACAGATTAAGCGTTGATTTTTTCAATCTTAACTGCTGTGTACTGCTGTCTGTGACCATTTTTCTTATGGTATCCAGTTTTTCTCTTATACTTGTAAACGATCACTTTTTTAGCTTTTCCGTCACCGATTACAGAAGCTGTAACTGTTGCACCTGCTACTGTAGGCTCTCCAACAACTAATTTGTCATTGCTTACTGCCAGCACCTGGTCAAATGTATAAGTCTCTCCAGCTTCTACACCAAGTTTTTCTACTTTAATGATATCGCCTTCTGCTACTTTGTACTGTTTACCACCTGTTGCTATAATTGCGTACATATGGCACCTCCTATTATCATTACTCGCCAGCTTCGGTGTCTGAATCAGAACTTGAAAACCTCGCTGTGCGGCATACCGTGTTAGTATAGCACGCATATTCCATATAAGTCAATAGGAAGCAGAAAAATATTTTAAAAATATGTATTATTTGTCGCATTCATTCAATTTGTCATAGCAATATTCGATGATGCTGCGCCTTGTGATAATACCGATGAATTTGTTCTGGTCATCTACGACCGGAACAAAATTCTGGCTCATTGCCCGGCTGATCAGATCTTTCATATCGGAATCTGCAGCCACTGCGATATAATCTGCTTTTCGCTCAAAATCATGAATAAAGATATGTTCTGCTTCTTTCAGATTCAGATTGGTATATTTTTTCATGCCCCAGAGCAGATCACCTTCTGTAATCGTTCCAACATACTCTCCCTGACGGTTCAGCATGGGGATTGAAGCATATTTGTGATGTTCCATTGTCTCCAGAACCTGACGGAGTGTGCAGTCATCATAGACATATGCAACCTCCTGTTTTGGATGTAAAAAGAACAAAATGTTCATCGTGTCACCTCTGTCTTTAAATCTGTGTTTCTACAAAAATCTGGTACAGTGCACGGATGGCGTTTTTGAAGTCATCGTGTCTTACACCGACAATGATATTCAGCTCGCTGGATCCCTGGTCGATCATCTTGACATTGATATGGGCATGGGCAAGGGCGGAGAAAATTCTTCCGGCAGTGCCGCGTGTGGAACGCATTCCTCTTCCGACGATGGCGATCAGAGCAAGATCAGACTCCAGTTCAATGTGGTCCGGATTCACAGCTTTATGGATTCCGGCCAGTACCTGCTGTTCTTTCTCTTCGAACTCATCTTTATGTACAAAAATTGTCATTGTATCGATGCCGGAAGGCATATGTTCGATGGAAATCCCGTTTTTATCAAACTCTTCCAGTACCTTGCGGCAGAATCCGATTTCGGAGTTCATCATTGCTTTTTCAATGGTCACGGCAGCAAATCCATCTGTCCCGGCAATTCCGGTAATGGTATATTTTGGCTGTCTGCAGGTACTCTCTACGATCAGTGTGCCCTTGTCCTGTGGAGCATTGGTGTTGCGGATATTGATCGGGATGCCGACTTTACGGACAGGGAAGATCGCATCCTCATGAAGTACAGTTGCCCCCATATAAGAAAGTTCACGAAGTTCACGGTAGGTGATTGTCTCGATGGATTTTGGATTTGTAACAATGCGTGGATCTGCGATCAGAAATCCGGATACATCGGTCCAGTTTTCATACAGGTCAGCCATAGCTGCACGGGCAACCAGAGAGCCTGTGATATCAGAACCGCCGCGGGAAAATGTGACAATGGTTCCGTCTTCTTTCGCACCGTAGAATCCAGGGATGACAGCAAATTCTTCCCCTTCAAAACGAAGGGAGAGCAATTCGTTTGTTTTCTCGTCATCCAGACTGCCGTCTTCATGAAAGCGGATCACTTCAGCTGCATCGATAAAACAAAATCCCAGATAATTTGCCATAATGATACCATTTAAATATTCTCCCCGGGATGCAGCATAATCTCTTCCGATTTTTTTGCCAAAATTTTCACGGATCATATCGAATTCATGATCCAGTGAAAGTTCCAGATTCAGACCGTCGATGATCTCGTTATATCTTGCATGGATCTCATCCAGAAGGCTTGTGAATTTCTTTTCACGGATTGCAAGATTGTAGCAGCTGTAAAGCATATCTGTGACCTTTGTGTCGCTGGAACTGCGTTTTCCCGGAGCAGAAGGTACTACATAGCGTCTGGACTTGTCTGCCCGGATGATATCTCCTACTTTTTTGAATTGTTCGGCACTGGCGAGAGAACTTCCACCGAATTTTACTACTTTCTTCATCTTCTTTCCTCCAACTGTATATTATTTCAAATTAGATGCATAGATGTTTGTAAAACGCACGCTCTATCATTTCGCTTTCCTATTATACAGGGTATTTATAGGATTGTAAATCATAGATTTCAAAAAAACCGAGTGTACTCCGAAATGTTAAAAAGTAACATCGGCATATTGTGCCTGTGTCACGTTCTTTAAGTCATCCGGAGAAAGCTTCAGCTGCATTCCAAGCTTTCCGCCGCTGACATAGATATAATCCAGCGTTTGTGCGTTCTCCTGAATGGTTGTCGAAATGCTTTTTTCATACCGATCGCGGTACAGCCGCCCCGTACATACCGGTCACAGTTGTGATTTCTCTGACAGGGAGCATTTCCACAGACTTTTCTCCTACTGCCCGTGCTGCTTTTTTCAGATCCAGCTCTGCTTCAATGGGGATGACAAACACATAATGGGAACCGCTCTTTCCGGTTGTGACCAAGGTTTTATACACCCGTTCATGAGGCAGCCCCAGTGTGTCGGCTGTACTGATCCCATCGGTAAAATTGTCACATTCATAAGTCTGGTATTCGTAGGAAATCTTGCTGCGGTCCAAAATGCGCATGGCGTTTGTTTTTAATTCTTTTTTACTCAACGTGTTCACTTCTTTCTGGTGATTTTTCGGCTTTGTCACGGACGCATTCGTGAAGCGGACGCCGTACTTTTTTACGGGTTACTTCTACTAACTGGAGTGCTGTGACATCCACAACGGACGTCTGAATCGGATCTTCTCCAAGAAAACGGCGGAATTGTTTTAACAGCTCCTGCATCATGTCCAGATCATCCATGTTGATAAAGTCAATCAGGATAATTCCGGAAATATTGCGCAGGCGGATCTGCCGTGCTGTTTCCTTTGCCGCTTCCAGATTGATCTTTAAATACGTTTCCGCACTTTTCTTTTTTGTCTTCGCAGAATATTTTCCGGAATTGACATCTACCACGGTCAGTGCTTCTGTCGGTTGAATGACAAGATAAGCGCCGTTTTTCAGCCAGACGTATTCTTTGAGTGCATGTTCCACGCAATGTCGGTACTGTAAAGTTTGGAAAGCGGCAGAAGCTGTTCCTCATAAAACTGAAGTTTGGAGAGATCTTCCGGCTGCTCTGCCTGCAAAAATCCGTGAATCTGCTGATACAGCTTAGGATCATCGGTAATGATTGCTGACAATCCGTCTGCGTATACATTTTTCAAATCTGTAATATAAGACGGAGGGGCCTCCTGCAGACAGGAAAAGCAAGTCCGAAACGGAGCAGTTTCTTTTAACTTGACACAGGTATTCTCCAGTTTCTGAATCTCCTCAAGTACTGTCTCAAAGGGAACGTCCTTTGCATTCGTACGAATGATCAGCCGTAGTCCTCATTTTTGAGATAACTCAGTTTTTCTTTGTACGTATCCCGAAGAGAACGGGGAAGCTTCCCGGAAGTACCGATCCTGGTATTTCCGGTTGTCAGTACTGCATACCGCCCGGTAAAATTGATATTGCTGCTGACAGTCGGCGCTTTTGTCTTGACTGCTTCCCTGCTGATCTGAACGACCAGCTCGTCTCCGATACAAAGCGGTTTTTTCCCGATTTTATGGGTAAAGATCGCCTGAGGCGCCTGACTTAGGTCGTAGTAGCATTCTTTTCCCGGAGCGATCTCGATAAAAGCGGCTCCGATATTCGCCGCGATATTTTTTACTTTTCCGATGTAAATATCTCCGAGTACAGGTTGTCTGTGCTGATCCGAGTCCGGAAGACTGCAGTGGATCTCTGCGATTACATCATTTTCAAGAAGAAAAGTCCAGATCTTCCCTTCTTTTTTCAGCATTAAAATTTTTCGTACTGCCATTTATTATGATACCTCTCTTTTTTGTACTGTCCAAACACAGCAGGATTTATTCGATCACTGTGCCGAGAGATTCTAAGGTTACCAGATTTCGTGCGTTCTCATCCCCGGAATCAGCATACATTTCCAGACGGCACAGTGCAAATTTTAACTGTGTGGCATCTGCATCTAAAAACCGGCAGAATGCTTCCATGACAAGCCCCGGTTTTAAATTCTCCACACTTCCGGCAGCGAGCTGCATAAAGAGCTTGTGATCCTGCACTTCCATCCGGTAGATCAAAGGTTTGATGTCCACTTCTTTTTCGCTGCGTTTTGTCTGTTTTAAGATGCGGATCTCAGACTGCGCGAGAAAGGCATCCATCTGTGTTTCCCAGTCGTCCGGCAGTGTTCCCGGCACAAGATCAAGAAGATAGTCTGCTGCCGCGACAATCGCCATTCCGGTCATCTTCTTTTCCTCTGCGATCTGGCGGAAACTTAAAACTTCGATTCCCTCTACCATAACGGCATTTAAACGGGATACCGCTTCAGCACTGGAAATGGACTCTTTCAGTTCGATATCAAAATATTCTCCTTCGCTTGTAATCCCGATTCCCA
>ENA-OQBT01000068-OQBT01000068.1-human-gut-metagenome-genome-assembly--contig:-NODE-68-length-64802-cov-2.898261_pt1 | contig 64802 bp, 70 predicted proteins | sample MGYA00242749_ERZ504557 | MGnify/ENA primary metagenome ERZ504557 (study PRJEB26092, sample SAMD00036243) | human gut metagenome | host: Homo sapiens | study: EMG produced TPA metagenomics assembly of...
AGTCGAGGTAGAGTAGGGCAAGGGGTGGAAGTAGCCGGTAAGGTAATGGGAGCTGAACTGGTTACTAATCGGTCGAGGGCTTGACTGAATGGTTGTGTTCACAAAAATGGAATGATAGATGTGTAGTGTATGCGGTTTTGAAGGTATATCGGAAAAGCCATCGGAGACGATCCTGATGGCTTTTTGTAATTATTTTCCGCAAAATACTTGTTTTTCGAAAAAGATTGTGTTATAGTAACGATTGTCAGGAAAAGATTCCTGAGGTATTCCTCGATAGCTCAATGGTAGAGCATTCGGCCTGTTAACCGAAGGGTTGTTGGTTCGAGCCCAACTCGGGGAGCTAAGATGAAGAAGCGATACAGAAATGAGAAATCATAACTGTATCGCTTTTTTGATGTCTGTAGCCATTAAGAAACGCCATCTAACATTTTGACGGTTTTCCATAACATTTCTTCCTGTTCATGGAAGAAAGATTTCGTTATAATAAAATCAGACAGATCACGGAACATGTGCAGAGTCAGGAGTCGTGTCAAGGCGGAACTTTTTCCGATAGGCGCTTGGCGTCATGCCCTGCTTCTGGCGGAAGGCTTTGGTAAAAACTTCGGCATTCTGGTAACCACAGGAAAAAGCGACCGTTTCGATGGAGAGATCCGTATACGATAAAAGCTCGAGCGCACGCGTGATCCGGCAGGAAGAAAGATAGTCCTGCGGTGAGGTATGGAGATATTTCTGAAACAGGGTATAAAGGTAACTTCGGTTGATGCAGACATATCTGGCAATATCCGAGACAAGGATTTCATTGGAATAATTATTTCGGATAAACTCAACGGCTTTTTCCACGTAAAGATTGCCGCTCTCCCGTGCAGAAGGATCGGCAAGCGTGATTTCGCGGGAAAGAATTGAGAAAAACTGGTACAGACAGCCTTCCAGAAGATACTGGTCCGAGGTGTCATAGGTATTGTGCTTCTGCATCTGAAACAAGAGGGACTGCAGTTCACCGGAAAAACTGCACTGGTAGACAGGGTGCTCCTCGGAAAGACCGAGTTCCTGTACATAAGAGGCAGCTTTTTCGCCGTCAAAACCGATCCAGAGATAGGTCCAGGGATCATCCGCATCGGCTTCATAGTAGGTGCGGACATTTGGCATCAGGAAAAAGCCCTGTCCGGCGGTTAAGCGGTAAGTGCGGTTTCCGATGGTAAAAGTGCCTTTCCCGGAAATAATATAGTGGATCACGTAATTGGGGCGGACAGCCGGGCCGTAGCTGTGGAACGGCTGGCAGGCTTCGTAGCCGCAGAAGCAGAGATAAAGATCCGAAAATTTATGCTTTGGGACGGGAAGTGTCCAGGAAGTTTCCATAAGTATACCTCACAAAATGAATCATCAGAAAAGCTGGAATGTCACAAAGGATGAGATTCCGAAATATCAGTAAAATTATATCGTGTTTTGCAGGATACTGCAAGATGCCGCAGGAGGAGGAAATCATGGCAATCAAAGTAAGTGAAAATGGACGGTTATTTACCTCCAGACAAAAGACAGCAGTTACCAGATGTTCGCAGATGAGAAAAATGTGCTTCTGCATCTCTACTATGGAGAAAAAATCGGTGAGGAAAATCTTTCCGGTCTGATTTTCTGCACGGATATGGGATTTGCAGGAAACCCGGAGGAGGCAGGTCTTAACCGGAAGTATTCTCTTGATGCACTTCCGCAGGAAATTCCGGGAAGTGGTGTCGGTGATTTCCGTGATGATATGATTGAGATCCGCCACGCGGACGGCAGCTTTGCAGCAGATTTCCGTTTCGATTCGTACGAAATTCTGGATCATTCCTATGCCATTCCGGGAATGCCGGCGTTGTACGATACAGAGGAAGAAAAAGGTGAGACTCTTGTTATTACAATGACGGAGAAGGCTTCCGATATTGTTCTGAAGCTGTTTTACGGTGTATTTGAAAAGGAAAATGTGATTACGAGAGCGGCAAGACTCGAAAATCACGGAGAAACGGCGATTGAGCTGGAAAAAATGCTGTCATTCAGCATGGATCTGATGTATGAAAATTATGAGATGATCTATTTCTCGGGTCGTCATGCGATGGAGCGTACGGCGGAGCGGATTCCGGTGCAGCATGCAAAAGTCGAGATCGGAAGCACCCGCGGTACATCGAGCCATCATTACAATCCGGCTGTGATCCTCTGCGAGGAGGGTGCGGGTGAGACACACGGTTCCTGCATCGGCGCATGCCTCGTTTACAGCGGAAACTTTGTTGCGGCAGCACAGAAGGATCAGAAAAATCAGACCCGTTTTCAGATGGGTATTCATCCGACCAATTTCTGCTTCCATCTGGAAAAAGGAGAGGCGTTCGATACCCCGCAGGCAATCTTAAGCTATTCCGGAACCGGTCTTACCAAACTGTCACAGCAGTATCATGAGATCATCCGCGAGCATATCTGCCGTGGCGCATACAAGCATGCCAAACGACCGATTCTGATCAACAACTGGGAAGCAACCTATTTTGATTTCAACGAAGAAAAAATTCTGAAAATTGCAGAGCAGGCGCAAAAGCTTGGCATTGAGATGCTGGTGCTTGACGATGGCTGGTTTGGAAAACGAGAGGATGATAACAGTGGTCTCGGCGACTGGTTCGTCAACGAGAAAAAGATGAACGGCTCCATGGCGCAGCTTGCAGAAAAAATTCACAAGATGGGCATGAAATTCGGTCTCTGGTTTGAGCCGGAGATGATTTCCGAGGACAGTGATCTTTACCGTGCACATCCGGATTGGGCATTTGCAATTCCTGGCCGTGTGCCGAATCACAGCAGAAATCAGCTTGTACTTGATATGACGCGTGAGGATGTGCGTGAGTATCTGCTGGAGCGTCTGACAACCATTGTCCATGATGCAAAGATCGATTATGTCAAATGGGATATGAACCGCAGCGTCTGCGATGTTTACAGCCATGTGGCAGCACAGAGCCGGAACGGAGAGCTGTATCACCGCTATGTGCTCGGTGTTTACGATTTGATGGAAAGATTCCTTGCCGCATGCCCGAATCTGCTGCTCGAGGGCTGCAGCGGAGGAGGCGGACGATATGATGCCGGTATGATGTATTATTCCCCGCAGATCTGGTGCAGCGATAATACCGATGCGATCAACCGTCTTTCCATCCAGTACGGAAGCTCGTTCTTCTATCCGATCAGCACCGTCGGCTCCCACGTTTCGGTATGCCCGAACCATCAGACCGGCCGTGTGACACCGTTCCGGACAAGAGGCGATGTGGCGCTGGCAGGAAGCTTTGGATATGAGATGGATCTGAATAAGATTTCAGAGGAAGAAAAAGAGATGGTAAAAGAGCAGGTTGCTGCGATGCATGAATATTACGAGCTCACACACGAAGGCCTGTATTACCGTCTGACCGGACTGAAAAAACAGGATTTCATGGCATGGGAGTTCGTGGCAGAGGATCAGAGCCGCGCACTGCTTACGATCGTAAAGACTGACGCAGAAGGAAATATGCTTCCGGTTCACACGAAAGTGTGCGGTCTTGCAGAGGATAAGCTGTACCGCTGCAGCCTGGACCAGGAAGTTCGCCTTGGCCGTACCTGGAACCGTGCGGGGCTGACCCTGCATCAGGTGCTGGGAGAGTATGAGAGTATCCGGTCGAATTTACAGAAGTAAAATAAAAAAGATAAGAAAAATCTTCAACTGGATTTGAGGGGGAGGGAACCTCAATCTGGTTGGAGATTTTTTTGCATAAAGAAAATCAAAGCAGGAGGGAAGGAACGTACTCTTTACAGTGCAAAAATAGTTGTGATACAATAAGCAAAAGAAATTTTCTGACAGAAAATAAAGACGGAACTGTCAAGAAAGGAAATTGTACATGAGAAACAGAAAAAACTGTTTAGCTGTTCTTCTGATGACAACTATTGTGGTAATGGGATGTGGAAATCAGCAGGTGGAAAAGGAGAATCCATCGGCTGTCTCCGAAAGAGCACCCAGTGTCCAGGATGAGTCAGAAGATGGTGAAAAAGAGTTTCTTTCTACATACCAGAATATTATAATCACACTTCCAGAAGGCTGGAATGTAATGAGAGATGAAAAAATCCAATGCAGTTTCATATCGGAAGATGGAGAAAGTCTTGAGATATCGTATCGGGAAGGAATGGCAAAAGTGATACTTATGGATTTTCCGGAGGACGAAGAGAGCGCTGAAAATTTGCTCTATCCGAATGAAATAACAGGGGAAAACAGCATCAGCGATTTTATGGTGAAAACAGCTAACGAAGGAAAAGATAACGAGAGTTCCTTTTATCGTTTCCAGGTAAAAAATTCCCAGCAGATTCCGATTGCATTTTTATGCGGGGTGAAAACGGAGAATGAAGGGTATCAGATCATATGGAAAAAAGGAAGCGGCAGCAACGATACACAGCAAATCGTGCCGGAAATACTGGAGTCTCTGCAGTTCCCGGACAATGAGCTGCTGACAGAAACATTTCAGACGGCCTGCAAGGAGCAGAAAAGAGCGCTGAAAGCAGAAAATAATTCGGATGGCGTGAAAAAGCAGAAGGGTAAGAAAACCGTCACCTGTATCTCACCGGTCAATGTACGTACAGAACCCAACGTCAGCACAAGCCAGGTTATCGGAGCTCTGACGACAGGGGAAGAAGTGGAAATGCTCGGAAAAGAGAACGGATGGTACAAGATTTCGTATGAGGGAAAAACGGCGTATGTGTATGAAGACTATGTGAAAGAAAAAGAAAATTAAAAAAATGATATTTTCAAGCTGCTGAAGCAAACAGAACCGGCAGCTTTTTTGAAATAATTTTGAAAAAGAAAAATCCCGGAAACTATCTGTTTCCGGGAAAGAAGAGGCGTCGACCGGATTTGAACCGGTGGATACTGGTGTTGCAGACCATTGCCTTACCACTTGGCTACGACGCCATATGACTCCGACGGGAATCGAACCCGTGTTACCGCCGTGAAAGGGCGATGTCTTAACCGCTTGACCACGGAGCCGAAGTTTTTGTTTTGTCTGCCGTGATTTTTGCTCAGCGACAAGTAGTATATTATCATAAGAAAACGAGTTTGGCAAGTGTTTTTTGAAAAAAAATCAAAAATTTTTGAGATTTGTGTTGCCGTGCATTCAGAAGGAGAAAATTTGCCGGATCAGGGCATGGCTTTTCGATATTCTTCCGGTGACATACCAAAAGTCCGGCGGAAAATGCTGGCAAAATAGCTGGGGCTTTCAAATCCGGTATGCAGAGCAATTTCCAAGATAGAAAGCGAGCTGCCGGTAAGAAGATCTGCGGCCTGGGTTACGCGGTACTGGTTGATATAGGAAATAGGCGTTGTGTGAAAGTGCGTTTTGAAGAAACGACAAAAATATTGTGGATTCATATTGAGTATAGCAGCAAGATCTGAAAGACGGATTTTAGAATCATAGTTATCCTGAATATAACGTAAGAGTTTTTTACACTGATCAGATCTTTCTTTTTTACGAGTGCAGAGGGGTTCCGGATGAAGAAAAAGCTGGTATTGCGCCAGAAGTGCAAGAATTCGATACATGTCACTTTTGATCAGAAGAAACCAGCCGATGGGTTTGGTATCGTATGCATACAGGATTTCCTGGAAAAGCTCAGATAATGTCAGTACAAATGTTTTCTGTGTCTGAGAGGAGGATTCAGCAGCAGAAAGCTCTTCCAATGGAAAAGCAGGAAGAAGCAGTTGATGAGAGAGCAGCGGACGAATCCAGTCTGCTTCACAGGAATCCAGATAGGCACATGAGAGAATTTCTGGAAGAAATACAAGGGCATGGTGAACCGAAGGGGTAGTTCCAATGCTGCAGAGCTGATGCAGTTCGTGACTGTTGATGAAAAGAAAAGTACCTTCGGAAATTGTCCGGGTTTCAGTTTTCAGTGTCAGAGTGAGAGTACCTTTTTCAACCCAGATCCATTCTAATTCTTTATGCCAGTGAAAAGGAACAGAGAGCCCGCCATGCGCATAATCCTGATGATAGATATGGAGCGGAACAGGTTCGGTTCCATGCACGGTAAAATCCCGGATTCCGCCAGAAAGAACAGGGGAACAAGATTCAGGGGAAAAGAGCTCTTTTGAACGTTCTTTTTTCATAAAAGTCAAAATCCTTTCATTAAATACGAAAATCAGGTTAGAAAATATAAGATAATATCATTATACTGCTCTTATAGGAAAAAAGAAAGAGAGGACAGAAAATGAAAAGAGAGTGGTGGCATAGCTTAACCGTATATCAGATTTACACCAGAAGCTTCTGTGACAGCAACGGAGACGGCATCGGCGATTTTGGAGGGATTCTGCAGAAGCTGGACTATCTGCAGGAGCTTGGTGTTGGAGCCATCTGGCTTTCGCCTTTTAACGATTCTCCTAATTACGACAATGGATATGATGTCAGTGGCTATTATAAAGTAATGGAAGAAGCGGGCACAATGGAAGAGCTGGAAGAACTGATCGCAGCCTGTGAAAAGCGGGAAATTGTGGTCATGATGGATCTTGTTTTAAATCATAGTTCCCATCTGCACCCATGGTTCCTGGAAGCCAGAAAGGATCGAAACAGTAAATACCATGATTTTTACATCTGGAAGGAAGGAACGAAGGAGCAGCCGCCAGAAGGCGGCGGAGCATTCTTTGGAGGAAGCACCTGGGAATGGGTGCCGGAGGTTCAGGAATATTATTATCACAGTTTCAGTGTAATGCAGCCGGATCTGAACTGGAAAAATCCGTCGCTTCGGAAAGAGCTGTACCGGATGATCCAGTTCTGGATGGATAAAGGGATCCGTGGTTTCCGGCTGGATGCAATTGACAATATTGTAAAAGATGGACATGGAGGAAATGATACTCATTCGGAGCAGATTCATACATACTTAATGGAAATGAATCAGAATACGTATGGAAAATCAGAACAGATCCTGACAGTGGGGGAAACCGGAGGTGCTACGGTAGAAATGGCACAGCAGTATTCTGATCCGGAAAGCCAGGAGCTCAGTATGATTTTTCAGTTTGAACTGATGGGAATCGACGGCATCCGAAGTGGAAACTGGGATCCGAAACCGTATACGCTGCCGCAACTGAAGCAGATCTTTGAAAAATGGCAGACGGGACTGGAAGAAAAAGGATGGAACAGTCTGTTCTGGGGAAACCATGATTTTCCGCGTGTCGTATCGCGCTTTGGAAATGACAGGGAACCGTATCGGGAAAAATCAGCAAAAATGTTGGCTGTCCTTCTCCATGGGATGAAAGGAACTCCTTATATTTACCAGGGGGAAGAAATCGGTATGACAAATGTGTCAGGGCTTCGGATCGAGGACTATCAGGATATCGAGTCTGTAAATTTTGCCGAAGACCGTAAAAAAGAAGGCTGGGAGGAAGAAAAAATTCGTACCTATCTTGCACGGAACAGCCGGGACCATGCGCGGACGCCAATGCAGTGGAATGCGGAAAAACACGCCGGATTTACAGCGGGAACACCGTGGATGGCGGAAAATCAGAATTACGAGGAGATCAATGTGGAAAACAGCAGAAAAAATCCGGATTCCCTCTTCTATTTCTATCAAAAACTAATTGCGCTGCGTAGGAAAAATGACACTCTTGTTTATGGGGATTTCCGTCTGATTGAGGAAGAAAATCCGGATATTTTTGCTTATGAGAGAAATCTGGGAGAGAAAAAGCTGATTGTGCTCTGCAATTTCCGGGATACCGCGGCAGAGATGAAAGCCCGATATGATTTGACAAAAGGAACGGTTCTGATTCATAATGATACAGAAAGTCTCACAAAAGAAGTGTGGAAGTTACAGCCGTATGAGGCGTATATGATTGAACTTCTGCAGTAAAAAGACAGAAATGAAAAGCAGCAGGAGAAGAAAACTGCAGGAGCAACTGGAAACAGGAGGGAGAAAATGTATCGCGTTCTTCTTGTAGAAGATGAAGAAATTGAACTGGAGACATTGCGGGATTATATTGACTGGAAAAAGAACGGGATTTCCAGAGTATTTACCGCGCGCAATGGCAGAAGGCACTGGAGTGCCTGGAAGAAAATATGGCAGATATTGTGATTACGGATATTCAGATGCAGGAATGAGTGGAATTGAACTGGCAGAGACGATCGTACGCCGGGGGTATCCATGCAAAATTGTTTTTCTGACAGGATATGATGATTTTTCCTATATCCATTCCGCTTTTCAGGTGAATGCCGTGGATTACCTTTTAAAGCCATTTACGATTGAAGAAGTAGAAGCATGTCTGAAAAAGTGAGAAGTGAACTGGAGAAAAGTGAGATAGCAGACTGGTCGCGGAAAACGGCGGCGAAGCAGTTGCTGGAAATGGCTTTGCGGGAAAAACAGGAAACAGAGCTTTTACGGAAAAATTTCCGTGGTGTATTTGGAGAAGAACTGGAAGAGTGCAGGTTTGGAATCATAGCGGTTTATGGAAAAACGGAAGAAAACATCTGTAGCCAAATTCAGGAAAAATACAAGGGCATCCGTTACATCAGCAAAACGGAACGGATCAGCATTCTGCTGCTGGCGGGGTATCTGTCGGTGAAAGATACGGCATTTCAGATCTGGAATGATTTGAAAGAAGACGCACCGAGAGCCGTTGGATGGTGCAGTGGAGCATGGACAGCTGACTGCCTGTACGAAAAGGCGGAAAAACTTCGGAACTGTTGTGTTCTGGCATTTCATATGGATCCACCGGAACTTTTCTGTGCAGATGAAAAAGAAACGGAAGAGGAAAAAGCATATCATTTCCGGGAACAGAAGGAGCGGAGAGAAGAAATCTGTCGTCTGGTCAGCAACGGGAAAAAGCAGGAAACGCTGCAGACCATGAAAGATTATTTTCAAAAGCTAAAGGGGCTTGCGCCGAAAACATTTGCGGGAGAAGTTTACAATCTCTATATGTATCTATGGAACCGTCTTGTTTTGAGCGATGAACTGCTGGAAAACTGGATGGAAGCAGAAAAAATTTTGAGAGAAAATGAAATTTTTGAAGCAAACAACAGTTATCAGATGCGGGAAAAGATGAAGCAGTATCTGGAACGGATGTTGGCATTTTTTGAAGAACAGAATCAAAATCCAAATTACTATGCCGTTTATCAGGTAAAAACATATCTTCAGGAGCACTGCTCGGAAAGCGCAGATATCGAGAAGCTGGCCGCGGAGGTCGGTTTGTCTCCGAATTATCTGAGGAGCCTGTTTAAAGAGGCAACAGGAAAAACGATTTTGGAATACAATACGGAAATGCGTCTGCAAAGGGCGGCGGAACTGTTAAAGAATAAGAAAAATAAAGTACGGGAAGTGAGTCTGGCGGTTGGATATGAAAATGTTTCTTACTTTGGCGTTGTTTTTCAGAAAAGATTTGGAGTGACACCAAATGAATATCGTAAAATGGTATAAAAATCGGAGTTTTCAGTTTAAACTGGTGATCGGCTATCTGGTACTGGCACTGATTCCAATGCTGTGTGTTACCTGGTACAGTTATGGAAAAACAAGGAACGTGCTTCTTACTGAAGCATATCAGAGTGCAGAACAGGAAGCAGAACGAATTGAAAAAAATTTTTCTACGATGGTCGAGCCTTACGAAACAATTCTGGAGGTGCTGTATGTGGATCAGATGCTGAGCGGATATTTGTTTCAGGATTACAGCAACGATTCTTATGAAGATATGTTTTACTATATTGATAAGAAGCTCAGCGAAATCTGTCTGATGAATGCAGGAATTTACAAAATCTGTTTTTACAGCAACAATGAAACGCTTCCGCAGGATAATTATTATGTTTATTCCATGCAGGATCTAGATCGGAGGGAACGTGTGCTGACATTTGATGCGATAGGGGAAACGGTATTCTGTGGGACATCTGGAGACGGAAAAGCATTTCATATGAATCGTCTGATGAATTTTTATCCACAGGGCGGGATGAAGAGCGTACTGTCGTTACAGATTGAAAATCAGCAGATACAGCCCCTCCTCGAAACAATAAATTCCACCGATGAAATTTATCTGGTGGATCAAAAAGGATATATTCTGGCTGCTTCCGAACCGGAAATGGCAGGCCTTCCGATCCGGACCAGAATGCCGGAAGAGGATCTGGAGCAGAAAGCGCAGATTGAGTTTGAGCGTGACGGTATTTCAAAAATCGGAAATATCCAGAGCGGAGTTTTCGGAACAAAAATTCTTGTGATTTCGGATAAGGAGACGGTTTTAAAAGACGCAAAAGCTGTTTCAAGAAGGATGATGTTCCTGATCCTCTGCAGCGCGGCTATGGTATTTCTCTGCATTATCTGTTACACAAGATGGCTTTCCACGCGGGTGCAGAAAGTGGTGTATGCAGCAAAACGGATGGGACAGGGAGAATTTGATTACCGTCTGGAAAATATGGGAGAAGATGAGATCGGACAGATCGGGCTGGCGTTTAATCAGCTCAGTGATCAGATTCAGGAGCTAATTCGGGAAAATTACGAAAAGAAAATCCGGATTCAGACGAGCGAACTGAATTTGCTGCAGGAACAGATCAATCCGCACTTTCTTTACAATGCACTTGCGGTTATTTCAGCACTGGCGATGCGGGAAGGTGGAAAACAGACGATGCAGGCGGTCAAAAATTTGTCCAGCTTCTACCGGATTTCCCTGAATAAGGGAAAACAGGTGCTTTCCATCCAGGAAGAAGTGGAACTGCTGCAGAGCTATCTGAAAATCCAGCAGATGCGTTTTCGGGACAGCGTACAGGTGGAGTATGAGATTGCAAGAGAAGTACTGACATATCGAACCATTAAACTTCTTCTGCAGCCGCTGGTTGAAAATGCCATTCACCATGCGAGAAAAGAGGAAGAAGTTCTCCACATTGCGGTCAGAATTCAAAAAGAAGAAAGGGATGTGGTATTCCAGGTGACAGATGATGGATGTGGAATCGAGGCGGAAAAACTGATTAAACTGCGAAGTTCTCTGCGGCGCTCAGAGGAAGGATATGGACTGAGAAATGTTGCAAACAGGGTTCGTCTGGCTTATGGAGAGAATTATGGTGTCCGAATAGAAAGCAGGAAGGATATGGAACGACAGTTTCTGTCAGAATTCCAGTAAACGAATAAAAAATCAACAAAGCAGAAATAACTTCGTATTGTTTGCATAGAAAAGGAAACAGAAACCGGCTGATAAAGGTGATTTTGCCCGTCAGCCGGTTTCTGTTTCGTTAGATATTGACAGAAATCGTAAGAAAACAACAGAATAAAAAAGAGAATTATAAACTCCGTTAAATCGAGATAGAAATCATAAAAAAGTGAGATTGTTGCAGGACAGACTATCCATTAGAATGGAAACATAGACAGCAAGAGTGTACAAGATGAACAAAAAGAAGAAAGAAGGAGAAGGCATGAAAAAAGAAAACGTGCATGCAAAGCACAAAAAAAGCCTCGCGGAACGGTTCTGGAAACAGAAATATCTGTTTTTACTGCTGATTCCATCGTTGGTATGGGTCATTCTGATCTGCTATGCACCAATGACAGGACTGTATATGTCCTTCATCAACTACACGCCGCAGGGTAGCGGCTATTTTGCGGATATGGCGAATTCGCAGTTTGTCGGTCTTGACTGGTTCAAGTATTTCTTTTCCACAGATTTCACAAAAATCATGAGAAACACACTGGCAACCAGCTTACTGACACTGTTATTCTCATTCCCGCTGCCAATCATTCTGGCGCTTTGCCTGAATGAAGTTCGAAACCAGAAGGCAAAGAAATTTGTACAGACCGCATCTTATATTCCCTATTTTATTTCCTGGGTTATTGCGGCAAACATTTTCCTTACATTCCTTTCTTCAGACGGCGTCATCAACAATCTGTTAAAATTCTTCGGATTAACCGATGAGTCGATTCTGTTTTTCCAGAAAGGACCATATTTCTGGTGGATCATCGCGATCGCAAATGCGTGGAAGGTACTTGGATACAATGCGATTATCTATATGGCGGCAATCTCCGGCATCAGCCAGGATATGTATGAAGCAGCGGATGTGGATGGTGCGACGAGAATGCAGAAGATTCTGCATATCACACTTCCGGCATTAAAGCGACCATTATGATTCTTCTGATTCTGGCAATCGGAGGTGTTCTGAATACAGGATATGAGCAGCAGCTGTTGATGTCTAATGATGCTATTTTAAATTATTCTGATGTACTTGATACGTATGCATACCGCTATGGTCTGAAAAACGGAATGTATTCTTACGGTACTGCAGTAGGATTCTTTAAATCCGCAGTCTCCTTCATTCTGGTCATCAGTGCAAATGCACTTTCGAAGAAATTCAGTGATGATAATACGGCACTGTTTTAGGAGGAAGGAAAATGAGAGAAAAAGCAATTAAAATCAAAAGAAAACGTTGTGCCAGTGACTGGTTTCTTGATATTTTCAAAGTGGTTTTTCTGGTGTTAGTTACTGTGATCTGTGTGTATCCGTTCTGGAACATTTTTGTGGTATCCATTAACGATGCAACCGATGCACTGCGCGGCGGGCTCTACTTTCTGCCGAGAAAACTGAGTCTGGCAAGTTATAAAGATATTCTGGGACGTGCCACATTTTTGCATGGCATTCTGATCACTGTACTTCGTACTGCAATTGGTACACCGCTGGCGGTCCTTGTCACGACAGCACTTGCCTATGTGCTTTCCAGAAAAGAGCTGCTGTTCCGGAAACAGCTGAACCTGTTCTTTATCTTCACCATGTATTTTGGCGGCGGAATGGTTCCGTATTATATGGTATTAAAGAGCCTTGGAATGCTGAATAATTTCATTGTATTTATTTTCCCGAACCTGGTAAGTGTTTATAATATGATTCTGGTAAAGAATTATATAGAGGGAATGCCGGCAGAGATTTTTGAATCGGCGAAAATTGACGGAGCAAATGATCTGACAGTTTTCTTTAAAATGGTAATTCCATTGTCCAAGCCGATTATTATGACTATTGCACTGTTTGTTGCAATTACACATTGGAATTCTTGGTTCGATGCATATTTGTTTACGAATGCACAGTCTTTAAAAACAATGCAGTCCATTTTGGTTGAAATTCTGAATCAGTATCAGACTTCATCAGCGAACCAGGCGGCAAATCAGGCGTCACAGACCATTACACCGGACAGCATTCGAATGGCTGCTACGATGATTGCGACCATTCCGATTATCATGGTTTATCCGTTTATTCAGAAATATTTTGTTAAAGGAATCATGCTCGGATCTGTAAAGAGCTGATGATAGAAGGAGGAAAAGAAAATGAAGTTTAAAAAAAGTATCGCAATGGCGATGAGTGTCCTGATGGCAGCGGGAATGCTTGCAGGATGCGGATCAAATGGCAGTACATCATCAAGTACTGCATCCGGCAGTGCATCATCTGCATCGGGCGAGGTATCAACAGACGGAGTTACGATTTCTATCTTTGACAAAAACTCCGGAAGCAATACCTTTGATGATCCAGTTGCAAAAGCAATTGAGGAAAAAACAGGTGTCAAAATTCAGGTAGAAAATCCAACCGGAGATCCGCTGGAAAAATTGAACCTGATGCTGACCGGTCAGAATTACCCGGATATCGTCCTGATGGATCGTGGAAATGATATTGTAAACCGTTACATTGAGGCAGGCGCACTGCTTCCGTTGAATGATCTGATCGATGAGTACGGCCCGGATGTAAAAGAGATGTACGGGGAAACCTTAAACAAGAGTCGTTATACCGATGGAAAAAATTACTATCTGAATAACTGGTACGGAGAAGATCCGGATCCGGTAGCCGGTGTTCTGATGCGCTATGATTATCTGTGCGAAATCGTTGGAAAAGACCGCGCAGACAGCGATGAGCCATTTACACAGGAAGAGTATATTGACATTTGTAAGAAATTCAAAGAACTTCATCCGACCATTGACGGAAAAGAGAGTATTGCCATTACCTTTGATGCAGAATCCAAAAACTACGATGGAACATTAAAAGGAATGTATGGTCTGAAAACATATTATCAGGATGGGGACAATCTGGAACATGTTGCCAAAGCACCAAACTTCAAAGAGATGATGTCCTTTGCCAATGAACTGTATACCGAAGGCCTTCTGGACAAAGAGTGGGTTGTCAACAAGAAAAATCAGTGGACGCAGAAACTGTCTGCAGGCAACGTATTCAGTACCTTTGCTTCCTACTGGGATACCGATGCAGCAAATACAGCACTTGCTTCTTCTGTAGGAGAAGATGCAAAATTCTATTCCTATAAAATCCTTGGAAACGGAATCAGTGCAGATGAAACTACTTACTCCGGAAGAAGTACACTTGGCTGGGATGCAATCGCGATCACCAAGAATTGTAAAAATCCGGAAGCAGCCATGAAGATGATCAACTACCTTGCAAGCGAAGAAGGACAGTATCTTCTGATGTGGGGTATTGAGGGAACCAACTGGAATATGGAAGATGGAAAACACGTTCCGAACGATGATCTGATTGAAGGATTCCAGACGGATTTTGACAAAACAAAACTGGATACCGGCGTCCGCAAATGGACCTGGTTTGTAAAGAACGGAAATGGTACAGACGGAACTCCATACGATGTATCACAGTATAAAGTAAAAGAGACCCGGCAGGTGGCTATGAATCACTTTGGTGAGAACGACAGATGGGATACCGCAGAATTTGCAGGCCTTACCCCGGCAGGAAGCACTCCGGATGGCTTGAAATGGCAGAAAATCCAGGATATCTACGATCAGGAATATCCGAAGATTGTGAATGCAGACAGCCACGATGCGGCAATGGAAGAGTACGACAAGATGATTTCCGAAATGAATGACGCAGGACTGGAAGATGTAGAAAAAGTTATCACGCAGAATTATCAGGAGCGTATGAAACTCTGGAATGAGTAAGCTAAAGTAAAATAAAAAAATCACACACGGAAAAGAACCGGCAGAAATTGAAATACAGATTTCTATGTCGGTTCTTTTTTATCAGAAGAAGCATTGCGATTTTCAAGGAATCTGGATATAATGAGGAAAACTGGAAAAACAGGGAAATCCAACCGCATGAGACAGGAGGCATCGTACATGGCAGCGAAAGAACAGTTAACCGCAATGGAAATGATCTGGGGATTTATGAGTGGGACGACAGGACATATGGGAAAGACGGACTTTGCGCCGCAGAAGGAAGCGTTCGGGGATTTTGCATCTCCGGAAACGTATTTTCCGCGCGTGGTGCCGGAGAGCGAGAGCATCTCATCGGAAAAGCTGACGCAGATGCTTCGTGAGCTCGCCGCTGCGCGCCATACGGACATGCATCATCTGCTGGTCCTGCGGAACGGACATGTCATCTGCGAATGCAATTTCGCCCCATACCGCAGCGGCATCTGGCATGCGACGTATTCTATGTGTAAGAGCATCACTGGCATGGCGGCTGGTTTTCTGATCAGTGAAGGAAAACTTTCCCTGGACGAGAACGTCTATGATATTTTTGAAAAACGAAACGGTCTGCTGCAGAAGATCCTGCGCCCGAATCTGACCGTGAAGCATCTTCTGACGATGAAGAGCGGCGTACAGTTCAACGAGATGGGCGTTGTTTCCGGCAACGACTGGGTGGACAGCTTCTTAAATGCGCCGGTCAAGGGAACGCCGGGCGAAGCGTTTGAGTACAACAGTATGAACACGTATCTGCTGTCTGCAATCATACAGGAGCGCACCGGCATGAAAATGGTAGATTACCTGCGGCCGCGTCTGTTTGAGCCTCTCGGCATCCGGAAAGTTTTCTGGGAGAGCTGCCCGGCAGGGATTACGAAAGGCGGCTGGGGCCTCTTCCTGTGCCCGGAGGACGCGGCCAAGCTCGGGGTGATGTACGTGAACGGCGGAAAATTCGAAGGAAAACAGATCGTCCCGGCGGAATGGGTCGCAGCGTCCACCTCCGTTCATGCGACACCGCCGGAAAAGATGGGAAAATATGGCTATGGTTACCAGGTCTGGATGGAGGAGCGGCCGGGCAGCTTTGCGTTCAATGGCATGCTGGGGCAGAACGTGCTCGGTTATCCGGATACCGGCGTGGTGATTGTGACGAATGCTGGCAGCAATGAGCTGTTCCAGACGTGTGAGATGCTTGACATTGTGCGGAAGTATTTCGGTGCGGAATTTGGTGCAGAGCTGAAATCCGGCGAGGCGGAAAGCCCGATGGCATATCAGAAGCTGGTGCAGACCTGCCGTGATCTGGAGGCGCGAAAGAGACACCGGGAAGAATCCTGCGCGGCGGCTGGAAGCGGAGAACACCGGGGCCGCGGAACAGCGGAACACCGCGTCAGATCGACATGGCGCAGCTTCTGCACGGAAAAGAATATAAAATGGAGGACACGCATGTCGGCATGTTTCCGCTGACGCTGCAGGTCTTCCACAACAACTTTTCCGACGGCATCTGCCGCATCGGTTTCTTCTATGAAAAAGGCCGTTTCTTTGTCAAGCTGACCGAGGGAGAAAAAACACAGCGCATTGAGATCGGTCTTACGGGGTCCAAAGTTGTAGAATGGGTGGAAAACGAGGAATCGTATCTGCTCGGAACGACGGGACAGTTTGCGGAGAATGAAGACGGCGAACTGGTGCTGAAGCTTGAGTTTGCATTTCTGGAAGAGGCCGCAAGACGGAGGGTCAAAATCATTTTCCAGCGTGATTTCGAGCGGATCAGACTGGAGTGGAATGAGACGCCGGGCAAGGATCTGATTATCGAGGGCCTTGAATCCCTCGTGACGGATGTGGCGATTGCACCGCTTCTGTCGTCGCGGTTCCGCGAGCGGAGCCTTGACATGATCCATCTGCTGATGGCACAGACCATTGAGCCAATGGTAGAGGCACACCGTGTGCGGCCGGGGGAAGAAACGGAGACAGAAGAAGCGGCAGCTGAAGTTGAATCGGCCGCGGCAGTGGAAAATGCGGAAAACGCAGAAGAAACGGTGTAAAAACAGAAAAAATCAGAAGAGAAATGTGGATAAAAAAGGGAATGGAGCTGCCGGATGCGCAGTTCCATTCCCTTTTAAAAATACAGATTACAGATTCAAAGCCATATCGCCGGATTTGATCAGGTTTGCCTTGCGGAATACCTCTGAGAAGAACAAGGTGATCACAGCCGGAAGCACGAAGTGGAGCAGAATGATTTTGATGATGACGAGCTTCGGATCATCGTAAGCGATCATCGTCTGATACGTTGTGATCTGTCCGACAAGACCTGCGGAACCCATGCCGCTTCCCGTTGCATTATTCTGCATATTGGCGAGGATTGTGGAGACGGGTCCTAAAATCGCACTCGAGAAGATGACGGGCAGCCAGATCAGTGGATGACGCATGATGTTCGGCACCTGAAGCATCGAGGTTCCAAGACCCTGTGCGACAAGGCCGCCGAATTTGTTTTCCCGATAACTTGCAACCGCGAATCCGACCATGTTGCAGCAGCAGCCGATCGTTGCGGCACCGGCGGCAAGACCGGAAAGATTCAGAATGATGCCGAGTGCAGCGGAGCTGATCGGCAGTGTCAGAACCATACCCATGACGACCGAAACAACGATGCCCATGATGAACGGCCGCTGTTCCGTTGCCCAGTTGATGATGCTTCCAAGGCCTGTCATCATATGGGAGATCGGCGGTCCGACGAGCAGTCCGACAACGGAACCGGCTCCGATGGTGATGACCGGTGTCACGATGATATCAACCTTGGTCTTGCCGGAAACCAGATGGCCGCAGGTGATGCCTGCGAAAGCTGCGATGAAAGCGCCGAGCGGTTCGCCAGGTCCTGCCAGAACGGCATTTCCGTCCACAAAGAATGTGCCGCCGGTGATCTTGCCGGCATAACCGCCGACCATAGCGGCGACGGCTGCAGAAACCGTGACAAGCGGGCTTTCCCCATATTTCACTGCCACGCCGACACCGATACCGGCACTTGTCAGGCTGCGGCAGCTTTTCCAAGCAGATAGATCACATTTCCGGTCGAACCGCCGATCAGAAGACCGATCTGCTGAATCATCGTACCGATAATCAGGGTTGCAAAAAGACCCTGCGTCATGCCGCCGAAGCCATCAATGAAGATGTGCGAGGCGACTTTTTTGATTGTTCGCATATGGAATTCCTCCTCATGTATGTGGTGTGTTACTGTATTCACAAGTGACTTGTCAGTCGACTTTTAGTCTATCATAAGATGGGGGCGGGTGCAATCCTTTTCCGGGGGCATAAGTTGACAAAAGAAAGGGGCACGCTTATAATTGAGACAAATTCAGAGCGCTTCCGGAAAACAGCGCAGACAGTAAAAAAGTGATAAAGGAGACGCATGGGAAAACAGAAAAAGAAACAGAAAAAACGCGGCAATCCGCTTTGGACTCTGGTATTTTTAGCGGCACTTGCTGTTTTCTGCTTTTCCGGGTACAAGCTGATCGGCATTTACCTGGATTACAAGACCGGCACGGATGAATACCGGGATCTGCAGCAGTATACGACGGAAATTACAAAAACACCGGAGACACCGGCACCGACGAAAACAGAGGAGCCGCAGGCGGAATCCGAACCGGCGGAGCCTTCCGAACCGGAGCCAGAACCACTGTCGTATCCGACAGAACCGCCGCTTGCCGTCGATTTTGAATCCTTAAAAGCGATTAACCCGGATGTGAAGGGATGGCTTTATATTGAAGCTCTCGACATCAGTTACCCGGTCGTACAGGGGCCGGACAATGATACGTATCTTCATACGACGTACGAGGGAACGAGCAACTTTGCGGGTTCCATTTTCCTCGATTACCAGAATCAGGATGATTTCAGTGATGGAAACACAATCGTTTACGGTCATAATATGAAGAATCTCTCCATGTTCGGAAAGTTGAAACAGATGAAGGAGCAGGAAAAATATAGGGACAGCGTCTATTTCTGGATGCTGACGCCGGAATCAAACGATGTGTACCAGATTTTTTCTGCTTTCTATACCGAGGCAGACAGTGATGTCTACACGCTGTATTCCGGCGGGGGTGAAGCGTTTGTACAGTATCTGAATACCATGGCGGCGCGGTCAGAGATCCCGGTGGAGCAGCCGGAGATGGATGAAAACAGCCATATTATTGTGCTGTCCACCTGTGCGGCGAGCGATACGACTGGAGGTTCGTCGTTCTGGGCGTGCGGCGGAACCGGTAATGATTGGTCAGGAGGAGGAATGACAGATGGAAGAGGAAAGAAAAATCGAAGAACTGCAGAGATTGATTGATACGCATGAAAATATCGTATTCTTCGGCGGCGCGGGCGTGTCCACGGAGAGCGGGATTCCGGATTTCCGGAGCGTGGATGGCTTTATCATCAGAAGTATGACGTTCCGCCGGAGACAATTTTAAGCCACAGCTATTTCCTGCGGTACCCGGAAAAGTTTTATGCTTTTTACCGCGACAAAATGCTTCCGGTCGGCGCAGAACCGAACGCGGCGCATAAGAAACTTGCAGAGCTCGAAGCGGCGGGAAAATTAAAAGCGATTGTGACGCAGAACATTGACGGACTGCATCAGGCGGCGGGAAGTAAAGTAGTGTATGAACTGCATGGAAGCACACATCGCAATTATTGTATGAAATGCGGGCATCCTGCGATGCAGAGCTGGTGAGAAGGAGCAGCGGAGTTCCAAGATGTGAAAAATGCGGAGGCATGATCAAACCGGATGTCGTACTCTACGAGGAGAGTCTGAATGAGAAAGTGCTCGACGGTGCGATCCGCGCGATTGCGGCCGCCGATCTTCTGATCGTCGGCGGAACGTCGCTTGCTGTGTATCCGGCAGCAGGTCTTCTCCAGTATTTTCGGGGCGATGCACTGGTCCTGATTAATAAAGGTGCAACACCGATGGACAACAACGCAGATCTTCTGATCCAGCAGCCGATCGGACAGGTGCTCGGCAGTATCCGGGTGTGAAAATTCAGAGCTGTGAAAAATGGAGGTGCGGCTCTGATGATACAGAGAGAACCTTGAAAAAAAATCTCGGAAAGTGTCAGGAAATATAAAAATAAGGCGGAAGAAACATGGCAGAACATTACGAAGTAGGCGATATTGTAAAACTGAAAAAGCCGCATCCGTGCGGCAGCAGCGAGTGGGAAATTCTGCGTGTCGGCGCAGATTTCCGTCTCAAATGCACCGGCTGCGGCCACCAGATCATGGTAGCACGCAAGCTGGTCGAGAAAAACACCCGCGGATTACGAAAAAAAGAATGCGTAATATCGTGAAAAAAACAAGAAAACACGCGAAAAAGGGCTTGCTATAAGCCTTTTTTATGTTAGAATAACAAATTGTGACGTATAAAAATAATTCCTTGCTCCCCATAATGAAAATGGGGTGCCAAAAAGTCCAAAAGGAGGTAAAGCATGAACAAGTACGAATTAGCACTGGTTGTGAATGCAAAACTTGAAGAAGAGGAACGCGCAGCTGTAGTTGAGAAAGCCAAAGGTTATGTAACCCGTTACGGCGGAACAGTTGGCGAAGTAGAAGAGTGGGGCAAAAAACGCCTTGCATACGAAATTCAGCATATGCGTGAAGCATATTACTACTTTATTCAGTTTGAAGCAGACGCAACAGCTCCGGCAGAGATCGAGAGCCATATGCGTATTATGGATAACGTACTGAGATACTTAGTCGTTAAAAAGGAAGCTTAAGAGGTAAGCGAATGAATAAAGTTATATTGATGGGAAGATTGACCAGAGATCCCGATGTCAGATACTCTGCTGGAGAAAACTCCACAGCGGTAGCCCGTTATACACTGGCTGTTGACCGCAGATTCCGCAGAGACGGCGATTCCGCAACCGCAGACTTTATCGGATGCGTTGCTTTCGGCCGCCAGGCAGAATTTGCAGAGAAATACCTGCGTCAGGGAACGAAGATCGCCATCACCGGCCGCATTCAGACCGGAAGCTACACCAACCGTGAAGGCCAGAAGGTCTACACGACAGACGTAGTTGTAGAAGAGCAGGAGTTTGCAGAGAGCAAAAATGCAGGTGGAAACAACGGAGGATACTCCGCACCGCAGCATAACAATCCGGCTCCGTCCGCGAATACATCTGACCTGGGCAGCGCCGATGGTTTTATGAATATTCCCGATGGCATTGACGAAGAATTGCCATTTAATTGATAGAAAAGGAGAGATTGATCATGGCTTATAATAATAGTGAAAGACCAGCTTCCAGAAGACCGGCCCGCAGAAGAAGAAAAGTTTGTGTTTTCTGTGGTGGAGAAGAGATCAGCTACAAGGATGCAGCTAAACTGAAAAAATATGTATCCGAGCGTGGTAAAATCCTGCCGAGACGTGTAACTGGAACCTGCGCAAAACATCAGAGAGCAGTAACAGTAGCCGTTAAGAGAGCAAGACATATGCTATTATGCCGTACGTAGATGATTGATTCTGACTTGCGCTAAGCACTGTCCGAACGTTCATTTTGAATCGGTAAATAAATGGAGGTATCTGCGAAAAGGGCGGGTACCTTTTTTGTATCCAGAAGTATCTTGTTGCCAAAGTACAGGTCAAAGTGGTATAATCGGAAGGACAGGAGCGAAATACAACACGCAACGTTGGAAAGGTGTTAGGAAATGAAAAGCAAAATGAAGTTGAGCGGCCAATTGCGGAGCTATCTTCGATGGCCGCTGATTTTGTCCATCCTGATGCTTGTGATGAATATCGGCATGTATTTTGTGGATGTGATGGCAGGAATGTGGTTCACGCTGTTTTTTGCAGTCTATGTGATCGCAGCCGCAGTTCTCTATTACAGACAGCGTCCGCAGGTGATCAACGAGCTGATTACCTTTGCGACCGAATACGGCCAGGTTCAGAAGCATCTGATCCAGGAACTGCGCTGCCCTATGCCGTTATGGATTCGCAGGGAAAACTTCTCTGGGTCAACAAAGAGTTTACAAAAATCACAGGGAAGGATACACAGTATCATAAATGTATCGCCACTATTTTTCCGGAGCTGACGGTCGAGCGGCTGCCGAAAAATGAGGAGGAGACCGACATCAACGTGGCTTACGGCGAAAAGAATTTCCGTGCCCATGTAAAAAGCGTCTGCATCGACGAGCTGATCCAGAATTCGGAGATGATCAACACAGATATCAAAGGCTATTTTATTCAGGCACTGTATCTGTTCGATGAGACGGAGCTCCGCGAGTATATGCGGAAATTCGAGGACGAAACGATGGTCACCGGTCTTCTGTATCTGGACAACTACGACGAGGCGCTGGAGAGCGTCGAGGAGGTCCGCCGTTCCCTTCTGACCGCACTGGTCGAGCGAAAGATCAACAAATATTTCAACGATCTCGACGGACTGGTGAAGCGGTATGAGAACGACAAATACATCGTGGTCATGCGCCGGAGTTCGTTAAATGAACTGAAAGAGAAAAAGTTCGATATCCTCGAGGACGTCAAGACCATCAACATCGGAAACGAGATGGCGGTCACAATCAGTATGGGTATCGGAGCAGATGCTGGATCGTTTGCGAAAAACTCCGAGTATGCGAAAATCGCGATCGACCTGGCTCTTGGCCGGGGCGGCGATCAGGTCGTTTTAAAGGACGGTTCGAAGATTCAGTATTTCGGCGGAAAAACGCAGGCTGTGGAAAAGAATACGAGAGTCAAAGCCCGCGTCAAGGCGCACGCGCTGAAAGAATTTATGAACACGAAAGAGAAGGTCGTTGTCATGGGACACCGACTGCCGGATGCCGATTCGTTCGGTGCGGCCATCGGTATCTACCGTGCGGCGAAAACGCTGAATAAAAAAGCGTACATCGTCATCGACAACCCGACCAGCTCGATCATTCCGCTGATGAATACGTTCAGCGACAACCAGGATTATGAGGCGGACATAGTTTGTCAACAACCATGAGGCGAAAGAGATCATGGACGACAACACGCTGCTCGTTGTGTCGATACGAACAAGCCGAGCATCACACAGTGTGAGGATCTGCTGTACATGGCGAAAATGATCGTCGTGCTGGATCATCACCGGCAGGGAAGCGATACGATCCGCAACTCGGTGCTTTCCTATATTGAGCCGTATGCATCATCCGCGAGCGAGATGGTTGCCGAGATTCTCCAGTATTTTACCGAGGGAATCCGCATCCGGAACGTGGAGGCGGACAGCATCTATGCCGGCATCATGATCGATACCGACAACTTTATGCAGAAAACAGGTGTCCGCACGTTCGAGGCGGCAGCTTTCCTGCGCCGCTGCGGTGCGGATGTGACGCGTGTGCGCAAGCTGTTCCGTGAGGATATGAACGATTACAAGGCAAGAGGAGAGACGATCCGCAATGCGGAGCTGTTCCGCGGCCAGTTCGCGATTTCCGAATGCCCGAGCGACTATGTGGACAGCCCGACGGTGGTCGGAGCACAAGCGGCGAACGAGCTGCTGAACATTGTCGGTGTCAAGGCGTCCTTTGTACTGACCGAGTATAAAGGCGTGATCTATATCAGCGCCCGCGCGATTGATGAGGTCAATGTACAGATCATCATGGAGCGGATGGGCGGCGGCGGTCATCTGAATATGGCAGGATGCCAGCTTGAGACCGTCGATCTGGAGGGGGCGCGCAGCCTCCTAAAATCAACCTTAACAGAAATGCAGGATGGAGGAGAAATCTGATATGAAAGTTATCTTACTGGAAGACGTAAAAGCACTTGGTAAAAAAGGACAGACTGTAAACGTAAGTGACGGATATGCAAGAAACATGCTTCTGCCGAAAAAACTCGGCATCGAGGCAACCGCAAAAAACCTGAATGAGCTGAAACTCCAGAAAGCACACGAGGACAAAGTGGCAGCAGAGCAGCTCGCTGAGGCACAGGCTTTCGCGAAAGAGATTGAGGACAAACAGGTTACCGTAGCAATCAAAGTCGGCGAGGGCGGAAAAGTATTCGGAAGTGTATCGGCAAAAGAGATCGCTGAGGCAGCAAAAGAGCAGCTCGGATACGACATCGACAAAAAGAAAATGCAGCTTCCGAACCCGATCAAGGTTCTTGGAACGACAGAAGTGCCGATCCGCCTGCATACCAAAGTAACTGCAAAGCTGAAAGTTATCGTAAAAGAAGCATAATTCTATGGAAGAAGCACTGATTAAACGAATCCTTCCGCACAGCATCGAGGCGGAGCAGTCGGTCATCGGTTCCATGCTGATGGGGCGCGAAGCCATCATGGCGGCATCGGAAATCCTGACGAGCGACGATTTTTACCAGCACCAGTACGGCGTCATTTTTGATGCCATGGTGGAGCTGTTCAATGAGGGAAAACCGGTCGATCTGGTCACCCTGCAGAACCGCCTGCGTGAAAAGGATGTTCCGCCGGAGATCAGTTCGATGGAGTTTGTCCGCGATCTTTTAAATGCGGTGCCGACTTCGGCGAATGTGCGCCATTATGCGAACATCGTCAGCGAGAAAGCGGTGCTGCGCCGTCTCATTAAGCTGACAGAAGAGATAGAGAATGACTGCTATCTGAACAAAGAGCCGGTGGAAGTCATCATGGAGGAGACGGAAAAGAAGATGTTCCAGTTATTGGGCCAGCGGAATTCCGGAGACTTCATGCCGATCCGCCAGGTTGTCATCAATACGCTGGAGAACATCGAGCGTGCATCGAAGACGAAGGGAAATGTCACGGGTATTCCGACCGGATTCACGGATCTGGACTACAAGACATCGGGTCTGCAGAACTCTGACTTATCCTGATTGCGGCACGTCCGTCTATGGGTAAAACGGCGTTTGTCCTCAATATTGCGCAGTATATGGCGTTTAAGAAAGACAAAGCCGTTGCGATTTTCAGTCTCGAGATGTCGCGGGAGCAGCTGATGAACCGTCTGCTCTCGATGGAGTCGAAAGTAGATTCCCAGCATCTGAGAACCGGAAACCTGAAAGACGACGAATGGAGCAAGCTGATCGAGAGCGCCGGCATGATCGGTGAATCCCGACTGATGATCGACGATACACCTGGTATCTCGATCGGAGAGATGCGGTCGAAATGCCGCAAATACAAGCTGGAGCACGGTCTTGATATCATCATCATTGACTACCTGCAGCTGATGTCGGGAAGCGGAAAGAGCTCATCGGAATCGCGCCAGCAGGAGATTTCGGATATCAGCCGTTCCTTAAAAGCACTCGCGAGAGAGCTGAATGTGCCGGTTGTTGCACTGTCCCAGCTTTCCCGGGCTGTTGAGCAGCGTACCGACCACCGTCCGATGCTTTCCGACCTGCGTGAGTCGGGGAGCGATCGAGCAGGATGCCGACGTTGTATGTTTATCTATCGAGATGATTACTATAATAAGGATTCCGAGAATAAGGGAATCGCGGAAATCATCATCGCCAAACAGCGAAACGGCCCGATCGGAACCGTCAATCTGGTCTGGCTGCCGGATTATACGAAATTTGCGAATGCAGAGAGATAAAAGAAAATATTTTATGTGTCAGAACGTGTCGTGGGATAGTCCTGCGGCACGTTTTTTGTGTATAATTGTATGAATTTGTCGGAATATTACGATGAGATTTTCTTGCGGCAGGGGATAACAGATCCTATAATAAAGGGAAGAAGGGAGTGGCTGCCGTATGGAAAATAGAACGTATCTGGTCACGGAGGCGGAGAAGCTGACCGGGGAGAAAGCGCATGTGCTCCGGTACTGGGAGGACGAGCTCGGCATGGAAATCCACCGCAATTCGCTGGGACACCGCTGCTATACTGCGCAGGACATTCAGATTTTTCTGGGAATCCGGGAACTGAAGAAAAAGGGGCTTCACCTGAAAGCGATCCGCGAGCTGATGCCGAAGCTGGTGCAGGCAACGGCGGAGATCAAAGCGTTTCCGGCGGAAGCGGCAGAGACGGCAAAGGAGAAGCCGGATCCGGCAATACCGGGAAAAGCGGACGAAGTGCCGGAGGTGGTTGTCGATCTTCTGCCGAGCGGGAAGCAGAACAGCTGGCGGACACTGTGATGCGGCAGGAAGAGGAGGAGCGTCAGACGGAGTTTTACCGCGTGCTCGGCCGTCTGCTCGATCAGATGATACAGAAGCGGCGCCAGGAAGAGCGGAGCCGCCGTGTGGATGAGGCGATCCGCCGCCACCAGCAGAGCCGGAGAGAAGCAGCGGCGACGCTGGAGCAGAAAGGAAAACGGACGAAAGCAAAACGGGGCCATCGGAACAATGGGTAAATCGGACAGAAAAAAAGAACGCCTGCGAGAGGCGTTCTTTTTGGAACCACGCGGAAATCCGACTTATTTTGCAGCCAGATAATCGTTGATCTGGTCTTCCAGAACCTGAGCGTCCAGGCCGTGAACCATAGCTGCTTCTTCCAGGGACTCACCCTGTGCAGAAGGGCAGCCGATGCAGTGCATACCGGCTCCCATCAGGATTCCGATGATATTTGTATCCATTGCGATTAACTCGCCGATTGTCATGTCTTTCGAGATCTTTGCCATCTTAAAGTTCCTCCTTTAAATGTGTATATACCCGTCGTTCCGATTTTGACGGCTATTTTGATTATAGCGTACCCCCGGGGGGAATGCAAGAACAAATTCATAAGATTATAGAATGTTTATAATTTTGTACTTGTATTTCAGGGGGCAATCGTTTACAATGTGGATAGTACCGAAAGGGCCAAAAAATCTATAAGGAGGATAAGATCATGGCATATGTAATCACAGACGAATGTGTAGCTGCGGAACCTGCGCTGGAGAATGTCCAGTAGAGGCTATCGCTGAGGGAGATTCCCATTACGAAATCAACCCGGATGTATGCGTTGAGTGCGGAACATGCGCAAGCGTATGTCCAACCGAGGCTATCACAGAAGAGTAATTTGTACGGAACGTACAAAAAAGGAAGTCCTTCGCGGACTTCCTTTTTTTATACATACGTTTCAAAACTTACAGAGAAGCCAGCTCCTGCAGAGCATTCTCTTTTACCATTGCATTTCCATGTTCCAGCAGAAATGCTTCAGCGGCCAGGGAGAAGGATTCCTGTCTGCCGTACTCAGAAAGAATGTTGCAGACCTTGTTGAATTCCTCCGGTTTGCAGCCGGACTGGTGCAGAACGAGCTGATAGTTGGCATCTGCCCTGTTCTTATAGAGGGAATTGCTGCCGGTAAAATACTGGTTCAGCGCTTTTGCGGAGCTGATGACATCGTCGAGGGTTGAGAAGTGGAAGGTGCGTACCAGATCCACATTCTTTTCCTCGGATGCTGCAGGCTCTTTTTCGTTTTCCTTCTGTGCCGCTTTCTTTGCGATTTCCTGTGCCTTGTTCTTCACATCGCAGAGCTTGTGGAACAGGTCGATGATGTCGTCCGCGCCGGAATACTGTACCGGTTCCGGTCCGTCCGTATCGTCGCCGGATGGAGCAAATTTGGCGAAGCGGGTGTCGAGCTCCTGTGGATCCTCGACTCTGGTGATAATGAGGACAATGCTGTCCGGAGCCACCGGAACGGCCTCGACCATGAGCGGGGCATTATCCACATTGAAGCCGAACTGCTGGTTGGCTTCAAGCATCATATCCTGAAACAGGCTGCGGGCCTTTTCCGTGCCGTAAGCCAGTTCGCTGAGCTTTAAATTTCTTTCGGCAAGATCGGCGCTGGTCAGTGTGCAGCGGATCTTGTTATCATTGATTTTTTCTATTTTCATAACTCTCACGTCCTTAATTACTCTTTACTTATATAAATAGGGCTGCTTACAATATAGTATAACACATCACGGAAAGAAGTAAAGAACTTAAGATTTTTTTTACATTTCGCATAATTTTTTCAGAAATGAAGGGACAAACTTTATTTGTAATTCCCCCGGCTTGAAGTATAATAGGAGTTGGGGAAACCTTTGCTTCTGCCCGGAGGTGCATACTCCGGCCAGAAGCAGGCACAGAAAAAACGGATCGGATAAGAAGGCGTCCCCGTGAAACATGATCATTGAAACTAAAAACAAAAGTATTTCATACGGATCGATGGGGCTTTCTTTTTTGTACGTCACAACTGCAAATAAGCCATGAAACAAACAATCGACAAAACTTTTTAAACAGATTTTCTGAAAAATACCCAATAGCAAAAAGCAACGATACTTTCGTTACTGTTCAATCAGCAGTGAAACACCTGCTGTTTCGCTGCGTAAGAACATGATTCAGGTGTGAGCAGCCCTCCTTTTGCGAAGCAAAACTTTAAATGAGGGCTGCGAATGTTACAGTTCGCTGGGAACCAGTGAACTGTAACGATACTTTCTGACTCGCATGCGGTTCCCTTGCGCATAACGGTTGCTATTGGGTATTTTTTTTGTTATAATGGGCGCAAGTGGGAGATCTTCAGAGAGAAGAAAAGGGGAAAAGAACACATGAAGGAGCAACAGAAGAAAAAAGCAGCGCCGGTACTGGTCGTACTGATTTTGATCGTGCTAGTCGGTGCAGCAGGCGTTGTTTCATTTTTGATAAACCGATATAAACCCGGAACCGAATACATGGCCGGGAACGAATATTTTAACCTGACAGACGAAAACAGCGTTGCGCTGATCCAGAACGGAGAACTTCTGGAAGAGCAGGCCGTCCTTATCGGAGGAGAGCCGTATGCGGCGTACACATATGTAGAATCCCAGCTGAACAGCTGCTTCTACTGGATGAAGAAACAAAAGGAATCCTGCTTACAACGAGCGGCGGCGTGCAGACACTGCTTCCGGGCGATGCGGCCATTGCCAAAACACCGGGCGGACAGCCTGCCGTACAGCAGGAGAGCGACGGAACGGTTTACATTTCGCTGGATGTCGTAAAAGAATACACAGATCTCGACTATGCATATTACAGCGATCCCAATCGTGTTGTAATCCGGAATGAATGGGACGGCGTGGAGCAGGCGACGGTACAGTCAGACACCGCGCAGGTGCGCCAGAAAGGCGGCATCAAGAGTCTGATTCTTGCGGATGTACAGAAGGGTGACACCCTGCTGTATCTGGAAAATCTGGACAACTGGTGCAAAGTCATGACGGCGGACGGCTATACCGGATACATCCAGACAGAGGATATCTCCGAGCCGGAGGCCATCGAAGCGCGGACGGCAAAGAAAGATTCCTATGAAAGAATTACACGGGATCACAAAATCAATCTGGTCTGGCATCAGAGCACATCGACCGAGTCGAACGACGCGATGGCAGAGATGACAGCAGAAATGACCGGCGTGAACGTGATTTCACCGACTGGTTTTCCGTGACAGACGAAACCGGTACGATTTCCAGCCTTGCGAGCGCCGATTACGTGAAACTGGCGCATGAAGCGGGACGGGAAGTCTGGGGATTGATTGATAACTTTAATGAAGCATTTGACGAAACAACCGATCTTCCTACGCATCCGTGCGCAGCAGAATCATTGAGCAGCTGCTCGCCGAGGCAGCATCGTGCGGCATGGACGGCATCAACGTGGATTTCGAGAATCTGAAAGAGGCCGGAATCCCGCATTACCTGCAGTTTCTGCGGGAACTGACGAGCGCGGCGCATGCACAGAATCTTGTGGTGTCGGTCGATACGCCGGTACCGCAGGCTTACACGATGTATTATCAGCGCGGCGAGCAGGCAAGATTTGTGGACTATATGATTGTCATGGCCTATGACGAGCATTTCGCGGGAAGCGAGGAGGCAGGCTCTGTTTCATCCCTCCCGTTCGTACAGCAGGCCGTGGAGGAGATGACGCGGGTGATGCCTGCCGATCAGGTGATCTGCGGAATCCCGTTTTATACCCGTGTCTGGACGGAAAAGTTCGGACAGAGCGCCATTACCAGCGAGGTGCTGGGCATGGATGGCGCCAAAAACTATGCAAAAGAGAATCAGATGACAGAAACCTGGGATGCATCCCTTGGCCAGAATGTGGCAACGGTAGAAACTTCCGATGCCAGATACACGATCTGGATGGAGGATGAGCAGTCCATGGAGGAAAAACTGAAAGTGATCCAAAGCGCCGATCTCGCCGGAGTGGCAGAGTGGAAGCTCGGATTCGAGCGCGCAGACATCTGGAGTCTGATTTCAGAATATATTGAAACAAACAGTTGACGAGGAGTCCGGGAAGGATAAGGGGAATGATAAAAGCCCGGGCACGAAGGAGGAGTATACATGTCAGAAAACAATCACGAAGAATTATTTAAAACAACGCTGATGGGCGGTTTCGATAAGACGATGTCATGACGAAAGTGCAGAACCTGAAAGATCAGGCGTATGCCGCTCAGAAGAAACTGGAAGCGAAGATCGAGGAAAACGAGCAGGAAATCGAGAAGCTGAACCGCAAGATCCGCGAGCGTGAGGATAAAATCGAGGAGCTCGAAAAAAACATTCATGAGAAATACCAGAGCTATATCGACAATTATGACAGCATCAGCGGCCTTGTGTTTGAGGCACAGGTGAAAGCGAAAAAACTGACACAGGAAACAGAGGAGAGCTGCAGAAAGCTAAAAGAAGAGACCGAGGAAGCCTGCCGCCGGAAAACCGAAGAAACGGACGAGTCCTGCCGCGAGAAAACGGAGGAAACGGATGAGGCGTGCTGCAAAAAGAGAGAGGAGACAAACGAGTCCTGCCGGAAACAGCAGGAAGAGACAAAGGAATCCTGTGCAAAGCAGCGCCGCGAGACGAAGGAACAGTGCGAATACATGGTAGAGAGCGCACGTCAGAAGGGCGAGGAACTGGCTGCTGTTTATGAAGAAAAACTGCAGGCCGAAGCAGAAGAAATCCAGAGCCATATGGACGCGGAACTGCAGAAAGCCAACACCAGATACCAGAAGATTTACGCCGAGATGGAAACCATGACAAGTGTACTCGAGAAGAACCGCAGAATTTTTGAGGAGCTTTTGCCGGCATCGAAAAAATGCGTGAGGAGATGAAACGTTCTGCGTCGGAAGTGGAAACCTTCATGAAAGATCCGGTAAAAAGTATCTTTCCCGGAGAGGCAAAAGAAACAGCCGCAGAGCCAGGCAGTGAAGATACCGCAGAAGAAGCAGAGGAAGAAGACGAAATCGTCGAAAATTCCGCAGTCATCGATTTCGAAAATGAGCCGGATTATCTCGATGATGACAACGACGAAGAAGAGGATGAAATCCCGAATCGCGCGCATGATGAAGAAGATGAGGAAGAGTAACCGGAAGCAATAAGAGTTGTAACCTGCCCCGCTGCTGCATAAAATGACCAAGAAAGGAAATTTGCAGCAGGGGGCTTTTCATTTGGAAAAAGGGAAAAAACTGGAATGGCTGATGGCGGTGATTCTGCTTTCGGCGGCGTATGTTCTGTCCCGCGAGGGCGCACGGCTGGTGGCAGCACAGAAGGCAGCCACAAAAGTAGTGGTGCTGGACAGCGGCCACGGCGGCGACGATCCCGGCAAAATCGGGGCAAACGGTGTCAAAGAAAAGGACATCAACCTTGCGATTGCCCGTCTGCTGAAAAAGAAGCTGGAAAAGCAGGGAATCCTTGTGGTGATGACGCGGGAAGGGGAGGATGATCTCTCCGATCCGGGAGCCGTGAATGCGAAAGTGCAGGATCTGCAGCGGCGCGTGCAGCTGATTCATAAAAAAAAGCCGGACTGTGTGATCAGCATTCACCAGAACAGCTACCCGGATGCGGCGGTCAAAGGGGCGCAGGTGTTTTATTATACGGATTCAAAAGAAGGCGAAAAACTGGCGCTCTGCATGCAGCTGCACTGGTCGCGGGGCTCGATCCGGCGAATCACAGGAAAGCCAAGGGAAACAAAACGTATTACATGCTGAAGAAGACAGACGCAGTGCTGGTGATCTGCGAGTGCGGATTCCTCTCAAATCCGGAGGAGGAAGCGCTCCTGAACACAAAGGAGTACCAGAAAAAGGTGGCGGATGCACTGTGTGACGGCGTTTTAACGTATCTGGGAGAAAAGAAGAATGGCAAAGAGAAGACACAGACGAAGACGGAAGAGACCGCTGCGGGCGCTGCTTCCGCTTATGCTTGTCCTGCTGGCGGCTTATCTGGTATTCGGAGAATTTGATGAGAGCGATCCCGCGCAGAACGGAAGCGGAGCGGACAGCAGCACTGCTTCACAGACGGCAGACGAAAACAATGGTCTGTCAGAGAATGGCGCAACACAGTTTCAGGCGGAAAATACAGATGAGGAGGAGCTGGCGAAGCGGTATTATTACAGCCAGCTCGATGAAAACAGACAGATGATTTACCGCGAACTGGTGCAGGGAATCGCGGAACACCAGGAAACCATCATCACAAAAGGCGGCGATCCCGATGTGACGGCGGAGGTTTACGGATGGGTCTATATGGATTACCCGGAGTACTGCTGGATCAACGGAGCATCACATGTCACGGGATACGGCGAGCCGAAGAACTACTGCGAGGTAGTTCCGGAATACACGATTCCTGCGGAGGAGATCACAGGACGCCAGACCCAGATCAAAGGTCGGGAAACGATTTCTTAAGTGATATCGACCGTTCGATGGATGACTATGGGAAGATCAAGGCTGTCTTTGAAAAATGTATCCGGCAGATTGATTATGTGAAAGATGCGCCGGAGAATCAGACACTCTACAGCGGACTTGTGAACGGACAGACGGTCTGCGCAGGCTATGCCAGAACGTTCCAGTATCTGATGAACCGCCTGGACATCCCGGTCATTTATGTGACGGGAACGACAGACACCGGCGAGGCGCACGGCTGGAATATCGTAAAGTGCGGAGACAATTATTACAACGTCGATGTAACCTGGGGCGATCCGGTATTCGCAGAGGGCGAGAGCGGCGAGTACAATCTGCCGGACGACCTGATCTACTACGATTTTCTCTGCGTTTCCGATGCGGAATTTTCGGACACGCATCAGGCGGATGCGAATCTGCCGCTCCCGGCGTGCAATGCAGATGACCTCGAGTATTACCGCCAGATCGGCCGGTACATGGATACATTTGATGCGACGCAGATTCTGTGGGAAATGGAGACGGATATTGAAGAGACAAAAGAGTATTCCGAATTTAAATTTGCCACCGATGATCTGATGGCACAGGTCATGGAAGCCCGACCGGAGCTTCTCGATAAGGCTTCCGGCTATCTTTGCAGCTATTACGGGCTCGGGTCCGTAAAATATACATACAGCGAGGATACGGCGACAAGAAAGCTGATGGTATTCTGGCAATATAAAGGAGAACCGAGTGAATGACGGTTCTCCTTTAAAAATATCCGGAAACAAAATGTCGATCAGCTCGCGCTCGAGAAACTCGATGGTAATCAGGCACGAATAAGGGAGTTCGGAAACCTGGGAAACACTCACAAGATCCTGACGGACGGTGATGGAATGATCCGTGACATCGGTAACCTCTGCGACCCAGGCGGCATGCGGGATCGTCAGATGTTCCGCAATCGAAGGGCCGATCACCTGAATACCCTGCGCCGGCGTTAAGAATATCCCCCGTGGGGGCTTGTGAAAAAGGCCGATTTTTGGTAGAGTAAAGGGATATTTGAGCGGTTGGAGAACGACCGCGCCGGGAAAGTTAAGAAAAAGAAGAAAGAAGCGGAAGATATGGAACAGGAATTATTACAGGAAATTGCCTCCTACTGGGGAACCCGTGCGGAGGGGTATTCTGAGGTCAATGAAAAAGAACTGGCGGGAAGCCAGAGAGAAGCGTGGCTGCATGTATTAGAGGAGCAGTTTCCAGAGAAAAAGAAAGAAGAGATGAAGATTCTCGATATCGGAACCGGCCCGGGATTCTTCCCGATGATTTTGTCGGAGGCAGGTTATACGGTGGCGGCTGTTGACTACACGGAGGAGATGCTGGAAAAGGCGAAAGAGAATCTGGGAAAATATACGAAATACGGTCTGGAGCGCGTGACGCTGCAGCGGATGGATGCACAGAATCTGGAGTTTGCGGATGAGACCTTTGATGTTGTCATTTCCAGAAATCTGACCTGGAATCTGGAAAAGCCGGAGCAGGCATACCAAGAGTGGATGCGTGTCCTGAAACCGGGCGGCGTGTTGCTCAATTTTGATGCGAACTGGTACGGTTATCTCTATGACGAGGAGAAAAAGAAGCGTAACGAGGCAGACCGGAAGAAAGTGGAAGAGCAGCAGCTCGACGACCATTATCTGTGCACGGACATTGACCGCATGGAAAACATTGCGCGTCAGGTGCCGCTCTCTGCGATGGAACGGCCGGCGTGGGATACGAAGGTGCTCGAATTCCTCGGCGTCTGTTCCATCCAGACCGATTCCGAAATCTGGAAGCGCGTCTGGAGCGAGGAAGAGAGACTGAACTATGCATCGACACCGATGTTTCTGGTGCGCGCGGAAAAAAGCGCAGAGCAGTCCTTCCAGCTTGGTGATGTGACCGTCCGCCGCGGCGAAAAATATCAGGGGGATATCTCCTTTGCGAATGGGGATATCGTGCTTCCGGGAACGATTATCTGTGGAAAACTTCCGGGAAAAACAATGCTGATCACCGGCGGCGTTCATTCCGGTGAATACGTCGGCATTCAGGCGTGTGTGGAACTGGGAGCGGAGCTTCAGCCGGAAAAAACGGTTGGAACGATCGTGATTTTAAAGGTCTTAAACCGTCCTGCTTTTGAAAACCGTGCGGGCAGTCTCGGACTTTCCGATGGCAAAAACCTGAACCGTGTATTTCCGGGCAACCCAAACGGAACCGAGATGGAGCGGCTGGCGTGGGCGATGACAAAGGAAGTTTTCCCGAAAGTAGATTACTATATCGACCTCCACAGCGGCGACGATTTTGAGGATCTGACGCCGTACGTCTATTACGCCGGAAAAGCGGCGCAGGAAGTGATGGAGACTTCGCGGAAAATGGCGGAGCAGGTGGATGTACCGTACATGGTGCGCTCCATGGTATCATCGGGCGGAGCTTACAACTATGCGGCATCCAGAGGAATTGCAAGTATTCTCCTGGAGCGCGGCGGCATGGGCGCATGGACATCCGAGGAAGTCAATTCGGACAAGCGCGATGTGCGCAATATCCTAAGCAGTCTCGGGATGTATCAGATCCGCCGCGATGTGCGGAACTACGTGCCGATGGAAGTGACGGATGTCCGCTATCAGGCGGCTTCGGAAAGCGGCCTGTGGTATCCGGCGGCGAAACCGGGCGATATGGTTGCAGAGGGCGCACTGCTCGGAACGATCCGTGATTATAATGGAAAACTCCGTGAGACGTGCCGTGCCGAGTACACCGGTGTGGTGCTGTACCAGACGGGCAGTCTGCAGGTAACAGAAGGGGGCCCTGTCGTTGCTTACGGAAGAATTGTGCGCGAGCCGGAGTACGACGACCGCAAAGAGCAGATTGTCCATTACTGGGAGAAACGGAGCGAGAGCTTTTTAGAGCAGAGACGCTCCGAACTTGCAAACCCGATTGCGAAGCGCTGGATGAAAGAGATTGAAAAACAGATCCCGGCGGGAAGACGGTTAAAGATCCTTGATGTGGGCTGCGGAGCCGGATTTTTCTCGATCCTGCTGGCAAAAGAGGGCCACGAGGTATTCGGCATCGACCTGACACCGGAGATGATTGAGAATGCAATCCAGCTTGCCGAAGAAGAGAATGCCGACTGCTGCTTCCAGGTCATGGACGCGGAAAATCCGATGTTTGCGGATGAAACGTTCGATGTTGTCATTTCCCGAAACCTGACGTGGACGCTGCCGAATGCGGAGCATGCTTACGGCGAGTGGATGCGTGTGCTGAAAACGGGCGGTGTGCTGCTGAACTTCGATGCCAATTACGGAAAAGAAGATGTTGCCGATACGAAGGGACTTCCGGAGGCGCATGCCCATTTCAAGGTTGGAAACGAGATGCTCGAAGAGTGCGAACGGATCAAATCACAGCTCCCGATCAGCCGCAAAAACGGCCGGCGTACGATGTGGCGGTGCTGTGCGAAAACACAGCGGGAGAAATCCGCATTGATACGAGCCTTGGAAAACGCATTTATCTGGAAAAAGACGAGTTCTATAACCCGGCACCGATGTTTTCGATTTGTGCCGTGAAGCAGTAAAGGAGTATTTGTGAAAAAATATTTGTTAAAACGACTGCTTCGCCTGATTCCGGTATTCCTCGGCGTGACGATTCTCGCTTTTCTGCTGACGGGACTTTCCTCGGTCGATGCGGTGGATTTAAAAGAGAGCAGCAGCGGCGGCGTGATGTCGGAGGCGGAAAAAGAAGCGATGCGGGAGGAGCTGGGACTGAATGAGCCGAAAGCTGTCCAGTACCTGCAATGGCTGAAAAACGCCCTGCGCGGTGACTTCGGGGAGTCGTACGTTTCCGGCAAACCGGTGCTTGTAAGCTTCTGCGAAAAACTGCCCGCAACGATTGCACTTGCGGCGCTGGCGCTTGCCATGACGGTCTGTCTTTCGTTTCCGCTCGGTATCTTAAGTGCAAAATATCAGAATACATGGGCGGACCGCAGTATCAGCCTGTTCTGCTTTGCAGGTAATTCGTTTCCGGGGTTTTTCACTGCACTTCTTCTCTTGTATTTCTTTTCGCTGAAATGGAATCTTTTTCCGGTTCTCAGTATGGGAAAGGGATGGAAAAGCTGTGTGCTTCCGGCGGCGACGCTTGCGGTTTCGATGACGGCAAAATACACCCGTCAGGTGCGTTCTGCCGTGCTTGCAGAGCTGGAGCAGGAGTACGTGGCGGGTGCACGGGCACGTGGGTTAAGTGAAAACCGGATTCTGTTTGGAAATGTATTAAAATCCGTGCTGCTTCGGATGGTCACGCTGCTATTCTTATCCGCCGGTTCGCTGCTTGGAGGAACCGCCATCGTTGAGACGATTTTCATGTGGAATGGTGTCGGAAAAATGGCCGTGGATGCCGTTTCCATGCACGATATTCCCGTGATTCAGGCATATCTGGTGTGGATGGCGGCGATCTATCTGCTGCTGCATCTCATTGCTGATCTGCTGATGGGTGCACTGGACCGCGGGCGAAGCTGGAGGGAATGCGATGAAAAAAGAACAGAAAAGAAAGATCCTTTTTTATGGCATCCTCGCCGGTGCGCTGCTGCTGTTTGCCGCGTGTGCGGCCCATCTGGCACCGTACGATCCGTATGAGCAGAATCTGGAACTGTCCCTTCTTCCGCCGTCCGCGGCGCACTGGATGGGGACGGACCGCTATGGAAGAGATCTGTTTTCAAGGATTCTCTCCGGCGCGCGGGTCAGCATTTTTTCAGCACTTCTTGTCGTTGCGGCAAGCGCTCTGATCGGAACACTCGCCGGAATTTTCAGCGGCTGGCTGGAAGGTAAAACGGATACGGTTCTGATGCAGATCTCCGATATTTTTCTGGCCTTTCCGGGTATGGTATTTGCAATCGCATTTTCCGGCGTTCTGCAGAGCGGCATGACGGGAGCCGTTGTGTCGCTGATCCTTGTTTCCTGGCCGAAATATGCACGGCTTGCGCGGAACCGTGTGCTGGCATTGAAACACATGCCGTTCATCGCGGCGGCGCGCCTTACAGGAAACGGAACATGGAAGATGATCAGACGCCATATTCTGCCGAATCTTGCGGGGCAGACGATTGTCACAGCGGTGCTTGATATCGGAACGATGATGCTGGAAATCGCGGGTCTGTCCTTCCTCGGCCTTGGTGCGGAAGCGCCGTCGGCGGAGTGGGGAGCGATGATGAGCAACGGAAGAAGTATGCTGCAGACCGCGCCCTGGGTCATTCTGGCGCCGGGACTGGCGATTTTTCTGATCGTTCTTGTCTGCAATCTGCTTGGTGAGGCGGTACGGAAAACGGTGGATCAGGGATAAGGGGCAAACGAAAATGGAAACAAAGGGAGCAAAAACATGAGCGAAAAACTGCTGGAAATCAGCGGCCTTTCTGTCTGTTATGAGGGGGAGCAAATTTTAAATAACATCTGTTTTTCCGTCGAAAAAGGAGAAACCGTCGGCATCGCCGGGGAGTCGGGCAGTGGAAAAAGTACCTTGCTGCGAGCGATCCTGCGGCTGATGGGAAAGAATGGTTTCATCACCGGCGGGCAGATCACATTTCGCGGAGAGGAGCTGACGGACATGTCCGAAAAGAAGCTGCGGAGTCTGTGCGGTTCAGAAATTGGTATGATTTTCCAGAATACAGGGGCATCACTCTGTCCGACCGGAAAATCGGAGCACAGATCTGTGAAAGCGTGCGCGCCCATGAGAAACGCTGCGGATTCATCACCCCGATTTCTGGGGGAATGTCTGGCAGAAAAAGCCGCAGAGAAATCAAAGATATGACGCTCCAGCGATTTGCGGATATGGGGCTTTCGGATGGCGAGACGATCTGGAACAGCTATCCATCGTCGCTCTCCGGCGGCATGAACCAGCGCGTCGGGATTGCGCTCGCAATGCTGCTGCATCCGTCGCTTCTTCTGGCGGACGAGCCGACGAGTGCACTCGATGTGGTTTCGCAGGCGCAGGTGCTGCGGGAGCTTCAGGCGTTGCAGCAGAAAGAGCAGACGGGGATGGTGCTGGTGACGCACAATCTTGCGGTTCTCGAGCAGATGGCAGACAGGGTTGCTGTTTTGAAGGATGGAAACATCGTGGAGCAGGGGGAGACAAGGACGGTTTTCGATCACCCAAAGGACGAATATACAAAAAATCTCCTTGCGGCTGTGCCGGGAAGAGGGAAGAACGATGCATAATCATAACATGCTGGAAGTAAACAACTTAAGCAAAAACTTTGCTGGAACCGGCCGGGAAACGGAATTTGCCGCCGTGGACGGCATCAGCTTCACACTGGATGCGGGTGAATGTCTTGGCCTGATCGGGGAGAGCGGATGCGGAAAAAGCACGACGGCCCGTCTGATCACCGGATTGGTCCAGGCGGATGCAGGCAGCGTTCTGTTGGAAGGCGAGGAAATCCTCGGAAGAAAAGGCAGGCGGCAGCGCGAAGTTTACCGGAAAATACAGATGGTCTTCCAGACCCCGCAGGATTCCTTCGATCCAATGCAGACGCTCGAAACCGGGATTCTGGAAGCTTTTCGGAATCAGGGAATGAGCCGGAAAGAGGCGTGTCTTCATCTGCCGGAGCTGCTGAAAAAAGTGGAACTTAGTTCGGAAACGGCGATGCGCTATCCCCGCGAGACAAGCGGCGGAGAGTGCCAGAGAGCCGCAATTGCGCGGGCTCTTGCTGTGCAGCCGTCTCTTCTGATCTGCGACGAGGCAACGAGTGCGCTCGATGCGGCGGTACAGGCGCAGATCGTTCAACTGCTGAAAAAACTGCAGCGGGAAGAAGGACTTGCGATGCTGTGGATCGGCCACGACCTTGCGCTGGTGCGGGAACTCTGCAGCCGTGTGATTGTCATGCGGCAGGGAAAAATCGTGGAGCAGGGGGAGACGCGGGAGGTATTGGAGTACCCGAAAGAGGAATATACGAAACTGTTGATGGAGTATAGTCTGTGAGAAAACTATTGAAACAGAAAATCAGACAGCGGAAATGGTGGTGCCATTTGCGAAAACAGGAGAAGTACAGAATGCAGAGAAAGAACGGCAGAAGAAAAAAAATTGCATATGTTTTGTGCGGCATTCTGGCGGTGGTACTGTTTTCCGGTTGTCAGAGCACAGCGGCAGATGGTACAGATGAAAAAGTTTTCATATACGGCGACACGACATTCAACGCCGAAAACGACGAGTCCGATGTCAACCCGCACAACGGCTATTCCGGCTGGGCGTGTATCCGCTATGGGATCGGTGAGACGCTGTTTCATTATTCCGATTCTATGGAGATCGAGCCATGGCTGGCAGAAAGCTATGAGATTGTGGACGATACAACATGGCGGATTACACTGCATGAAGGCATCTCCTTTACGAGTGGGCGCACTCTCGACGCAGAGGCGGTCAAAGAATGTCTCGAGGATCTGATCGCAGTACATGACCGTGCACGCGGGGATCTGAAAATTGAGAGCATCAAGCAGACGGCCTGATCGTAACGATTCACACCGAACAGCCTGTCCCGGCGCTTCTGAATTATCTGTCTGACCCATATGGATGCATCATTGATATGCAGGCAGGTGTGACGGATGACGGCAATGTCGCCGGAACCGGCCCGTACCGCGCAGTACAGGTGGAGACGGATCAGGGACTGACGCTCGTGAAAAATGACAATTACTGGAACGGAACGCCAAAGCTCGACCGGATCGAAGTAAAAACGATCCGCGACGGCGATACGATGACGATGGCGTTACAGTCAGGCGAGCTCGACGCGGCGTACGGCCTGCCGTATTCCAATCTGATCCTGTTCCGCGATGAACCATACACGATTTCTTCGGCGGATACGTCGCGTACCTTCTTCGGACAGTTCAACGGATCATCCGAGGTGCTACAGGACGACCGCGTGCGCGAGGCAGTCATCGGAGCGATCGACCGGGAGGGCTTTGTGAATACGCTGATGGAAGGAAACGGAAGCGTGGCGGAAGGCCCGTTCCCCTCTTACTTTGCATTCGGCGACAGCAAAGTGCAGGAGGAGTCCTATGATCTTGAGTATTCCAGAGAACTGCTGGCTGAAGCAGGCTGGACCGATGAGGACGGCGACGGCTACGTGGAAAAAGACGGAAAACGCCTGACCATCTGCTGGCTCACGTATCCGAGCCGCCAGGAACTGCCGCTTCTCGCGGAGAGTGCACAGGCATCGCTGAAGAAAATCGGAATCGAAGTACAGATCCAGTGCACGGCAAATCATCTGGAACTGCTGAAAAAAGGAAACTGGGATGTTTATGTCAGCGCATTTGTCAGCGCACCGACGGGCGATCCCGAGTATTTCTTTACAACGCACTGCCTGCAGGATTCCTCCAAGAACCGCGGCGGTTATTACAGTGAGACACTCGAGATGCTGGAGCAGCAGTTAAGCGGCGAGTTTGATACCGAAAAACGAACCGAACTGGCCATCGAGATGACGCAGACGCTGCTGGATGACCACATGTTTTTCTTCGCATCACACCTCAAAATGTCGATGGTATCCGGCGAGGGCGTGACGGGGCTTACGGCGCATCCGTGTGATTATTATGAAATTACAGTCAATTTGGACAAAAACAAATGATTATTTGGAAAAAGAGCAGAAAATGTGGATTTTCTGCTCTTTCTGCGCTATGATAGAAAAAGAACGGCACTGCGACGGTGCCAGAGAAGAGAAAAGGAGAAGTTACGATGCGGAAAGAAGAATTAAGAACATATATTGAAAACCACGAATCCGAGATGATCGAGATCTGAAAAGCCTGATCCGGATTCCAAGCGAAAAACAGGCGGCAGAGCCGGGCAAACCGTTTGGTGCACCGGCGGCAGAGGCACTGGCGCAGGGAATCGAAATTCTGGAAAAATACGGCTTTGCCGTAACCAACTACGACAACTACGCGATTGCAGCTGACTTTAATCAGGAAGAAAAGGGCCTTGATATTCTCGCCCATCTCGATGTCGTACCGGCAGGCGAAGGCTGGCAGGAGACCGATCCATTCACCCCGCTCATCAAAGAAGGAAAAATGTTCGGCCGCGGAACCGCAGACGACAAAGGACCGGCGATCGCAGCTATCTACGCAATGCGCGCTGTCAAAGAACTCGGTTACCCATTAAAGAAAAACGTCCGTCTTGTCCTCGGTTCGACGAGGAGTGCGGAAGCTCTGACCTCGAATATTATTATAAGAAAGAAGTGGAAGCACCATGCACCTTCTCACCGGATGCCGAATTCCCGGTCATCAACATTGAAAAGGGCGGCATGCGCGGTCACTTCGAAAAAACATCCAATGCCGGAACAACAGGCGTGCGTCTCGCATCCTTACAGGCCGGCACCAAACTGAACGTTGTACCAGGCAAAGCATATGCAGAGCTTGCCGGCATGGCAAAAGAAGACCTGAAAACCTGCACTGACGAGACTGAGCAGAAGACCGGCGTTTCCTTCGTTCTGGAAGATACCGAAAACGGCAATATAAAAATCACCGCCTGCGGTGCCTTCGCCCACGCATCCACCCCGGAAATGGGTAACAACGCACTGACCGCACTGCTGCAGCTTCTCGCATCCGTTGGAATGGAAGAGAGTGAACTGAAAAACGACATCAGTTTCCTTGCAAAAGTTTACCCGCACGGCGACGGCAAAGGCGCAGGCCTCGGTGTCGCCATGTCAGATGAAGAGTCCGGCGAGCTCACCTTAAGCCTCGACTCATGAACTACGACGGCAAAACCTTGACCGGTTCCTACGACTGCCGCGCCCCGATCTGCGCGACAAAAGAAAACCTGTATGATACTGCCGAACAGAATATGAAAAAAGGCGGCTTTTCCATGGAAGGCAGCGCCATGTTCCCGCCACACCACGTTCCGGCAGACAGCCCGTTCGTTCAGACGCTGCTGCAATGCTATACAGACGTCACCGGCAAACCGGGAAAAGCCTTTGCAATCGGCGGCGGAACGTATGTCCATCACCTGAAAAACGGTGTTGCTTTCGGCTGTGCAGACCTTGAAGTTGACAATCGCATGCACGGGGCAGATGAGTTTGTAGAAATCGAATGCCTGAAACAGTGTGTTGTAATCTTTGCAGAGGCGATTCTGCGGATCTGCGGGGAATAAAAATCCCGTCCGTACAAGACGAAATCAGAGTCCTTATGCTGTGAACCATTTTGAGCGGTGTGGGACTCTCTTACCAAAGAAGAAGGAATAGATGAGGGCGGACAAATGAGGGAAACACTGGGAGTTTTGCTGGGATTTTTTCTGGCAGCCGTACTTGGCTATCTGATTTCAGAAATCGCGCAGAAGGAACAGGAGAAAGAAGTTCTGGAAAGCTATATGGATTCCCTTCAGGAGATTTATGAAGTGATCCGGCAGAGAATGGATGTGACGAGAAAATTTCGCCATGATCTTCTGAGCCATGTGCAGACGCTGGAGTATCTGATAGAAAAGCAGAAAAATCCGGATGGGGAGCTTCGAAAATATGCGGATCAGCTGACAGAAACATACCGGAAAATTCAGAAAGGAACCTTCTGCCGGGATGAGATCACAGATGCATTTCTGATGATGGAGAAACAGGTCTGTATAGAAAAAGAGATTCCCTTTCAGATCCAGGTATCGAAAACCTGCATGGAATGGATGATGCCCGTAGAACGAATCGGTTTTTTACATAATTTATTGGATAATGCAATCGAAGCGAACGGAAGAATTCCGGAAAAGGAAAGAAAAGAGCTTTCTTTTTGGATAGAAGAAGATTCCGATTCCTGTACGGTGAAATTGAGAAATGCGCTTGCAAGCAAAGAGGTTTTCAACTTATCAACCTGGAAAACAGATGGAGCAGAACACGGCGTGGGAACCAAAATCATTCGTGCCATTGTTGAAAAATACCACGGAACCAGCAAAACCTTCTGGGATAAAGAAAGACACAGCCTGGAACAGACCATTGTTTTTCTGATCGAACATCCGACAGAAAAGAGGGAAAAAGAATGAAAGATCCTAACCTTAGTGAACTGGTCCGGACCTGTATTCGCTGCTGGCTGTATCTGGTTCCACAGGCGTTTCTTGGCATTCACCTGTTTGACATGTTTATGCGGAGAAAAAACAGCATAAAGCCTCTGATGATCTGGCAGCTTCTGCGGGTATTCTTGATCGGTGGCATCAGCGACATCATTCTGCGGGGATACTATGGAGATGAAAACTGGTGGGGAATTCTGATGATGTTCTGTTCGGTTGTCATCATGATAGCAAACACCGTTCTCATTTACTACACCTTTGAAGGCAGCTTCCCAAGGTTGTGCTGGGCGCGATGCTGGCCGATATCGTAACGTCCATGATTCATTATCCGGCAATCTGTATTGTGGATCTTTTGTCAGGGCGTCCGCTCTATATCCTGAAATGCCCGGTAGAACCATGGGATTTACTGATCCCGGTTCTGGAATATCTGTTTTACAGGCTGGAGAAAAAAACAATCCTCCATGTTCTGAGAAGATATAGAGATTTTGAGGCCAGGTACCTGAAAATTATCTGGGTTTTTGTCTATTTTCTTCCAGTTCTATATTATGTGCCGAACGGACTGACGGACATACAGGTGATGTTTCTGGATGATATTCTGGTTATTCTGATTATGGTATTCAGCATTTTAAGCATAGTGCAGCGTCAGCGTCGGGTAATGAAGGATTATAAATTTCTTTCCGAACAGCAGAAAATGGCAGAATACCATTACCAGATTCTGACAGAGCAGATTCCCCAAATGGAACAATATCAGCAGACCATTTCGGAGCAGATGGAAAAAATTATGGCCGGAACTGCCGAGATATCCGGGGAGACGCTGAAACAGTATGCAGACAGTCTCAAAGCGATCAGTCATCAGGTGCGGCAGGGGATTTACTGTAAAGATCGAATGACAGATGCAGTTTTGTGCGCATGGAAATCAAATCTGGAGAAGAAAAAAATCGAACTGCATTACGAGATTGAGGGATACGATCGGGGAGAAATCAAAGAACAGGATCTGGCAAAAATCCTGATCGGAATCTTAAACTGGGGAGAAAATCTTGTGAAAAGAGAAGAACACCGGGAAATACGGATGAAGATCACAGGGGTGAAAAATCAGCTGATTCTGGAATGCCTGACCTCTTCCGGACGCCAGAATCCGATGAGCCGGAAGCTGTTTCGCGGACTTGTGAAAAAGTACAATGGAAAAATGCAGGAAAAAAAAGAAAAGACCGGGAAATTTGGTCTGACTGTTATTTTGTCCAGGTACGTCAGCCTTTAACCGAATCAACAAGTCCCCTGTTTCCATTGCGAAAAGCAATAAGCAGTGGGTGGGGACTTGCTTGTATCAGGAGGAGTGCAAACTCGTTCTGATAAACTGCGGAGCAGTTATTCGGTTATGAGCAAGTAGCGAAGCGGATTGCGAATATCCGTTTGACTATGAGAACAGACAGAAAGTACGACTGGAGAAAAAAAGAACATGGATTTAAGAATAGGAATTTGCGATGACGCGCCGGACTGGCGGGAAAAAACGAGAGAAACTGTGAAACATTGTACAGACCAGATGGCAAATAGCGTAGAAATTTATTCCTTTCAGAATGGAAACGAACTGCTGTCAGAAGAACATCCCCCCATGCATATCATGTTTATGGACATTGAAATGTCGGATGAAAATGGAATTGACCTGGCGATGGAAGTCAACCGGAAATGGCCAAAATGTCAGGTCGTTTACCTGACCAATTACTGGTCCTATGCAATGGAAGTTTACGAGACACGCCATGTCTACTATATAGTAAAAGAAAAATTCGAGGAAAAACTGTCGGGTGTGCTGGAAAAGGCGATAGAACAGCTGCGGAAACAGAACAGAAGAGTTGCTCTCCAGTGCCACGGAGGTGTAAAAGCAAGTCTGAAGCTGGATGACATTCTGTATTTTGAACGGGACCGGAGAGTCACCTATGTGATTACAAAGGAAAAAGAATATACGGTGGACGAGAAAATCCCGGAAATCGAAGAGCGAATCGCGAGCGATGATTTTGTAAGATGCCATACCAGCTTTCTGGTCAATTTTTCCTATGTGAAGGAATGCACGAGAAAGAAATTGCTGCTGGAAAATGGAAAAACGGTGGATGTCAGCAGAAGCTACTGGAAAAAGACGGAAGATGCCTATGTGGAATGGATGAAGCGGTGGGCGAGGTAGAAACAGAATAGGGATAGAACAGGGGAAAAATACTGCACGGGAAAGGTGTAGTATTTTTTGTGCAAAAAAATGGGAGAGAATATGGAGAAAAGATGTAGAGAAAATGCTGATTATTACAAAAAAAGTGCAGATTGTGCAGCACATGTGAGGGCAGAGATGATATATGGTATTATTTTGAAAGAAAATCATAAAAACTTTAAGACATACAGTATGTATATAGCACGTAAATGATTTTTCTTTTATAGTAAAAAAATTATAAAATTGAACTAAAAGTATATATTGCATTGATAAATACAGAGTGCTAAAATTATTTTATAATAGTAAGAGAAAACAGAAAATAATACCTGTTTTAAAAGAAACGACAGAATTTTATCTGGTATATAAAATATACGTTTGTAATTTGAAAACAAGAAATATTATGGGGGAAAGAAATGGGACAAGTTACAAGATATTCAGAAAGTGAACAGGCATGGAATAAATCTGAACAGAATAGAATTACGGAACTTCAATTAGCCAGAGGCTTTCAAGTTGCGGATATTTATTTGAACAGAGCATATTTGGATGTATTTTCTGCTGCGCCAATTATTTCACTGAATCGTTCTGAAATGGATATATCAAAACTTCGTCTGTTCGAAATATCGAAGTTAGTTTTTGATGCAGAGGAAAAATTTACAGATAAATTGATGAGTGTTTATTCAGCACTTCATAGCATGGAAAGTTCGATTGCAATGCTCATAGATAGTGATGGAGAAAAAATCCAGTTTTATATTGGAACTCGTTCTGAAAAAAATCCTGCGATTGCAGGAGATATTTTAGAGTCTACATTAAAAGGAAATTTTCCAGGAATTGTTTATGAAACAAAAAGTATGAATGACATTCAAAATTTAATTACTGAGATACAAATGCAAAAATCAAAGAGTCTTTCGTCTGTTTCTATAGTGCTCGATTCGGGGTGAAGAACAAAAGATGGATACATTTGTACAGGGAATTGAAAAATTTATTGACGCAATGAATGGGAAAAAATATACCATGTTATGTTTGGCTACGCCATTAGACTATCAAACAATGGAGAAAAGAAAACATGGATATGAAGAACTTTGTTCTACATTGACACCACATGTGAAAATGTCAGTGGCTTTTGGAGAAAATGAAAGTTTGGCTGTGAATAAAAGTATATCAGCAAGCTTTTCAAAATCTGTAAATAGAAGTGTTAGCAATTCAAATACAGTTAGTTCATCGAATTCAAGTGGGACAAATGCAAGCGCCAGTAGCGGGAGCAGCTATAATGGAAGCTTTTCAGGAGACGGCAGTAGTTTCGGTTGGGGTGGAAATAGTGGATATTCTAATGGATCTTTTGACTCGTATACATCGGGAAATTCTTTTACCAAAGCTATATCAGATAGTGAAGGCTCAAGTACAACAGAAGGAATGTCAAAAGGAGAAACAGAGACGGTTGGTTCTTCAAAAACGGTTACATTGAACTTCGAAAATGCGGGTGTAAATAATTTAATTGAAAGAGCTAAAGCACAGTTAGAACGTTTTAAAATGTGTGAATCCTTTGGAATGTGGGAATTTTGCAGCTATTTTATGTCAAATGATATTCATACTTCTGCGCTTGCGGGAAATGTATATAAGGCATTAATGACAGGAGAAAAATCGGATGTTGAAAGTGCACATTTTAATATATGGTCGCTAAATCAAAAAGAAAAGATTCAAAAAATTGAGGAAAAATGTTTTATATTTTGTGCATCCTAGAGCAGAAATACAAGCTTTTGAAGAAGGATACAGTAAACAAATAGTAACGCCGACGAATCTTGTGAGTGGAAACGAATTGCCACTTGTAATGGGATTGCCTAAAAAGTCTGTTGCTGGTCTCGCCGTTATTGAAATGGCAGAATTTGGACGTTCTGTTGTTTATGAAAATAATGTACCAGTAAGACCGATAGAGTTTGGTAATATATATCACATGGGGGTAGTAGAAAAATCCAGAGTACTTATGGACTTGGACTTATTGGCGTCACATTGCTTTATTACAGGATCCTCTGGATCTGGAAAATCCTATGCGACCTATGAATTGTTAGAACAGCTTTTGCAAAATGATGTAAAAATCATGGTTATTGAACCTGCTAAAGGTGAATATAAGCAAATATTTGGGGGATTAAAGGGAATTAAAATTTTTACAACGGATCCCAATTCATATAGGCTTTTGAAAATTAATCCATTTCAGTTTCCCGACAATATTCACTTACTTTCACATATAGAACAATTGCTACAGATTTTTAATGCTTCGTGGCCGCTATATGCGGCGATGCCGGCAATATTAAAACAAGCGGTTGTAGATAGTTATACACGTTGTGGCTGGGATGTACAGAATTCTATTTGGATTCCGGGTATTTGCGATCATAAATATCCGGTATTTGCAGATGTTTTAGAGATTCTTCCAGAAATTATTAACACATCGGATTATTCATCTGATTCAAAAGGAGATTATAAAGGGGCATTATTAACAAGAGTTCAGTCGATGACAGTTGGAATTAACGGATTGATTTTTAAGAACAGCCTTGGAATTGAAGATTCGTTGTTGTTTGATAGTAATGTCATTGTGGATTTAAGTGAATTAGGTTCGGATGAAGCGATTGCTTTGATTATGGGCGTTTTAATTATGAAATTAAATGAATATCGTAAAGCACAGAGAAAAGAAAATTCCCGGATGGTATTAAATTCACAACTGAATCACGTGACTGTATTAGAAGAGGCGCATAATCTGTTGAAGAGGACCTCTAAGGATCAAAACCAGGAAGGCGCCAATATGGTTGGAAAATCTGTGGAAATGATCAGTAATTCTATTAAAGAGATGAGAACGTATGGTGAGGGATTTATTATTATTGATCAGTCACCAATGGCAGTTGATTCTTCGGCGATTGAAAATACTTCAACCAAAATTATTATGAATACTCCAGCTAAAGAAGCTTGCGAGGAATTAGGAAGCGCACTTTCGCTTAGCAATGAACAGACTAAAGAACTTTCACGTTTGAATGTAGGGGTTGCGGCGGTATTTCAAAAGGGATGGCTTTCACCAGTACTAATGAAAGTAGATAAGTGGGATAACCGATATAATACACAAGTGGAGATGACGAATACAGTTGATTTGAGAGTTACAAGAGGAGAACTTTTAAATGCACTGTATGAGCAGAAAAATGAAGAAAAATTTTCACCCATGCGTTTAAGAACAATTACACGTTCTTCAGTAGTCCCAATTGATAAAAAAAGAGAATTGGATGAAGTTTTAAGGTCGTATAATGAACGATTTCCAGTAAACCATCCATTTGATCGGTATTATTATGGAAATCTACTTATCGAATTAATGGGATGTGAACAGCTATTTAAGGTAATTCCATTGAGTGGGATACCGACTTATAAAGAATTTGATGAGGTGGATGAAAATACACGAGAATTTTCTGAGATGCTATATGCTTATAAAAAAGGAACAGAATCTTGGTTTAAGAAATTTTTTTGATGCATTTTCTTTTTATATTGCTAGTGATGATGAAAAAGCAAAAGCGGATGGAATTTTAAGTATGCTATATGTAGTTGGGCATGAAGGAAAGATAAAATATTATCGAGATGACAGACTTGCGATGCTATGTAGAATGTTATACAGACAATTAGGAATTCTGTTATGAGAGAGAACTGGAGGAAAAGAATATATGACATTTGGTGGATTTAAAGAAACTAGTGAATCAATGGAAAACAATGAAGCCAAGACTGAAAATACAGAAAAAAAACGTAATCAGATTTTGGAAATTCCAGACGAATATAAAGATGATTTTGATAAAAAAATAGAAACCAGTGAAAATAAAGAGCAACAGACGGATACTGAAAAAAAGGATACACCAGAGGGGGGAGAAAAAACCGGATGGTTTGAAAAAATCAAAGGTTTTTTTTCAAAAGAAAAGGAAAATAACATTGAAAAAGAAGATGAGCCAGAAAAGAGCGAAAAGCCGGATAAACACAGCTCATTTATTGATTCATTAAAAGTAGATATGAGTCCAGAAGAAGTTAAAGAATATAATGCTGAACATGGATATACAGATGAAGTAACAGAAAGACCTAAGGGAGGGGTTGAACGAGAAAAAACACTTGAAAATGAAGATTCACGTTGGGAGGCATATGATACACCAGAAGAAAACACGGAAGATACAACAAATGATTCTTTGTAGGAGATTATAAAATAATATGGCAACAAATGTACAAATTCAATTTAATCCGTTTCAACAACAGCTGAATATTCTTATTGATGGAAAACAACTTTCAGAGTATAGTTGTTTGATACAATTTGCAGACGAAGATATTTGGCAATGGCATTCGGAAATATTGGATGCGCTGTATAATGAATTGCAGGATAATTTTTTGCTTACATTTATTGGAACAGAGACGGATTCCGAAATCATGCGCTTTGCATGCGAAAAGAGTAATTATTGCTTAAAATACACGCCAAGACTTCCAACGGTTAATCGCTCTCTTCAGAAAAGACTTGGAGAATTAAATCAGCTGATAAAAAATCAGAAAAATATTTTGTGTAAAAAAACAATTATAGAGGCAAAATTTATTATTCCGAATAAATATCAAGATTGCTTAGAAGATATTTTGAGCGTCGATATTAGAAATTTGTTTTGTGAGGTAAAAGTAGAGGCATCAAGTAAAGAAAAAATATGTATAGAAAACCCCGAATTAACATATCTATTTATTCTTTCTGAAAGCATTTCTGAGGGGAAAGCAATAGCAGATAAATACACATTACAAAATCCGATTTTTATAATGTGTCAAGGAAATGCAAATAAGCTGGTAGAAATTAGTGATTCTTGTTTGATCTATGAATGGGATTTTCAAAATATTATTTCGGGAGTATTTGAATGCTTTTTGGGATTCCCACTTAGGAATGCATTGAGAATATGTATTCAAAGTCTTAATGATTATGCCTGGATGCAAGAAAAAGTAATTGATATTACAACTATGGAACCAAAAATAAACATTGTGCTTGATAGTACGGTTGAAGTAGGAAAAAGTAATGCTATACAGATTACTTGTGATCCTCCGGTAAAGGAACCACCCAAAATAGTATTTAACATTTTGGATAAAACGATAGCGTCTACGAACAATCTTGCGATATTTGGTATAAAAACTGGGATAACAGAGATAGAAGCGTATCGTTATGGAAGTGAAATTCCGTTTCAGGTAATCAAACTGAACATTATTCAGCGTAACAGAATTAAAAAAATCATTTTAGATGAAGATGAGTTGATTCTTGGAATTGGGAATAGAAAAAAATTGAATTTTGAATATTTCCCGATAGACGCAGATAATGTCAGTAATGTAACATGGATGAGTTCGAATAAAAAAATAGCCGAGATAAATTCGGAGGGATTATTAATTTGCAAAGCAAGTGGAAAATGTAAAATTTTTTGTACGGCGGAAAATGTTTCGGCAGTGTGTACGTGCGAAGTATATCCGTATCTGGAAAATCTTAGTGTTGCATTGCCGAATGGAGAAAACAAGGAATTGCAATTAGAGCAGATGCAGGAATATGAGTTACAAGTAAAGACGTATCCAGAAAATAGTATTGATGGTGAGTGGTTTGTGACAAGTTCAGATTATAATGTTGTTAATATAGTAGGAAATAAGATACTGGCAAAAAATACGGGAATAGCAAATGTTAGCGTAACCAATGTATCGAAACGAAAAAGTGTATCGTTTACAGTGAAAGTTTACAAAAAAAAGAAGAAATTCATTGAAAGATTTTAGGAAAACATAGCAGTTAAGAATGTAAAAAAGGAGGAAAAATACTAATAGGTAAAGAGGTCCTTAGAAATGGATAATAAAACTACTATTTTGAAAGGAGTATGTGAGATGGGGAAATATATAGGAATTGATTTAGGAACGACATTTTCATGTATGGCGTATATTAATGAAGAAGGACAGCCAGTGGTTATTCCTAATGGAGAAGGGAAAAATACGACACCGTCTACAGTTTTATTTGATGGAACTTCAACTATTGTAGGAGAAGAGGCAAAAAACCAAAGCATTATAGATCCACAAAATTTTGAACAGTTTGTAAAACGTCATATGGGAGAAAGGGACTATTTGTTTTCGACCGAAGATGGAGAAAAATATTCGCCAGAAGCTATATCAGCAATTATTCTTGCAAAAATGAAGGCAGATGCAGAGCAGCATCTCGGGGAACCAATAGAGGGCGCTGTTATTACAGTACCGGCATATTTTAATGAGGCACAGAGAAAATCAACAATGGATGCTGGCAAAATTGCGGGATTAAATGTGCTGGCGATTATTAATGAACCAACGGCAGCAGCATTGGCGTTTGGAATAGCCAAAGGAACCGAAAAAGAACAAACTATTATGGTTTATGATCTAGGCGGTGGTACTTTTGACGTTACGGTCTTAAAATTCGATGCTGAAAATATTACAGTTCTTGGAACTGCTGGAGATCGTAAACTGGGAGGATATGATTTTGATGAAAGAATTATAAATGCAGTAATTGAAGAAGCGGCAGAACGGGGACTGGACATAGAAAATGATTTGGTCGCACGTCAAGATTTGCAATTAAAGGCGGAAGAAGCTAAAAAGACACTTTCCGTAAGAGAAAAAGCAAATATTGTTTTGAATATAGGGGGACGTCCATTTAAGTATTCTTTAACAAGAGAAGAATTTGTGGATCTTGTTGAACCATTATTATTTAAAACGGTAGGAAGTATGGAAACGGCATGTGATGAGGCTGAAATAGAATATTCGGATTTGGATAAGATCTTATTGGTTGGCGGATCAACAAGAATGCCAATAGTAAGAGAATCAATTGAAGAAGAAACTGGAATTGTCCCATCATCAGAAGTACATCCAGATGAAGCGGTTGCAATTGGAGCAGCGTATTATGTATTAGATGCATTAAAAACAGAGAAGAAAAAGGTAGAGAAAGGAGAAAGTGATAATAAGCAGGTTTTGAACGCAGCAATACCGGAAACGTCCAAAAAGTATACTTTACAGATGTTACGTCACATGGGATTGGAATTGTTTGTACGGGAGATAACGATCTGGAGTTTAATTCTGTTATACTGCCGAAGAATACACAAGTGCCAGCAAAGTTTACAAATGAGTACTGCACGACGGTTCCATTTCAAGAAAAATTGTATATTCAGGTAACACAGGGAGAAGAGGAAGATCTTCGATATGTAACGGTTATTGGAACAGCAGAGATAGAAATAATGCCACGTGAAAAAATTGTTGGAATTGAAGTTACAATTTCATGTGATGAGAACTCAATTATCCATGTTCGAGTGTATGATATGGATTTACAGAGAGATTTGGGTGAAATGCATATTGATAGGGTTTCAAATCTTACAGAAGAGGAAATTAGTAAAAATAAGCAAAGGATAAGCAAACTTGATATTAGTGGTGAGTAAAACAAATTACGATGAGAGGATGAGACATTATGACAAAGGGCAGTAAAATTTGGTTGTGGATTTTAATGATTGCCGGGGGATTTTCGGCAATTGCAGGTCTTGCTGCTATGAAATATTCAGCAGGAACTGGAATTTTAGCAGTGATAATAGGAAGTTGTCAAATAGCAGGAGCGGCTCTTTTATTGTTTAAACAAAAAAAAGAAGGATTCTATCTTATTTGTGTAATAGCTGTTGTTGATTTTATTTATAGTATGATAAATCATACTAGTATATTGATGGCATTAATACGCTTAATAGGAATGCCTGGTATTACATATTTATTGTTATATAGGAATTCAGGAGATAAAAATCAGAAAATGTCAGCTGAAAATCCTGATGTAGTACCAGTGCAGAATGCTTCCACCAATCTAATATGGAAAGTACTGCGAGAGCGGAGTCGGATTTTGAAGAAAATAGGAATACAGCAGAAGCAAGTAGTACGAAAACAGGTGATCAAGCATCAGATCCTGACGGAACGAAAGAAAAAACGCAGACTACACAAAATACTGCAAAAAAATCCACTGGATCATTTGAAAACAAAACGCCTGTTTTGGGATCTGCAAAAAAAATGGACATTTCGGAAGATCTCTATAAAGAATTAGAAATAGATAGAGCATGGGATGAAAAAACAATTCGAATATATCTGAAAGGAATTCAAAAGATTTGGACACAGCGTCAGGGGGCAACAAATGATAAAGAACAATTGCTTTTAATCGATAAAGTTTTAAAGATGATAGAGGATGCTTATAGATTTTTAACAAAAGCAATTAAGAGACAACAATATGACCAAGCTCTGGAACTTGCCTATAAGGCCGGAAAGATTAGAGATGTTGCAGAAGAAAAATTACTTTCGTTGCTTGAACAGGCAAAAGCATATTATCGTAAGGGAAATTTGCAATTAGCAACAAAATTTGCAGAAGAAGCTATAGAGGGAAAAGTCAACGATGTTTCCGCATATGACCTTCTGGTGCATTGTTATTTTGAAAATGGTATTTATGAAAAAGCATTAGATATAGTAGATAAAGGACTTGCAGTTTTTGCAAGGGATCTTAATCTGCATTGGCTGGGAGCAAGAATTGCAACTAATTGGAACATCAAATTTGAAGAAGCGCAGCAAAGGGTTAATGCATTGCTTGAACTGGCGCCAGATAAATCTATTGGGCATTCAGAACAAATTTATTTGCATTTGAGAAAAGGGGATGAAGATCTTGCTTTTCAGGAGATAGACTCTTATATAACTGCTCATCCAGATGATGAAGAGTTTAAACAAGGAGTTGCATATGACTTGGATGCGTATTCGAACACGTGCTATTATTATGACGCAGCACAAAATGCTTCCTTTATTGCGGATAAAACGTCTTATGAAAAATGTCTAGCATTACGTTCAAAAGCTGTAGAGATTTTTGAAGATGAGCATACGCAGAATCAGCTGGAAAGAGCTAAATATTATGGACAAAAAGAATGGAATGACTGGAATATGCCAGCTATTAAGTCGTTAGCTTTATACGGAACAATTTTTACTATAATTGGATTTGCAGCAGATATGTTTTTGGCGTTTGGTATTGTACTATATGCGGTTATGGGTGTTTTAATTTATTTTAGTTTTAGACCATATTGGCAAATTAATAAAACATATGTTACCGGTGAGATGGGAACCGCAGAAAAGATCATTAATCGTGTAGGAGATGCAACTGCACAAGCTGCCATTTGGGGATTCCAAGCTTTTATTAAATTTATGGGTATCGTTTTGAAATTTATTTTTGTACTTGCATCTGGAAAATGGTTAGATTTTTAAAAAAATCTAATGGGTGAATGAATAATATTGAAATAAGCAAGAGCGAATTGAAACAGTGTCTGGTATAAGAAAAAGAGTGAGTACAAATAATAAATTAGGCGGATTATTTTAATCCGCCTAATTTATTATTGAAAGTGTGGTTGATTTTAGCAACTATAATTTTCTTTCGAGATCATTCATCTCCTGCTGTTTTAAAAGCAGATCCAGCATTTGATTTACGGTCAACAAGGTAGATGTATTACAGCGGCTGAGTTTTTCAGCAATTTCTTCATCAATCAGGCGATCACGCTTGGCATATTGGTATCAAGAAGAAAATAATCAAGATCCTGATCCAAAGCAAGCGCCAGCTTGGTAAGCATGGAAAGAGAAACTTTTGTCTGTGCGGTTTCAATGTGACTAATATGGTTATTAGAACAGCCGACCAGACTTCCGAGATCTGCCTGACTGAGTTTTTTTTGAAGGCGAGCAGTGCGAATGCGTTGTCCGACCATTGTATAGTTGATTTCCGGCTGCATGAGGAACCTCCGTAGTAAATATAATTTTTACATTATAAATGGATAAAAAACATAGAACAACCAATTAACAATATATATTGCATTTATTGGTATAATATGATAAAATTTTTGTGAAAAATAGATGAATTGAAAAGAAATATGAAATGGAAATAAGAAAAAATAAACAATAAAAATTTTGGCGATGTGGGGAAAAATGATAATAGATCACTACGATAATTTATCTTTTGATGAAAAAGAGTATTATAACAAGATATATTACGGAATATTAAAAGGAAATGATTCAATTCGGCTCCCGGGATTATTTGATGCGAAAGTCCTGGACAAGATCATTATGGTACTCAAATATGAGCATGCTGAAATATTTTATGTGGATTTTCAAAGAATGGAATATGTCATAACCCCAGAAGAACTTATTTATTATATTCATTATATAATGCCGGTGGAAAATGCGAAACAGGAAAAAACATGTTATGGAAAATTGGATCGCGGACAGCTGGAGTGGATGAAAATTCAATCAGGTGATTCGGAATCAGACATTTACAGAAAGGTTCATAATTATCTTATTCGAAATATTTCGTATAACTATGAAGCACTGCAAAATCCAGAAGCGTATCCGGATGCATTTACAATAAGTGGGATTTTTGAAAATAAAAAGGCAGTTTGTGAAGGAATAGCGAAGGCATTTAAAGTGTTATGCGATTATGCGGGAGCAAAAAATGTGTATGTTGTAAATGGAACGGCTTTAAGTAAAAGGTTAAAGATGATATATCCTCATACGTGGAACATGGTAAAGTTTAATGGGCAATATAGTCACATAGATGTTACTTGGGATCTTGAACCTAGTAGGACGAGCAGATATAACAGGTACGATTATTTTATGGTTCCAGATGAATGGATGCAAAAGGATCATGATTATGATAATAGTATCAGATGCGACACAGTAGAACAATCCTATTTTTATAAACAGAGCTGTTTAATTCCCGGTCCTAATTCATTAAAAAAATTTTTGAATGAAAAATTGCAGAATAAGATTTCTGTTTTATATTTTAGAATTAATGGGGAAAATGGTCTTCCTAACGATATAGATAGTAAAGTGGATAATATAGTGCAGGAAGTAGTACGAAAGTATGCCACATCAGACTATATAATTCAAACGGTTTCAAATCAATTGCAGCATATATATTTCTATAAAATAAAAATTCTTTCGGGGAAAAGTTAAATATTCAGATATATATAATAGGAACCCACAAATTACATTAAAGATAAACAAGGAGGAAGAAAAAATGTATTCAGAAAAAAATGCTTATGCAGAAATGCCAGTAACTCAGAAAGTTTACAAACTTGAAACACCACAGTTGCTTCATCAGCCAATGATTGTTGCTGTTGATGTCAGCACTTCCATGGATTTCAAGGAAGAGGGACAACAGAAAACAAACCTGAAGTTAGCCGAGGATATGCTTAATCAGATTGGACAGGATCCGGATTTGAAAGGGGAATACAAGAAGACGACAGACTTCTGTGTCATGACATTTTCGGATGATGTTACTACAGAAAAAGATTGGGCGCCATTATCAGAGTATCATGGTGGAATTACGCTGAATAAAGTGGGTGTGACGGCTTTTCATAATGTAGTGAAACAGTCATTGAATGCGGTACGTGCAATAAAAAGCTCCTATAAGACGAAGGGAATTCAGTGCAAACGTCCGCAGATCTTTATTATTACGGATGGATATTCGACAGACCCGAAGTACAACAGCAGTGTAGTTGCTGAAGCAAAAGAATTATGTGAAAAATATGTGGATACGAACAAAGTAGCCCTTCATGTTATTCTACTGCCAGGTGGAACAACTTCAGATGCCAAACAGCTGAGTTCAAATGCAAAGCTTTATAAAGTAGATGATTGTGCGTATGGATTACCGGCAGTCAAAGACTTCATTAATGCATCTATCGTGGCATTTTCCAGTTCGGCTCCAGGAACGACTGCACAGATTCAAGTGCCGGATCAGCTGAAAACGACACAGGATGTAAAGAAAACATCCACCGGAAAACGTTACGTCACACAGGATGTAGAAAAAGATACGTGGAACTAAGCGTTTATTGTTTGATAACAAAATAAAAGTATAATTATTTTAAAAAGTGTCGGGGAGCAAAGCATTCGTTTGCTCCCCGATGGTGAAATTATATATGGGAGGAAAGTTATGTTATCAAGTTATTGCTTTTCACTTGTGGGAAAAGATCATATTAAAAAGCATATGCCTTGCCATGATTCCAGTTTGATTGCAGCTATTTCTTCATCATGGAAAATTGCAGTAGTGGCTGATGGCGTTGGAAGTTGTAAGCATGCGGAAACAGCTCCAAAATCGCAGTGGAGACCGTTGCAAAGTTAATAAAAGAGCAATTTCCACCATTTGTTTCAGATGATCAGACATATTTCAGCGTTATTCGTGCGGCAATGCATGGCGCTGCAAATGCTATTGAAAGATACGTAGAAAAAAATGATGAAGGAAATGAGCGAGAATATCAGACAACTCTTTCGGTTGCCGTTATGAGCAGCAAATTGTTGTACTATGGAAATGCAGGTGATTCTGGAATTATTGCATTGGATGATCAGGGAGAATATCATTTAGTAACAGAGCAACAAAATGATGATGAGGGACGTGTTTATGCAATGCCATCAAATCGCATTTTTGAAGTGGGAAAAGCAAAATTCACTCCGGTTGCAACGTTATGTATGACAGATGGAGTATATAACAATGTAGTTCCTTTTTTACTGCATGATTATAAATTTCAGATAAATGTGCCGTTTGCTAATTTATTTATTACATATGCATTAGGTTTGGAAAAATCTAAGGAACAAGAAACAACAGAAAAGTGTAAAAAGGAAGCGATTCAATATTTACAGTCTGATGAATGCAAAGACATGACAGATGATTTAAGCGTCGCGGTACTGGTTAATACGAGTTCTGGTTTAACCAAGGAAGAAATTAAATGGGAAGAGCCAGAAATTGACTTTTATGCTCTTAAGTGGAAAGAAATTTCTATTTATCCATCTGAAGAAACCCGAAATAGCGTATTTAATAAATACATTCGTGAAAAGAATCCGAATTGGACAGAAGAACAGATAACGGAACTTTTCGAAAAGTATACTGGTACTCCGAAGCAAGCAGAGATTTCTAAAGAAGAGAAAAAAACGAAATCGAATTCTTCCGGGGAACAAGGAACGCAGAGTCATATCCAACCAACGGAGGGGGAGAAAAAGCGAGGACAGGAGAAAACACATAGCAATAAAAACACATAAAAATAAAACAGAAAAGTGGATTGTACGATTTTTTGAAAAAAAAATTGTAAAGATACAGAAGCTGATATTTATAAGGAAAGGACAATGAAATGATTGCTTATGATATAAATGGTAGAAGCTATTCCTTAACGAGAGCAATTTGGGCGGGGGAGAAGGCAAATTATATTCTGTTGCTAATCATCCAGAGTTGTATGCCAAAATTTTTAAAGAAGAAAAGCGTACAAGAGGAAGAGAAGCAAAAATTCTTGAATGGGAATATATGTTTGAAGCAAATGAATTCGATAAGAATTTTAGTGATCAGGTTGTTATTCCTCGAAAGTGTTTATATTCACAGAAAAATAGTCAGAATATTCAAACATTTTTGGGGTATTTAATGGAAAAACAAACGTCCTTTAAAGTGTTAAAAGATGTTTATGTGGAAAATGATCTTAGTTATGCGCAAAAAGTATGGGCTGCACGGAATTTGTGTATTTTGACAAACAGAGTACACTCGGCGCAGCGGGGAATAACAATCGGAGATTACAATGCAGATAATATTGTTATATTTCCTCAAACCAGTACGGCTAAATTTATCGATGTGGATAGCTTTCAGCTGACGATCCACCGCAGCAATAAAAGAATTCTTTGTCCTTGTACAGTAGGTGTGCCCGAATTTATGGCACCTGAAATTGCTAGAAGATTGAAAAAGGAAAAAACAGATTTGGAAAATGTTGATCAAGATGCGGATAATCCGGTTTTCAATAAATATACGGATTTGTACGCAATGGCTTATCACATCTTTGCACTTTTGATGAATGGAAGTTCACCATTTGCATCCATGGCTAATATGGAAGAGATTTCACAGCATCCATCGAAAAATGTATCGTCAATCGATATCGATCAATTCCATGCGGCAGAAAAAGGAGAATTCGTGTTTGCACGTCATTTGCTTTTCAAAAAAGCACCTGATTATGCACCAAAATACAAAATGCTTTCTCCAGGATTGCGGAAGTTATTTGAACGCGCTTTTATTGAGGGAGCGAAAAATCCGAAAGCGCGTCCAGAAGCAAAAGAATTTTATGATGCATTGACGGAGTATCTTGAATCTTTAGAGGAATGCCATTGTGGCCATTATGGACACTATATGCCTTCAACGTATACAGGGGAATGTGAGTGGTGCCGCATTGAGAATTTAAAATAATTAACGATAACAGTTCCAGAAAATGCGAGAGTTTTCGCAGCACTGTTTTTAGGTGTTTTCTGGAACTGTTGTAAAATCAATGAATAGAAAAGTAGCAGCTTAATTTTTGAGGAGAAATGGAAATGATTGTTTACGATGCAGATGGAAAAGAGTATTTAATTGAAGAAACTGATTTAAAAGGTGGCGAAAGTAAGTTATATACTGTTGAGAAGCATCCGGAATTATGTGCAAAAATTTTTAAAGAAGAATATCGTACCAGAGGGCGAGAAGCAAAAATTCTTGAATGGGAGAACATGATTGAAAGAAATGAGTTAAATAAAAGTTTTTGCGATCAGGTGGTTGTTCCTAAAAAATGTTTGTATCTTCAGAAAAACAATCAGAAATCTTTGGGATTTGCAGGGTGTTTGATGGATGAACAGGCGAATTTTAAGAATATAAAAGAGATTTATACAGCAAAAGACCTTAGCTATCCGGAAAAAGTTTGGATAGCAAGAAATTTATGCGTTCTGACAAACAGAATACATGAGTTAAAAAGAGAGGTGATCATTGGGGATTACAGTAATATTATCGTATTTCCGGCTAATGGTACGGTAAAATTAATAGATGTTGACACTTGTCAGCTTGTGACTATTTATAGAAATAAAAGAGTTCTTTGTCCTTGTACAGTGGGAGTACGAGAACTTATAGCACCTGAAATTGCCGGAAGATTGAAAAAAGAAAAAACGGATTTAGAAAATGTTGATCAAGATGCGGATAATCCTATTTTTAATAAATATACGGATTTTTATGCAATGGCTTATCACATTTTTGCACTTTTGATGAATGGAAGTTCACCGTTTGGATTTATCGCTAATATGGAAGAGATTTTACAGCATCCATCGAAAAATGTATCATCAATTGATATAGATCCATTCTATGCGGCAGAAAAAGGGGAATTTGTGTTTGCACGTCATTTCCTTTTTCAAAAAACACCTGATTATGCACTGAAATATAAGATGCTTTCCATGGAATTACGGACGTTATTTGAACGAGCTTTTATTGGAGGAGCCAAGGATCCAACCGTTCGACCAGATGCCATGGAATTTTATAATGCGCTTACAGAATATTTCCAATCTTTAAAAAAATGTGAATGTGGCACTATATGCCTTCGAATTACAAGGGAGAATGTGAGTGGTGCAGAATAAATCGTGCAGAAGGTTAAACAAATTATATTATGATGAAACATGAAAAAAGCAATAATGAAAAAAAAATAGAAATACCAGATAACCAGATTGTATATGACCAGCGGAAGGTAATAAACCAGACGATAGCAATAAGAAGAAAAAGGTCTCTTGAGAATAAAAGAAGAGTTGCTATTAGTAAATGTATAAATATAGTTTCTTTTTTGCTGATAGCTGCGGCAGTCCTTTTTCTGCTTCGAGTTTTGCAGATAAAAGAATTTGGTCAGATAAACCAGAAGAGAATTTTCCAAAATCTGCAAAGACTTTATAAAGAAAACGGCATAATAATAGCAGTACATGCGAAAAAAAATCTTTTAGTGATACAAAAAGCAGTAGTTTCTACCGTCTTTTCCTGTATAGTACCAAATTTTGTATATTTTAGTGTGGGACTACAGGAGTTACCAGGCAGAATTAGCACTAATATTCATGTAAAAGAAGGAATAAAAGAAATATGGAATTGTGCTGCTGTTAATATCCAGGTGATAGTAGCAGGAATTCGGAAGTTTATTTCCATAATATCAAACAACCTTTGGTACGTTTTGGATAAAGTTCAAGAAATAGTTACTAAGTTAATGAGAAAAAAATAAGAAGCTTAAAAGGGAAAAAGTATGTTTTATAATATAGCACTAAGAACAGGAATAGTACTTAATTTTATTGCAATCATATCAAACATGTTAATTTGTTTTATAAATGATGAAAGCAGATGGAATGGGCAGATGAAGACGATATCATCCAAATGTAGAAATATTGGCTTGATTTACGTCGCATTAGCTTGGTTTGTTGGAAATGGGGAATTTGTAACTGCGGGTCGGGACACTTACGCACAAGTAGCTTATTGGATGCAAATATTTTCCAGTGGATGGATCATTGTTTTTGTGGCCACATTGTTTTCAAAACTTTGGAAAAAAGGTGAAGATCTTTCTGGAAAAGCGTTGGTGTCTGCATTATTGTATTTTGTGATTGCTTATTTAATTCATTAAATGAGAAAAATCCAGTACAGTGGATATTGCTTATACAGAATATACTCAGATGATTTCAATGTGGATTGAATCAAAACAATATGCAGAATTGTCATTAAGTTATAGTAAGGCGACAGCATTTTTTGCAGCAGCAACTTATTTAGAACAGAGGTAGATTATAATTCAAAGAGAAGTAAAAAGTGTTGTAACGGGAGTTGCGCTGGTGATAGTTTGTTCGTTTATAAACGAGAAAAATCTAAACTAATTATTTACTAAGTCCACAAACATGAGTACTGCATATCAAAAATCCCCGCATTTTAGCGGGAATTGAGAGGATTTTATAGAAATGAACAGGCACAGCATAGAAAAAATCAAAATTTTTATTGGGAAAAGTTTATTCACGGAGATATAGATAATAAGCACTTGATTCTCCGGTATCATATAGAAAAATATCCGATAGTTTTTCAATAGCCTGGATACCTTGGTAATGAGAGTGATTATTCGGAGGAGGTTTCTGCCCGACATTTGATTTCTGCATTAACTGTGCACTTTTCGTTGACCTATTAGTTGTAAGAGTGGTTCTGTGGGGAGGATATAGAAATGAAAATGGTCAAGTCAGTTTATACAAAAATACTCGAGAATGTTCCTGATCACATGCCTGAGACTGGTGGTATGTTAGGTGGACAAAATGGAATTATCACAAAGGTTGTGTTTGATGACGGAAAAGAGGACGATTTTAGAAGATGCCATTATACACCAAATGTTGTAATGCTTAATGGCTGTCTCGTGGAATGGAGTAAAAGCGGGATTGAGTTCTATGGTCTGTTTCATACTCATTTCTACGGGGTATCATCGCTGTCTAAAGGAGATGAAGTATATATTAAAAAGATATTAGAGGCAATGCCACAATCAAAGAAAGAGTTGTTCTTTCCGATTGTTGTATTGCCGGATAAAAAAATCATATCATATCGTTGCTATTTAGACGGAAGCAATTTGATCGTTGCTGAAGATCCGGTCATGTGTGTGGCGGATTTTGAAAATAGTTTTTGAAAAGGAGATAATAAGATGAAAGAAGAAATGAAGAGCACCCAGACTATTGAGATTCCGGAAGGAACTTTTGAAGGCAACTGTTCTGATTGTGTCTATGCAGACTGGAATGATACGGATCGCTACGGTAGAGTATATTGCCGTGGTTCTTACGGCGGATATAATAATCCGAGCGATAGAAATGGTTGTTTCCATTATAAATAAGAAAATGATGCTCCATTCAGGAGTTGTCAAGCCCCATAATAATTGATAAATCAGGACTTCCCACAAATTAGCAGAAGATATGTTATGTGTACATCCCTGGATTTGATTTTACCAATCCAGGGATGTCTTTGCAGTAAGAGAAATTTCTGTTGCAATAGATAATTGCCTGAAAGTAGTTTTAGAAGGAAGAGAGAGAGTTATGAAAAAGATAAAACGTATTTTTATAATACTGTTGTGTGCAAGCATGCTTTGGGGATGCGGAAAAAGCGAAAGCACTACAGAAACCGTGAGTGAATCAGCACCGAAGGATCTGCGGGAACTCAATGAAGAATGCATCACAGTAGAAACTGGTGAAACCGAAATGGATACGGAAACCGAGGGAACGGTGCAGTTAAGTGTAGAATTCCCGGATTACAAGAGTTTGTATCTGGAAGCGAATGAATCAGAGGATCCGGAAGAATTTGTTCAGGAAGCTTTGCAACAAAAGAAATTTAAAACCTGTAAAACTGAGATTACGGCCAGGGTTGCTGTTGAGAATGGAGAAACAGTAATTTATAAGGAAGAAGCTATTAACCAGTTACTTGAAAAAGAATTTACAGACGCAATCAATGCACTGGCGGAGGAGTAAAGGGTATGAAGAGAATACTGGCTGCAATGTTGATCATCAGTATGACAGCAGGAATGACGTTGCAGAATGTTAAAGCATCGGATGAAGAAATTTATTACAGTGAAAGCCAAATAGAAAGCATTGCTCAAAATTATACAGAGAATGAATCGTTATTTGAAAAATGTTTATGTTCGGAGGAGGGAATTGCCTATTGGAAGATGATGCATAAAATTAATGCGGATCATGCATTTACGTGGGCGTTGGATATTTCTTCAAAAATGATTGAGGAATACCCGGACGAACAAAGATATGCCGAAATACTTAGCTGTTTAATCAGTATGCAGACAGGAGAAATTGTTGAACAGGTTTCCAACCAGAGCAGATTTGATAATATTAACGATACAAAAGATCTGGCGCTAGATGTGATAGATATTGCACATGAGATAATCGGAGACATGGGAATTATTGATTCTATCGGAGAGATAATCGGAAAGACAGAACTTGTCGATTCTGTCGATGAGATAGCAGGCGCAATATTAGATAGCAGAACGGTCATTGCCGATACCAGAGAACTTGCTAAATATTATGAAATTATATTCCAGGATTATGCAGAATCAACAATGTTTCTGGATGCAATTGTTTCATACAGTGAGAATTCAGAATTAAAAGATGTGGCTGAGAATTTAAAAAAAAGCGGGTGATAATTTGCTCGCTAAAAGAGTAGAGTATTTGGCAGACGTAAATGGAGAATGGGGAGAATTTGGAGTTGACATTTTCTATGATAATTTAGGCATTGATCTGTTAAAACAATCTGATATATACAAGACAGATGCTAATGTTAAATTTTTTACGGATAAAGCAATTGAAATTACAGAGCAATTTTCAGATGTAAAATTGACTTTTGA
>ENA-OQBT01000069-OQBT01000069.1-human-gut-metagenome-genome-assembly--contig:-NODE-69-length-64562-cov-6.877194_pt1 | contig 64562 bp, 51 predicted proteins | sample MGYA00242749_ERZ504557 | MGnify/ENA primary metagenome ERZ504557 (study PRJEB26092, sample SAMD00036243) | human gut metagenome | host: Homo sapiens | study: EMG produced TPA metagenomics assembly of...
AAGAAAAACGGCTCATCGCTTACGGTTACTGAGTGTGAAATATTGAAACTGATGGCATTGGGTAAAACAACGAAAGAGATTGCGGCTGAGCGTTTCCTTAGTGTATATACGGTGATGACCCACCGCAAAAACATCTTTCGTAAATTAGAAGTCAATAACGTGTACGAAGCGACAAAATATGCACTTCGTGCGGGGATTGTGGATGCGGTGGAATATTACATTTAGGGTAAAGTGATTTCGCCACTTCCCACACAAATTTCCGCATCTTTGTCATACAGCACGCCGAACTGTCCGGGGGCAATGCCCTGCAAAGGTTCGTGGCTGTGGATTTGGAACAGACCATTTCCCCGGGTCAGTGTTCCTTTCATGAAAGTATCGGTATGTCGAATTTTGAAGGAAACGTCTACAGGTGAGTCTCCTTCCCATAAGTCCTCTGTGATGAAATGGAAATCGTGTAAGGCAAAGTCCGTACCGTATTGCTTTTCGGTATCATATCCGCGTGAAACATAAATAATGTTCTCATCTATATCTTTGCGGATGACAAACCACGGTCCTCCACTCAGCCCAGTCCTTTGCGCTGTCCTATGGTATGAAACCAATATCCTTTGTGAGTGCCAATCCGCTTTCCTGTTTCCATTTCAATGATGGCTCCTTCTTTCTCACCCAAGAAACGGCGAAGGAAATCATTATAATTGATTTTTCCAAGAAAGCAGATACCTTGACTGTCCTTGCGTTGAGCACTGGGTAATTTGGCGACACGGGCAATATCTCTGACTTCATTCTTCATCAGACCGCCTAAAGGAAACATCAGTTTTGAAACTTGCAGATAATCTATTTGTGCCAGAAAATCCGTTTGGTCCTTGACGGGATCTTGTGCGGTTCCCAGCCATATTTTTCCATCTTTTTCAAGGATACTGGCATAATGGCCGGTGGCTGTTTTGTCATACAGATGTCCCACCTCCTGCTCGAAGCATCCGAATTTGATGAGCTTGTTACACATCACATCCGGGTTGGGGGTAAGTCCATGCTTCACTTTATCGATGGCGTATGCTACCACATTGTCCCAGTACTGCCGGTGCAGGTCGATGATATTCAGGTTCAAACCATATTTGCGGGCAGTGGCGGTACATAGTTCGATATCCTCTTCTGCGGTGCAGGTCAGGTCTTCATCGCCATCCATTCCGATTTTTATATAGAAAAGGTCCGGTTTATATCCTTGTTTACAAAGGAGGTGTACGACAACTGCGCTGTCTACACCTCCTGAAATTAATGCAGCTATATTCATTTTGTTTTATTATAACGGATATTCTTCAAAAGCATAAAGTACAGTAGACAAGTAGCGTTCTCCCGTATCGGGTAAGAGGACTACAATTTGTTTCCCCTCATTTTCTGGCAATTTAGCCAGCTCCAAAGCGGCATAAGCTGCTGCTCCCGAAGATATTCCAACCAATAACCCTTCTGTCAGAGAAAGTTCGCGTCCTGTGCGGATGGCGTCATCATCTTTCACCCGGATTATTTTGTCTACCAATTTTCCATTGTAGGTATGGGGGATAAATCCTGCTCCAATACCTTGTATCTTGTGCAGCCCCGGATTTCCACCCGAAAGGACGGGGGAGTTATCCGGCTCTACAGCCACAATCCGTATATGGGGATTCTGTTTTTTTAATCCTTCCGCTACTCCGCTTAAAGTGCCGCCTGTGCCTACTCCGGCAACAAATATATCTACCTTTCCGTCCGTGTCATTCCATATTTCCTGCGCGGTGGTATGTACATGGGCGGCAGGATTTGCCGGATTCTCGAATTGTCCCAGAATGACAGCTCCCGGAGTCTGTTCACGCAGTTCTTCCGCTTTTTCTATGGCTCCTTTCATACCTTTTGCACCTTCGGTCAGTACTAATTGCGCTCCCATAGCTTTCAGCAGGTTCTGGCGTTCCTTGCTCATGGTTTCGGGCATTGTCAATATGGCTTTGTAACCTTTCACACTGGCAACCCATGCCAATCCTACGCCGGTGTTGCCGCTGGTTGGTTCAATGATAACGGCTCCGGGTTTCAAGATGCCTTTTGTTTCCGCATCCTCTATCATTGCCAGGGCAATGCGGTCTTTTACACTTCCGCCGGGATTGAAATATTCCAGTTTGGCAACTACTTGTGCTTTCGCGTCGTGTTTTCGGCTGAGGCGTGACAGCTCCAACAGAGGAGTTCCTCCGATGAGCTCAGTCAATTCTTTTTTAATTCTTGCCATAATCTTTTCATTTAGTGGATTCTAATGTTATAATGCAAAGATAGGGGGAGATGTTCATGATGACAATACCCTATTTATGGTATATTTTATAGTGTTGTCTCTTGAATAATTGTGTATCTTTGTCCGGAATTAACAAATCTAACCTATGATGAAAACAAGAAATCTTATTGGGATGATAGCCTTTTGCTTGTTTGCATTGGCAGCTTGTACCCCTTCAAAAGAGTCGGAAAAAACACTGACTGTTCTTTCATGGAATGTATGGCATGGCGGTCATTCAAAAACTTATCCCGAAAAGGATGTAAGGGAACTATCGATATTCTGAAAAAAAGTGAGGCTGATGTGATCTTGATGGTTGAAACTTATGGAGCCGCTCCGATGGTAGCCGATTCATTGGGATATTCATACAATCTCATTTCTGATAATCTTTGTATTTATAGCCGCTATCCCATTATCCGGAAATATGCTTTTGCCGACAGCATAAGTACCTTTAATTTCGGCGGAGTGATGATAGATGTGAATGGGAAACCTGTCCGGGTGTTTGATACTTGGTTGCATTACCTCCCTGATATGCGTTTGGCACCAACAGATAAATCTGAGGAGGAAATATTGGCTTGGGAGATGGAGGGGACACGTGATGAGGAAATACATAGGATTTTGACTGTTCTTCGGCCTTTACTGGCAGAAACGGACAGTATCCCAATTATAATGGGAGGTGATTTTAATGTGCACTCTCATCTGGATTGGACGGAAGCGACCCGTAACCTGTACCATCATGGGGGTGCTGTGGTGGATTGGCCCGTTTCCATTGCTATGGAAAAGGCAGGATTTAAAGATAGCTTCCGTGAGATGAATCCCGATCCGGTGGCCAGTCCGGGAGTAACGTGGCTGGCAGATGCGGATTCGTTGGAAACCGAATGTCGTATGGACCGCATTGATTTCATTTATTATCAGGGGAAAACCATTCAAGCGATAGCGTCTGAGTGCTATGACAATAGCTTGGGTAAAACTTTTACTTTCAAAGGAGAAGACTTTTTCTATCCTTCAGATCATGGTTTTGTCCTCTCGAAATTCGAACTTAAATAAGAATTGATTAAAATAAATATTCATGAAAAAGACTTTTTTATTATCATGCCTGATGCTGGCGGCAATGCCCGTTATGGCTGCTTACACAGGTCGTGTATATGTAGATAAAAACAAGAATGGCGTGTTTGACCCAGGTGAAAAAACATGGGCGGGCATCAAGGTTTCCGATGGCTTGAATGTGGTGGAAACGGCTGCCGACGGTAGTTTTACTTTACCCGGTCATGAACGTGAGCGTTTTATTTTCATTACTACTCCTTCGGGATATAAAACATTTAATCGTCATTATCATAAAATAGAAGAGAAACAGTCCGGTTATGATTTCGGCTTGATGCCTTATAGTGGACGGATTCGCAAGGATGGCTCTCACAAGTACATTCATATTGCTGATACTGAAATATTTAATACGGAAAACCATGAAGACTGGGTGAATAATGTGCGTGACTATGCAGGAATGAACAGGCGGCTTTTATCATTCATACCGGGGATATCTGCTATGAAAAAGGCTTGAAGGCTCATATCAAACTGATGAATACGGAAAATATGGACTGTCCTGTCTTCTATTGCATCGGAAATCATGATTTGGTAAAGGGGAAGTATGGCGAAGAACTCTTTGAAAGCATTTACGGACCGGTATATTATTCTTTTGATGCAGGGAATGTGCACTATATTGTCACTCCGATGCCCGGAGGAGATCATGCTCCCGGCTATACCGCCGATGATGTCTGCCGTTGGTTGAAAAATGATTTGGCGCATATCCGCCCCGGAACTCCCGTTGTTGTTTTCAATCATGATTTACTGACCTACGAGGATGCTTTTATTTTTAAAAGCAAGAATGCGGGAAGCATTAATTTGAATGAACATAACCTGAAAGCGTGGGTATATGGTCATTGGCATATTAACTATATGAAAAAACAGGGAGATGTTTACAGTGTTTGTACTTCCTCATTGGATAAAGGAGGAATAGATCATTCCACTACCGCTTTTCGTGTGATGCACGTAGATAGTAAGGGAGATTTCACTTCCGAGCTCCGTTATACCTATTTGGACAAGAATATCTGTATCGCTTCGCCTGCCGGAGTGATGGCTTCGGATGTTCTTCCGGTAGCTGTCAATGTGTATTCTTCCGTGTCACCGGTGAAAGAAGTGCTCTATACCTGTTTGGCCGACGGAAAACCTGTGCTGAAAAACAAGAGATTGCTGCAAAGCACTGACTGGTCATGGAACGGGGAGCTTCCTTTGTCTGATAAATACGTGGGTAAAGAACTTACTTTGCAGGTAACAGCTCGTTTTAATAACGGAGAGATAGCTAAGGCAGAAAGCAATTTTGTCTGCCGGACTGAAAAGGTGGCTCCTTTGTTTTCTGCTGATTGGGATAATCTGTTAGGCAATGCGAAACATTCCGCCCCCACTTCCGGCCCATTGAATCTGCCTTTGCAACTGGCATGGACCACAATGTCGGAGCTAATCTTTACATGACTTCCCCACTGATACACAAGGGAAAAATAATTGTAGCCTCTGTGGATGAAGATTTAAAAGGTGCGGGGCATGTATATGCTTTGAACGGGAAGGATGGTTCAACTCTTTGGAGTTACCCTGTTCGTAATTCCATTAAAAATTCCATTGCCATTGATGGTGATATCGTGTTTGCCCAAGATGCTCAAGGTTTTTTGTATGCCATTGATACCGAAACCGGCAAGTTATGTTGGGAAAAGCAATTGCCTGTAAATGGTTTACCAGCTCATCGACGGACTGGTGGCCGATGAAGGAATGGTTTATGCAGGAACAGGAAAGGGACTTTGTGCTTTTGAAGCCCGGACGGGCAAACAGCTCTGGAGAAATGAAGGTTGGGGACAAGGAGAAGGGACTACGAGCACGCTGACTTTGGGGAATGGTTTGCTGATTGGTTCCGCACAGTGGAATGCACTTTATGGCAATGATGCCCAAACAGGTGAGAAACTTTGGGCGGCCAGTGACAACGGGTTGCGTAATCGGGGGGCATCTCCTGCCATGCATGGTGCTTTGTTGTATCTTATTTCGGATAAATCTTTCTTTATATTAGAGGCGGCTACCGGAAAAGTGATAGTTCGTAAGCCTTTGCCTTATAATGTGGATGTAACTTCTACTCCGTTGCTCACCGACAAAGAGATTATCTTTGGCTCTGCACAGAAAGCTGATAGCTTGGACAGTGAAACATTGGAAGAAAAATGGACTTGTCCGGTGGGGGATGCTTTGGTTTATACCTGTCCCTATAGTCGTCAATCTTCCGCTACCATTGAAACCAGTGCGGTATGGGCGGGAGATATCGTTTATGTAGCTGCTTCGGACGGTACAGTGTATGGAATTAATAAAGAGAATGGAAAAGTGGTATGGAAACACGCTACTGGGGCTCCTGTTTTCGGGTCGGTAGCCTTATCGGGCAATGCGTTGGTGGTTTCGGACTTTGGTGGAAATGTTTATTTGTTCTGTAAGTAGAGTTACATTGATTACGATATAATATGGATGGTTATTGTGAAATATCTTCCTTTTGGGGCAGCCGTCCGATTAGTTAAGCAGGAACTATCTAGTTAAATAACCATAAAGTCTGCCCGGAAATACTTCCGGCAGAATCATTACTGTACCTTTGTTCCCATAAAATATATACAGGCCGTGAGGCTAATTTAATTATTTCACATGACATTTAAAGAATTAGATCTTATAGAGCCTATTTTGAAGGCTTTACAACAAACCGGCTATACAACGCCGACCCCCATTCAGGAACAAGCAATTCCTGTATTATTAAAAGGTAAAGATTTGCTGGGATGCGCCCAGACAGGAACAGGAAAAACAGCAGCGTTTGCTATCCCCCTCATACAACGGCTTTATCAATCAGACCATAAAAAAGGTATCAAAGCATTGATACTCACCCCGACGCGTGAGCTTGCTATACAGATAGGCGAGAACTTTGATCAATATGCTAAATATACCGGAGTGAAACATGCCGTTATTTTCGGCGGAGTGCCCCAAAAGGCGCAAGTTGATGCTTTGAAACGAGGCGTGCAGGTATTGATTGCCACTCCCGGACGTTTGCTTGATTTGCAGTCGCAAGGTTGTATTTCATTGAAGGGATTGGAGTATTTTGTATTGGATGAGGCAGACCGTATGCTCGATATGGGCTTCATACACGATATCAAAAAAGTATTGAAACTGATTCCTGCCCGGCGACAGACTTTGTTTTTCTCGGCTACCATGCCTTCTGAAATAGAGAAGCTGGCAGATTCCATGCTGACTAATCCGAAGAAGGTAGAGGTGACTCCTGTTTCGTCTACTGTTGATACTATTCAGCAAAGTGTTTATTTCGTAGAGAAGAAAGAGAAGAAGGACTTGCTGCTGCATTTGTTGAAGAATCCGGAGATAGAATCTGTATTGATTTTCACCCGTACCAAGCATGGGGCGGATAAATTGGCGAAGATATTGAATAAGAGTGAGATCGGGGCGGAAGCTATTCATGGAAACAAATCGCAGAACGCACGCCAAAGGGCGTTGACGAACTTCAAGGATCACACCACAAGAGTGTTGATAGCCACAGATATTGCAGCCAGAGGTATTGATGTGAACCAGCTTTCTCACGTTATCAACTATGAGTTGCCCAATATATCGGAAACTTATGTGCACCGCATCGGCCGTACCGGGCGTGCCGGACATGACGGAATAGCCATCTCTTTTTGTGAATCGGAAGAATTACCTTATTTAAAAGATATCCAAAAACTGATAGGACTACAGATTCCGGTTGTGAAAGACCATCCTTGGGTGACTGTGGAAGGAGTGAAAGCGCAGGCCGGTAAGACGGAAGAACTGAAGGAAAAAGCAAAAGCCAATAAGGCATACCGGGGCAGTAAGGGCAATGGTGATTATTGGCGTAGGAAGAAACAGGCTCAAAGCAGGCAAGGGCAAGGCAGGCAGAGTTCGGATAGAAAGGCTTCCGGCAGGCAAGGATAAAGAATGACTTGTCTGGGCTGTATTACAAAATAGCATGGATTTAAATGGATGTTTTTATACATTTCCATGAGTCCATGTTTTTTTTCGTTTTTATATGCTCCGGTTTAAGTTGCGATTTTTATTGTGTGGTTTTAATTATGTTCTTCTTATTTTTTGTTATTTCTTGCTCTTAAGAATAAACTTAATTTCAGTGATTTACGGGTTTATAGCAGCGAAGACTTCCATTTAGGTAAAAATAAAAGCTTTATATGTCCATAAAAATGAAGTATCTACCCTTTTTCTATAATCATTGGATTTATAAAATGTAATATCTTGATAATTAGAGATTATTGAGATATATGCAAAGTTCCATTAGAACTTATGCTTTTCGATAAAATTTAGATTAACGCTGCAAATATATAAAAAATGTTGTAGACGACAATTGAAATACTTATTTTTATTATAATCTTAATGAAATATATAAAATTACCTGTTATAAGATGCTGGGTATATGGAAAATATTTTATATATATGATTTTCAAAAATACACTCTAAATTGGTAGTAATAGTCTTTATACTAGACCTCAAGCACTTATTTTCAATAAGTAATAGTGAATGACGAAGTTCTAATGGTACTTGGTACTTTAAGAGTTTTTGCTTTTCTAAAACTTTTAAAAATCACTATATGATTAAGTATCTAAAGTCCGTGGGTGTTTTACTGTTCTTGTCAACAGTCTGTAATGGAACGGTTTACGCCAATCAAGAAGGAAGAAAAACAGACGTGAGAGTGACTCAGCAAAATGGTACTTGTACCGGAGTTGTAAAAGATGCTACAGGCGAAACGATTATCGGTGCATCTGTGGTAGTAAAAGGTTCCACGAATGGAACCATTACAGGGATTGATGGAGATTTCTCCCTGTCTAATGTGCCCAAAGGAAGCACGATTGTCATTTCATTCGTAGGGTATCAGACGCAGGAAATAAAGTGGACGGGAGTGCCATTGAATGTTATTTTGAGTGATGATACAAAAGTCTTGGATGAAGTGGTGGTAGTGGGATATGGAACGCAGAAAAAAGTGAATGTGACGGGTGCGGTAAGTATGGTCGGTTCGGATGTGATAGAGTCACGCCCTGTTGCCAACGTAAGTCAGGCATTACAAGGGGCGGTTCCCGGTTTGAATCTTTCTACCAGTCAAGTGGGGGTGACCTTAATACCAGCATGAATATCAATATTCGTGGTACAGGTTCTATCGGCGACGGTTCTGTAGATAGTCCTTTGATTTTAATTGATGGTATAGAGGGAGATTTGAATTCTTTGAATCCTAATGATGTAGAAAGTGTGTCTGTTCTGAAAGATGCCGCTTCGGCTTCTATCTATGGTTCGCGTGCTGCATTTGGTGTAATCTTGGTTACGACTAAGAGTGGGAAGGCCGGTAAGGTGAAGGTTAATTACTCCGGCGATATTCGTTTCAGTACCGCGACACAGGTGCCCAAGATGGCTAATTCATTGCAATTTGCCACTTATTTCAATACTGCGAATATTAACGCTGGCGGTTCAAATATATTCAGCGATGAAACGATGGCGAATATCAAGAAGTATATGAATGGCGAATTCACAGACCCTAGCCAGCCGGAATATTGGGGAACAACAGCCAATGTGGAGAATGGGAAGTGGAACAACTATGGCTCGGCTTTTGCCAATACGGATTGGTTTGAGGAATTCTATAAAAAGAATGTGCCTTCTACACAGCATAATCTGAGTCTGAGTGGGGGAACTGAGAAGTTTAATTGGTCGGTCAGTGGAAGTTTCTTGCTACAGAATGGTCTGATTTCTCATGGGCACGACGAACTGGACCGTTATACGTTGAATAGTAAAATCGGAGCCGAACTGGCTTCATGGGCACGCCTGGATTACTCAACAAAATGGACACACAAGGATTATGAGAAGCCTCAATATCTGACAGGGTTGTTCTTCCATAACATTGCACGCCGCTGGCCTTCTTGTCCGGTAGTCGATCCGAATGGAAACTGGATGGCAGAAATGGAGATTTATGAATTGGAAGACGGGGGGGTATATAAGGAGAACAACGATGAGTTCACTCAACAGTTAAAGTTTACCTTCACGCCGTTGAAAGGATGGAACATCTATGCTGAAGGTGCTCTGCGTCTTACCAATAATAAGACTACTCAAAACAAAATTCCTATTTATAATTATAATGTAGCCAATGAGCCGATGTTACGTGATTCTGGATACGGAACAGTGACTTATGTGTATGATAACCGCTACAAGCAAAACTATTATGCTGTAAATGTTTATACCGATTATTCTCACAGCTTTGGAAAACATAATGGAAAAGTTTTGTTGGGCTTGAACTATGAACGCTATAATCAAGACAATATGTGGGCAAGCGGTACAGACTTAACAACTGAAGATAAACCTTTCTTGAGCCAGACACAAAGTAACAAGAAGAATGGTGACGGTTATTGGAATCGGGCTACAGCAGGTTATTTCGGACGTTTCAATTATGATTATGACGGTAAGTATCTGGCGGAGTTTAATATTCGTTATGACGGTTCTTCACGTTTTCTAGCCGATAAGCGGTGGGCATGGTTCCCGTCGGTATCTTTGGGATGGAATATTGCCCGTGAGGAGTTCTTTGAGAAATTGAGTGAAACAGTTAATACGCTGAAACTTCGTGGTTCTTGGGGACAATTAGGTAACACTAGTTCCAATTATAACAGTTTCTGGGATTGGTATCCGTTCTATCAGCAGCAGGCCATCAGTCTGCATCCAGCAACTGGCTGATTAATGGCGAAAAACAAAATACATCTTCCCTTCCCAGCATCGTTAATGCTACCATGACTTGGGAAACGGTGGAAACATGGGATTTCGGTTTTGATTTCGGCGCTTTTAATAATCGCCTGACCGGTACTTTTGATTGGTATAGTCGTACTACAAAAGACATGATTGGTCCGGCACCTATCTTGGGTTCTGTATTGGGTACTAATGCTCCCAAAACCAACAACTGTGATATGCGTACTTCGGGGTGGGAATTGGAAATCGGATGGCGTGATCAGATTAATGATTTCAAATATGGTGTTCGGTTCAATCTCTCGGATAATCGATCTAAAATTCTGACCTATCCATACGATGGGGAGTTTAGCAATCAAAGTATCGGAGGGTATTATAATGGCAAGTATTTAAATGAAATTTGGGGGTATGAAAGTGTCGGTCTGGCTTCTTCAAAAGTAGAAATGGACAATTGGCTGACAACCAATAAGCCCAACTGGGGAAGCAACTGGGGTGCAGGTGATGTGATGTATAAGGATTTGAATGGAGATGGCATTGTCAGTTCCGGTGCAAATACTTTGGACGATCACGGTGATTTGAAACGTATTGGTAATGCGACTCCTCGTTATCGTATCGGTTTGAACTTAGATGCGGCATACAAGGGATTTGATTTTTCTATTTTCTTTCAAGGAGTGTTGAAACGCGATTGGTTCTTCGGTGCCGGTGATGCATACTTTTGGGGAGCGCAAGGAAATATGTGGCAAAGCGCCTGCTTTGAAGATCATTTGGACTATTGGACGGAAAACAATACTGGTGCATATTATCCGAAACCTTATTTTGGCGGTATTCAGAAAAATCAGCAGACACAGACGCGTTATTTGCAAAGTGCCGCCTATCTCCGTTGCAAGAATATCCAGTTGGGGTATACTTTGCCGAAATCTCTGTTGTCACCGGCCGGAATCAGTAATTGCCGCATTTATCTGTCATGTGATAATTTATTCACTATCACTAGTCTGTCCGATATATTTGATCCCGAAGCTTTCGGAGGATATGGTGACGAAGGATGGGGCAGTGGTAAAACTTATCCGTTGCAACGTACTGTTTCTGTGGGTGTAAATCTTAGCTTTTAACTAATAAAAAGAAGAATATTATGAAAATAAATACAAAACACATCGGATTATGTCTTTTGTTGGGTGCTGCTATGAGTACCACCTCGTGTAACGATCTGCTCGACCTTGATCCTGTAAGCCAAATCACACCGGAGTCATTCTATACATCAGCCGATCAGCTGGCTACTTACTTGAATAATTATTATAGTTCCTATTTGGTTGCTCCCTATAGCGGAGAGATGTATCATACGCAGAGTTATAGTGATGGTATGGCACGTTCTGACGGTAATACCGATATCATGTTGGCTGGGTTGAACGGTAATACGACTCTTTTTGCCGATGACCATTGGGAAGTTTCTTCGGGAAAAGCCCTTCAGGGATACTATGGAGGGGTACGCGTTTACAATTATTTTTTAGATAAGGCAGTTACCGGTTATGAGAATGGAACGATTACCGGCGATGCGGAACTGATTAAGAACTATATCGGAGAGGGTTACTTCTTCCGTGCATTGTGTTATTTCCGAATGTTGGCCTATTATGGTGATTTACCCATAGTTACCAAGGTCTTGGAAGATAATGATGAGGTCATTGTAGAAAACAGTAAGCGTACTCCGCGTAATGAAGTGGCACGTTTCATATTGGAAGATTTGGACAAAGCTATTTCATATTTAGCAAGTCGAGGCAAGTTCAATGGTCAGCGTGTCAATAGAGAGGCGGCTTTGCTGTTTAAATCTAGAGTAGCCTTGTTTGAAGCCACTTTTGAAAAGTATCATAAAGGAAGCGGACGTGTACCGGGAGATAATAATTGGCCGGGAGCAATATGCCTTATAACAGTGGAAAGAATTTCAGTATTGATAGTGAAGTGGATTTTTTCTTGACAGAAGCTATGAATGCTGCAAAACAGGTAGCCGATAATGCGCAACTGACTACCAATAATCATGTAATAGAACCTCAACCGGGTGTCATCACAGGTTGGAATGACTATTTTGAAATGTATAGTCAGCCTTCACTGGCTAATGTCCCCGAAGTCTTATTGTGGAAACAGTACAGCTTTAGCCTGAGTATCAGTCACGATGCAGCCTATCGTGTGAAGACTGGTTGTGCCGATGGATATACCCGTACCTTTGCAGAGTCTTTTCTGATGAAGAATGGATTACCCATTTATGCCAGCAATGACTATCAGGGTGATGTCAGCATTGATAATGTGAAAGCCGGTCGCGACGAACGTCTTCAGCTTTTTGTTTGGAGTGAGAGTACGCTGCTTGATTCTGATCCTAGTGCGCCTCAGTACAGTCAGCCATTCAAGAAACCCGGTATCGATAATTCAAATCAAGAAATACGTTGTATCACAGGGTATCAGCCACGTAAGTATTATACGTATGATTATACCCAGACTCCGAATGATGAGTTGCGCTGTACTAACGCATGCCCTGTTTTCCGTACAGCTGAGGCATTATTGAACTATATGGAAGCTTGTTATGAAAAGAATGGAACACTGGATGCTGATGCCAGAAAGTATTGGATGCAATTGCGTGAACGTGCCGGGGTGAGCACTGATATTGACGCTACAATTGCTGCTACCGATCTTTCCAAAGAAAAGGATTTCGGAGTGTATTCAGGGACTTCCATGGTGGATGTGACCTTGTATAATATTCGTCGCGAACGTATGAACGAGCTTTTCAGTGAAGGACAACGTTTTGCCGATTTGATTCGTTGGCGCTCCTTTGACCGTATGATAACTGCAAAGTGGATTCCTGAAGGAGTGAATTTTTGGGATAATCTTTATCTGTTGTATGATGCTGATATCAAGGCGGACGGGACATCGGATGCAGTTGTCTCTGGTAAAGAGCAAGGCAAGTATCTACGTCCTTACAGCCGTAATTTGGAGAGTTCCAACGAACTGCGTGATGGTTATAACTGGCATGAGGCATATTATTTGTATCCGATAGGAATCAGTGATATACGTACAGCTTCTGCTGACCGCGATATAAACAATAGCAATATATATCAGAATATAAATTGGCCCACTACGGCAGGCGGACATGCTGAAAAATAATTTTTTTCATAAGGTTGGGTCAATAAATATTCAGAAGTAAAAGTATTCGTTTTTTGGGATAATATTTTTAACATAGCAAAAGGGCAGGGAGTTCGTGAGGATTCTCTGTCTTTTGTCATATATGGTCTTTAGATTTTTCGGGCTGTTTTTGGTTGAAATACCTGGCAGTGATGGAGGTTTCGGGTTTGTAATCCGTTGATGTCAGCCAATACCCTGACTTGGAAATGCTTTATATCAACTTCCAGCATCAATTTACCCAATTTGATGCAATTCATGGGTGGATCGTATTTTCATAGGCGTAAGAATTGGTGTGCTGCAAAGATCGGAAAATCTCCGGGTTGATAAAGGAAAGAGTGAAAAATATGAAAAAAAGAAGCCCGGTCCATTTTGTGGTAAGCGGACCGGGCTTTACAATCAATTTGTCAATCGTTTATAACCAATGGGGCTGCTACCTCCATTGGAACTTTAGAACTGTGCGACAGGGCGCGTGGCGTAATTGCTGGCTTTGCTGTTGGCAACTATCGCACCACTAACGAAATTCAGATACCAGGCGGATTCTGCCGAGTGTTCGGAAGAAGACCAGTACCCCTTTGCGTGTGAAATCATTGAAACAATCTTGTTTGTCTTTGCAAATGACTCCGGTTTTTTGAAGTTCCCACAACAAAGTCAACTCGCCTGCCGACGGTAAATACCATTCACCTGCCGATTTGCCGCTGGTACTGTATTGGTAGCAGTAACCTCCTGCCGGGTAACTGGAAGAACTTTTACCAAGATAGGCGGTGTGAGCCTTTCCGTTGAAGTCGCTGATGGCTCCTTCTGACACCCAGGTGGCAGGTTGTCCGGTTTCAACATGGATGGTTGCTCCCTTGATGCGTTCCTCGTCCTTATCGGAGAAGAAAGAATCGGCGGTTCCGTCATAATAAGGGAGAACACCGCTTGTCAATGTACCGTCAGCGGTGGTATAGTTTTCGATGCCTTCTATATCTTCTGCTTTGCTGATCCATTTGGTACTGGACTGGTTGTCGCTTAATGCCACGATGCGTCCGAATGGAGAAGTGGACAGGGTGGGCGAGAGATTGCCGTCCGCATCATCCAGAGCATAGACAATACCGATGCAGGTTTTATTCTCATTCTTCTCGCTGGAGAAGGTAGCGTCGCTATAGTAATAATCGCCTACCTTGGCAGAAGGTAAAAGAGTGCAAGTGAGTGTCGGCGCTTCGTATACTTTGCCTTTCTCCAATTTGATGGTTGTCGAAGTAGCTGTCTCATACACTTCACCGGTGGTGGTAACAAGGGTGAAATGCAATTGTGCTTCGGAAGGGAAGAAGGAGATGTAAGTGGTTCCGGAAATACCGGTTTTGTTTTTAATAGTGATATTTCCTGTTTGGGTACTGCTGAACTCTCCGTCTTTTAGTTTCATAACGGCACTGGAGTAGAGGTTTCCGGCGGTGGCGGTTACGGTAATTCTTGTGATGTTGTTCAAAGGACTGCCACCGTTGGCGGTGAACTGGAATTTACCGATAGTGACCAAGCTGGTCATTTCGCAGGCGGAAGAGCCTGTAGTTTCGTTCATGCCGGCTTTACACAGTGCCCATAAGTAATCATAATTCGTTATACCCGCCAGTGTTCCGTCCTGTCCGCTCAGGTTGAGGGTTTGGGTCAGGGTGTCGCTGCTGGTTGCGGTGATGGCTGCCGCCGGGTAAAATACGGCAATTTCATTCTCATTCTTTACCAGTGTCGAAAGATCGCCCGTAAAGGTATCAGAAGAGTCAGTTTCTTTTGTGAGAATCGTTTTGGGAACGCCGCTGGAACCGGTTTTCATTACGGCCAGTTGGCTGTTGGTGTCCCAGTTGCCTTGCAGGATGCCTGTATCCTCTGCATCTGAAGAACGGGGGGACAGTGATGCTGTGAGAGAAAAAGGAACGGTGGAGGTTGTCGTAACTTGATCATCGTCATCGCTACACCCCAACATGCATAGAGCGATGCCCAAACAGAGAATAGTTGTTGTCTTTTTCATCATCGTTTTCGTTTTGCTGTTTTATGATTAAAACTTGAATGGTATTTATTATTTAATTTTAGACAGCAAAGGTAAATGTTCTCGGCCGATTTTTCTAATCTATTCGGCGAAAGCTGATTTTTTTTCGATAAATTAGGGGAATAAGGGGAAATTTGAGGTGAAATGTAAAGAAGTGGATGGACGGGAAGCGAACACTTTCCGTCCATCCTGTCAGGACGGCGATGATTATTTCTTTTCACCGAAGTCGGCTTGTTGTTTTTCCACCTCTTTCAGCCTTTGTGCATTCCGTTCTTTCAGCAGACGTTCCTGTTCCAGTTCGGAAGCTGATTTGGCGGCTGATTGCCCGAAAGGTGAGTCGCTGCTCATGGGAATCAGCGCAGCTTCACTTTCGGTGTAGATGAGAGGATGAGCCGCCGGCTTGCTTTCTAATTCCAACACTGCGCTGGCAGGCATTTGCGAGCCTTCGAACAATACGCTGGCAGTGATTTTGATTTTACCCGGCTTCAAGGTGGATTGTATCAGCACGGGGGCTGTTCCCCATTTTACCGGAGCCGGATTGGCCAGTATATTCGCTCCGCCCAAAATACGTCCTTCTCCTTCTACATGGAATTTCACATAATAGTTGTTCAGACGTTTGATATTTCCGTTTTTATCGGCTATGGCGGCTACTACGGTTACAAAGTCGGAGCCATCAGCTTTTAAGTCGGTGTTTTCATTGTCAACCCAAAGCAGCAGTTTCTCGGGACGCCGGGCCGGTCGTACTTCGTGCGTGGCAACTACTTTTCCGTCTATGATGCCTTCGGCCAGTAGGAACACCTCGTCCTGTTTCTTCTTTCTCATAGACATATTCTTGTCTATCATGAAGTCGTATATATCTTTGAATGTAATAACGGGTGAGGGCATTCCTTCTTTCGTTGCCGGCTTGGTATAAGTCCATGTCTTGCCACCTTTATTATAAGTAAGCCGCACCTCGTCACAATTGGAGTATACAGTAACGTCTTTGGGTGAGAAGGGAGTCATTTCATGGGCGATGTACACCATCGGTCCTGTTTCGAAAAGACGGTCTTGCTTTTCGGACGAGCGCTGGGCTTTGAACATATAATAAGCATATTTGGGCTGACGGAATACGTCCATCACACCACCATAGAAGGGATCGGGTGATAGCCGCGTTGGTGGTCGAACGAGTGCCACAAACAGCCGCCGACGTGTTGGCGCGGAGTACGGCAGAGTACATCGTAACAGGTGAAAGGATAACGGGGAGCGGCATAGTGCTGTGCTGGATGAGCATAGCCTGTTCTCCCCAGTTGCGTGCCACACGGCTGGGGGAGTTGTGCGAGTTCCAGTCGTCTACATTATCTCCCCACTCGCGGGTGAAATAGGTTATTTTAGGGTCGAGGCTTTTGATGGCCCAGTCCTTGTCCGCATTGGCCGGATGAGTGAAGAGTACCGGATATACCTCATGTCCCCGTGCTTCGCTGTCGCAACCGGAGTAGCAATACGGATAAGGGTATTCTTGATTGACAATATCGAGGGTATTTTTGGCGAAGTCTGCCGGATACCAGGTTTCATTCAGGATAGGTTCCCATAACCATACACAAGGGTGATTGCGGTCACGCCGTACCAGGTTGCGGATATCGCTATAAACCCGTTGTGCAAATTCAGGAGCGTCATTCCAGAATTGCCATCCCGGTGTGTTTACAATGACGAACAGCCCCAGTTCGTCACATGCATCCATAAAGGCGGGGTCTTGAGGACAGTGAGCATTCCGGATGACTTTCATACCTGCGTCGCGTAGCTTTTTAGCGTCGCGCCAATGAATGCTGTTGGCAACGGCATTGCCTACTACGGCAAAATCCTGATGGCGGTTGGCGCCAATCAGCGGACTTGGATAAGGTTTGCCGTTCAGCCAGAATCCGTCCTTGCCTTTGAATTCTACGCTGCGGATACCGATGCGGCGGCGGTAGCCGTCCACTACATTTCCTTCATTGTCGCGGATACGGACAATCAGGTTATATAACGTAGGCGTTTCAGGGCTCCAAAGCAGGGGAGACTTCAACATTATTTTATCTTTTGAAGTGACTGCCTTGCCCGGACGTACTTGAATGACATCGTTCAGAAATGCGGCTTGTGTGCCGTCGGGTTGCTGAAGTTCATATTCTACTACTCCTTTGAAGTTCTTTTTACTGTCATTACGTATATGGGCTTTCAGGATTATTTCTGCGGAAGTGTCGGAAACTTTGTCGTATGCCACGAAAAGCCCGCCGCCTGCCGTTTCGTTTTCGAAATTGGGATCGGTGATGAAAACCGGATGATGGGCTATTAGCCAGCAGTCACGATAGATGCCGCCAAAATAAGTATAATCCAGTACATCCTGTGCTTTGCCGGGAGGATAGCTGGGGTCATTGCTGTTATCTGCCATACGGCTATCACATTGTCTGTCCCCCAATTCAGTGCATCGGTGACATCAACGACTACAGGCAGGTATCCGCCAAAGTGTTCGGCCAATAAATTACCGTTTACGAAAACTTTGCTTTTCCCCATGATAGCTTCGAAATGCAGGAAAAGTTTTTTGCCTTTCAATTCATTTGCCGGAGTGAAATGCTTGCGGTACCATACCTCGCCTTGATAGTTGATACATCCACTGGCCTCAGTCGGTACATATTCAATGCCGTCGGGCAGGGAAACCATTTTCCAGTCCCGGTCATTAAAGTCGGTAGCTTCCGCACCTGTAGCGGCTCCTTTGTGGAATCGCCATGCCGGATTCATGGAATATACTTCACGTCCGGAGTTTGCCAGTTCATAGAAACCGGCAGTAGAAAACTCAGGCTGGTAGGCTGCCTGCATCTCATAGAGAGGTAAAAATAGTAAAGCGATGAGATAAAATAAGATGTTTTGTTTCATGGTCCTATGTATCTTGATAATTTAATGAAGGTCAAAGATAAGAAATAAAAGAATACTGGGAAATAAAAAAGAGAAGCAATTCTGCTTCTCTTTGATGTTGCGGAGGCCTGACTCGAACAGACGACCTTTGGGTTATGAGCCCAACGAGCTACCAACTGCTCCACTCCGCGATGTTGTGTTTTGATTACGGGTGCAAAGGTACGGCTTTTTTTCTAATCTCCAAATTATTTCTGCATCTTTTTCTCAAATAAAATAATCTTTTTAGCTAATGTGTTGATATAGAGAGTGTATGCGATATGTTAATTAACATTTGCTTTAAGATTATACTTTATTTGTTTGTGTGGTACAAAGAAAAAATGTAATTTTGCTCACATATATATGTAATGTGCAATTGAACTTATATGGCAGTATCAAAGACTAGGGCTAAATTGGTAGACGTCGCCCGTCAGCTTTTTGCGAAGAATGGGGTGGATGATACGACAATGAATGATATAGCGGTGGCTTCCAAGAAAGGAAGACGCACGCTCTATACGTATTTCAAGAGCAAAGAAGACATTTATATGGCAGTGGTGGAGTCGGAGTTGGAGATGCTGTCGGGCGCTATGGAGAAAGTGGCTGAACAGGATATCGCTCCTGATACGAAAATACTGCGGCTGATAGAAACACATCTGGACTCTATCAAGATGGTGGTGTTCAGGAACGGGACTTTGCGTGCCGGCTTTTTCCGTGACATATGGAGAGTGGAGGCGGTGCGGAAGAATTTTGACCGGACGGAAACAAAGCTGTTCAGGCAGGTGTTGACGGAAGGAAAGGAAAAGGGAATCTTTGATATAGACAATGTGAATATCGTGGCGGATATTGTGCACTATTGCGTGAAGGGCATTGAAGCGCCTTATATACGTGGCCAGATAGGTGAGGAGCTGGACGATGAGACAGGATGGGCATACGTGGCAAAAATTGTGTACGGCGCATTGGGACGCAAAGAACAGAATAAGGAATAAAATTAACTTTATAATTATAAAATCAAAAATTATGGGATTATTAACAGGAAAGACTGCGATTGTGACAGGTGCCGCTCGTGGTATTGGTAAGGCGATTGCATTGAAGTTTGCTGCCGAAGGAGCAAATATCGCTTTTACAGACTTGGTAATTGATGAAAACGGTCAGAATACAGAAAAAGAAATTGCTGCGTTGGGTGTAAAGGTGAAAGGTTATGCTTCTAATGCTGCGAATTTTGAGGATACTGAGAAAGTGGTTAATCAGATTAAGGATGATTTCGGTTCTGTTGATATTCTGGTGAACAATGCAGGTATCACGAAAGATGGATTGATGATGCGTATGAGTGAGGCGCAGTGGGATGCGGTAATCGCTGTGAATTTGAAGTCTGCCTTTAACTTTATCCACGCATGTACTCCGATCATGATGCGTCAGAAGAGTGGAAGCATTATCAACATGGCTTCCGTAGTGGGTGTTCACGGAAATGCCGGTCAATGTAACTATTCTGCTTCAAAAGCCGGTATGATCGGTCTGGCTAAATCCATCGCTCAGGAATTGGGCTCTCGCGGTATCCGTGCCAATGCCATCGCTCCGGGATTCATCATCACGGATATGACAGCCAAATTGTCTGACGAAGTAAAAGCTGAGTGGGCCAAGAAGATTCCTTTGCGTCGTGGAGGTACTCCTGAAGATGTGGCGGATGTGGCTACTTTCTTGGCTTCTGATATGTCTTCGTATGTATCAGGACAGGTTATCCAGGTTGACGGCGGTATGAACATGTAATATGACAGTTGTTTACGAGGATAATCATATTATTGTAGTCAATAAGACTTCTTCTGAAATCGTTCAGGGAGACAAGACCGGTGATACTCCCTTGTCGGAGATGGTGAAACAATACCTGAAAGAGAAATATAATAAGCCGGGAAATGTTTTCATTGGGGTGACCCACCGCTTGGACCGTCCCGTCAGCGGATTGGTGGTGTTTGCCAAAACGAGCAAGGCATTGCCCAGACTGAATGAGATGTTCCGTAACGGTGAGGTGAAAAAGACCTATTGGGCGATAGTGAAAGAGTGCCCCAAGGAAACGGAGGGTGAGCTGGTACACTATCTGGTACGTAACGAGAAACAGAATAAGTCTTATGCATACGATAAGGAAGTAAAAAATTCCAAGAAAGCTGTACTTCATTATAAGCTTATCGGCCATTCTCAGAATTATTATTTATTGGAGGTGGATCTGAAAACCGGAAGGCATCATCAGATTCGTTGCCAGTTGGCCAAGATGGGATGTTCCATTAAAGGTGATTTGAAATATGGCTTTCCACGTTCCAACCCGGACGGCAGTATTTGCTGCATGCCCGGACGGTACAGTTCGTTCACCCGGTGTCGAAGGAAATGATCCGGTTGACTGCACCGGTACCCGAAGGTAACTTGTGGAACGGCTTTGAGATGGACTAAAGATAGAAAACAAAAAGGGAATGCTTCACAGCATTCCCTTTTCTTACTTTTAGGCATCTTTCATTTACTTCAAAACTTCTCCGCTTTCGCTGAAAAGTACAGTGCTTTCAGTTCCCTCTTTATCAGTTAAAACAACCTTGTAAGTTTTAGTCCCATCTTCGTTCGCTTCTACGGCAGCTTCTTTGATAGTAGATTCTGCATAGTTCTTTGTGATAGCTTCCTGCACGGCAGCCGGAAGGTCTTTCACTTCAATAGGGGTAAAATCATTTATCATAGTTACGGTCACAGAGTCCACCATAAAGTTGTCGGCGAATGCTACTGATGTTCCTAATCCCATTACCAATGCTACTGCAACAAATAACTTTTTCATAATTGTAGGTTTTTACTGTTAATACTATGTTGTTTTGTTTTCTCTGATAACAGAATAACAATATCTGTGCCAGAAAACGGATTGAATATTTAAAGTGTTGATAATTAATGGATTGCTCTGGGGTGTGGATGAAAGGAATATGGGGATAAGTGTGGAACATGGGGAATGCCTTGTGGAATTATTCCACATAGCCGGCGGGAGGATAAGTTTATATACTGTAAGGCTGTGCCCTACTGGAACAGCAGGGGCAACAGCCTTACGGTACAGTAGCTTCTTGTTGATACAGTTATTGAATATCGTACAGCTTCAATTTGTTATATAAAGTCTTTCGGTCTATGCCTAATAAGATGGCGGCTTTACTTTTATTGTTTCCTGTCTGCTTCAATGCCTCAAGGATACGTTTCTTTTCCGCCGCTTCATCATGCAGGCTGAACGTCTGCGGACCGGCGGACATTACAGGTTCCTGCAACTCATAACCTAATTCGGCAAGGGTGATAAAGTTGCTCTGTGCCAACAGGGTGGCACGTTTTACTATATTTTTCAATTGCCGGAGATTTCCGGGCCATGAATACGTTTGTAAAGCTTGGCTGGCAGCGGCGTCAAACCCTATCAGCTGGCGGTCCAGTTCCCTGTTTGCCTGGTCCAAAAAGAAATTGGCGAATAGCAGGATATCTCTTGCCGTTCTTTTAATGCCGGCATACGAAGGGTAAATTCATTGATGCGGTGGTAAAGATCTTCGCGGAAGTTTCCTTTTTCAATGGCTTGTTGCAGGTTCTCGTTGGTAGCGCTGACCAGCCGCACGTCTACCTCTATTTCTTTATTGGAGCCGACCGGACGGATGCGTCTTTCCTGCAAAGCACGGAGCAACTGTATCTGTACTTCATAACTTAAGTTACCTATTTCATCCAGAAACAAAGTACCTCCGTTGGCTTCTACGAATGCTCCTGTTTTGTCGTTTAACGCCCCTGTGAAAGAGCCTTTTACATGACCGAAGAATTCGGAAGCCGCCAGTTCTTTGGGGATAGAACCGCAGTCTATGGCAATGAACGGCTTGTCGGCCCGTTTGCTTAGCTGATGAATACGGTGCGCCACATACTCTTTACCTGTTCCGCTGGCACCGTTTATCAGTACGGACATAGGGGTGGGGCTACCAGACCTACATAATTGTAGAGTTGGCGCGCCGCCTCGCTTTCCCCCTCCAGAAAATTAGAGGGAGGAACGGTTGCACTGTGTAGAACGGCTTTGCTCTTGGATGCTTTGGGCGCGACTGTGTTCTTTTCTATTCCTGCCGGTGTGGGTAAAGCTTTGTTTTGCAATGCCTCATTAATTTTCTTCAGCAACTCATCCGGTTGTACCGGTTTTGAAATGTAATCACTGGCTCCATGTTTTATGGCCTGTACAGCGCTTTGGATGTCAGCATAGCCTGTCATGATGATGAGTGGGATGTTGTATTTCTGTTCTTTCATCCATGAAAGCAAGAAGATACCATCTTGATCGGGCAGGCGCAGATCAGACAAGACAAGATCGTATGGTTGTGCGTCCAGTTGTTTGCGTGCGCGCGCATTACTGCTTGCTGTATCAACCGAAAATCCTTTTTTACCCAGCCAGGTTTTCAACATGGTGGCAAAAGTCAAGTCATCTTCTACTATCAGAATGGAATGTGGCATCTTTATGTGTTTTTTATTCGTACAAAAATAAACTTTTTTCACGGTGTGCCGAAACACGGACTCTATTTCTAATACCTTTTAACTTAACAGGGCTTAATTCTTCATTCTTTATCCGGAATTTCAATCTGCTTTTGTGCTTCGTCAATTACTTTTTCTATTTCTTTTACTATAAAGTTTGTTTTCTCTACCGCTTCTTCACTGATTTCGGTTGTCCCTCGTCTTTGTTCCATCCATGTCAGTGCAGGAATGCAACGGGTGGCTCCCAGCATGGTGAACAGCGGCAACAGTTTATGAGCCACTGCGTGATGCCTTCCATATTCCTTTTCGCCAACGCTTCTTCCATACACTCGCGGTTCTTTTTTGTTTCGCTGATGAAAGTACGGAGTATTTCTGCGGCTGCTTCCGGATCATCTTCCGAGAAGGCGGTCAGGGCGGAGAAATCCAACGTTTCTTGTTGGGGGTGGTTTTCTTTGGCCGGTGCTGTGTGGGGAGCCGGATTCTCTGCGGCGGGTACGTCCTTTCCTGTGGCCTGGAAGATGGCTGTAAACAATTCGTTTATGGTGAAAGGTTTGTGCAGGCAACCGGCAAAGCCATGTGAACGGAAATAATTTTCGTCCATATCGCTGCGGGCAGTCAGCGCAATCACCGGCAGGGTTTGCACCCATGATGTGTCCAGCGTGCGGATGGCTTTCAATAAATCGAATCCGTTCATGGCAGGCATCTGTATATCGGTAAGCAGGGCATCGAAGTGCTTTTCCTTTAATTTGTCAAGAAGCTCTTCGGGATGATGGCAGCAGGTCACAGTCACTCCGGGGCGTTCCAGCATGGCGGTGGTAAGCTGCAACTGTATGCGGTCGTCGTCAATTAAAATCAGGTGGATCGGCTCACTGTCTTCGCGGGGAGTGTCTATTTGCCGGATTCCGGTTGCGTCAGGGGAAGCAGGAGTATGTTCCGCTTCCGGTCCGGAGGGATTTTCATCCGGATGGGAAGGCCCCTCAGGCAAAGGCAGATATACATGGAATCGGCTGCCTTTGCCTTGTTCGCTTTCTATCTTGATATCTCCTTCGAGCAGAAGCACCAGTTTACGGGTGATGGCCAGTCCCAAGCCGAATCCTTCTTGTCCTTGTGCGTTATGGAGCCGGGTGAATTCCTGAAAGATACGTTGTTGCTCTTCTTGGCTGATACCGCATCCTGTGTCACTGATACTGAAATGCAGTTGGCCGTTTTCCAACGCTGCCTGCAGAGTGATGCTTCCTTCTTTGGTGAATTTCAGTGCATTGGATAGCAGATTCTCTGCTATCTGGCGGATACGGAACGGGTCTCCTATGTATACGCGGTTCAATGATTCGTTGCAATGATAGTTCAGTTCCAGCTGTTTGGAGTCCGCCATCGGTTTGAAGCTGATATAAATGGTGTCGAACAGTTGGTGGGGGTTGAACGATATCCGGTTGATGTCCATTTTATGTGCGTCCAGCCGGTGGTAATCCAGCAGGGATTTGACCAGGCTGAGCAGGTGATTGGCTGAACTCTGCATATTGTTCAGATAGAAACGCTGGCGTTCTTCGGTAGTGATCCGTTCCAGCAGGTCGGTATAGCCCAAGATGGAACCCACGGGAGCTTTGATATCGTGGGTGATGGTCAGCATCAGTTTTTCACGCGCCACCAGCAAGTCTTCGGCACGGCGTTTGGCTTTTTCCAGTTCCCGGCGGTAGTGGTTGCTGCGAGTGATGTCCCTCCATATCAGGACCAGGAAGAATATAGCTAGAACCACAGCGACAATGGCGATTCCTGCCACTGTGCGGATAGAGCTTTGGCGGATGTATTCCTCTTGTATATGTTTGTTTTGTGCCAGAGCCTGCTCTTCTTCCTCTATGGTACTTAATAGCTGATTGACTTTCTGACTCAGTTTCAAGCCACTGAGGCGCAGGGACTGGGTGCGGCGATTCACCATTTCCATCCGTTCCTGATGGGTGTCGGTCACCCGGCTCTGTATGTCTTTCAGCATGGTGACCACCGTGTCTGCCGGACTGTATGCCTCGGTCAGCGTATCGGTATATTCTTCCTGAATCACATTGCTGACTTGTGTGGAATCGGCTTTCCCAGGTGCGAACACTTCTCCCAGTCGTTTGAAGAAGCTTTTGGGCTTTTTGCGGATAACGTATGAATTGGTGTGTGTGATTACTTTTTTGCGCACGTGGGGAAGGCTGAGCAAAGAGTCTTGTTCGGCAATCAGTTCGTCGATATGCTGTTTGTAAATCTTATCTGTTCCGCCGTCCTGAATTGCTTTCAGCAGGTTGCGCATATTCCGTTCTTTATCCATGAAAAGCATTCCCACCGTATCCAGCCGTGCCAGTTGTATGCTGTCGGTCAGCAGTGTGCGCAGGGAGTCCAGCGCTGTGTTGGCCTGTTTCATGGCACGTTTGTATCGGTAGTACTGTCCTAGTTGTCCTGTACTGAGTGATTGTCCGATAACTTCCGCCTGATAAAGCTGGCCGATAATCTGATTGGTGACATGGCGCCGTTGGCTCAGGATGGCTTCATCATCGCTGGTTCCGGTCAGTGACTTCATCTCCTGATAAATATATCCGATGGATATAAAGAGCAGCGCAGTCAGCAGGATATAGCCGAATGCAACTTTCAGCTTGGTGGAACGGTTGGGCAGGCTCATGGTGGTTTTATTTTAATTTCGTATCACGGTTAAAGCGCAAGTAATAGAGTATTCCGGCTGTAGTCAGTCCGAAAGGAAATGCCATCCATATTCCTATAATTCCCCAGTCCATGATGAAACCGAAGAAATAGCCGGCCGGCAGGGAGATAAGGAAATAGGCGATGAATGCGATATACATCATGGGTTTCACATCTGCGATTCCACGAAGGCATTGGCGAAATTTATCTGTAATCCGTCACCAAACTGGTAGATGATGAACGGAATGATAAGTTGTGCTACCATCACGCTGACCGCCGGACTGTCACTGAACCATCCTCCCAGTTCGTTACGCAGCAGGAAGATGGGCAAGGCTCCCAGCAGCGCGATGAACAGCATGATATGGAATCCGGCGTATGCCGAGCGCCGGACGTTCATCCGGTCATTCTGTCCGCGGAAGTTGCTAACCCGCACGGCAACGGCTGCTCCCATGCCATAATACATCATAAAGCAGATTTGGGAAATGGCGAGCATCACTTGGTGGGCCGCCAGAGCGGTAGTCCCGATCCATCCCACCATAATGGCGCTGAGGCTGAACGAAGCGGTTTCCATCCCCATCTGCATGGCAATGGGCCATCCCAGTTTGTTCAGGTGCAGGAAGTCTGCCCGGTTGAGCGCATTGTGTAGAAATCCTTCTTTATAAATATGATAACGCCGGGTACAGAAAAAGATGACGGCGAACACGGCCACCATCATGATACGGGAGGCCAATGTGGAAATTCCCGCTCCTAGCAATCCCATTTCGGGCATTCCCAGCTTACCGTAAATAAGGATGTAGTTGCCGATGATGTTCATCACATTTCCTGCCAATAAGATCCACATGGAAACGCGGGTATCGGTTATGCCGTCGGCAAATTGCTTGAAACCGTTGAAAAGCAGTACAAACAACAAGGATATCAGCAAAACGATGAAGTAGGGACGCATTAAAGGCAGCAGTTCTTCGGGTTGCCCCAGCCGGTGGATATTCAGATAGAGTATCCACATGATGAGTGTGAGCAATACGGCCAGCAGTGTGTTGGCAAACAGGCTGTTCTTCAGCATCCGTCCCACTACATGGGTTTCTCCCCGTCCGAACAGGCTCCCTACGATAGGAGTCAGTCCGTATGAGAATCCGGTAGCGAAAATAATGGCCAAAGTAAACATGTTGTTGACAAAACTGGCGGCGGCTAATTCATTCGTGCTGTGATGGCCTATCATCAATGTATCGGCAAAACCCAAAATGATGACACCTATCTGGCCGATAACGATAGGGATACCTAGAGTGAAAAGTGCTTTGTAATGTTGCATGGTTAATAAATTGCTAATGTGCCAATATGCTAATTTGCCAACTGGCTGCGCTGTGTTCCGCATGGCGCATTGGCAAATTAGCACATTATCAGGTCGGCAGATTACTTTTATAGTAGAGTGTGGAACAATTTTCCCGCACAAATGTTTTTTGTGCCGCTTCTTTTATCTGTCCGGCAGTGACCGAGCGATATTTGTTTACTTCATTGTTAATATCCTCCGCTTTGCCGGTCAGTTCAAAATAAGCCAGATTGGTAGCCACATTCAGGTAATTCAGGTTATTGAATATCTGTTCGCTTTCATAGCGGTTCTTTACTTTTTCCAGCTCGTCCTCATCCACACTTTCTTCCGTCAATGCTTTCAGTTCCTGCCATACGGCAGCTTCGGCAGCTTCCAGCGTGACGCCTGAGGCTGGTTTGCCGGTGATATGGAACAATCCCTCGTCAATGCTGCCCGATATATAAGCGTCGATGCTGTTGAATACCTGTTTCTCTTGCACCAGATGCTGCACCAGGCGGCAGGAACGTCCGCTGCTCAGCAAGTCGCTCAGCATATCAAAAGCATAGTAGTCGGGATGCGTCGTTCACAGATATGGAATGCCATAAAGAGCGCGTCTACAGGCACGTTCCGTTCCACTGTCAGCCGACGTTCCTCCGTTTGCCGGGGTTCTGCCGGCAGTGAGCGGGGGGGGACGTTGCGGCGTGGGATAGGGCCGAACCACTTTTCGGCCAGTGCCACTGTCTCTTCAAAAGTAATATGTCCCGTTACAGCCAGAATGGCGTTGTCCGGTGCATAATATTTAAAGAAAAAAGCTTGTACCTCTTCAAGGGTGGCATTGGCTATGTGGCTGATTTCTTTGCCGATGGTAGGCCACTGGTACGGATGCACCTTATAAGCCAGGGCACGTAGCAGATGCGAGGCGTCTCCGTATGGCTGGTTCAGGTTCCGCTGTTTGAACTCTTCGATTACCACTTGCCGTTGCACTTCCAGACTGCGCGGGTTGAAGTCGAGGGACAGCATACGGTCACTCTCCAGCCAGAATCCGGTTTCCACATTCTGACGGGGGAGGGTGATGTAATAATTGGTTATGTCATTATTGGTCCATGCGTTGTTCTCGCCTCCGGCATTTTGTACCGGAGTGTCATAGTCGGGCACATGGACAGAGCCTCCGAACATCAGGTGCTCAAACAGATGGGCGAATCCGGTATGGTCAGGATCTTCATCGCGTGCGCCCACATCGTACAGCAGGTTCAGTGCCACCATCTGAGTCGTATTGTCCTCATTGTGTATCACACGCAGCCCGTTGGACAAGGTGTATCGGTTAATGTTAATCATCTGAGTTGCAAATTACTGAATACTTGCCTTGAGAATCCGGATATTCTCTACAGGGCGGTCTGCGCGGTTCGTTTTTGCTATTTCAATATTCTCCACTACTTCCATGCCTTCGGTTACTTCACCGAATACGGTATAAGAACCGTCCAGGTGGGGAGCGCCGCCTACGGTGCTGTATGCTTTGATCTGTTCGGGGGTGAAGCGGAATTTCTCTTCTTTGTCCGCCAGTTCACGGGCTTGGGCTTCCAGTGTGTCCTGTAATTCCAGCAATCCGGCATTGTCGCCCGCCTTGCGCATCTTGTATATTTCCTTCATGTGCCGGCGTGCCAGGCTGTCGAACAGGGTCTCTTCGCGCTGTTCGTTTATTTTATTCTCCATGCCCAGCAGTTGCGGTTCGGTGAATTTGCGTCCGGTAACAATATAGAACTGGCAACCCGATGAAGCCTTTTCGGGGTTCACATCATCACCCTGGCGTGCTGCCGCCAATACTCCTTTCTTGTGGAAGAATTTCGGATTGAATTCGGCGGGAATGGTGTAACCCACATCACCGCTGCCCAGCATGGCGGTATCCGATGCGTTTTTGCTGTCCGGATCGCCGGCCTGGATCATGAATTGTTTGATAACCCGGTGGAACAACGTACTGTCATATACTCCCTCTTTTACCAGTTTGATAAAGTTATCACGATGTTTCGGCGTTTCATTATACAGGGCCACTGTGATATTCCCCATGGTGGTTTCCAGTTTCACTAGGGTACGCTTTTCATTTTCCATATGATGATTCGTTTGTTTTTTCGGGCCGGCGCTGCATGCAGTCAATGCGATGAAGGCCAGGCATATTAGTAAAATTTTGTTTGAAGTCATGAGCTGTTTTTTATTTATCGGACAAATATACGAAATAAAATCGAGAGTAAGAGCGGAAAAGTGAAGAAAGGAAGGATAAAAAAGAGGGGAGGGAACGGGGGAATACTTCAGACGCAGACGCGGCAGACGCAGGTCCTTTTTTCTCACACACGTGCGTGTACCTATTATAGAGAAGAAAAATAAACGAGGCAGAGTGAGGAGAAGAGAAGCACCGGAAAGAGAAAAGACGAAGGAAAAAAGATAAAAAGACCGGCGGCAAAACCGGAAGGGGATGATAAGACCGGAAAAAAGAAAATTAAAAAAGTTTCTGAATAACATGGCTTGCATAAGTCTTGAAATCCGTGTTGGATAGTAGTATGGCATCCATCGTTTCAGGGGGGGGAGCCTTTGATGAAAGATACCGTATTTATATCGCATTATAATGTACACGCACGTGTGTGAGAAAAAAGGACCTGCGTCTGCCGCGTCTGCGTCTGCGTTTGAAGTAGCTTCCGTCTTCTTGGGCATCTGCCGTCTTGTGTCTGTATTGTTCATGTTATGGGAACAGACGGGAGAGCTGAAAGATTTAAATCTTGCGGCGGTAAGATGATAGATCTTATACCTGAAAGATTATAAATCTTTCCCGGTGGCAACAGGTATGCCGTAAGTTCTTTTTTTAATAAATAATGGGAAACAAAAGATAAAAGCTACGTTCTCTAAACATTATACCGATAAAATTGTTTAAATTTGCAGGAATACTTGTACAGACACTCAATGAAGAAAAAATATGTTCGTTGGACATTGTGGACGATAGCATCTCCGTTCATTCTGTTCGTCATTTTATGTATATTGATTTATTTGCCACCCATTCAGAACTTTCTGGTGGACAAAGCTGCTGTATATGCCTCGGAAACTACCGGTATGAATATCTCCGTGGGACGTATCTCTTTGTCTTTTCCGTTGAATCTGGTGGTGACCGATGTAGATGCCGCTTCCCCGCATAATGATACGTTGCTCAGTGTACGCCGCCTGCAAGTGAATGTGCAGTTGCTGCCATTGCTGAAGAAGCAGGTGGAAGTGGATGGCATATCCCTGCAGGGAGCCACTGTGAATTCTAATGACTTGATACATGGCATGAAATTGAACGGTACTTTGGGGGAATTGTTCATTTCCAGTCATGGAGTGGCGCTGGACCCCGAAACTGCCATCGTTAACAAAGTCTTGTTGAAAGATACGGATTTATCTCTCTGCCTGAATGACACTGCTGCGGCCGATACGGCTGCAAGCGACACCACTTATTGGAAAATAATATTGCAGGATATTGATTTGCAGAATGTGTCCTTTGCGCTGGATATGCCTTTGGACAGCCTGTCATTGGCGGCTTCGCTGGATAATGCCATACTGCGCGACGGGCTGATAGACTTGCATAAATCGGCCTATTCGCTGCAAACGTTCCGGATAAAGAACGGACGTGTGCGCTACGACAGCGGGAAGCCGCTGGCTGCCGACAGCCTGCCCTCCGGACTGGACCCGTCCCATATTGCACTGACGGATATCGGTGTGAAACTGGACTCCCTGTACTACGAAGGCAGGAATATGAAAGCCATAATCAGCCAGTTTGTGCTGAAAGAGCGTTCGGGAGTGGAAATCGTTTCTGCCACAGGGCGGATGGTTTCCAATGACAAGGTGCTGCGTGTGCCTTCATTGAAACTGGAAACCCGGGATTCTTATCTGGAACTGAACGCTGCGATGGATTGGAATGCCTTGGATTTCAAAGGTGAAGGCTTGATGTCCGCACGGCTGATGGCCGATATAGGAAAGCCGGATGTGGTGAGATTCATGGGACGTATGGATGAAAAGTTTGTCCGGCAGTACCCTTCCGAACCTCTGCGCATCCGTACAGGGATCGACGGCGATTTGAACAAGCTGAAACTGACTACGCTGACTGCCGAGCTGCCCGGCGCATTGGGATTGTTCGCCCGGGGGGAGCTGACCCATCTGACAGACAGTCTGCTGCGCGGAGGGGATATCACCTTGGAAGCTGAAACCAAGGATTTGAAGTTTGTTTCCACGTTGGCTGAAGGAATAGAAATTCCATACGGAACGCGCTTGGAAGGCAAATTTACGATGGCGGGCGCTAAAATGGGCACGGACCTGCTGCTGATGCAGCCCGAAGCCCAAGCGGTGGCTGCGGCCGATACCATTCCTATAACAGTTTATAATGACAGCATTTCCGTGGCGGATGATTTCAAGATGGAACGGGCGGCCCGTCTGTTTGCCAAATACGACTTGTCGCGTGACAGGTATGAGGCAGACTTGGCTGTCAATCATTTTGACCTGCACCAGTTTATGCCTGCCGATTCTTTGTACACCTTGTCCACCCGTCTGAAAGTGGAGGGGGAAGGTTTTGACTTTTTCTCTCCCCGTACTTATTTCAATGCGGAGGGCGGTATAGACCGTTTCCATTATGGCAGTTATCATTTGACAGGAATCTCACTGGCTGCCGGACTGGAGAAATCGAAGGTGCACGCTTCACTGGCAGTGAAAAACTGGACCATGGATATCAAGGCGCATCTGATGGTATCTTGAAACCTCATGATGTTTCGGGCGACTTGAAAATGGATGTGGCTCATTTGGATTGGCAGGCGCTTCATCTGATGGATACCCGTTTTCAGACCTCCCAGCACCTGGGTGTCCGTTTCAGCAGTGACCTCAGAAAAAGGTATGCCGTAGAGGCCGAGATGACGAATGCCACGATTGTCACTGCCAAACGCACTTCCCATTCCAAGGACCTGTTTGCCGGATTCAGCACTTCCAGAGATTCCACTTTTGCTTATCTGCGTGCGGGGGACCTTGATTTGAGTCTGGAAGGAGCAGGGCATATGGAATACATTTCCGGCAGGGCGGATTTGCTGATGAAGAAACTGGCGGAACAATGGGAAAGCAAACATATTGAACAGGAGGAACTTCGGGAATTCCTTCCGGGACTATGTCTGAAAATATCTTCCGGCCCCGATAATCCGATAGCCAATTATCTGTCGATGATGGGATTGTCATACAGCCGTCTGTTCATGGATATGGATTCATCTCCGGCGGAGGGGTTGAACGGGGAGGCTTATCTCTATGGATTGCGTACAGACAGCCTGACCTTGGATACCATCTATCTGGATGTACAGCAGGACCTGAATGGCATAAATATGTTGAGCGGAGTGGTGAACGGGCCAAACCGGGACAGGAGGCGTTTGATGTGACGCTGGAGGGAAATGTGGGAAACAACAGCGCCCAGTTGTTGGTCCAATACCTGAATGCCCGTAAGGAACAGGGAGTATATATGGGCGTGATGGCCGACCTGCGCCGCCACGGCATACGCATGAAGGTTTTTCCGGAGCATCCCACGTTGGTATACCGTCCTTTTACCGTGAATAAAAATAACTATATTTATCTGGCTGACAACGGGCGGATTCATGCCAATCTGGATTTGCGTGACGAGCAGGGGGCCGGACTCAGTTTCTATACCAATCGGGAAGATACCATAGCCAAACAGGATATGACGGTGGAGCTTTCACGTATCAATCTGAAAGAATTCCGGCGTATCCTTCCCTATATGCCCGATATGGAAGGATGGATCGGGGCGGAAGCGCATTATATAGATTCCGGCCCGTATATGATGGTGAGCAGTGACCTGCGTATAGATGAATTCAAGTATGAAGGCAGTGCGCTGGGAAATTGGGAACTGGGGGGTGTGTATCTGCCCGGTGAGGCAAAGGATCATCATCTGGATGCCTATATACGCCATGATGGTGAGGAGATAGCCCATTTGGGAGGTATCTATCTGCCCGCGGAGGAAGGAACGGGAAGCCTGAGCGCGGATATAGCCTTCGAACATTTTCCGCTGAATGTCGCCAATCCGTTTGTGCCCGACCGCATGGTGGAACTGGATGGGGATATTGATGGAACATTGTCCATGAAAGGTGACCCGGCCAAACCCTTGCTGAATGGGGAACTGGCATTGGATTCCGTGACTTTCTTCATGCCGGAGATGTCTGCCATGTTCCGTTTTGATAATGAACCGGTGCAGGTGGTGAACAGTAAGATGATGTTCAAGGAGTTCGATATATTCACCAAAGGCAAGACTCCTTTTACCATTAACGGCGAGGTGGACTTCTCGGATTTGGAACGGACGGCGGTGAACCTTAAAATGCATGCCGAGAATTATGAGCTGCTGAATGCTCCCCGTACCAAGCGGGCTATGGTTTACGGCAAGATGTATGTGGACTTTAACGCAACGCTGCGCGGTCCTGTGGAGGAACTGGTGATGCGGGGGAACATGAACATATTGGGGAAGACCAATGTGACCTATGTCCTGAAAGACTCTCCCTTGACGGTGAACGACCGTTTGGGCGATATGGTGACTTTTGTCAATTTCAACGACACAACCTCGGTGGAAGAGTCCTCTGTACAGCAAATCTCTTTGGGAGGGATGGATGTGGCTCTGACCATGCATATAGACCAGGCGGTGCAGGCACGTGTGGATCTGGTGCCGGACGGCTCCAACTATATGTTGCTGGAAGGGGGCGGAGACTTGTCATTCCAGTACACTCCTCAGGGGGATATGTTGCTGACCGGGCGTTATTCCTTGATGAGCGGGGAGATGAAATACCAGATTCCGATTATTCCGCTGAAGACTTTTAATATTCAAAATGGCAGTTATGTGGAGTGGACGGGAAATATCATGAATCCGCAACTGAACATTATCGCGACCGAAAGGGTCCGTGCTTCGGTGGGCGAGGATGGAAAGACTTCGCGTATCGTCGGGTTTGATGTAGGGATCGCTCTGAGCCAGAGTCTGGAGAATCTGGGGCTGGCGTTTACCCTTTCGGCTCCCGAGGATGCGTCTGTGCAAGACCAGCTGAATGCCATGTCGGTGGAGGAACGGGGAAAACTGGCTGTCACCATGCTGGTGACCGGAATGTATATGGCTGAAGGAAACTCTACGGGAGGATTTAATGTGAATAATGCCTTGAACTCATTCCTGCAGAGCGAAATCTCGAATATTGCCGGAAAAGCACTTGATATCAATGTGGGCATGGAAACGGTGGATGATGCCGATAGCGGCGGGAAACGCACGGATTATAACTTCCAGTTCGCCAAACGTTTCTGGAATAACCGCTTCCGTATAGTGGTAGGCGGTAAAGTGTCTACCGGAAGTACGGTACAGCAGGATGAAACCTTTATTGATAATGTATCCATAGAATACCGCCTGGACAACAGCGGTACCCGGTATGTCAAGCTCTTCCACGACAAGAACTATGAGAGTGTGCTGGAAGGTGAGATCATAGAGACCGGTGTGGGTATTGTGCTTCGCAAGAAGATGAGCCACCTGGGCGAACTGTTTATTTTCAAGTCTAAGAAGAAAAAATGATCGTTGGAGATATGGAGAGAAAACATAACATAAACCTGCTTCTATTATCGGTATTGTTGCTGGTGACAGCTGCCTGCTCTACTACCAAGAACTTGCCGGAAGACGAAACGCTATATGTCGGTGTGAAAAATATGGAGATTCTGAATGAGGACAAGACCCCTGCCGGTGTCCAGACCTTGGAAGAGGTGGAGGCTGCTTTGTCTTATCCTCCCAATAATGCCATTCTGGGAAGCAACTCCTTGCGTTTCCCCATTCCCTTCGGTTTGTGGATATACAATGACTTTGTGAAATACCAGGATAAAAAGGGGGTGGGGGCATTGGATTTTCAACAAGCTGGGGTCTGCTCCGGTGTATTTGTCTACGGTGAACCCGGAAACCCGTGTGAAGGTGGCGACCAATCTGTTGCACGATTATGGCTTTTTCAATGGTGCTGTGACTTATTCTGTAGACTCGTTGAAGAATCCTCGGAAAGCCAGGTTAAGTTATAAGATTGATATGGCGAACCCTTATTATCTGGACTCTGTCATGTATCTGAAATATCCTCCTCGCGCCGATAGTCTGATCAGGGCTGCTTATGACCAGAGGGTATTGCATAAAGGAGATAATTTCAGTGTATTGAAACTGGAGGAGGAACGCCAGCGGCTGAGTACCCTTTTCCGTAACAATGGTTATTATTATTTCCGTCCCGAATTCATTACTTTCCGTGCGGATACCTTGCGCAAACCGGGAATGGTCAGTTTGCAGGTTGTCCCGAAAGCCGGAGTGCCTGCCGATGCGAAAAAACCTTATTATATAGGGAATACCTCTGTTTATCTCACCGGATATAAAGGGGAGGAACCTACCGATTCCATCGTCTTTCCGGGAATGACTTTGCACTATAGCGGTAAGAAACCCGGCATCCGCCCCGGAGTATTGGCTAAGCGCTTCTTTTACCAGAAAGGGCAGCTTTATTCTCAGGCCCGCCAGAATTTCACGCAGGAAGCCTTGGCGCGTCTGGGCATTTTCAAATTTGCCGAGTTCCGCTATACCCCGCAAGATACATTGCCGGGGTGTGATACGCTGAATGTGCGGATGAATGCTACATTCGATTTGCCGTATGACGGAGAACTGGAATTCAATGTGACTACCAAGAGTACGGATCAGACTGGTCCCGGAGCGATTTTCAGCCTCTCGCGGAAGAATTTCATGCGTACAGCCGCCACGCTTTCTTTCCAGTTGAAAGGGTCATACGAATGGCAGACCAACTCTACGGCGGATGGGAACAGTTCTAAATTGAATTCATACGAGCTGGGGACTTCTTTCTCATTGGAGTATCCTCGCCTGGTGCTGCCGTGGATGAGTAAAAAGATGATGCGCTCGCGATTTCCGCAGCATACCTCGTTCAAGTTGTATGCCAGTCAGTTGAACCGTGCCCGCTTCTTTAAAATGCTTTCTTTCGGTGGAACGGTGTCATACGATTTCCAGCCTTCGCGGGTATGGAAACATACGGTGACTCCTTTCAGACTGGCATTTAATACGTTGCAGCATACTACTACACGTTTTGATACGATAGTGGACAAGAACCGGAGCTTGAAAATCAGTTTGGGAAATCAGTTTATCCCGGCTATGAGTTATACGTTTACGTATGATAACGCTCCGTTGAAGAAACGCAATAATTTATGGTGGGAGACTTCCTTTACTTCGGCAGGTAATCTGACTTCGTTGGTGTATGCTGCTTTTGGGAAAGGATTCAAGGAAACAGATAAGAAGTTATTGAACAGTCCTTATGCGCAATTCCTGAAAATGACATCCGAAGTGCGTTGTTTGTTTAAAGTCGGAGAGAAACAGCATATAGCCACTCGTTTGATGGGGGGGATTTTGTATGCATACGGGAACCAGACTGTAGCGCCCTACAGCGAGCAGTTCTATATTGGGGGAGCCAACAGTATCCGTGCGTTTACAGTGCGCTCTATCGGCCCCGGTTCTTATCGTCCTGAAGATAAACAGTATGGTTATCTGGATGAGACCGGAGATGTGAAGCTGGAAGCGAATGTGGAATACCGTTTCCCTATCCTGGGTGATTTGTATGGGGCAGCTTTTCTGGACGCGGGAAATGTGTGGCTGCTGCGTGAGCAAAAGAATGAGGAAGGTGAGAATATACGCCCCGGCGGTTTGCTTACTCTTCGTAATTTTGCTAAAAGTGTAGCTTTGGGTACTGGGGTGGGGTTGCGTTATGACCTTACTTTCCTGGTGATCCGCCTGGATCTGGGTATTGCTCTTCATGATCCGTATGACACCGGCAAGAAAGGATATTATAATATTCCTAAGTTTAAGGATGGACTGGGATTGCACTTTGCTATCGGCTATCCTTTCTAGAAATAGGGCTTGATTTGCGTCAAAAGGAGGGAAATGATTGATTTATGCTCGAATTTGAATGGAATGTAGCTTTTTTCCTCCGTATTATTTTGTAGCTTTGTACCATCAAATATTCAATTTTAAATAAATAAACTATGAAACCAACTTTATTTTTATTGGCGGCTGGTATGGGCAGCCGTTACGGAGGATTGAAGCAATTGGATGGTCTGGGTCCTAACGGCGAAACTATTATGGATTATTCTATTTATGACGCTATCAACGCCGGTTTTGGAAAACTGGTCTTTGTTATCCGTAAAGATTTTGAACAAGATTTTCGTGAAAAGATTATTCTAAATATGAAGGTCATATTCCTTGCGAACTGGTATTCCAGGCTTTAGACAATCTGCCGGAGGGTTTTACTTGTCCTGCGGAGCGTACAAAACCTTGGGGAACTAACCATGCTGTCATGATGGGAGCTGATGTGATACAGGAACCGTTTGCAGTGATCAATTGCGATGACTTCTATGGCCGTGACTCATTCCAGGTAATGGGCAAGTTCCTTTCTGCATTGCCCGAAGGTGCTAAAAACACTTACGCTATGGTGGGCTTCCGCGTAGGAAATACATTGAGCGAGAGTGGAACGGTATCCCGCGGCATCTGCGGAACCAATGCGGATCATTTGTTGACTTCCGTGGTAGAACGTACCAAGATTCAGCGCATAGACGGAGAAGTGAAGTATATTGACGACAATGGCGAATGGACAGCTACCCCTGACACAACTCCGGTGAGCATGAACTTCTGGGGCTTTACTCCTGATTACTTTGCTTACAGCAAGGAATTCTTTAAAGCATTCTTGAGTGATCCTAAAAATATGGAAAACTTGAAGAGTGAATTCTTTATTCCGCTGATGGTGGACAAGCTGATTAATGACGGTACTGCTACCGTTGAGGTATTGGATACTACCAGCAAATGGTTTGGAGTAACTTATCCTGAAGACCGTCAGAGTGTGGTTGATAAGATCCAGGCATTGGTGGATGCCGGTGAATATCCTGCGAAATTATTTTAAGATGAGAGGTAGTGTGGTCACACTTATATAATTTACTTTCGGGGGCTGTCCGTTTTTTTCGGACAGCCCCCGTTGGATTACTATTTCTTATCTTCTGTTTTTATTATTGCATCTTGTATTCGCTGGGAGATAACCCGGTATGGTGCTTGAAGTATTTGCCAAAAAAGGAAGGGTTCGGGAAATTCATAAAATAGGCTACTTCCTGAATAGACATGACGGAATATTTCAACAGCGCTTTGGCTTCCAGTATCACATATTCGTCAATCCACTCTCCGGCAGTTTTTCCGCTTACTTTCTTTACTACGGTGGAGAAATGTTTGGGACTCAGGAATAATTGCTCCGCGTAAAAGTCTACGCGTCTTTCTTTGCGGTGATGTTCAGTCAGCAGATTAATGAATTGATTAAATAATACTTCTTCTCTTTTCAGTGATTTCGGATTTTCAGAAAGGAATTCCGGCTGTCTTCTATGAAGAATAGAACCTATCTTGTATAAATAGGCTCCCATCAGCCTACGTACGATTTCTGTTTTGAAGTTATCGTTCCGGCTTACTGTTTCTTCTATGAGTTGATAGAAGGATTTCAGTTCCTGCACTTCTTCTTCTGTCAAATGGAATTTGGGATTCTCTTTCAATGAGATGAAAAATGGCATGAAACTGTTCAGGTTGATATACATCTCTTTTAAGAAATCAGATGATATTAAAAACATTTGTGACAAATGAATGCCCGGTGATAACATGGACTGTAGAATATCGCCGGGAGCGCAAATAATCAGATCGTTTTTCTCAATGTCGTATTCCCGTAAATTGATATTGACTTTGGCAGAGCCTTTTTCACGGATAGAGATAATGATTCCATCCAGCCGTAATGGGTATTTAAAGATGGGGTTCATATTCTCGGGGATGTAATGTTCGCTTCTATCCATTACAAAATCATTGTTAATCCCTTTTAAACAGGGATTCATCTGTCGGATACGGGCTATGGATATATTTCCTATTTCATGTTCCATATTTCTTAATTTTGCCCCAAATGTATAAATCAAAAATCAATAATCCATTCTTTTTTTCTCATAATATTATTTTTTAAATGAAATTGACGGATGTGAATACAGAAGAGCTTGATGGCAGAAAATCTTAATTCTATTTAAAAGGGTGAGGTTGGCAAACTGTTTGTACATAATAACATGTATATTTAACAACAAAATTATAAAGAACAAAACTATGTCAATGTATTGGATCTTATTTATTGGAATCGCGGTAATCAGCTATATTGTACAGAATAGTCTGCAAAGCAAGTTTAAGAAATACTCGAAGATGCCTTTGGCTAGTGGTATGACAGGAAAGGATGTGGCTGAAAAAATGTTACATGATAATGGTATTTATGATGTGCGTGTAACCAGTACTCCGGGTATGCTGACCGATCATTATAATCCGGCAAACAAAACGGTGAACCTTAGTGAAGGGGTATATGGAAGTAACAGTGTAGCTGCTGCGGCAGTTGCCGCCCATGAATGCGGACACGCCGTGCAACATGCGCGTGCATACGCTCCGTTAAAGATGCGCTCGGCTTTGGTACCTGTGGTGCAGTTCTCATCTTCTATTATGACTTGGGTGTTACTGGCAGGTATTTTGATGGTGAATACTTTCCCGCAGTTATTATTGGCAGGAATTTGTCTTTTTGCCATGACTACTCTTTTCAGCTTTATTACGTTGCCTGTTGAGATCAATGCCAGCCAGCGTGCGTTGGTATGGTTGAGCAAGGCCGGAATTACCAATTCATATAACCATCATGCGGCAGAGGATGCGTTGCGTTCGGCTGCTTATACCTATGTGGTTGCGGCACTTAGTTCATTGGCTACACTGATTTACTATATAATGATTTATATGGGACTCGCGACTAAGACCTTATAAGGGAAATATATTTTTATTATAGAGGCTGCCTGGGGGTAGCCCTTTCTGGTTATATTTTGATTTGTTTCGAAATAATTTTTGTTTTAATCTCTTTTTCTTTTCGTTTTAATTTGTATTTTTGTCCCGTCAGCAAAATGAGATAATACCTATGAAAAAACAATTACTGATCTTTTTAACAATTTGTTGTTTCCCGTTTATGCTAAATGCACAAATGCCGGAACGTACTCCCGAGAATATTGGAAAATACAAAGAATTGTGCCGTGCTCATATTTATAAAGATATGAAAGGCATGTATCGTGAAGCCGGAGGAGCTTTAGTCTTTCCGTTCCTTGCTCCGGGAAGTAATCAATACTTGGATATGCTATGGGATTGGGATTCTTGGTTGAGCAACATCGCTCTGCGTCAAATCTTATTAGAGAACGGTACGGAAAAGGATAAGCAGGAGGCCCTGAAGTATGAACAGGGATGCATCCTTAATTCCTTGCACTATGGAGGTATGGACGGTTGGATTCCTATCTGGATAGAACGGAATGCCCCTAGCCGCGAAGAAATGTTGAAAACACGGAACCCTTGGAAAAGCAATATGCACAAACCTACATTGGCACAACATGCCGCCTTTATTGTCCGCAATATGAACGGGGATGCGGAGTGGTTGCGCGATGATTTTTATACGTTGCAGGCATTTGTCTGTAAATATTTGAATTTTCATCGTCACAAGGCGACCGGGTTATTCTATTGGGAAACTGATGAGGCTATCGGAGTTGATAATGATCCCAGTACTTTTTATCGTCCTCAAGGCAGTTCGGATCCATCTTCTTGAACGCGTTGATGTATCGCGAATTACAGGCTATGGCATACTTGGCCGGCTGTCTGAATTTGGATGATATAGCAGTTTCCTTTGAGAAAGAAGCGGCGGTATTGAAAGGAAAGGTACAAGAACATTGTTGGGACCCGCGTGACCGTTTTTATTATAGTGTGGATTTGAATCTGCTTCCGGTGGAGAAACCGGATATAAAGGGGCTGTACCCGGGACAATTGTTTCTGCACGTAGGGCAGCCGCGTGATTATGATTGTTTGATTCAGCGTCTTAGTGTGTGGAGCGGATTTATGGCGATGTGGGCTGAAATAGCCACTCCGGAGCAAGCAAAGGAAATAGTGCGGATTCATTTTCATGATACTTGCTCCTTTAACGCTCCGGCGGGAATCCGTACTTTGTCTCCTTTGGAAAAAATGTATAATGTACGTGCCAGTGGGAATCCGTCTTCCTGGCAAGGTCCGGTTTGGATTAATGTGAATTATCTGGTCTTTCGTGGATTGGTGAAATATGGATTTACGGAAGAGGCCCGGGAATTGGCGGAAAAGACCATTTTGCTTTTGGGACGTGACTATGAACGTTTCGGGGCATTACATGAATATTATCTGCCTGATAATGGTGAGCCGGTATTGAATAAAGGTTTTCAGAACTGGAATTTACTGGTGTTGAATATGGCTGCATGGTTGGATGGGAAACCGTTCGTTACTGAATTCTAGGTATGAAGCTGCCTCTTGACATAGAGCGGGAATTAATTCGGAAACTTATAAATGGAGACAAGATTGCTTTCAGCCATCTTTTCTCTTTTTATAAGTCCCAGGTCCTTTATTATTGTGTCCATTTTGTCAAGGATAAAGAGATAGCTGAGGATATAACACAAGATATTTTTTTGACCGTTTGGGAAAAGAAGGAAGATATTCGGATTGAGCAGTCTTTTTCCGCTTTTCTTTATACTATAGCAAGAAATCGTATTTACGATATATTTCGTTCTCTGTCTGCCCGATCTGTGCTATACGAAAAACTGATGGAACAGGCCATTGATTATGTAGATGATGTAGAGAAGAGTCTGGAAGAAAAGAATATTCAGGAATTGATTGCACAGCTTTGGAACAGCTGAGTCCGCGCCAACGGGAGATTTTCGAATTGAGCCGGAATAGAGGACTGTCTCATAAAGAAATAGCTGAACAACTTGGCTTGTCTGTTTATACCGTGCAAGATCATATAAAAAATGCATTAGAGAAAATTCGTGCTTATCTGATCCCTTTCATAAGTGCCTGTCCAATACTTGTAAGCCTAATCATATTAAAATACGTTAAACCATAAGATTCCTATCCCCACCTTTTGCTTTTGATTCGTATCCTTTATAGAGAAACGAAAGAAATGCATAATGAAAGAAAAACAAAAGATACATTATTCGGTTTGGAAAAGATTTGTTGACGGTATTTATACCTGTAAGGATATTGAGGAACTGTTGGCAGACAAAAAGACAGACCGGTCAAAAGACTTTGATGAAGCTTCTGCTTGTTTATGGAAAACTGGTGAGGAAGAGTCTTCATCCTCATGGGAGGAATGGATTTCCAATGAGCGTCAGGCACTTCAAATTATCAGCAATTACGAGGACAGGCGTCGGAGTCACTCTATCTATTTAGTAAAAAAATGGGGGGGCATTGCTGCGGCTGTATTGCTTTGCATCGTTTTGAGCGTAGTTTATTTTGCTAATCCGGCAGACATGAAGGTTGCTCAATATGAAATATACGTACCTTATGGTAAAAGACAAAAAGTGGTGCTCCCTGACGGGACAAAAGTGATCTTGAATGCAGGCTCTTATATGAAATATCCGAGGCAATTTGGAAAAGAAGACCGTTACGTTCATTTCAAGGGAGAGGCTTATTTTGATGTAGCTAAAAATAAAGACTGTCCTTTCATTATTCAAAGTCAGGATTATAAAATACGTGTTTTGGGTACTACTTTTAATCTGAATAATTATGAAGATAGTGAAGAACTGCAACTGACTCTATGCACAGGAAAGGTGCTGATGAATTTCGGCGAAGAACAATTGAAACTGACTCCCGGAGAGCAATTGGTATTGGATAAAACCAATATGCATCTGGAACGTGAGCATGTGAATACTCAAAATTATATGTTGTGGATGCAGAACAAGTTATACTTTAACCGTACTCCGATACAAGAAGTGACGAGGAGGTTGGAACGGGTGTATAACTACACTATACAATTGGACTCAAGTTTTGTCTTTAATAATTTTCTTTCAGGTACGCATGATAATAGGAGTTTGGAGGCGGTTTTGGAGTCCATTCGCTTGGCTACGGGAATTAAATACAGGAAAGAAAACAATTCGTATATTCTATATAAATAATACCTTAATAATTAAATAATCAAGATCTATGAAACAACATGCGAAGAGGGCTTCGTGGGCCCGAGTATTGCTTGTACCGACCTTGTTGCTAGGTTCGGCATCCATGGCTGCTTTCCCTGTGCATGCAGCACAAGTTGAATTGAATCAGACTGTTACATTGCAGATGCGTAAAGTAAAATTGGCTGATGTGTTCAAGAAACTGAGTAACCTTTCCGGTTATGAGTTTTTCTATGATGAGAGTGTTGTCCAAAAGTATAATACGATTGATATTGATTTGGACAATGTAAGTTTCGACCAGGCTTTAGAGCAAATCAGGAAACAAACTAGTCTGCAATTGAGCAAGGTGAATAATACCATTGTGGTGAGTCTTGCCAAACAAGTACTGGCATCTTCCGGTAAAGTACAGGCTTCCAGGCATAGAGTCACCGGTAGAGTAACCGATGCTAATAATGAACCGCTGATTGGGGTAAGTATAGTTATTCAAGGAAATAGCGGAGGAACTATAACGGATATTGACGGACGTTATACGTTGGAAGAAGTGGATGCCGATGCCACTTTGGTCTTCTCTTACATCGGTTATGTTCCACAGAAAATAGTTGTCGGAAATCAGCAGACATTGAATGTACAAATGAAAGAAGACAACCAGACTTTGGAAGAAGTCGTAGTAATAGGTTATGGTGTGCAAAAGAAAAGGGATATGACCGGTTCCATTGCTTCTATTAAAAGTAAGGATATCACAGCTATTCCTACTACCAATGCCTTGGAGGCATTACAAGGAAAAGTAGCCGGACTTGATCTTACAAACTCTTCGGGGCAAGCAGGAAGTGCACCTAATTTTACAATCCGTGGAGAGCGTTCATTGACGGCTAGTAATGCTCCGTTGATTCTTGTGGATGGTATTGATTATGGTACCTCGCTAGATATAAATCCCACTGATATAGAATCTATTGAAGTGTTAAAAGATGCCTCTTCTACAGCTATTTATGGAACACGGGGTGCGAATGGTATTATTATGATTACGACTAAAAAGGGAAAAGAAGGAAAGTCAAAAGTATCCTTTAATGCTTTTGTTTCTTCTACCATGATAACTGATTATCCTGATATCATGGATGCTGAAGAATATGCCCAATACAAAAGAGAGGCTTATCGGGACAGAACAACAGGAAAATACGCAGAGGATGCTGCTGTATTTGCTCCTGAAGAACTGACTTATCTGGAAAAAGGATATGATACGAACTATCGTGACATGTTGATGCACAACGGATTTAACCAAAATTATGAGGTGTCTGTATCCGGGGGCAATACGAAAACCAAACATAATATATCTTTGGGTTACAGAAGCGAAGAGGGACTCTTTAAGGATGATAACTATAAACGGTATAATGCCCGTGTAGCACTGGACCATCAATTGTTTGACAATGTGCAGGTAGGGACAAACATTATCTATGCCTATGTAGATAAGAATAATCGTTATAGTCCGCTGAATATGGCTAATAAAATTGTTCCTATCTCGAAACCTTATGATGAGGAGGGGAATTTAGTGATGTATCCGTCTCCCGGTTATAATACTCAGATGAATCCGTTGATTGACGATCAGGAGGGCATGCGTGTGGATAATACCATCCAGGAGCGTTTCTTCGGCAGCTTGTACCTGAACTGGAATATCACCAAGGATATTTTATTCCGTACAACGCTGGGATTGAACTCAGTGAATGTGCGTAGAGGCTTTTTCTGTGATAAGAACTCGTTGCAGGGAAGTGGCAAGGATTCACAATCCTATAAAGAGCACACCATGACACGTAATCTGACATGGGAGAATGTGCTGACTTATTCAAAGGACTTCTCTGATATCCATAGTTTGCAGGCAATGGTTGGAACCAGTACGATTCTCAACTCTAAAGAATATACCTATGCAGGTGGAAAGGGACAAGTATATGCTGATAACTGGTTCCATAATTTGTATTCCAATGAAAAAGAAATCACTATAAAGAGTTCACTGGTCGATCAAAATCTGGCTTCCTTCTTTGGGCGTGTTAATTATAAATTGATGGATCGCTATATGCTGACTGCTTCTTTGCGTGCCGATGGTTCTTCTGTTTTTGCACCAGGTAAGAAATGGGGCTACTTTCCGTCTGTAGCACTGGCCTGGCGTATCAATGAAGAGAATTTCCTGAAAAATGTGGATGCTATTTCAAATTTAAAACTCCGGTTGAGTTGGGGACAATCTGGCCAATGTGCTATTGATCCTTATCAAACCGTTGGTTTGCTGGGTAACTCCACTTATTCGTTCAATAATGAGGGAGCTTATGGATTCTATCCTAAAACGATGTCAAACAAGGAACTGACTTGGGAAACTACCACGCAGTATAACCTTGGTCTGGATTTCGGATTTTTTAATAATCGTATTTCAGGTAGTATTGATATTTACAAGGCAGAAACCCGGGATATTTTAATGAATCGTGTAATTCCATCTATTAACGGTTATGCTTCGGTTATGGAAAATATCGGTAAGACTGAAAGTACTGGTGTTGATTTGACACTGAGCACGGTTAATATTCAAAACAAGAACTTCTCCTGGTTCTCAGATTTCTCATTGTCACACAATAGGGAAAAAATAAAAGAACTTGCTTCGGGACAATTAAAGGATGAGGCGAATGCTTGGTTTGTAGGAGAACCTTTCAAAGTGTTTTATGATTATAAGAAAGAAGGTATCTGGCAATTGGGTGAAGAGGCTGCCGCTGCTGCCAATGGACAGGAACCGGGTGATATAAAGGTACAGGATGTGGATGGTAATGGTGTCATAACGACAGATGATCGTATCATTTACAGTCAGCGTCCGGATGTAACTTTTGGTTTCAATAATACTTTTAATTATAAGGGGTTTGATTTGTCTGTATTCTTGTATGCTCGTTTGGGTCAGTGGATTGCGTATGATTATAATACTACGTATCGTATCAATGCGTTGGAAAATGGTGGAAATGTAGATTACTGGACTCCCGAGAACCCTACCAATGCTTTTCCGCGTCCTAATAAAAGTAAGAGTTATACACAGGTTACTTACTATTCAACGTTGAAGTATGAAGATGGTTCTTTCTTTAAAATACGCGATATTACGTTGGGATATACTTTCAAACCGGAACTTTTGAAACATCTCAATCTATCCAGACTCCGTGTATATGCTACAGCAAAGAATTTCTTTACTTTCAGCAAGATTGATAATTATGATCCCGAACAGAGGAAGTATTTCTTTCCCTATGACAAAACAACTTGTATTTGGTCTGAATGTAGAATTTTAACTGGTAAAGAATGAAAATTATGAAACGAATTACATTATTATATGCATTGGCAGCTACTCTTATGGTTTGCTCGGGCTGCTCTGATTTTTTGGAAGAACACAATCGTAGTGCGGTTACTACCGAAGGTGGTTATTATGATACTGAGAAAGGTTTTGAGTCTTTGATTAACTCTTGTTATACTCCTTGCGTTTTTGGGGTGGAAAGTCTGCTGCTATGGCATTCAGTGAAACGGGAACGGATATATTGGCTCCGGGCGGCGGTTGTGATTATCCCGCCATTGTTTCTTATCAGAATGATTTTGATGGGACCAATCCTATCAGTAAAGAGTATTATGACCGTTTTTACAAAGCGATCAACTTTTGTAATACAGCCATTTATCATGTAAAGAATGTTCCGTTCAGTGATAAGGCACTTACCAGTAAACGAGAAGCAGAGGTGCGTTTCTTACGGGCGTATTATTATTGGATTCTGGTGGAAACATTTGGAGATACTTATTATACGGATCAGCCATCGGAGTCTATTGTTATGGCACCTAGGAAAACCTCGGTTTCAGAGATTTATACTCATATTTTTGAAGATTTGGATTTTTGTATGGATAGCCGGTTGTCTGTTGCGCAATCGGATGGAGGGCGTGTTACGATGTGGGCTGCCAAAGCTTTGAAGGCTCGTTTGCTATTGACTAGAGCAAGTGAATTGAATGATAAAGCATTGTATGAACAAGCCTATACTTTGGCAAAAGAAGTGATTGATAATGGCCCTTTTGAGTTATCAAAGGATTTTGCTCAGTATTTGATATGGAAAATTCTGATGGAAATGGCAATAAGGAAGTGATTTGGTATATTGATTATTCTTCTACCAATCAGTTGTATAATCAGGAAATGGATAATGATATTATTCGTTCAGGGGGTAACCATACTCATTTGATTTTCTGTATGAAGTATGATGATCAGCCCGGTATGGTCAGAAGCATAGAATATGGTCGTCCTTTTAATCACTATATGCCGACGCGTTATTTGCTGGATTGTTATGACGAGAATATAGACCAACGTTTTGAAATGACTTTCCGTTCGTTATGGAAGGCTAATGGAGGAAAAACCGGAGATAACTACCCTTATATGGTACAAGGGGATACTGCTATATGGATAACAAAAGATGTTGTTCCTCAGGTAAAGCGTCAGTGGGCCAAAGGACGTTATCAGATACTTGATCGGACAGATATTTATCATGAAGATGGTTCTGTAAAAAGTCAGAAACAATGTATGCCTATCTCTAAATTTGAAGACCCTACTCGTGCTACGGTGAACGAGGATCGTGGAACACGGGATGCTTTTATAATCCGTGTGGCAGAAATGTATTTAATTGTGGCGGAAGCAGGAGCAAAAGCCGGCAAAGCGGATGCGTTGACTTATATGAATATTCTTCGTTCCCAAAGAGCTAAGGCTGGCAAAGAGGAGGCTATGAAAGTTGCTCAAAGTGACATTGAGGATATTGATTTCATATTGGATGAACGTGCTCGGGAATTGGTCGGAGAACAATTGCGTTGGTTTGATTTGAAACGAATGGGAAGTGAAATATTTATCCGTCGGATAAAAGCCGGAAATCCTGATGCCGGTAAAAATGTGAAAGCTTATCATATGTTGCGTCCATTTCCACAAACTTTATTGGACGCCATAACGAATAAAGACGAATTTTTACAAAATGAGGGATATAAATAGGCTTGTAGGAAATAGGGTGAAAAGGTAGTTAGGAAAAATGGCAGCTGTTGGTTCTTATACCAAAGTTGCCGTTTTTTTCTATTTTAACCTTGTATTTTATGTCTAATTGATAATTTATTCTAGGAGGAAATCTACATTTGGTTATCTTTGTACTTTGTTTGGTAAATCGATATAAAATGGAAAACACAATAAAGTTAAAATATATATGGGGCATCTTGTTGTTAGCTCTTCATTTTGTTTTTGTCAAAGGACAACCGATTTGTGTTGCACGTCAATATACTGTTAGAGATGGATTGATTCAAAGTAATCCGGCGCAGATTCTTCAAAGTCATAATGGTTTTATATGGGTTAGTACTTGGAATGGGGTAAGCCGGTTTGATGGACGCGATTTCGAGACTTTTCAGTTTGATTCTCTTTTGAACCAGCACATGCAGCGGCTGGAGAATACGGCCGACGGCAATTTATGGATGATTGCATACGATCGTCATAGCCTGTATTTATATGATATTCGTGAAAATAAGCTGATTAATGTTCTGAAACAGTATGAACAACATTTTAATACTCCGTTGCAAATAGAAAATTTGTATCCTTTATCCAAAGGGATTACTTGGGTTACTTTAAATAATGGAGGATGTTTCAGAATTTCAGATAAAGAGTGTACTGTTTCTTCAGGGATTCAGTATATTACAGCTATTGATGATGTGGAATTGGGGAAAGTCAGTAGGGTCTTTGAAGATAAACAGGGAGAGGAATGGGTATTTAGTGACAAGGGAGTTAGCATATTTGGCAAGCGGACCATTAGTTCATATCCCTTTTCTATGTTCGAAACAATGGATAATCTTGTTTTTCTTGCATCACAGAATGGCAGGCTAGCCTATTATGATGTAAATACCATGCAATTCAACATCGTTCCTTTTCAAGAGAAGATTCAGCATATAAACGGAATTAAAGTGTTGAAAGATAATCAGCTGGCTGTTTTGTCTGATAAAGGTTTGTACCTATGCCGTTTCCCTGAACTGGCGATGGAGAAATATGATTTCTCTCTTCCGGGGCATGACGATGCGGCTGTGAGAAAAGTCTATCAGGATTCTAAAGGATTTCTATGGATATTTACCGGATTGCCGGGAATTATCCGGCTTGATCCGGAAACCGGAGTGAAACAATATTTGAATACTCCTTCCGGATACATGGCTTCTTCTCCGGAAAATGAACTCTTTATTTATGAAGATCCTAACGGAGTGGTTTGGACTATTCCTTATAAAGGTATATTCAGTTATTATGACGAAAAGAGCCGGGAGTTAAAAGTCTATTTTACACCGGGAAGGAATCATATACCTTATTCTCCTATTATTAAAACAACTTATGTTGACAAACAAAATAATTTGTGGATCAAATCCCAGCGCTCATTTATAAAAATGTTCTTTCCGCCTAGTCCCTATACTTATAGGGAGTTGGACAATTATTTTGATACAAAATCATTTCTGTTTGATAGCGACGAACATTTATGGATTGCAACAAAGAAAGGGATTATACGTATTATGGATTCACAGAAAAACTTGCTGGGTTATTTGTCGCCTGATGGGGAACTGGCTCAAACGGAAACAGTTTTTGCAGAAGGTGGAATCTATGTCATGCTGAAGGATCAGGCGCAGACAATATGGCTTGGCAGTAAGGAAAACGGATTGTTCAGGCTTGTTCCTCGGAATCGTCCTTATCATTATGAGGTATATCATTATATGAATAATCCGTCGGATCCTTATTCCATCAGTGACAATAAAATATCATGCATTGATGAGGATCATAACGGACGTATTTGGATTGGTACTTACGGTGGCGGATTGAATTTGGTTGAGGAAAAGGAAGATGGGGCGATACGTTTTATTCATGCGGAGAATAAATTGTCCGGTTTTCCTATTAATCGTACCAACAGTATTCGTTGTATGGTGGAGGGACCCGGTCATACTATGCTGGTGGGTACTATAGAAGGTTTGATTACTTTTTCTTCTGATTTTTCGGATTACGAAAATATTCGTTTTTATCTTAACCTTCCTCGTCCGCAGGCGGCTGACGGGTTGTGTAGTGCTGATGTGATGTCTGTTTTACGAACGACAGATGAAACTATCTATTGTTATTGTTATGGAGGTGGCCTTTGCAAGTTGGTTTCATCAAATTTATTATCTGATGAACTTCGATTCCGGTCGTTCGGCAAAGAGACATCTCCGTTGGCTAGAGCTTGATTGAAGATAAAAATCATAATATATGGATCGGCTCGGAAACGGATATCACTCTGTTTGATGTGCACGATCAGACTTTTGAGTCTTTTGGAGAAACTTTTTTCAATCGTTCTTTTAATTATAGTGAATGTCTTCCGGTTGCAGACAGGCAAGGGGATATCTTAATGGGTACAGAAGGCGGTATGCTTGTCTTTTCTCCGGATAGTATCGTTAAGCAGACTTATGAAGCTCCTATTGTAGTGACAGGTATAAAATATTCGGAGGATAATTTATCTCATGTATTGAGTGATGCGGATTATTTAGAGATTCCTACCCGGCGGAGGAATTTTACCATCTCATTTGCTGCGTTGGATTATACTAATTCCTTGGATATCGAGTATGCTTATAAGTTGGATGATAATCAATGGTATTATATAGGTAAGAAGAACTCGGTTAGTTTTGTAAGTCTTCCGGCAGGAAAATATCAATTTCAGATAAAGGCGACCAATGGGATGGTATTTGGATGAACTCTGTGAAAACGGTTACTTTACAGGTATTACCCACCTTTTGGGAAACCGGTTGGGCTAAGGCTTTTTATATAGTTGTTGTCTTGGTGATATCTTTAGCTATCGGATATATTTTTTTCTATATTTACTATTTGAAACATAAGGTAAATATGGAACAAAGATTGGCGGAAATAAAAGTACGTTCTTTTATTGATATCTCACATGAACTACGTACTCCTTTAACCCTTATATCCGGTCCGGTATCCGAAGTGTTGTCCCAGGAGCCTTTGACTTCCCGGACCCGGCATCATCTTCAATTGGTGCAGAAAAATATCAATCGTATGTTATTGCTCATTAATCAAGTATTGGATTTCAGAAAGATACAGAATAAAAAAATGGGCTTGACTATTGAATACCGGGATATCATTATCATGCTTCATAATATAATGGATAATTTCCGATTGTTGTCTGAAGAGAAAAATATAAATTTTTCTCTTCAGACAACGTTGCCTTCTGTTTTTTTGTGGATAGATAGTGATAAGTTCGAGAAAATTATCTTTAACTTGCTTTCCAATGCCTTTAAGTATACACCGGATAACAAGTCGATTACCTTGATTGTGATGGAAAGCGGACAGTTTGTTTCGATTGCCGTAAAAGATGAAGGTATTGGCATTCCCAAAGATAAAGTGTCATCCATATTTGAACGTTTCACTATAGTGTCCAAGGAAAATGACATGCAGCCTTCATCGGGTATAGGGCTTTCGCTGGTGAATGAGTTGGTTAAAATGCTGCATGGGGAAATTCAGGTCGAAAGTGAAGTAAAGAAAGGAAGTGTATTCAAACTGGTTTTGCATAAGGGAAAGGAAATATATGCTCAGGATAAAAATGTTGAATATATATTGAACGACACTTCGGAAGAACAGGAAACGGTCTTGGCGGAACCGGAACAAAATGATGAAATATCTTTGCCGGACATGCCTCCGGCAACAAAAGAAACTTTAGTAAAAGTGATGGTAGTGGAGGATAATGCTGAGTTGCGTCAATTTATATGTGAAATATTGTCGGGTACTTACCGTGTTGTTGGAGTTGCCGATGGAGTGATGGCATTGGAAGAGATAGAAGAGGAAGTTCCGGATTTTATTATTACAGATATTATGATGCCGCGTATGGATGGTATTGAATTGATAAGGCACATCAAGGAGAATGTCAATACTTGTGATATCCCTATTATTATCCTTTCTGCAAAATCGTCTGTTGAGGATCGTATTCAAGGTTTACAATTAGGGATTGATGATTATATACCTAAACCTTTCAGCAGCGATTATTTAAAATCGAGAATTGAGAACTTGATCAGGCAAAGAAAAGTGCTTCAGTCGGTTTTTTTGTCAAAATATGGTGCTCAGCCGAAGAAAGAACCTTTAGAAGCCATCGCTTATCCTGTGTCGCAAATTGTTCCTTTGGATGAGCTGTTTATGCAGAAGCTGGTAGGGTTTATGGAAGAGAATTACAGTAATCCGGGACTGCGGGTTAATGATCTGGCAGAGTTCATGAATATGAGCCGTTCTGTATTCAATCGGAAAGTGAATGGTATCATGGGGATTTCTCCGATAGAATATATAAAGAATTATAGGTTGAATAAAGCGAAAAGTTTTATACAAAGTGGTATGTCTTTCTCTGAGGTTGCTTTTGCCGTCGGCTTCTCTGATCCCGGTTACTTTGGCAAGGCGTTTAAAAAAGCATTTAATCAGACTTTGACTGAGTATAAAAATAATAACTAAGTTCCGTTTTGTGCTGTTTATGAAGGTAAATAGCAAGAAAATACCTTATTGATGTAAGATTTTACCTTTGGTTCTCAAGGGTAAAATCTATCTTTGTGCTCATTGACACAGTATGAAAATGTTCCGGAAAACTTTTATGAATATAATTTTTTAAACATGATAGGATGAGTACGAAATTTTATGTAATAGCTGTTTGGACGCTGTTAAGTTTTGTGGTAAAAGTAAATGCACAAGACAAAGTGGAATGTTGGGACCGGTTTGAGTTGAGTTTTAAACAGGTGACCAAAGGGAATCCTTTTGATACACGTCTTTCCGCTACTTTCATTTGTGGAAAGGAAAAGAAAACGGTGGAAGGATTTTATGATGGTGAGAATACTTATAGGATACGGTTTATGCCTGCTGTCGCCGGGGAATGGAGGTATGTTACATCTTCCAGTATAGGAGCTATGAATGGTCGGAAAGGTACATTCACAGTGGTACCCGCCGGAAAAGATAATCATGGCATGGTGTTGGTGGACGGAGAACATAATTTTAAATATGCGGACGGTACCCGTTATTATCCGATGGGTACGACGGCCTATGCATGGACACATATGAAGGAAACGACTCAGGAGGCTACTTTGAAATCGTTTGGTGAAGCCGGTTTTAATAAGGTAAGGATGTGTGTGTTTCCTAAAAACTATTCTTTAGTGAAAGACGAGCCCGCGCTTTATCCTTTTGAAATGGAGAAGACGATAAAAGATAAGGAAGGAAATGAAAGGAAAGAATGGGACTTTGACAGATTTGACCCGGCTTTTTTTCAGCATTTGGAGAAACGGATAGACCAACTGAACCGTTTGGGGATTGAGGCGGATTTGATCCTTTTCCATCCTTATGATAAAGGAAGATGGGGCTTTGATGCTATGTCGAATGAGGTGAATGTACGTTATATTAAATATATTACTGCGCGTTTGGCTTCTTTTAGAAATGTATGGTGGTCTATGGCAAACGAGTGGGATTATGTAAAAGCGAAAACTGTGGACGATTGGAAGCTGTTGACGAAAACAGTGGTTGAGAATGATCCTTATCGCCATTTATGTTCTATTCATGGAGCGACGGCTACTTATTTTGATTATTGGATGCCTGAATTTACCCATGTCAGCATACAAGATGAGGCACCGGTACTGAGTTCTACCGCTTCTGCTACTTTAAGAAAAATTTATCGCAAACCGGTTATATGTGATGAGGTTGGGTATGAAGGGAATCTACCTTATCGTTGGGGAAGGTTAAGTCCGCAGCAGATGACTTACTTTATTTTGAATGGTTTGTTGGGTGGGATTTATGTCACTCACGGTGAATGTTATCAGCAGGGGAACGAACCTATCTTTTGGGCGCAAGGGGGATCTTTAAAAGGTGAAAGCTGGAAACGTGTGAAATTTTTGAGAACGATTCTTGAAGCTGCTCCCTATCCGTTGGAGATGGCAGATATCAGTCGTGACTTGGTTACTTCTACTGCTGGACCAGACTATTATCTGGTCAATATGGGAAAAGATGTGAAAGGTTTCTGGACTTTTAATCTGCCGGTAAAAAATGCAGATTATAACAAATTGCAAAAGAATAAACGGTTTAAAGTAGAGATTATTGATGTGTGGGCCATGACTGTCACGGAATATCCTGTGATATTTGAAACAACAGAGGAATTGGATTATCGTGTTTTTGATATACATCATCGGGGAGTAAGAATTCCGGATACTCCTTATATTGTTCTTAGAATAACAGAGGTGAAATGATGGGATAAGCCTTCTGACGGGAGATGATTGATTTTTTTTTATCATAAAAAAGGCTAATAGTTTTCGATTCTTTTTGTTTTAGCTTAAATTTGCGGTATAATTAACTCCCTAGATACACTAAAATGTTAAATACAGTAGAAGAAGGATTGGAAGATATTCGCCAGGGCAAAGTATTGATCGTTGTTGATGACGAAGATCGTGAAAACGAAGGCGATTTTATCGTTTCAGGAGAAAAGATTACTCCTGAAATTGTAAATTTTATGATTACTCATGGCAGAGGGTTGTTATGTGCTCCTCTGCCACGTTCACGTTGTGAAGAACTTGGTCTGGCTCCGATGGCAGAAGAAAACACTTCATTGCTAGGTACACCGTTTACTATGTCGGTAGATTTAAGAGGGTATGGCTGTACTACGGGAGTTTCTGCTTTCGACCGTTCGTCAACAATAAAAGCTTTGGTGGCAGGAAATCTGAATCCTTCCGAGTTTGCTCGTCCGGGGCATGTGTTCCCCCTTTACGGTGCGGAAAATGGAGTATTGGAACGTAATGGACATACCGAAGCTACACTGGATATGACAAGAATGGCAGGTTTGAAACCCGGAGGAGCTCTTGTTGAAATTTTGAATGAAGATGGTACAATGGCGCGTCTTCCCCAACTAGGTGAGATTGCAGCAAAATTCGGTTTGAAAATTGTTTCCATTAAGGATATTCAGGAATATCGTAAAAAACATAACCTCTAAATCTAATAAATATGGCACTCAATCAAAGAAGAGTAAAGATATTGCATCTGATTCGTGAAGACGGACATGCAAAAGTTCAGGACCTTAGTAAAATTTTCAATGTGACGGATGTAACGATCCGTCAGGATTTGGAAGCCTTGGAACAAATGGGGTATATCCAAAGAGAGCATGGAGGTGCGTTTCTGAAAGGAGTAGGGTCGTTTGCCAAGACCGGACAATTGTTCAATCAGACTCATTTGGAGGAAAAGAAAGAAATTGCTCAGAAAGCTATTCAGTTTATTCAGGAGGGGGACAGTATAATTCTTGATTCCGGTTCTACAACTACAGAGATTGCAAAGCTTTTAATGAATTATAAGGACCTGACAGTCATTACTAATGCTTTGAATATAGCTTTGATTTTAGGTGAGAATCATGGTATTAATCTAATTGTTACCGGAGGTGAGTTCAAGGCTCCTACACTTTCTTTGACAGGAAAAATGGCGGCCGATTCATTTAAAGATATACGCGCTAATAAATTGTTTCTAGCTACAGCTGGTATTTCTTCGGATATGAAACTGACTTATCCTAGTCTAAGTGATTTGGTCGTGAAATCTGCTATGATAGAATCTGCCAGTAAAGTGTATCTGGTGGCTGATTGTTCAAAAATAGGTGTCAGTGCTTTTGCTAGTTTAGGCTCGGTTTCATTAGCAAATGCTATTATTACAGATAGTACTATAACCGAGGAGGATTTTGAAAGATTAAAAGAATTGGAGGTCGAAGTAATCTGATTCTTACTGAAATAAAGGTAATATGGGTGATTGAGAATGTTGGAAAATACATTCTTGATCACCTTTTTTATCAACTCTGATTTTTGCTTCCCTATTTGTCCTTATTGTTTGCTTCTTTTTTTATAACTGTTCTGCTGGGTACAAAAGAGACGATCGAAGAGTCTTATTTATATAGAGATATAACCTTGTTGACAGAATAAATTAATTGTCCCGGTTTATAGGTTATATGGAAATATATTGTTAATATAATCAAATTAAATTTCATTTTCTTTCGTTTAATGTTGGATAATTCCGGTTGAATTCCGTTATTTGCGAAAGAATAAGAAAGTAAATGATAATAATATGCAAGTTGAAACGTTAGAATTACAATCGGAAAAGAATCGGAAACGATTGGTTGAGATTGTGTACAAAGCAAAAGCGGGTCACATTGGGGGCGATCTTTCGTGCCTGAATGTACTGACAGCACTTTATTTTGATATAATGCGTGTTTGGCCGGGTAAACCAAAAGAACCGAAAAGAGATCGTTTCGTAATGAGTAAAGGACATTGCGTGGAAGCCTTGTATGTTACTCTTGAAGCGAAAGGCTTTATTTCTCGTGATGTTACCGATACATTAGGAGAATTTGGATCTATTTTGTCTGGTCACCCTACTATAGAAGTACCGGGTATTGAGGTTAATTCGGGAGCTTTAGGACATGGATTGTCTATTGGAGTTGGAATGGCCCTTGCTGCCAAAATGGATGAGGCTGATTATAAAACGTATGTGTTGATGGGAGATGGTGAACAGGGAGAAGGTTCCATCTATGAAGCTGCTATGGCAGGAAACCAATATAAATTGGATAATCTGGTAGCTATTATTGACCGTAATCGTTTGCAGATCAGTGTACAACCGAGGAGGTCATGTCATTGGAGAGTATGCGTGACCGCTGGACTGCTTTCGGCTGGGATGTGTTGGAAATGAATGGGGATGAAATGGAAGATATCATCCGGATTTTCCATTCTATTGATTATACGAATAAAAAGCCTCATTTGCTTATCTCCCATACTACAAAAGGGAAAGGAGTATCTTATATGGAAGGCATTGCAAAATGGCATCATGGCGTGCCTACAGCCGAACAATATGAAGAGGCTGTTCGTGAGATATCCGAAAGAATTGAAAAACTAGAAAAAGAAAACAATGGCAAATAATATGATAGCGTGCAGAAAGAGCTTTACAGATACATTGCTGGAGTTGGCTCGTCAGGATAAAGATATTGTGGCGGTTACAACAGACGCCAGGGGTTCTGTTACTTTGGGAGATTTTGCAAAAGAATTACCCGCACAGTTTGTAGAATGTGGAATAGCCGAACAGGATGCGGTAGGAATTTCAGCAGGTTTGTCACATAGCGGAAAAAAAGTGTTTGTATGTGGCCCGGCTTGCTTCTATGTGGCACGTAGCTTGGAACAGGTGAAAGTTGATTTGGCTTACAGTCAGAATAATGTGAAGATATTGGGAGTGAGTGGTGGTGTCGCATACGGTGCTTTAGGGGCTACTCATCATAGTCTGCATGATATTGCCGTATTAAGAACTTTTCCGGGAATGAATATCGTTCTCCCCTGTGATGCCCGTCAGACACGCAAGCTGGTCAAGCTATTGGTAAATTATCCCGAACCGGTGTATGTACGTGTAGGAAGAGCTGCTGTTCCCGATGTGTATGAGAATGATGATTTTGATTTTGTTCTGGGAAAAGCTAATATGCTGCTGGATGGTACGGACCTGACCATCATTGCCGCCGGAGAAACGGTTTATCATGCTTATCAAGCTGGTTTGATGTTACAGGAGAAAGGCATTAAGGCACGTGTGTTGGATATGTCTTCCATAAAGCCTGTTGATGTGGAAGCTATCAAGAAAGCGGCAGAAGAAACCGGAAGAATTATCACTGTGGAAGAGCATAGTCAGTTTGGTGGTTTGGGAGCTATTGTGGTTGAGACGCTTTCTGAAAATCCGGTTCCGGTACGTATTATCGGTATTCCCGATGAAAATGTAGTTCATGGAAACTCTCATGAAATCTTTGCTCATTATGGGTTGGATAAAGAAGGAATCTGTAAGGCTGCTCTTGAATTCATGAAAAAATAAACATGTCCTTTTAAAATCTAATAGTATGATTAGCAAAATAATTACCATAGACCAAAGTACTTCGGCGACAAAAGCTATGCTGTTCTCTGAAAGTTGCGAATTGTTGCATCGGGTCAATATAGAGCATCAGCAATTCTATCCGCAACTAGGATGGGTGGAACACGATGCCGAAGAAATTTATAAAAATACCATAGAAGCTATACATTGTTTGCTAGAGAAGGAGGAAGTGAATGGGAAAGACATTTCTTATTCTCTTGCCATCACAAATCAGCGTGAAACGGTAGTTGTTTGGAATAAGCGGACTGGTAAACCTGTTTATCACGCCGTGGTATGGCAATGCCAGCGAGGGGCAGCTATTTGCAAGGAACTGAAAGATAAGGGATACAGCGAACTGGTACAACGGAAGACCGGATTGCTTATCGATCCTTATTTTTCTGCCAGTGGTGCTAAGTGGATATTGGATAACGTGGAAAATGCACGTGAACTGGCAGAAAAGGGTGATTTGTTGATGGGAACTATTGATTCCTGGCTGATTTGGAAACTGACCGAAGGCAGGAATCATCTGACTGATTATACGAATGCGTCGCGTACCATGCTTTTTAATATTCATACTTTAGACTGGGATGAAGAGTTGTTGAAACTCTTCACTATCCCCCGGAGTATGATGCCGGAAGCTTTGCCCTGTGATGCTATTTTTGGAGAAACAACGATAGAGGGTTTGTTCAAATCTCCGATACAAATAGCAGGTGTTTAGGTGATTCCCATGGAGCATTAACCGGTCAGATGTGTTTTGAGGCAGGTATGGGGAAGGTGACATACGGAACAGGCTCATCTGTTATGGTTAACATTGGAGAAGAGGCTGTTACTGCTCCTGAAGGGCTGGTCACGTCCGTTGGATTCTCGGCTTTAGGCAAAGTGTATTATGCTTTCGAGGGAAATATCCATTGTACCGGAGCCACTATCAAGTGGATGGTGGAGAAATTGGGATTGGTGGATTCGTTCAATCAAATTGAAACCTTGGCAACTTCGGTTAAAAACAATGATGGAGTCTATCTGGTTCCGGCTTTTACCGGATTGGGAGCTCCTTGGTGGAAACCGGATGCCAAAGCTGCCATCTGGGGAATGACACTGAATGCAGGCAAGGCACATGTGCTGCGTGCGGGATTGGAATCTATCGCTTATCAAGTGAAGGATTTGATAGACATGATGACACGGCAGGCAGGTATCGAATTGAAAGCCCTTCGTGTTGACGGAGGCCCCACGAAGAATCAGTTCCTGATGCAATTTCAGGCTGATATGTTGCAGGCTGTCATTAACCGTTCGGAAATAGAAGAAGCTTCTGCATTAGGGGCTGTTGTCATGAATGGCTTTGCCCGTAAGAAATGGACTAGTTTTCAAGAAGCTGCTGCCATGCGTACCATTGATAATTGCATTACTCCCTGTATGGAGGAAAAGGAACTTCAATCCTTGTATAGCGGATGGCGTGAAGCTGTCAAAAAAGTAATAGGACAGAATAACTAACTGAATATATCGTAACTTTTAATACCATTAGAAATGAAAAACAAGAAGAAAATGTGTTTTGGTGTTATCATTGGAACACGCGCTTATTTTAACTCGGAATTAGCAAAAGACGTTCGCAAACAATTGCTGGAAACACTGACAAAGGAAGGGTATGACTATGTCATTCTTCCCGAAGACGCTACGCCGACAGGCAGTAGCAGTATTGAAACAAGAGAAGATGGCTTGAAGTGTGCTAAATTGTTCCGTGAGAATCGGGAACGTATAGATGGAATCATTGTTTCACTGCCCAATTTCGGTTTTGAAATCGGTATCATCAATGCCATCAGTGTGGCCGATCTGAATGTGCCTGTTTTGGTTCAGGCATGTGATGACGAGAATGATAAAGTTGATTTGGATAGCCGTCGTGACGCATTCTGTGGTAAGATTTCCGTATGCAATAACTTGTATCAGTACGGCATTCCTTTTACTGATACCACCCTTCATACTTATTCTATTTATTCTGATTTGCTGGCTGCCGATATCAATAAATTTGCAGCTATCTGCCGTGTAGTTAATGGTCTTCGTCATGCTCGTATCGGTGCTATCGGTACTCGTCCCGCAGGATTCCAGACGGTTCGTGCCAGTGAGAAGCTGTTGCAGGCATCGGGTATTACAGTCATTCCGGTAGACCTTTCCGAGATTTTGGCTGCTGCCCATAAGATTGAGGATACCGATGAGGTATTGCAGGCCAAACTGAAAGAAATCAGACAGTATGCTGTTGTTCCTGAACAATACAGTGATAAGCTGGTTTTGCAGGCTAAATTTGGTGTGGCCGTAGAAAAATGGATGGAGGCCAATGAAATTGATGCTGTAGCTATCCAGTGTTGGGACTCTTTGGAACAAAACTACGGTTGTGCGGCTTGTGTGACTATGAGTATGTTGAGTGAGAAACTAATTCCTGCTGCCTGTGAAGTGGATATTGCCGGTGCAGTATCTATGTATGCGTTGACTTTGGCTTCCGGGTGTCCGTCGGCGCTGCTTGACTGGAACAATAACTTTGCCGAAGATCGTAACAAGTGCGTATGTACACATTGTGGTAACTTCCCTAAATCATTTGTAATGAATGAATTGAAGTTAGGAACATTAGGAGTATTGGGTAGAACCTTGGGTAAAGTACACACTTTCGGTGCCGTTTACGGTAAAGTAAAACAGGGTGATTTTACATTCTTCCGTATCTCGACAGATGATACGAAGGGTTGTATCAAGTCTTATTTGGGTAAAGGTGACCTGACTGATGATCCATACGGAATGGATGGTTGTATAGCAGTAACCAAGGTGGATAATCTGCAGCCGCTTATGAAATATATCTGTAAGAATGGATTCGAACATCACGTGGCTATGTGCCGTGGCAATGTGAAAGATATTCTGGCAGAAGCTATTGAAACTTATCTGAACTGGAATATCTATATTCACGAATAATATCGATGAAATATGATATTGGTAGATAATTACTTTTTGGCAATCCTCTGCTGTGTCATTTGCTGTGCCTGTTGGGGCTCTTGGGCAAATACACAGAAGATGGTCGCCGCCAAGCAATGGAGCTTTGAACTGTTTTATTGGGATTTGACCGTCGGTCTGTTCCTTACAGCTTTATTGGGGGCGGTGACTTTAGGAAGTATGGGAAGTGAAGGCCGTACCTTTTTTCAGGATTTGGCAGTCATGGACTGGTCTAGCATTCAATATGCATTCTTGGGCGGTGTTGTATGGAATTTCGGCAATATATTTCTTACAGCAGCCATTGCTGTAGCCGGAATGTCAGTAGGTTTTCCTATCGGTGGAGGCTTGGCCTGGATTGGAGGTATTGTATTCAATTATTTATTAATCTCTTTGGCCGGTCAGACCTATCAGGGAAATCAGTTTTTACTATGGAGTGGTGTGTTAGTCATCATTATCGCTATCTTGATTTGCGGAAAAGCATATGGAAAGTTATCATCCGGTAAAGCTTCCACACCCAAGAAAGGTATCTTGTTGGCTATTATGGCAGGTATTGCTATCATGTTCTTTTATGGATTGGTTGTAAAATCCCTGGATCCGCAGTATGTGGCCGGTGGAACCGGAACATTGACTCCTTATACAGGTGTGTTCTTCTTTGCGGTAGGTATATTGGTTAGTACACCGATATTTAATACATTCGCCATGAAACATCCCGTGGAAGGCAGGGTAGTGACCATGAAAGATTACTTTGCCGGTGATGCAAAGACTCATCTCACAGGGATGCTGGGAGGTTTTATATGGATGGGTGGCATGGTGATTAGTTTTATGGGAGCCGGTGCTGCCAATCCGGCTATCTCATACGCCCTTAGCAACGCGGCCCCTGTGGTGGCCATGATATGGGGAGTCTTTGTCTGGAAGGAGTTTAAAGATGCTCCGAAAGGAACTGATAAACTGATTGTGGCTATGTTTGCTTTGTTTATTATCGGCTTAATAAGCATAACTTTGTCGAATTGAAATTTGAATGAAGAGAAACTATAAAATAGGGCTTGTAATGAAGTCGTTACAAGCCGATTTTTTCAAAGTGATGAAAGAGGGGGCTATTCAGTATGCGGCCCCTCTTCCGTTTTTGGATTTGATTTGTGTGGGAACGGCTACACAGACAGAGGTAAAGGAACAGATTGACTTGGTGTATTCTTTGATTCATCAGCAAGTCGATGCCATCGTATTGGTGCCTATAGACTCAAAGGCTTTGGTTCAGCCTGCAGTAGAGGCTGTCAGGAAAGGAATTCCGGTAATTAATATTGATATTCAGCTGGATGCTCAGCTATTGGAGCAGGCAGGAGTAGAAGTGGCTTTTGTGGGACCGGATAATTTTGCGGCTGCGTATGAAGTGGGTAAATTATTGGGTAAGAAGTTGCGGAATGAAGATAAAGTTGCTATTATTGAAGGATTGGCGGTAGCCGATAATGCGCGGCAGCGTAAAAGAGGTTTCATCAAAGCGATAGAAGAAAAAGGGTTAAGATTGGTGGCGTCCGAACAGCCGACTGGGAAACGGAGAAAGCCGCCGAAGTCTTTCAGGCTATGTGGATGCGGTATCCTGATTTGAAAGCTGTATATTGCAGCAATGATGCGATGGCATTGGGGGTTCTTCAGCAAATGCAAGAAAAAAAATGCTATTTGCCGGTAGTGGGTTTTGATAATGATGCGGTAATGAAAGAATTTCTTTCTACAGGAAAACTGGTTGCTACAGCTGACATTTTCAGTTCACAAATGGCTGTCCGAGGGATTGAGTTCGCTTTGGATGTACTGGAAGGAAGAATAGAGAATAGAGGGGTTCATTCTACTGCCTATGAAATTATAAAACAATGAGTTTATATTGGGAAACGGCCTATACTGAGATATGCACCCAAAGCACCGGCTGTTTAACTTCTTAATATGACTGACAATGAGCAATATTAAGAAGTATTCTTTTTACGAATGAAATATTTAGTGTAATTTTGTGGCTCAAAATAAATTAAATAGAATCATTATGGCAGCAAAACCAGGTATACCTAAAGGAACGAGAGATTTTTCGCCGGTGGAAATGGCGAAACGTAATTATATATTCAATACGATTCGTGATGTATTTCATCTTTTCGGCTATCAGCAGATTGAAACTCCTTCTATGGAGAATTTGTCTACCTTGATGGGAAAATACGGTGATGAAGGGGATAAGTTATTGTTTAAGATACAGAACTCAGGTGATTATTTCAACGGCATTACCGATGAGGAATTGCTGAGCCGCAATGCGGTAAAGTTAGCGAGCAAATTCTGTGAAAAGGGATTGCGCTATGACCTCACTGTACCGTTCGCCCGTTACGTGGTCATGCACCGTGACGAAATCAGTTTCCCTTTCAAGCGTTATCAAATTCAGCCGGTTTGGCGTGCGGACCGTCCTCAGAAGGGTCGTTATCGTGAATTCTATCAGTGTGATGCCGATGTGGTAGGCAGTAATTCTTTATTGAATGAAGTGGAGCTGGTACAGATGATAGACCGGGTATTTGGCAAATTCGGAGTACGCGTTTCAATTAAAATCAATAACCGTAAGATATTGACCGGTATTGCCGAGATCATAGGTGAGGCCGATAAAATTGTGGATATCACCGTAGCTATTGATAAGCTGGACAAGATAGGCTTGGAAAATGTAAATGCGGAATTGGCTTCTAAAGGGATTCCTCAAGAGGCTATTGATAAATTGCAGCCGATTATTTTATTGAGTGGAAGCAATGAAGAGAAATTGGAAACTTTGAAAACAGTCCTTGCAGCCAGTGAAACGGGAATGAAGGGAGTAGAAGAAAGTGAATTCATATTAAAAACCGTATCTACACTGGGTGTGAAGAGTGAAGTGGAACTGGATTTGACTTTGGCTCGTGGCTTGAATTATTATACTGGCGCTATTTTTGAAGTGAAAGCCTTGGATGTACAGATTGGCAGTATCAGCGGTGGCGGCCGTTATGATAACCTGACCGGTGTCTTTGGTATGGACGGTATGTCTGGTGTAGGTATCTCTTTCGGAGCCGACCGTATTTTTGATGTGTTGAATCAGTTGGATTTGTACCCGAAAGAAGCGGTGAACGGAACTGAACTGTTGTTTGTAAACTTCGGTGATAAAGAAGCTGCTTATTGTCTGCCTATCCTGGTAAAAGTCCGTGAAACAGGGGTACGTGCCGAAATTTATCCGGATGCTGCTAAAATGAAGAAGCAGATGGGATATGCCAATGACAAGCAGATTCCTTTTGTTGCCATTGTTGGTGAAAATGAAATGAACGAAGGGAAACTGACTTTGAAGAATATGACTACGGGCGAGCAGTCACTGGTTACACCGGATGAGTTGTTGGCAGTAGTGAAAGCTTGATCTCATCAAGCGGATGTTGTCGGAATAGTCCGGTATATTCATCCGTGATTATCTATGCGGATTAACAGATTATTTTTTTTCTTCCGTCACTATATCTCCTTTAGAATCAGTGAGATGTGGTGAAGGAAGTTCTTTTTCCCCTCCGAAATGGTTTGTTCTCCTTTCCCTGTGTGGAGTCGACAAGGCGGAATGCCCGTTCTTGTCGTTGTTGATTGTATTTCTTGTTTTAAGGATGAAAACTGATGAAGCTGACCTGAAATATGATTTTCTTTTGCGAGGGTCTGATATTATTATATATATTTGTGAAATGCTAGCCTTATAAATTTAATCAGATGATAGATGAAAAGCAGTTGATATCCCATTTGTATCAAAATAGGGAGAATGGTCAATGGATGATACAAACCAATGATGAACATCAAAAGGGGGTTGCTGATATGGTGCCTGTTGCACAACTCAAAATTATTAAAACAAGCAATCCCTTTTGTTGCATATATTATTAATTATTAGTATATTAGAGAAAAAAAGTAATTATGCAAGGTTACAAATCATACGAAAGAAAAACTG